>Ga0183095_10351_pt1 | contig 177149 bp, 138 predicted proteins | sample BioMet4_FD_130346 | JGI IMG/M metagenome (GOLD analysis project Ga0183095, IMG submission 130346) | Microbial communities from bioreactor (seeded with sewage sludge) at LBNL, California, USA - Biofuel metagenome 4 (v2) (version 3) | ecosystem: Engineered > Bioreactor > Anaerobic > Unclassified ...
CGATCTTACCATCCGGATTAACAAATCTGGAGAGTAATTCGATATCCTTGTAGTCCACATATTTGACGTGGTTCTTGGTGAAGTAGCAGACCTTTTTCCTCGGTCTCATTTTCTTGAACATAACTCTAGATTCCTTTCTGTGTTTTTAGAATGGAAGATCATCGTCAACAACATCGATGGAATCGAGGTTGCCACCGTCTTGTTTCTTCTCTTGCGGAGCGGGCGCGTCCGGGGTCTTATTATCCGGCGTATAACCGGAATTGTCCTGGGCTTGTCCATTCTTCGGATCAAGGAACTCGACATCATCGGCAATCACTTCAACGACGCTGACGACTTGCTGATCGGTTTTTCTAGTGTATTTGCGTTGGTTGAGACGGCCTTGGACAGCCACGAGGGAACCTTTGCGGGTGAACTTAACAACATTCTCCGCCCGGGCTCCGAACAACGAGCAGTTCATGAATAAGGTGTTCTTCGAACCATCCGGTTGTTTGTAGTTGTCATCGACAGCAATCGCGAAGGAAGCGACCGCCATTCCGGAAGTGGTTTTGCGCAGTTCCGGGTCTCTCGTCAAACGTCCAATTAGAATCACTCGATTAAGCATTCAGGTATAATCCTCCAATCATCAGTCTTAGTCTTGGTCAGCAGTGATCAAGTGGCGGATGACGTTTGTATCGAGCTTCGCTAATCTTGAGAACTCTTTAAGGGCAGCTGCTTCCGCGCTCACTTTGAGCACGACGTAGTAACCTTTGGTTTGTTTCTTGATCGGGTAGGCGAAGTCCTTGACGCCCCACTCCTTGACATCGGTGACCTTGGCCTTATTCGACTCAAGGATACCTTGGAGCTTGGCGATCTCATTCTTCTTCGCTGCATCATCAAGCGTAGCGGAGAGAATGTACATGATCTCGTACTTCTTCATTGTTTTTGCACCTCCTAGTTTTGGTCTCAGGATCACCTCGCATTGCGCGTGTGACCATAAGAGTATGTGCGCCTCTATTCCTTCCTAGAGGCGGTCATAATTATATTATGACGAGGGGGCATTAGCAAATAAGAGTTCCGATTTCGTCATCTCTGACTTTGGGCTGGTAGCTCAGTCAGCCAAGAAAGGTTCGTGATCGACCCTTCTATCTATCAATAGACACGAAATCGCTTTTTGTGCCCTTAAAAAGAAAAACTCGACCCAAAGAGCCGAGTTTATCGAAACAATATTTTTTACTTCTCGTCTTTCATCGTCGGGAAGAGCAACACTTCGCGGATGTTGTCTTGCTCGGTGAAGAACATGGTGAAGCGGTCGATGCCGACGCCGATGCCACCCGCTGGGGGCATGCCATAGCTGAGCGCATCGAGGAACGAGAGGTCCATTTCGTTGGCCTCGTCATCGCCTCTTTGCTTGGCGGCTAATTGAGCTTCGAAACGCTCCTTCTGGTCGAAGGGGTTATTGAGTTCGCTGTAGGCGTTGCCGAATTCGGTGCCGCCGATGAAGAGCTCAAAGCGGTCGACGAAGCGGGGATCCGCCGTCTTCTTGGTAAGCGGCGAAACCTCGATCGGATAGGTGTGAATGAAAGTCGGCTGGATACAATCGGCTTCGCAGAGTTCATCGAAGAACGCCTGTTGGATGTAGCCAACGCTGTTCCATGCTTTCTCGAGCGGAACGTTGAATTTCTTCGCTAACGCCACCGCTTCTTCAAAGGTCATCTGGGCTTTGAAATCAACGCCGGTCTTGGCTTTAATGCACTCGGCCTGGTCGACCCAAGCAAACGGTTTCGACACGTCGATATCGTGGCCATTGAACTTGAAGACCTGTTTGCCCACAACCTTGTCGGCGATGTAATGGAAGAGGCCTTCGAGCCAGCTCCGCATATCGGAGAGATCGCCATAGGCTTGGTAAAGTTCGATCGTCGTGAATTCCGGATTGTGTTTGGCATCGATGCCTTCGTTGCGGAAAATACGGCCGATTTCATAGACGCGGTCGATGCCGCCAACCATGCACTTCTTCAGGTTGAGCTCGGTGGCGATACGGAGATAGAAATCCTTATCAAGCGCATTGAAGTGGGTGATAAACGGTTTGGCCGCCGCTCCGCCAAGAATCGGCGAGAAAATCGAGGTTTCGACTTCAACGAAGCCCTGATCATCGCAGTATTTCTGAATGCCACGAACGATCTTCGGTCTCATCAAAGCGACTTGGCGAGACTCGTCATTCACGATCAAATCGAGATAGCGTTTCCGGAAGCGATCTTCCGTGTCGGTGAGACCATGGAACTTCTCCGGGAGCGGTTTTAAGCATTTAGTGATGTGGGTGTATTTACTGACCCGGATGGTAAGCTCGCCGGTGCGGGTGAGCATTAAGGTGCCTTCAAGACCGACGATATCGCCTAAATCCGCGAGCTTGAAGACGTTGTAGTCATGCTCGCCGATGACGTTGATGCCGATCCAGGCTTGGATCGTGCCATATTCATCCTTCAGGTTAACGAAGGAGGCTTTGCCCATCCGGCGAATCGCGACCAAACGGCCCGCGACGTTGACATCGATCGCTTTCGCGGTCAATTCTTCAGCGGTTAATTTCCCATATTTTTCGCGGATATCGCGGATTTGATCCTTCCAGGCATAACGCGATCCAAACGGATCGACGCCCAGTTCAACATACTTCGCCAATTTGGCTTGGCGGGCTTGTTCTTGGTCGTTGAGCGACATCTCGGGGGCTTGAGTTTGCCCTTCCGGTTTGACTTGTTTTTCGTCCATATTCTTTTTCCTCACTTACGTGCGCGTTGATAGTCTAGCCCTTAATCGGTGAAAAAACGAGATGAAAGGGTGAGACAGCAAAGACAATTGAACCCGTTAACTTGAGGTTGTTATAATAAAGACAATGGCGCGAAAAGTATCGATTTATGAAGTCGCGAAGTACGTTGGCGTCTCGGCCGCGGCTGTTTCTTATGTCATCAACGGCGTCGACAAGGTCGGGCCAAAAACCAAAGCCAAAATCATGCAGGGCATCGAAGAATTGGGGTACGTGCCCTCCCACAACGCCGTCGCATTGTCGACCGGACGCAACAATCTAATCAGCCTTTTTCTGCCGTTGCCCGAACCCTCAGAAGCTTTTTTGGAAAACCCGTTTTACGGCGAATTCATCGGCGGCCTTGAGCAAGAGATCGCCAACTCGGAATTTGATCTGATCATCTCCGCTTTGAAAGATCAAAATCGGTTTGAGTTCTGGGCCCGCAGCCGCGGAGTCGATGGGGTGGTCATCATCGGCTTCCTCCCCGATGTCATCAAAAACACCTTGAAAAAATTGTCGATGCCGACCGTCCTGGTCGATATCTACGACGAGGAAGCCTCCGCCTTCAATAACGTGCACATCAATGATGAGCGGGGAGAGTTCGAAGCGACGAATTATCTGATCCAGCACGGTCACAAACGGATCGCTTATCTCGGCAACATTGACACTTCGCCGATCGATAAAAAACGGTTTTCGGGTTATGAAAGGGCGATGCGAGAAGCCCAACTGCCCTTCAATGAGCATCTGATTTTCAATACGACCACCACCTTCGATGGGGGCTATGCTGCCGGCGAAAGAATCGCCAAATGCCCCGATATCACGGCGGTCTGCTGCGCGGCCGATATCTTGGCCATCGGGTTGATGCGGCGCTACTTCGAAATGGGAAAGAACATCCCGCGGGATTTATCCGTCATCGGTTTCGACGACATCCAAGCGGCCGCTTATTTGTCGCCGGGACTAACGACCATCCGCCAAGACATCGGCGAAAAAGGCCATCTGGCCGCCAAGATTCTGATGGAGGCGCTGAAGAGCGACTCCAAAGCCAAAAAGAACGTTATTCTTGAACCGAATCTCATCGTCCGTCAAAGCGTAAAAAGTATTTGAATTATCCTTACAAATGTAACCGTTTACATTTTTTGTTGGATAAAAGCTTGGTTAACAAAAATTTTTTGCCGGTTCTATATGCATATACGTAGTATATGCTTATTGACCAATAAGTTTTGTTAACCGGTTAATTTGTTCTTTTATCTTGCGATTTTTGGCCGATAATAACAGTGTCAAATCTTTCGTCAAGTTCCTCGGGAGAAAACTGCCGTGAAAAAAACCATGAAATTCTTGTTCCTATCCCTTGCCGCTTCTTTGTTTTTGGTTTCTTGTGGCACTTCTTCAGGCAACACAAGCGCCTCGAACAGCGTAACTTCCTCCGAAACCTCTGCCCCTTCTGACGATACGACGATCGCCTACGCCGACAAGACGGTGACCGCGACCAAGTTGGTCACCTATCCTGGTCCTTCTTTATTAACGACGTCCGCGCACGTGGGAATCACCGTCAACGGCCACGAGCTCTTCGTCTATGAAACGCGCGTCAACCATGCCCGGAAATTTAAGTGGGACTGCTCGACCGACTACAACGCCGCCGCTCTCTTTGATTTCGAGGGGCGCGTCCACGTTGAGGTAACGATCAAAGATGAAAGCACGCTCCAAAGCGCCCTTGTCCGCCCGCTTTCGATCGGCCCCAAAACGACCATCAGCGGCAACAAAATCGCCTTCGACTTGGAATACACAGGCAATTATGTGATCGAATATAACGGTAACGCGGACCAGGCCATCCATCTTTTCGCCAATCCGATTGAAACCAACCCCATCAGCGCTGACGACGCCAAAAAAGACAGCAATATCGTCTATATCGGCCCGGGGATTTATAACGCTGGAGCCATTCCGACCGGAGCGGGCAAAACCATTTATCTCGCCGGTGGCGCTTATGTCTATGGGCAGATCCGAGCCGAAGGCATCGATGGCTTAACCATCCGGGGCCGCGGCATCATCGATGGCTCAATCTATGAACGGCGCTCCGAAAGCGAATACACGATTCCGGTCGTGACCCGCAACGTCAGCAATCTCGTGATCGAAGATATTGCTTTCTTCGATCCGGCCGGCTGGGTCCTCAACATCTATAAATGCACCAACGTCACGATCAACAACGTCAAAATCATCAGCGCGAGGGCCAATAGCGATGGCATCTCGATCCAATCGTGCAGCCACGTTCGCGTCAATGGTGGGTTCGTTCGGAGCTGGGATGATTCGCTCGTCGTCAAAAATGTCGATCGCGGCACCACCTCCGATGTTGTTTTCGATGGTGTCAGCGTCTGGACCGACCTGGCCCAATCGATGGAAGTCGGCTATGAGACCAACGGGGCGACGATGGATGGAATCACCTTCAAAAACATCACGGTATTCCACAACTACCACAAAGCAGCGATGTCGATTCATAACTCCGATGATGCCCAAATCACGAACGTCACCTACGAGAACATCACCATCGAAGACGGGCAGATGCTGGGCGATGTCCGCGATGATGGCGAAAACGATTTCCTCATTGACCTCACCATTGCCTATAGCGTCGACTGGACCAAATCCGCGGGCGAGCGCGGCTCCATTGATGGAGTGAAATTCACCAACGTCAAAGTTCTTTCTTTGGCCGACAGCATCGTATCGAGAATGAATGGCGAATCTGCCTCTTCCATGATCAAGAACGTCACGATCGAAGGGATGAAAATCGAAGGGAAGATCATCAGCCAAACTTCCGATCTCGGCTTATTGAGCAATCAATACGTTGAGGGCGTCAGCGTCAAGAGCACTGCCAGCGTGAGCGGGGCAGTCATGACCCTTCCTTATCACTTAGCCTTAACGTCAGACAGCGTGGATTACACCGCCGTTTCTGGCGTCAGCCAAGAGGGTCTTTTGGTCCCGAGTTTCGCCATTGCTCAGGGCGGAACCGCCTTTATCGGAGTCAAAGCGTCAGGCACTTTCAGTGCCAGCGCCACCCACTCCGCCGGCACCACCACTTCAACCCCAGCCGACGATGGCTCAGGCGATAACAGCGCGAGCGATCATAGCGTCGCTTTGGCGCTCGATGGCGATGCCACAACCTATTGGGAGAGCAAGGCGTGGATGGGCGTCGATAACGAATTCGCCGCTCTCAGCGTCGACTTAGGCGGCCTTGTCACCGTCGGCGTCATCCGCCTGTTGGGCAAGAACGACAATGCCTTCTATTACGATTATGGCTTCCAGGTTTGGGGACGCAAAATCAAGAGCGATGGCACCACCAACCCCAACTTCACTCGTCTTTTATCTCTCAAAGACTATGAGATGACCCCGGCAAGCAACAATGCCATCGACATCAACTTGACCGCCCAGAAATTCGCGGGTTTGCAAATCCGTTTCTATAAACAAACCTCAATCGCCGCCTCGAAGAACATCCAAATCGGCGAAATCGAATTCTATCCGCCCTCGCTCAGCTTCAACAAGGCCATCGTCGATTCGACGGCCCATAACGACGTCTACAATGTCGAAAAACTCGTCGATGGCGATCCGACCGGTACTTCCTATTACGAATCCTCATCTTTGCCCGCCAAAGTCGTCATCGACCTCGGCGATGTCTATTCGGTCAGCGTCATTGTCCTCTCGCTTCCGCCTTCTTTGCTCTGGGATCCGCGGACGGAAAACATTGAGATCGACACGAGCGACAGCAGCACCGCCTATTCGTCCACCACGACAGCGTTTACCACCGCCGTCGCCGCCAAAGATTATCGTTTCGATCCCGCCACAGGCAACCGCAATCTCGTCACGTTTACGACGCCGATTTCGCTGCGTTTCTTAAAGTTGGTTATTAACTCCAATGACATTGCCGGAGGATATAATGCGCAACTATCCGAAGTCAGTGTCTATGGAGCTTAAAACAATAAAAAGGAGAAGAAAATGAAAAGGACTCCGAAATTCGTGCTCCTCGCTTCGGTGATGGCCTTGGGCTTGGTCGGATGCGGCAAGACCGCAACCTCAAGCTCGGCCCCCGCAGCCAGCAGCACTGGAACTAGCCAAACCACTTCAAGCGGCACCAGCTCCACCCCAACAAGCAGCAGTTCGACCCCCAGCAGTTCAACGACCAGTTCGAGCAGTTCTACCACCCCCGAACCGATCACCCATCGGGATGCTTATGTCACCGCGATGCCTGAAGGCGCGGTCACCCGCGACTACGACAGCCGCTTCGACAAGAAACTCGAAGATTTCACGAGTGAAACCCTGACCGGCACCAACACCAACGGCATTCACAACACCACCAATTACCTCCGGGTTTTGGTCGATAACACCGCGGTTGGGTATCCGAACAGCACCGACGCTTCCATCTACAAGATGGCCACCGGAACCTATGCCTTGCAAAGCTATGAAGGCATTGGTTTCAAGATTCGCTTAGCCAGCGGCAAGTTGAATTATTCCAACCTCGTCTTGGCCTTGCGCGGCGACGATGCCTTCCAAACCTACCCGATCAACTTGGCCGACGCCAAGACACCGGATGGCGAGGCTTTGCCGGCATTATCGAATGGATGGCAAGACATCATCGTCAGTCCGAACCAGTCCATCAGCGACGACAACACCGTTTATAAAAACACCGATGGCACGGACTCCACCGTCAAAGTCTTAAGCAAGATCCTCGGCTTCCACCTCTACGCCCTCAGCGAAGAATGCTCGGCGGTGATTGAGATCAAAGAGGTCTTCTTGAACAACGCGGGCACCAATACGACGGTCGATAATTTCGCTCGCGCCAAGGTCAACAAGACCGATGACACCGTTTGGTGGAGAGATTCCACCGGCGCGATCCTCAACCAATATCTCGCTTTGAATGATGGCGCTTCCTATAAGACTGCCACCGACGCGGATGTGGCAACCTACGAAGATGTTGCTCTCGGCGTCATGGGCGATACGACGGGGGCGATTTTAACCCCGGTTTACGCGGATAAAGAAGGAACGGGCGTGGCCTGGTCGGCCTTAAAGGATCCGGCTGGAACCGCGGTCGTCAATGCGGTCGATGGCGCTTTCTATCCTTACGTCGTGAATTTGGCTCAGTCGGGCATCACCGCGACGAATTTGGTCGGCTGGAAGATCTCCTCGAGCAAAGAGCTCTATGTGAACTCGATCGTGGCGACTTCCTTAGCCGTCCCGCAGCTCACCACCGAATACCCGCACCTCGATACGGCCAATGCGAAAGTCTTCGATTCCTTCACCCGGACTCAGGCGAAGTTGGATACCACCTACGAGGCGGCTTCCACCAACACCGTGGTGACGGATTCGGGTTTGAACTTCTCTGTCTGCTATAGCGGCGTCAACAACGTTTCGGTCGATGGCGATAACCTCGTCCTTGCGCCGAATTCGGGTTATACCCAAGTCACCGAGGGCTCCAAAACCGCCTGCGGAACGGACAAGTACATGGTCTTTGTCATGAAACTGGGCGATGGCGCTGATCTCAGCAACTTCCGCATCAACTCCAATAAATCCGGCGTGGTCTACGCCAAAGATTGGAAAGCGGCTGAAGGCTTAGCCAGCATCCCAACCGATTTAACCACCTATCCTTACCAGGACAATGGCTATGTCTGGTATGTCATCGATTTGGCTGCGAGCGGCATGACCGCCACCGATTTGATGGATATCTATTACACCGGAACCGGCACGGTCTATGTCGATTCGATCTTCTTCGCCAACGCCTATTCGGGTGCCGCGGAAGTGGCCTTAGGAACGGGCGGCAGCGTCATCTTGGATGGCACTTACCACTATATGTGTGGCACCGACAATCCGGGAACCTTCGATAAGATCGGCATCTATGCGACCGGCGATGGAACGAATGCAAACTTCTCCACCTTCCGGGTCGAATACAATTCCGCGACCGTTTGGGCCAATGCGGCGCTGGTCATCACCGACAAAGATGGCGTGAAAGTCGATCCGACCGCGGCGATTCCGGCGACGGAGACCTTCTACATCATCGATCTCAAAGCCAGCGGCTTCACTATGGCGGCCAGCACGATGCACTTCCATTGGGATGGCACCGGTGCCACCGGCACGGTGAGCATCAGCAAGGTTGTCGGCCTTACCCCCGAATATTCGGCGCAGTGGGGTGTCGGCGGCAGCGTCACCTTGGATGGCACTTACCACTATATGTATGGCGGCAAATGCGATGGCACGATGAGCGGTTTGAAGTTCACCGTGACGGGCGATGGCGTCAATGCGACGTTAGCGACCTTCCGCATCGAGTACAATTCCTCGACCGTTTGGGCCAACGCGAAGCTTGTCATCAAAGACGCAAAAGGCGCGACAGTCGACCCGACCGCGGTGATTCCGGCGGCTGGCGAGACGCTCTATATCGATCTCGCAGCCAGCGGCTTCACCACCGGAGTGGAAGGCGATATGCACTTCCATTGGGATGGTACGGGCGCGACAGGCACTGTGACGGTTGGAACGGTCTATGGAGTGGCTTCGACCATTACGTACAAAGCCGCGATTGCCGCCTACGTCGAACATGCCTAAAGTTGAGACGATCCGTGGGGGAGGGTGCTGCCTTTCCGGCTCCCTCCCTCTTCTCCAAGGAGAATGTTATGAAACATCAAGCGCTTTTATCCTTTGTGGGGGCCTTAGCGATCCCTTTTTTGGCTTCTTGCGGAGGCGTGGATGGCAAAATCACCCTCGATATCGGCTTTTGGCCGGAATCCACCGAGACGCAGGATTTGGCGATGTACCGCCAATGGAAAGAGCGCTTTGAGACTGCCTATCCGCAATATGAGCTTGTCGCCGATCCTTATACCTACAACACCACGACCGTCGGGAGCAAATTCCTCACCGGCAGCCTCCCCAATGTTTTTCAGACTTGGTTCACCGAGCCAGAAAAACTGATGAAGAACAAATACATTCGGGGCATCAAAAGCTTTTTGGACCAAAAGGGCTGGAGCGACAAAATGGACGACGAGATGAAGGCGTCCTTAACGTTCAACGATGAGATTTATGGCATCCCTCGCGATGGCTATGGCCTCGGCCTTTTGCTCAATATCCGTTGCTTGGGCGAAAACGGAATTCTCCCGCAGAATTCCAACGGAAAATACGCCCTCTATAAAAGCGATGGGACGCCCGCCTACCCCACCAGTTTCGAGGAAATCTATCAGGATGCGCTCAAGATTCAGGAGAACGACGAAACCAAAGGCATTCTCATCTGCTCAGCCAACAAAAACGGCGGCTGGCAGCTTTCCAACATGGCTTGGAATTTCGGCGGAGCGCTCGAGAGCAAGAACGCCAGCGGAAAATGGGAAGCCCATCTTGATTGCGAAGCCAACCAGAACGCGCTCAAGTGGATCCAAAAAATGAAGAGCGAGGATCTCTTATTGAATTCCACGACGGTTTATTACGATGATTGGTACTCTTCGATCGGATCCAAGGTCGCCATGGCTTTCGTCGGCAGCGATGTTCTGCAATTGGCCTCGGTCAACGGCGGTGTTTCGATGGGCGATTTGGCCTTCGTCCCGATGCCAACCGGCGATGGGAGCCACCACTACAGCCTCTATGGCGGAACGCCTTACGTCTTTTCGGCGGATACGAGCGATGACCAGGTGGAAGGCATTCTCAAGTTCTTCGAATACATCGGCCGCGGACCCGATATCACCGACATCTCCAAAGAGGCAATGGTCGAAGGCTATAAAACCGCGGCTCAAAAGAACCAGCCGATCCTTCCGAAAATCAAGCCTTGGAAAAACGAGGAGTTTTTGACCTACGCCAATGCGCTGGAGAAAGAATACATCTCGGTCGATATGACGTATTACAACGATTTCTTCGACCACATCGCGGAAAACAAACATTCGGAAGAGCCTTATTGCACCCAAGAACTCTACGAATATCTCGACACCGCGATCCAAAACGTCCTTCAGTATAGCGATACCGCCAATGTGGCCAGTTTATTGACGACGGCGAACGGAAAACTGCAAACGCTGCTTGATGAAAATGTGAATCAATAGGCTTAGGCATGAAACCCACCACACCCCATCGAAAACGGAATAAAAAGGCTCTCTTCAAGCGCAATCTTTTAGCCTACGCTTTGATGACGCCACCTTTGCTGCTCTTTCTCTTTTTCGTCTGGGTCCCGTTGATCAAAAACTTCTTTCTGTCCTTTGCCACCGACTACTCTTTCTCGAAGTGGGTCGGCCTCGCCAATTACAATTCGATTTTCAAAGATGATGTCTTTTTGACCGCTCTGAAAAACACCTTCGTCTATATCCTTTGGTCCCTGCTTTTTGGATATTTGGTGCCCGTTTTGATAGGGTTTTTGCTTTCTGAGTGCATCCACGCGAAAGGTTTTTTCCGGGTCTGCATTTATCTTCCTTGCATGATCAGCGGAATCGCGGTGGTCTTCCTCTTCAAGAACATCTATGGGGATGAATCGTATTCCATTCTCAATGTCATCGCCCAATCCTGGGGCGGAGACACCCGCCTCTGGGCCAGCGATCCGGATTTGATCATCCCTTTAATCGTTTTAGCCATGACCTGGCGCGGCGCTGGGGGAACAGCCCTGATTTATCTCTCCTCGTTCCAACAAATTGACTCTTCGATCTACGAAGCGGCCCGGATTGATGGGGCCTCACCCTTCCAGCGTTTCTTCCGCCTCACAATCCCCGAAATGAGGTCGACCCTCTTGATGATGCTCATCTTGCAGGTCATCTCGGTTTTCCAGGTTTTCTATGAGCCTTTGGTCATTGGCAACTGGGGTGGCCCGGTCAACAACGCTTCGATGACTTTGATGCTTCTTTCTTATCAGGAAGCCTTCGTGAACTTTAAATTCGGCCGGGCGGCCGCGGTCAGTGTCGTCCTCTCGATTATCATCCTTTTCTTCACGGCGATTTACTTCGCTCTCGTGCACTATTTCAAGAAAAAGGAGGCAGCGGAATGAACAAAGAGAACCAGCCTCTGAAAATCCGCCACCTCCGCGACAAAACGGAAGGCCTTTTGAATTTCAGCGATTACCGCAAAGGCGTCCATAAAGTGGGTTATGGCATCATCCTTTTCTTCTTGATCGTCTTTGCCATGACTTCCCTGATTCCGGTCTTGTGGCTATTCATCACCTCGTTCAAGAGCGTCGCCGAAATCAACAGCAATGTCTATCGCCTTTTCCCACAGAATTTCGATATCACGAAAATCGGCGAGGTTTGGCAAAAAACCAACTTCGGCCGTTACTACCTCAATACGCTCATCGTGGTGATCGGCGCCATCGTCTGCGCGGTCTTGTTCAATGGGTTATTGGCCTACGCCGTGGCCATTCTTAAGCCAATCGGAGCCAAGGCAATCAACGCTTTGATCCTCATCAGCTACATGGTCCCTTCGATGCTGGCCATCTTCCCGCTCGTGATGGAAATCAAAGACTTCCACCTCATCAACTCTTATCTGCCACTCTGGCTCTCTTTTGGATCCAACGCCTATTATTACCTCCTGTTTAAGGACTACTTCGAGAAAATCCCCGCTTCTCTTTTGGAGGCGGCCCGGATGGATGGCGGCAACGATATCGACGTCTTCTTCCGCGTGGTTCTTCCTTTGAGCCGGCCGGTGATCGGCGTCGTCGCCATCTTCGCGATGACCGCTTCCTATAGCGATTTCCTCTTGCCTTATCTCGTCCTCAATGATCAAAAAATGCAAACCGTCATGGTCGCGGTCTATCGCCTTTCAAGCACCACGACGCTCGATGCCTCCGAGTTTCTTTTGTTGCTCGTGATCAGCATTCTTCCCCAGGTCCTGATCTTCATTCTTTTCCAAAAACAGATTATGGGGACGTCCGTCAATTCGGGCATGAAGGAGTAATTTATGGGAAAACAAGCGCAGCGTTATCTTGAAGTCGAACCTTTTTCCCTTCGCGAGAAGGGCTTCCATCCCGAACGGAGTCAAGTCTCCGAGAGTCTTTTCTCTTTGGCAAATGAATATTGCGGAATCCGAGGGGTTTTTGACGAAGATATTTCTCTTCCGAGCCTTCGCGGATCCTATTTCAACGGGATTTTGGAATACGAGGATATCCAAGGGGCGGAGAACTATCGGGGCATCATCAAACGCACCCATTTCACCATCAATTCCGTCGATTGGCTAAAGTGCTCGCTCGTCGTCCATGGCGAAAAATTGGATTTGGCCAAAGTCAGTTTCTCCGATTTTGAGCGCATCCTCGATTTTAAGACGGGGTTATTGACGCGCCGCTTCATTTGGAATGTGTATGGCGGTCACATCGAAATCACCTTCCAGCGCCTTTTGGGCATGAGCCAATGCCATCAGGCGATTCAGCGAATCAGCCTCAAAGCAGATAAAGAAATCCCGATTTCTCTATCTTTTTCCCTCAACAGCAACGTTCTCCATTGGGGCAAGAAATGCTATTGGGAGCGCGAGGAGGAATTCCAGCAAGGGGATGCCATCGGTTTGGCGGTAAGGACGCCGACGACCAAGCAACACTTGGTGAGTGTCATGCATATCGATAGCGAAGTCCCGCTTCATTCGAGCGAGACGACGGATAAAGAAGTCAGCCTCGACTATCGCTTTACCCTCGAAAAGAAAAAGACCTATGTCTTCACGCGAAACGTCATCAACCTCGTCGACAAAGAGGGCACGGAGAAGATTCCCGAGATGAAGAATCAGGCTTTGGCGGAGCTCCAAGACTTAATCGAGCGTGGTTTTGCAGGGTTATTGCATTCCAATTTGGAGTATTTCAAGAAGGTTTGGGACCGAAGCGATATCGAAATTGACGGCGATGATGCCGATCAGCAAGGCATCCGTTATTGCATCTTCCAGCTTGAGCAGACCTATCACGGCTATGCCAAAGACGACAACATCGGGGCGAAGGGGCTGACAGGCGAAGCGTATTCCGGCCATGCCTTCTGGGACAGCGAGACCTATTGCTTGCCCTACTATCTTTTTTCAAACAAAGAGGCGGCGCTCAACCTTTTGATGTTCCGCTACCACACCTTGCCGCAAGCGAAGGCGCGGGCCCAAGAACTCGACTGCCAAGGCGCTTGCTACCCGATTGCGACCCGGACCGGAGAAGAGGCCTGCGCTTTGTGGCAGCACGCTTCGACCCAGTTCCAGCCCTCGACCAGCGTGGTTTACGCGATCCACCACTACATGAATCTTTACCAAGACAAGGCCTTCATGCAAAACTACGGCCTCGAGATGATCATGGAAGTCGCCAAATTCCTTCTCAGCCGTGGGCAGTTTAACCAAGATGGCAGCAAATTCGGCTTCTATGGCGTGATGGGCCCAGACGAATTCAAATTGATGGTCAACCACAATACCTACACCAACTTGATGGCTAAACGAACCTTCGAATACCTCTTCTCCTTGCTCGAAAGCGGGCAATATCAAACCGAAAAACTCTTCCGGAAATGCGACTATTCCAAAGCGCTATTAGAACGGATGAAAGAAGCCGATGAGAAGATGGTGATTCTCTACGATGAGAAAACCAAACTGTTCGAACAGCATCAAGGCTTCTTTGATTTGCCGCACATCGACGTCAAGAGCATTCCCGAAACCGACTTTCCGCTTTATTCGCACTGGAGTTATGACCGGATCTACCGCAACGACATGATCAAGCAGCCCGATGTTCTGATGTTCCTCTTCTTGCTCAATCAAGATTTCACGAAAGAACAAAAAGAGGCCAATTACGATTACTACGAGCCGCGTTGCATCCACGAATCCTCTCTTTCGCCATCGATTCATTCCATCCTCGCCGAAGAACTCGGTAAAGAAGAGGCCGCTCTATCCTTCTTTGGCTACGCCACGCGCTTGGATCTGGATGACTATAACCGCAACACCAACGAAGGGATCCACACTACGTCTATCGCCGCGGCTTGGATGAACATCGTCTATGGGTTCGGTGGACTGAGAAGCGACAAGGAAATTTTATCATTATCTCCACAAATCCCCTCTATTTGGAAAAAATACTCCTTCTCTTTGTCCTATGACGGAGCCCGAATCCACGTCAGTGTTGAGCAGCATCAAACCACCCTGGAAATCGAAGGGAACCCCGTGACGATCAAACTCTACAATCAAACCCGCACTTTGTCGGGCAGGACGGTCATTGAACGATGAAAAAGGGCTTTTGCTTAAGCGAAGACGGCTTCCGCATTGAGGATGCGATTCCTTTCGGCAACCGTTTTCTTTTGGGCAATGGCCATTTAGGCTACCGCGGCACCCTCGAAGAAATGGGGCCGGAGCAAATGGTGGAGTTGAATGTGGTTGGCTTTTATGACCGCTATCAAGACAAGTGGCGGGAGTCGGTGAATGCCCCCAACCCTTTCTTCATCAAAGTGGCGGCTGGCGGCGAACCGCGGGACCTTCTCCGAGCTAAGCCTTTGTCGCATCAAATCGAGTTAGATTTCAAAAACGCCATCTTCACTCGCAAAACTGTTTTCTCTGATCTGGAAATTGCCTCAGAGCGTTTCGTTTCGTCGGCCAAAGATGACACGCTTTGCGAGAAATACACCCTCACCGCAAAGAAAGAAATCAATTTGCAGGTGAATTATGGATTGGATGGCCGCCTTTATGAATGCAACGGCCCTCACTACCGGGAGCGTCGCTTCTTAGTTCGCGGCGAAGCCGTGGTTTTTCGGGGCATCACCAACGAAGGCGGCCAGCTCGAAGAGCGAGCCGTTTATCATTGGAATCGGCCTCTCGTCGAAGAGGCCGGACCTGAGGGGTTAAGAAAAGCCGTTTTCTCTCTCAAAGCGGGAGAGAGTGCAACTCTAACCATCGTTTCGCTCATTCGAACCGACAAAGAAATCAATCTGTTAGAAGTGCCGTTTCAATATGGGATCGACGAAATTTATAACGCCTTGAAGAAAGACCACCTCCAAGAATTTGCCCGGCGCTGGCAAGAAGCGGATGTCGAACTCGAAGGCGATGAAACCGCCCAATTTGATTTGCGGTATAGCCTTTATCATCTTCTGATTCTCCAAAATAAGCGGGATACCTCAATCCCCGCCCGCGGCGTTTCTGGCGAAACCTATAAGGGTGCCATCTTCTGGGATTCTGAAATTTTCCTTTTGCCCTTCTATTGCCTGAGCGACCCCCTGACCGCCCGCTCCTTATTGCGTTACCGCATCAAGACGTTGCCGGGAGCCATCGAAAAAGCCAAGTCTTTCGGTTATCAAGGCGCTTTCTATGCTTGGGAGAGCCAAGAAGACGGAAAAGAAGCCTGCTCGCTTTACAACGTCAGTGATGCCGCAACAGGCAAACCGATCCGCACGTATTTCAACGAACGGCAAATTCATATTTCCGCCGATATTGTCTGCGCTTTTTATCAATATATTCGCTATAGCGGAGATGAAAGCATCTTGAGCGATGGCGGATGGGACGTGGCTTATAATTGCGTACTTTTCTTAGCGAGTTATGCGACAAAAAGAGACGGACAATATCACCTGGACGGCGTCATCGGGCCTGACGAATATCACGAGAGAATCAACGACAACGCTTTCACGAACGGCATGGCGCTATTTGCCGCTAAAACCCTCTTGCTTTGGGGGAAAGCGAACCCCGCTTTGCTGAAGAGCGGCCAAAGCCTGGAACCGATTGAAGATTTTGCCAAGAATCTCTTTGAACCGCTGCCTAACAAAGACGGTGTCATCAGCCAGTTTGAAGGCTACTTCAATAAAGAGAATGTTTCCGTTGAAACAGTCCGATCGCGCCTCCATTATCCAAATGAATACTGGGGCGGCGAAAAAGGGGTGGCCACTCCCACTCGCGTGATTAAGCAGGCCGACGTCGCCACTCTCCTTGTGCTGTTAAGCGATGACTATTCTTTGGCCGTCAAAAAAGCGAATTATGATTTCTATTATCCCTACACGGAGCACGGCTCCAGCTTGTCCGCTTCGATGTACTCCTTGTTGGCCTCGGAATGCTCTTACCCCGAATCGGCCTACCGCATGTTCCGCAAATCGGCCGAAATCGAATTGAGCCAAGACCAAAAAATGTTTGCGGGAAATATCTATATCGGGGGAACCCACCCCGCCAGCAATGCCGGTGCTTACCTTTCAGTGGTCTTTGGCTTTGCGGGTTTGAAAGAAAAGGATGGCGCTTTGTCGCTCAATCCCCATCTCCCCTACGGCACCGAAAGCATTCGTTTCTGCTTCCATTATCGGGGCGACGTCTATCGAGCCGAAGTGAGCCACAAAACGGCGAAAATAACCAAGGAGGCAAAATTATGATTAAGGGAATCGTGTTCGATTTGGATGGAGTGTTGGTCTTCACCGACCACTACCACTATCTGGCTTGGAAGGCCATCGCCGACCAAGAAGGCATTCCTTTCGATGAGAAAATCAATGACCGCCTTCGGGGCGTTTCTCGGATGGATTCTTTGGCCATTATTCTTGAAAAAGCCAAGAAAACCTATTTGGAAGATGAAAAACAAAAATTAGCGGACCAAAAGAATGCTCTTTATCGCGAATACCTTAAGCAAATGACGCCCAAAGACGTAAAGGACGAGGTTCGCACCACTCTTGAAGAACTCCATAAAAAGGGCATCAAACTTGCCATCGGATCTTCGAGCAAAAATGCCACGACGATTCTGGAACAAACCGATTTGTCTCGCTATTTTGATCAGATTGTTGACGGCAACAAAATCACCCACTCCAAACCCGACCCGGAGGTTTTCTTACTTGGCGCCAAAGCGTTGGGCCTCGAAAGTAAAGATTGCCTGGTCGTTGAAGATGCCGAAGCCGGCATCGAAGCCGCAAAAGCGGGCGGTTTCAAAGCCATCGGAATCGGCCCAGCCAGCCACGACAAGCGAACCGATTACCCGATTGCGTCCATAAAGGATATTCTATCTATCTTGGGACCGAAGATCCGGCTGAAACACCTCTGCAAGATCTACCCCAACGGCGTCAAGGCTGTTAAGGATTTTTCTTTGGAAATCAACGATGATGAGTTCATCGTCTTTGTCGGCCCTTCAGGATGTGGCAAGTCCACTGTGCTCCGCATGATAGCCGGCCTAGAAGAAATCACTTCAGGCGAGCTTTATCTCGATGGGAAAAACATCAGCGACGAGGAACCCGATCACCGCAATATCGCCATGGTGTTCCAAAACTATGCGCTTTATCCCCAATTGACCGTGCGGAAAAATATCGCCTTCCCGCTCGAAATGCAGCATGTCGGTTGGAAGCACTTCTTTGATTTCGCCTACCGCAAAAAACGGCATCAGGAAATCAATGCCGCCGTCGAAGAGGCGGCCGCTAAAATTGGTTTGGCTCCCTATTTGGACCGTAAACCCCGCAATTTGTCGGGCGGACAAAGACAACGCGTGGCTTTAGGACGTGCAATCGTCCGCCATCCGAGCGTCTTCTTGCTCGATGAGCCTCTCTCCAACCTCGACGCTAAAATGCGCGTGCAAATGCGAACGGAGATTTCGAAACTCCACAATGATCTCCAATGCGTTTTCATTTACGTGACTCACGATCAGATTGAAGCCATGACGATGGGAACCCGCATCGTTGTCATGAAGGATGGGACGATCCAGCAAATCGCCAGCCCTTCCGAACTATACGTGAACCCGATCAACAAATTTGTGGCAGGATTCATCGGCACTCCTCAAATGAACTTCTTCAATGGCGTCATTCACGAAAAAGATGGACATTATACCGTCACTTTCGGTGAAGGGAAAACATGCGATATCCCTACTGAACGAATGGTTCACTTTGACAAAAACTACCTTGAGAAAACGGTGACGATCGGCATCCGCCCCAAAGAGATTTCGGCTGAGGGCGATCCAGCCTTTGTCGAACAAGGCATCCACGCTAAAATCATCTTGTGGGAGCAATTAGGCGAGGAAACGCTTCTTTATTGCCAGATGAAAGGCAAGGAGGGCGAGCTTATTGCCAGCGTCAAGGGGTTATTGGTTTACCAAAATGGCCGAGAAGTCAGTCTCAGCTTCAACTTCGAACACGTCTGTCTCTTTGATAAAGAAAGCGAAAAAACCCTGCTGAATGAATAAACGATTCTTTTCCCTCATTTTGTCTTCGTTATCTCTCCTTTTTTGCTCATGCCAAGCTGTCGGCCTTCGAAACGGTTCCTCCGCTTCGGAGGGATCTTCCGTTTCAAGCGATGAGCAAACATCGCTCTCCTCTTCGTCATCCGCCTATTTAACGGATTCGGAGGGCTTCTTCGTCTTAGAAAATAGCTATTTCGATTATCATGAAGATGCGACCGACCAAGGAAAAAGGAACAAACTTTCTTTTGCAAACACCCCTGAAGGAGTCTCGCTTTATTCTCAAGCCCACTTATACGCTGCTGGGCAACAAATCCCGCTCTATAACGTCAAGGCAAATCTCAATCACGTCTGGAGTGCCACGGCTCCAGGTCGCGTAGATTCGGGGGTTGCTTCCTTGGAGATGGAAGGGAAGGTCCTCTTCTCCCTCCAAACGAATTTCCCGCTGAATAACACCTGCGTCATTCGGCCCTTAGCAGCAAAAGTAGCTCCCGTTTTTGATAATGCGAGGCGGGTGATCCGCTTTGTCATCGACAATCCGGGATCCTACACGATTGAACTTTCAGCGAAACGGGCAATCCATCTTTTTGTGAATGCCATCGGAGGAGAAGACGCGACGAAAGCGAAGGCCACCATGACTTTTGGTCCCGGGATCCACAATCACGCAAACGACACCAGAATCGATGCCAATAACCTCTGTCATCTTTCTTCAAATGCCATTGTTTATTTAGCCCCCGGATGTGTATTCCAAGGTGGTTTTGCTGCGGATAATCGCTCAAACATCATTATCGGAGGATTGGGTTTCATCGATGGCTCTTCCTTTGAACGCAACGCGGATAACGGCAGCAAGTTGATTCCGCTGGACTTTAACTTTTGCACCAATCTGACTTTCTCGGGATTTAGCGTGCTTGATCCCGCTGGTTGGTGCTTCAACCTTTATTTCGGAAACACCATTGCCATCACCAACGTCAAAATTATTTCCTCACGAAGCAACGGCGACGGGATTTCGATTCAATCGTGCCAAAATGTCGAGGTCAAAGGTTGCTTCGTCCGGACTTGGGACGATTCTTTGGTGGTTAAAAACTACAACCAGTGGTCCAATCCTTCCGTCGAGGGAACCACTCGCCACGTCCACTTCTCTTCTTGCCGAATCTGGACGGATTTAGCCCAATCCATGGAGATTGGTTATGAAACAATTGGTTCCGTCATGGACGACATCACTTTCACCGATATCACCGTTCTTCATGCCTATCATTTGGCGCCTATCAGCATTCATAACGCCAACAACGCCAATCTCACGAACGTGGCTTACACCAACATCACCGTCGAAGATGCCAGCGTTGATGCTTCAAGCAACAAGGTAATCGACTTCTCAACCGCCTTTTCCTCGACTTGGTCAACGAGTCACAAAACCACCGCGCTTGGTAGCATCGATACTGTCACCCTTCAAAACGTCTTGGTCAGCAAGGGGAATGACAGCCTCATCGTTTCCATCAAAGGAGCGATCGATACTCGGACAGGCTATAACAACAGCGAACACGATATTTCGAACGTGTCCTTAAAAGACGTATCGATCAAGGGGATCATCATCACTAAAACCTACTCACCGTTGGTAACGGCGTATGCCCCCAATTTGACCTTCAACTCCAGCGGCAACGAAATCACCGGTTCAACCTATCAGGCGACATCCGGAATCGAAAACTATGGCTGGAATATTGACATTGTTTAATAACAAAGACAGAAGATTGAAGACGCTCTAATGCTTATGCGCGGTTTGCTTATAGGCTCCCACAATGCCATCGAGAATCTCGGTGTGGCCGAAGTCCTTCGGATAGACGAGGTTGACTTCGCGAATCATCGCCAATCCTTCAATCGGTAAAAGGACGATTTTGTGGTCCATCTCTTCGTCCAGACAAGTCGAGCGAGCCAAAACGGAAACACCAATGTTTTTAATCACGAGTTCTTTGATCGTTCCGATGTTATCGGCTTCAAGGATGATGTTGAGGTTATCAAGCGAAAGACCCTGACTATGGAGGGATGCTTCAAAGAGTTGGCGGGTGGCCGAATTGGCTCCGCGCAGAATCATTTTCTCTTCCTCAAGTTCATTGATCGTCACCATGCTCTTCTTCGATAAGGGGTTGCCCTGGCCAACCGCCAATAACAAGGAATCGGTATCGAGCAATAATGACGAATAGCGTTTATCGAGGTTATGACCCTCAACAATGATTAAATCGACTTGATAATCTTCCAGTTTCTCATAAAGGTTGCTTATGCTGTCAGAAATAATCGTTATGCGTAAACCCTTGGTTTCATAGGCGTAATTTGCGAGGGCTTCGCCGACGGTTGAGCTCTCGGCGGTATGGGTGATGCCGACGATGAGGGAGAACATGTTTTTCTTCGAGTCGGCAATCCGTTGCTCTTCGACTTGGTAAAGCGCTTTGATTCGTTTGGCATACCGGATTGCAATAACCCCTTCCGGTGTTGGTTTTAATCCTGTCTCTGTTCTATTGAATATCTTTATTCCGAGTTCCTCTTCGAGTATTTTGATATGCTGAGATACCGCTGGCTGGGTCAAGCTGAGACTTTGGGCGGCCTTGGTGTAGGAACCCAGCTCGTTCACGGCAATTAGGGTTTCCAATTTGTTATCGATCATCTTTTTGCCTCACTATAAGAATAATTTATCGAATATCAATTTTAAATAATAACCATTTATGGATTTAATGACCACAATGGGTTAACGCTCCGGAAGACGAAGCGACGACTTAAAAAGGAGGTTCTCCACTATTATGTTTTTGTCTACGCAAAATTCTCTCTCACTCCTCATGGACGGGGCTAATCTTAACCTGTATCAGTATTATTCTCAATATGGCGAAGTGGCCAGCGTTTTAATCGGTTTGGCTATCATTCTTTTTACCGGTTTCTTGGTGACAAGATTGACCAAAATCTTAAAACTGCCTAACGTCACCGCTTATATTGTGGCGGGTATTCTCTTAGGCCCTTGGGTCTTCGGGGCCATTGACCCCACCATCACGGGCCATATGTCATTCATTTCCGATATTGCTTTGTCCTTCATTGCCTTCGGAGTTGGCCGCTATTTTTCAATCGGCACCTTGAAGGTTACCGGTAAGAAGGTCTTCCTTATTACGATTTTGGAGTCGGTTTTGGCCGGGGTTTTGGTAACGCTCGTCATTGGCTTCGCCTTCCCGGCGAAAGGATGGACGTTCGCTTTACTCCTCGGCGCGATTGCCACCGCGACCGCCCCCGCTTCGACAATGATGACGATCCGCCAATATCAGGCGAAGGGGGAATTCGTCAACATTCTTCTCGAAGTTGTTTCCCTCGATGATGCGGTTTGCCTAATTTGCTACACCCTCGCCATCACGATCATCAATAGCACTTCAGAAGGCAGTTCGAACGCGATGGATATCGTGATGCCAATTGTCTGGAACATCGCCTTCATTGGGGTGGGGCTCCTCTTTGGTTGGGTCCACTCCAAACTGATGTCGCCAAAACGCAGCACCGATAACCGCCTTATTCTCACTTTGGCCATGCTTTTGACCATTGATGGATCCTGCGCGATCGTTGGAATTTCGCCCTTGATGTCTTGCATGGTCTTTGGCGCTGCTTACATCAATCTCAAAAAAGATCAAGTTCTTTATACCCAAATGGATGCGTTTGCTCCTCCGATCATGTGTATTTTCTTCGTGATGTCGGGCATGAATATGGATTTTGGGGAATTTGCCATCGTCGGTCTCATCGGTGTCGTTTACTTCTTCATCCGAATCATCGGAAAGTATGCCGGCGCCTGGCTTGGCTGTCGCATCTACCGCGAGAAGCCGGAAGTCCGCAACTACCTTGGTTTGGCCTTGATTCCGCAAGCTGGGGTTGCCATCGGCCTTGCCGTTTTGGGCCAACGGATGCTCCCAGCGGAAATCGGCGCTGAATTCTATGCGATCATCATCTGTTCATCCGTTCTCTATGAAATGATTGGACCAGGCTTGGCGAAACTCGCCTTGGTCAAATCGGGAGCAATTTCGGCTGAAAATCTAAAAAATCCCTTACAAAACCCTCCTGAAGATCCCAAAGAAGCCATCCCAGAGCATTTGCAGGGCGAAGACCTGCCTCCTTTAGCGGAGGCACCATGCCAAGGAGGCAAAAAGAAATGAATACGGAAACCACTCTTCTCATTCCGTTCCAACAGTATTACTTTTTCACTTCCGATTGCGGGAGTTTCCCTTCGGTTGACTCATCAAGCATTGCCTCGATCCTCGGAAAGGTTTTGTTGATCCTAGCGGCCAGTCATCCGACCATCTTGAACGACCTGAGTTTCTTCGAAAAGGAAAGCCTGAGGGCCAATCGAAAAAACTGTGTTCCAATGGTGCTAAGGAGAGAAACAATCTCCGCCTTGAGAAACGTCACGAAATGTGATGCAAGTCAGGTCTCGCTCCTCGCCCGCGCTTTGCTTAAAGAATACATGGCGTTTAATGGAGAAAAACGTCAAGAAATCTTAGAAAAGATCTAATCGGCTTCGGCAATGGCGTTGCCAGTATAGAGTTGATAGTACTTACCTTTTTTGGCCAACAATTCATCATGAGAACCGCGCTCGATGATCTTGCCTTGGTCGATGACCATGATCACGTCGGCGTTCTTGATCGTCGAAAGGCGGTGAGCAATCACAAAGACCGTCCGGCCTTTCATGATGGCATCCATTCCTTCCTGAACCAATTTTTCGGTGCGGCTATCGATTGAAGAGGTTGCCTCATCGAGAATCATGACCGGCGGGTTGGCAATCGCCGCTCGGGCGATTGAAAGAAGCTGGCGTTGGCCTTGTGAAAGGTTGAGACCCGCTTTAGCTAAGATGGTGTTGTAGCCTTGGGGAAGCTGGCGAATGAAACTATCTGCGTTGGCGAGTTTGGCGGCGGCGATGATTTCGTCGTCTGTCGCATCGAGTTTACCATAGCGGATGTTCTCTTTCACCGTTCCCGTAAAGAGCTCGGTATCTTGGAGCACCATCCCCAAAGATCTTCGCAAATCGGCCTTCTTTATCTTATTGATGTTGATATCGTCGTAGCGAATCTTGCCATCGGCGATATCGTAGAAACGGTTGATGAGGTTTGTGATCGTCGTCTTGCCAGCGCCTGTCGGACCCACGAAAGCGACCTTCTGGCCCGGTTCGGCATAAAGGGTAATATCGTGCAAGACGGTCTTGTCCTTCACATAAGCAAAATCCACATCGTAGAAATCGATTTTGCCTTTAAGCCAGACGTAGGTGGTTGGCGTTCCGTCTTTATGCGGATGCTTCCAAGCCCAGCGATTCGTGTTTTCTTTCACTTCGACCGGCTCGCCGTTCGGCCCCTCTTTGGCGTTGCAGAGTTCGACATAGCCATCATCGACCTCAGAAGGCTGATCGATCAACTCAAAGATTCGGGTCGCTCCAGCCAACGCCATCGCAATCGAGTTGACCTGCTGAGCGACCTGGCCAATTGGTTGGGTAAACTGTTTCGAAAGAGTCAAGAACGAAATAACAACACCGATGCTGAGACCGATGTCCCAGCCACCGTTTTTCGCCACGATGAGCATCGCATAACCGAACATGGCGAGAATCACGTATTGGAGGTTGCCGATCTGGTTGACGATCGGCATCAAAACGTTGGCGTAGCGGTTCGCCTTGGTCGATTGCTCGAATAAGTCGTCGTTGACGACATCAAAAGCTGTTTCGGCGCGATCTTCATAGTTAAAGACCTTGATGACGCGTTGGCCATTGGTCATCTCTTCGACATAGCCATTGGTTTTTGCTAGAGCGATCTGCTGATTAATGAAGTATTTCCCGCTCTTTTTGCTGATCCACGACGAATACATCGTGGTCGGAATGGTGATGAAGAGGACCAAAAGTGCCATGACCCAGTTGTAAACGAACATGGCGACAGCCACCGCAACGACGGTCACAGCGCCGGAGACAATCATTGGCCAACTGCGGCTCATCGCTTCTCGTAAAGTATCAACATCGTTGGTGTAGACCGACATGATGTCGCCATGAGTTCGAGTATCGAAGTAACTTAAAGGCAAATCCTGCATGTGGTTAAAGAGGTCATCACGGATTCTTTTCTGAACCCCTTGCGCCAAACGCGACATCAAAAAGTTATAGAAATAGTTGGCGACGAGGCCAATGAAGACAAGGATTGCAACAATCAGAAGTTGTTGGCCAATCGTATTGATTGAAATGTTGTTTAGCGTCGTTCCTAAGAATTTCACGCTTATTTCGGTGCTCTTGCCGAGATTAAAACTTACAATTGCGTTGATCTCATCGACGGCCAAACCAATGAAAATCATCGGCAAAACCCCCGTGAGTCCCGAAATAATGATGCAGACAATCGACATCCAGAATTCGAAAGGATAATAAGTTAACGAATAATGTGCGAGACGACGGACGGAGCGCTTTGCCTCAGCGGGCGTAGTTTTTCTTCCGTTCGATTTTCCCATTCTAGCGGCTGGCATCGAAATCACCTCCTCCTAACTGCGACTGATAAAGCTCTTTGTAGATCGGCGAACTCTTCATAAGTTGATTGTTCGTCCCTTGAGCGACGATGCGACCGTTGTCCATCACCAAGATGGTGTCACAATCCTTGACGGAGAGAATCCGTTCCGCGACGATGAACGCCGTGGTACCAGGAAGTTTTTCTTTTAAACCCTGCCGGATCAAGGCATCGGTGTGGGTATCAACAGCGGAAGTCGAGTCATCAAGAATCAGAATCTTCGGGTTTTTGAGGAGGGCCCTGGCGATACAAATTCGCTGCTTTTGCCCCCCGGAGACGTTGGTGCCTCCTTCGTCGAGTTTCGTGTTGTACTTGTCGGGGAATGATTGAATAAAATCATCCGCCTGAGCAATTTGGCACGCCTTGCGCAACTCGTCTTCCGTTGCTTTTTCGTTACCCCAACGAAGATTAGAAGCAATCGTTCCAGAGAATAATGTGTTCTTCTGGAGAACGACTGCCACACCTTCGCGGAGGGCAATCAAATCGTAATCACGGACATCGACTCCACCAACGCTAACCGAACCGGAAGTAACGTCATAAAGCCGGGCAATCAGACTCATCAAAGTCGTTTTGCTCGACCCAGTTGAGCCGACAATGCCAACGCTTTCGCCGGCTTTCACGTGAAGATTTATATCACTCAGTACATCCCGTCCTGCGCCATAGTGGAAGGAGACATTGTTGAAATCAACGGAGGGGTCTTTGATATCCTTGGTCCCGTTTCCCTTGCTGGCGAGATCGGGTTTTTCCCGGAGAATCTCATTGATACGCTCGGCTGAGTTCCGCGAGATGATGATCATCACGTAAACCATCGAAGCCAACATGACGGCCAACATAATCTGCATGACGTAAGACACTAAGGTGGTCAAGCCGCCTGCCGTCAATTCGCTTGCTCCACTTCCAATGATGATCTCGGCGCCAAAGTAGGCAATGAGCAAGATGGCCGCATCGAGCAGTAACGACATGAGCGGCGAATTGAACGCCATAATCTGTTCGGCTTTGGTGAAGTTCTTGTAAATGAACGTCGAGACACCATTGAATTTCGCCTTTTCCTCTTCCTGTCGTCCATAAGCCTTGACAACGCGAATTCCCGAAAGATCCTCTTGGACTTCTTGGTTCAATTCATCATATTTGTTAAAGACGGAAACGAATAGGGGGTGCACAACCGTCGCTAAGACGAGAAGCACCACGAGAACAAGCGGAACGAGAACCACAAAGATCAAAGCCAATTTCCACGATGTCACGAAGCTCATGACGATGGCAAAAATCATGATGAGTGGAGCCCGTAAGACGGCCCGAATCGCCATTTGGAAAGCGAATTGAACGTTGCTCACATCAGTGGTGAGACGAGTAACAATCGAAGAAGTCGAGAATTTATCGATGTTATTGAAAGAGAAATCCTGCAGATGGTAATACATGTCCTTTCGGAGATTATGGCCAAAGCCCGAAGCGGCGCTGGCCGCCCAATAACCGGCCCCAACGCCAGCGGCCGCGGCAATAAGGGCAATGCCCGCCATGATCGCGCCATAGACATAAACGTCATTGGCCCCCGCCGAAATATGGATTCCTTGAACAATCGACTGCATCAACGGCCCATATTTCGTTTGGAACGACTGAAAATAGGCATCCCAAGTATAAGAGGGATCAACGCTGAGCTTCATCGCATCGACCAAAAACTGCATAAAGAAGGGAACGCAGATCTCGCAGAAAGTCTCAATCCCCACAAAAATCCACGTCAAAACAACGTCTTTTTTATAATTTCGCAAACTACGCATCAAATCCCGAAAGGTTTTAAGCATAAAGATTATTTCTCCTCTACATTCGCGCGAATCTTCGCGAGTATTTCACGAACCGTCTTTTCTTCTTCAGGACCAATCCCCTTCTTCACTTGAGCGGAGATCGCACGGAAGATCGTTTTGAATTCCATCTCAACCTTCTCGCCTTTTTCGGTCAAAGTGATGACTTTCTTCCGCTTGTCCTCTTTCGAGGGAGCCATTCGGAGATACCCTTTTTTCACGAGTCCCGCCAACGTTTGCGAGGTGGTCGCCTTCGACACTCTCGAACGGGCCATCACGTCTTTGGCAACGATCTCCTCTTCCTGATGGTGAAAAATGTAGCCCAAAGTCATCCCTTCGATGCCCGTCAGTTTTTCTTCAAGCTGATTGCTGAGGGTTTGGTCAATATAGGCTTTAATCAAGTTGTCGGTATGGCGGATTTCCACTCCGATTGGTTTCTCTTCATTCATAAGAGCACAAACTCACTTAGTTCGTGTACGAACATTCTAACCGGGAAAAAGATACTAACAAGGGGCCAGCCAATGAAAGCGTTCTCAAAGATGATCGCGTTTCTCGATACCGTCGAGAATTCGAGTCAAATCATCAAAAGTTTTGATATTCATTGCGATTTCTGCCCGAATTTTTTTGTAACCAGGAAAGCCAGAAAAGAAATGGGGGATTAATCCGCGTAGCTGCATCAAAGCAACTTTCTCGCCTTTCAAGGCAACTAGGCGGGACGCAAAATCCCGGGCCCACTCGACCTCCTCCACAACACTCGGATCGGGTTCTGTGGGTTCTCCGCGATAAAGGTGGTTGATATTGCTGATGAGGCGCGGATTGCCCAAACCGCCTCGAGCCACCATGACGAAAGAGGCGCCGGTCGACTTCATGACCCCAATCGCTTTTTCCGGCGTAAAGATGTCGCCGGAGACACAGAGGGGGATTGGCAGGGTCTTGCCAAAGTCCTTCAGGAGGGCGTAGTTAGCTTCGCCCATATACATTTGTCTGCTCGTGCGCGCATGAATGGTTAAAAAGGTAACACCCGCCTTCACGAGCAGGTCACTGATCTCAGGAAAATTGATGTTCTTATCATCCCAGCCCAAACGGATTTTGGCGCTAACAGGTTTATGGGAGGCCATGACGACGCTCCGCATGTAGGCATAGAGCTCCTGGGGGTGTTTGAGCCAAGCCGAACCGGCCCCGGTCTTCGTCACCTTGTAAACCGGACAGCCAAAATTGATATCGAGCAAATCATAATCGGCCTTGTTTTCGATGATTGAGATCGCTTTTGCCGAGATTTCGGCATTTGAACCAAAGAGTTGAAGACCGACGGGTCGATCGGTCTTTGCGGTGGCCAAATAGGTGTAAGTTTCGGCGTTGCCATAGAAAATCCCGCAATCAGATATCATCTCGCTGAAAGACAAGCCGACGCCAAACGGCTTCATGAACTCGCGATAGGCCAAAGTGGTCACCCCCGCCATTGGGCCGAGGACAACCGGGTTTTGAATTTCAATCGATCCGATTTTCATAAGGACAAAGAAAGAAGGCCTTACGGCCTTCGTTCCTTATTTTTTAGCACTGCCCGACGGCTTCGAATCATCAGTCTTTTTCGGGGTGGCTTTCTTGGCCGGAGTTTTCTTTACCGATGTCGACTTCTCAGCGGTCTTTGGTTCAGCGGCTTTGGCTTCGCCCTCGGCAAGTTTCTCGTCCGGCTTGATTTCCGGAACGGACTTCTCTTCGATCGGGGTCGACGCTTTTGGCGCTTCGGAGGTCGGCATCATGGGCTTCTCTTCCGTTTTGAGCTGATTCTCCGCGGAGATTTTGCCATCGATGACGGCTTGTTCTTCCGGAGTCGGTTTTTCGCTGACGCTGGCTTGAGGTTTTTCCGGAAGTTTGCCGGTCTTGATCAAGGAGTTGATCTCTTCAGCGGTGATGGTTTCTTTCTGGAGCAAGGTATCGGCAATGAGCGTCACCTGAGCCTTGTGTTCTGTCAGAATACTAATCGCCTGCTTGTGAGCGGTGTCGATGATTTCGCGGACGGCCTTATCGATTTCAAAGGCGACTTCTGAGGAGAAGTTCCGCTGAGTGTTGGCGTAGTCGCGGCCAAGGAAAACCGAACCGCTATTCTGCTCATATTGGATTGGCCCTAAATCGGACATGCCGAACTCAGTGACCATCATCCGGGCGAGCCGAGTCGCTTCCTGAATGTCGTTTTCGGCGCCAGTCGAGATATCATCGAAGAAGATTTCCTCGCTGGCCCGGCCACCGAGTAAACCAGTGATCTGGGCCAAAAGTTCTTTCTTGGTCAACAAGAAACGATCGTCTTCTGGTGTCATGAGAACGTGCCCGCCAGTACGACCGCGCGGAATAATCGTGATCTTTTGGACTTTCTCCGAATAAGGAAGGACCAAGCCAATCACAGCGTGTCCCGCCTCGTGGAAGGCCACTTCTTTCCGTTCTTGGTCATTCATGCCTTTGCCGCTCTTGGCCGGGCCGGCAATCCGGCGGTCAATCGCTTCATCGATTTCGGCCATGCCAACCGATTCTTTATGGAAACGAACAGCCAAGATGGCCGCTTCGTTGAGGATATTTTCAATATCGGCGCCCGAGAAGCCGACCGTCCGCTTCGAGAGAGCGTGGAAATCAACAGACGGGTCAATCTTTTTGTTGCGGGCATGGACCTTGAAGATGGCTTCGCGGCCCGCGGCATCGGGAAGCGAAACGGTGATGATACGGTCAAAACGACCCGGACGCAAGAGAGCAGGATCGAGGACATCGTCGCGGTTCGTTGCGGCGATGACCAAGATGCCAGCGTTATATTCAAAGCCATCCATTTCGACAAGCAACTGGTTCAACGTCTGTTCGCGTTCATCGTTGCCACCGCCAAGTCCAGCGCCTCTTTGCCGTCCGACTGCATCGATTTCATCGATGAAGACGATGCAGGGTGCCGTCTGCTTGGCTTTGTGGAAAAGATCGCGGACACGACCAGCGCCGACACCGACGAACATTTCGACGAAATCGGAACCGGAGATGCTATAGAAAGGAACGCCCGCCTCACCAGCGACCGCCTTGGCCAAAAGGGTTTTGCCCGTGCCAGGGTTGCCAATCAACAAGACGCCTTTCGGCAAACGAGCGCCATATTTGGAATACTTCTTCGGATCTTTGAGATATTCGACCATCTCGACCATTTCGGCCTTCTCTTCGTCGCAACCAGCGACATCGGAGAAGCGAATCTTCGAAGCGTCTTCGCGCCGGGCTGGAGATTTATTGAAATCCATCGCCTGACGATTGGCGCCATTGACCGATGAGTTGAGCATGCGGAAGAAGAAGAATCCCACCAAGAGGATCAAAACCAATTCGATGATGGTTGGTCCCCAAGTATCCCACCAGTTGGCGGTATAAGGATCGGTGTTATCGAATTTGGTGACCGTGAAGTCCTTCGTCGTGCTCTTTTTGACCCAATCAAGGCTGGCCCAATCGGAGACCCGGGCGCGGAAAACCTCATTCCAAGAGGCGGTTTGGCTCAAAACGTTGCCATCGGCGCCCTTGATCGCCATCTGTTTAGTGTGCGAAGCGGCGGTTGTCCATTCAGAAGCGGGCAGAATCATTTTGAAGCTCGTTGAAGCGTGGTTATAGTCTTTGTTGTTATAAGCATCGCCCGTGACCGTGGTCGTGGTGATGTTGGTGCTGACACTGACATTGCGAATGAAATACGTCGTCTCATCGTAAGAGGTGATGGTATTCAAATCGTCGACATCGACGCGGAGAATCGTATCCAAATCACCCTCGTAGAAGGTAACGCCTGGATCCGAGAAAAACTGACGGATGACCACGCTGACAATCAAAACGACAAAGAGGACCGTGAAGAAATAAGGCAGGATGTAGCTCCAGACACTTCGCTTGTTATTGGAATCGTTCATGTTTTTTCTCCGTTTTCTTGATGCATTGACTCAGAATTAACTATAAGTTAACCGCTTTTGTTGGGGGTTTATACGCAAGATACACCCGAAATCAAAAAGCCACAACTACATTGCTCTACTTTTCATCGTTTTTCACGTGAATATTCAAAATTGATTTGTGATACTCACTAAAACCTTTTTTGTAACGAGGAACATAAATGATCTTGTTGTCTTTGTTGAGAAAGACGGGCCAGACGTGGAGCAATCGCGCGGAAATTCCGGCCGCGACGAGCATACGACGAACCGAGACAAGATAACCCCCATAGGTCGAAACGTCTTGAGGCAAAACGCTCCGGACAGTCAAAGGATAGTCCTCGGGGTGGATGTTGCGATCTTCAGCGCCCATTGTGAAATCGAGATCGAACGTTTCACAGCTGAACTTCATCGGTTTGTCTATCGTGTAGGTATAGGGCATGTCAAGCCCGTCGGTGTCGAGAGTCAAAACATCGTATTCCTTCACCATAAAAATATCGCCTTTGAGTTTGAGGGTCGCGTTTGGCTCTTGGCTGAGGCAAAGGGCACGGATATCGACTAACATCTTCGGCGTGACCGTCACATGGCTCGGTGCGTGCTGGTTCACGAAGTCCATAATGGTTTTAGCAAACTCGTCAGGATGGAGAGCGATGATGGCGCGAATCTCGAGTTCATCGATAGTTTTAATCGATTGGTCAATGCTGTTGATAAAATTGTTCTTCTCGGAGTTTTCTCTAACCATTTTTTGAATAAGCTGGTCCCGCTCGACTTCGTTCATATGATAGATCTTTTGTCGAACTTCCGTGGTGAAGAGGTGATCAACTCCGGTCGCCGCCTCAAGATAAGGGACGTTGTTTTGGTTGCAGTAAGCTTTGAGATCGCTTCGGGTGAACTCGAGGAGCGGACGCACGACCATCATTCCGTTATACGTGGAGATTTTGCTGTAACCATACTTGGCGTTTTTGATGCCACGAAGCTTGGCCGTGAGATAAATCTCAAGGATGTCATCTTGCATGTGGGAAATAAAGAGAGCGGCCGCGTTATACTTTTCATACATCTCTTTAAAAAAGGCATAGCGGATCCGTCTTTGCCAGCCAGCATAATCCTTGTCCTTGCCCGTTTGATCAGCCCTAGCAGTATCGCAGACTTCGAGAATCAATGAATTCTTATCGCAGAAGACTTTAAGTTCTGCCTGGGCTTTTTCGGAATCGGGGTTTATGTGATAGTTCACATGGCAGACGACCGGTTTCACCCCCGCCTCGAGCATCAGGCCTAATAAGCATTGGGCTGACGGGCCGAAAGTGTCGGCTACCAAGTAAGTGTTTCCTAGGTCGAAGGAATAATCCAAGACAGCGGCGTTAAGCATAAGTTACTCTCCTCTCTCCCCGACTTCGTCGGAGATGATTTCATACATATTCATCGCCTCTTCTTTCCGTGCAAATTCACGAATCGAGAGGACTTTTGCAGAGATTTTATGTCGGCCGAGGAACAGGGTCAAGGTATCTCCCACCGCCACTTCGCTCATCGCCTTCGCCATCTTGCCGTTGATGAAAATGTCCCGATCATCACAAAGTTCTTTGGCGGTCTCTCGCCGTTTCGTCAGCCTTGTCACTTTTAAAAACTTGTCAATCCTCATTGGTTTTAGTTTAGCACACTGTTCCAGTGTTGCGCTTTGAATAAAGCGCATCGATGTTTCGCACGATTTTTTCAAGGTCATTGAGCCAATCTTTGCCCTTGCTGATTCGAAGGCGGAGCTGTTTCTCAAGGAAGGTCACTTTAAGGATGTTTAAAAACGGAACCATCGCATTAAAGAGTTCGTTCCCAATGCCGTTGATCCTAGAGAAAGAATCGCTCATCAAGATATCGACATAGGTATCGTATTCTTCGACGCTGGTAAACTCCGGCTGGCTGGTATAAAGATCGATCCGTTTCTTTTGGATCAGAAGGGTGACCTCTTCAGGCAAACGGCCATAGACATCGCGCATGTGTTTTTGGTAAGCGGAGAGCTCTTTCTCATCTTTGACGTTTTCAAGTTCTTGATAGAGTTCAATCTTATCGCTATTGATCGCATAGCCCTTAGGAATGTAGGCGTCGATATTGAAAAGTTTGTTCGGGGTCGGGGTCGGGGTCGAAATGCCCGTTTTCTTTTCTTCGATCGCTTCGTTGAGAAGTTTCATATAAAGATCGAGGCCAACTGTATCGATGAATCCCGCTTGTTCAGCGCCCAAAATATCGCCTGCCCCTCGAATCATCAAATCCCGCTGAGCAATTTTATAGCCGCTTCCGAGTTCGGTGAATTCCTGAATTGCCTGAAGCCGCTTCTGCGCATCTTCATTCATCTCTTTTTGAGGTTTGTACATCAAGTAGGCATAGGCGATTCGATCGCCCCGGCCGACCCGGCCTTTGATTTGATAAAGCTGAGAGAGGCCGAAATGATCGGCATCTTCAACAATCAGCATGTTGGCATTTGGAATGTCGATGCCGTTTTCGACAATCGAGGTGCAGACGAGAACGTTGAGTTCTGCGTCATAGAATTTGGCCATGACGTCTTCGACTTGGTCTTTGTCCATCCGGCCATGGACCACGCCAATTTTCGCGCTGGGGATGGCTTGGGCGATCCGGCTGGCGGTGGCGTAGATACTCATTACCTTGTTGTGGACATAGAAAACCTGACCATTTCGACCCAGTTCGCGCTGAATCAATTCATAAACAACGTCTTCTTTATATGGCGTCACATAAGTTTGAATCGGCATCCGGGATTCAGGAGCGGTATTAATTTGAGAAAGCGGGCGAATCCCCACGAGCGACATCTGCATCGTCCGCGGAATCGGGGTAGCAGTCAAGGTCAAAACATCGACATTGGTTTTCAATTCTTTGATTTTCTCTTTTTGCTCAACGCCGAAACGCTGCTCCTCATCGATGATGAGAAGGCCAAGATCTTTAAAAACTATTTCTTTAGAGAGAAGACGGTGGGTGCCAATCACCAAATCTGCTTTGCCCTCTTCGACCGCCTTCATCGATTGCTTTTGCACCGATTCCGGGATTAAGCGAGAAAAAATCGCGATGTGGACCCCAAAGGAAGAGAAGCGTTCGATCGCCACCTCATAATGTTGGCGAGCCAAGAGGGTAGTCGGGCAAAGAAGCGCCACTTGTTTACCAGCGGAAATCGCTTTGAAAGCGGCTCGGAAGGCAATCTCGGTTTTGCCAAAACCAACATCGCCGCAAAGAAGCCGATCCATGATCTCCGGCTTCTCCATGTCACGTTTTATTTCCTCGACGGAACGGACTTGGTCTGGGGTCAGTTGATAAGGGAATTCGTCTTCGAATTTCTTCTGGAGTTCATCATCGGGCGGAAAGGCATAGCCTGTCTGTTTTGCCCGTTGGCCATAGAGGGCAATCAAGCGGTCAGCTAGTTCGCTGACCCGTTCTTTGATGTGGGCTTTCTTCTTTTGCCAATCACCGCCGGAAAGATGCGATAGTTTCGGCACTGCCCCCTCGCGTCCGGAGTATTTGCGAACCAAGCGAAATTGTTCAAGCGGGACATAAAGCGTTTCGTTGCCAGCGTAGGCGATTCGAAGATAATCCCGATGGACCCCCTCGACCTCAAGAGTTTTGATCTCAATGAACTGACCGATACCGTTATATTCATGAACAACATAGTCGCCCGGCCGCAAATCCTCATAGCTCTTCAAAATCGTCGCGTCTTTAAAGCGCGAAGTGAAACGCGTATTGGCAAGGCGATGACCAAATAACTCAGCAGAACTTAGATAAGCCACTCCTAAGGAGGGGACTTCGAAGCCTTGGCTTAAGGACAACGAAGCAATGCCAACTTGACCTGAAGAGAAGGCAAATCCTTCGACGCTCTCATAGGGGATCTTTGCCTCATCGAGGAAACTCTTGGCGGTCTCGAGTTGGTGCGGTTCGGCCAAAGCTAAAATCACTTTGTTCCCAGCACGGAGATAACTTTGAACCGTCGGAACGAGCGCGGCGATGCCATTGCCGGCCGTCACCACGCTTCGGACGATAAAAAGAGGATCGGTCGGTTCGGCTGCATATTTGAGGCCATAGAAAACTTTGCGGTAATCCTTTAAGGCTTCGCTTAACTCCATGTATTCCTCAAGATGGGAAGGAATTAAACGTTGAAGTTGGAGCTCGCCAAGATAGGCGTGAGCCTCGTTAATCAAGAGATCGCTCGCTGAAACAAAGCCCTCTTTGCCAGCGATGAAAATAAGCTCGGGATCGAAATAATCGACAATCGAATACGGGTGGTCCATCGCGAAACCGAAGAATTTATAGAGACTGGGTTTATAGTCGCGGGAAACGAAATCCTCCAAATCGCGGGAAACGTTTTCTCTGAGAATTTCGGCTGGGTCCTGAGGCAGACCTCGGCAATCGGCTTCGAGCCGCTCTTTCAGACGATGGGCAAAGGAAGCGAGTTCCTCATCAGTTAGAAAGAGATCGCTCGCAGGCAAAATATCGACATGGTCGAGTTCTTTCGTTGATGATTGCGTTTGGATATCAAATTCTTTGATCGCTTCCACTTCATCATCGAAGAATTCGATGCGGATTGGCGACGTCTCATTGACTGAAAAGATATCAAGGATGTCGCCGCGCGAAGCGAATTCAAGGGATTGATCAATCTTATTAACCCGGCGATAACCAAGTTCGATCAAGCGATTTTTTAATGATTCTAGGTTGGATTTGCTACCAGTTTTTAAAGAAATCATCGCTTCTTTGAATTCGCCAGGGTTCGGTAAATAACGGAGCAAGGCTGCCGGATGGGTCACCAGAATTTTCTTGCCTGGCCGCAATAATTGCCCCATCGCGTAGAGACGTTGAGCCATCAGTTCGCGTGAGCTCGATAGCGACTCAGCTCGCAAGAGTTCATCAGCAGGGAAGAAAACAACCTGGTCTTCGTTTAAGAAATTCAGTAAGAACTCATAGGTTTTCTGGGCAGAGTAGAGGTTGTTCGATACGATGGCGTAATTCTCAGGATCATCGTGATAAAGCGAGGCAAAAAGAAGGGCGGTTCCGATCGTATCGTCAACGACTAAATGCCCCTTCTTGTTCAAGAGGGGGGAGGTCACAGCCGAGTTTGTTAACGCTTGAAAAAGATTCGTCGAGCCACTCCTTAGCCGACCTTGCTATTGTAGATCGACATCGCGTAAGCAAAGTCTCTTAATTCAATATCACGCAGTGCTTTCGCGGCGTTATCGGTCGCGTTCTGTAAATGGACGAGGCTGTCCCCCGCCGGCTTGCCTAACACATAATCAATCGAATTAGCGTGCGGCGGTTCACCGATACCAATCCGGATCCGCCGAATCTGGTCGCTGCCAAGTTGCTCGATGATGTTCTGCATGCCTTTGTGACCACCCGAAGCTCCGCTCTCGCGGAGACGAATCGTTCCCTCTGGGAGCGCCATGTCATCATAAACCACAACGATGTCTCCGATTCCAACCTTAAAATAATGGACGAGCGGGCTGACGCAAGTGCCCGAAAGATTCATAAACGTTTGGGGTTTGCAGAGGATAATCGGTTCTTTAAACGCTGGGTTCTTCACAATAGTGAACAGGCCTTTGAAGTCCTCGCGGTCAAAGGAGGCCTGAACCAAATCGGCGAACTTGTCAAGACTCAGGAACCCCATGTTGTGTCGGGTGCCCTCGTATTCGCGGCCCGGATTGCCTAAGCCGACAAAAAGTTTCATTACTTCGCTCCCGAAGGTTGAACAAAAGCTAAACCATTGATTACGGCCACAATCTTGTCGATTTTCTCATAATCATAGGCAGTGACCGGGTGGGTTTTGATATCCATAAGGGACTTTTGTTCCGGCGTCGCTTGGGGGTCATTAGCCATCATTTTGAGGGAATTCAAAATCATGACATTGGCAGGGAAGTGAAGTTTCTTGATATCAAATGATCCCCGAACTTGGTAGTAGCGGATATGGTACATATCAAGTAGGTTCTGTTCGATTAGCAAAGCCCGACCATCCGGAGAAGGAATCGACATGCCAACCGAGAAAACGATGACGTTTTTCGCTTTGATCGCATCGTAATTCGAAAGGAATTTATCGAGACCCTTGATGGTGCCCGCTTGGACCCAACCGCCAAAAACAATGGTGTCATAATTAACCATCTTTTTAGCGCGGAAGCCTTTGAGGGGGAAGACATCGGCTTGGACTTTTTTGGCAATATCCTCCGCATAAACTTTGGTGTTGCCAGTTTTGCTCGTATAAAGAATCAGGGTTTTCATAGCGAAAAGAGTTTACCACCCTTTTATATATAAAAGGAACTGAAGATTGCAGAGTTGAAAAATTCGGGTTATTTTTGTTCGGAATCGTTCAAGGCCTTTGCCGAATCAGTGCCCTGCGCTTGCGGAACTTCGGCCGCCTTCATCTTGGCGATCGCTTCTTTTTTCTGCACGCGAGTCGTAATGCAAAAAAGCAAAATGGCAGAGCTGACGAAGAGAACCGATCCGACAATCCACTCCCAAATCGGAGTTCCGGGAATGTTGGCGCCCGCTAAACCAGTATAAATCCAATAATTCAAAGCCGTCCCGTCGGTTGTCGTTTTCACCATCTGCGGATTGATAAAAAGCGAGACAAGCGAACCAAAGATGAAGCCAAGGATGACTTCATAGGTCGGATCGTGTTTCTTCGCGATTAAGTCTTTCATCCAAAGGTTGGTGAGAACAAAGCCAGCGATGCCGCCGATGATTAAGCAAACGCCACCGCCGAACATCACGCCATAAAGAGTGCTGTCCTTCCAGTTGCTCCAAGTGGTATAAAGGCTCACCACCGGAACATAAAGGCCCATCAAATACATCATCATCGAGCCCGAAATGCCAGGGACCACAGCCGCCGAAGCGCCGATGAAGCCGGCCACCAAGAGAACGGGATAAATCCAATAGACATTGCTTTGGAGCGAAGAAGCAATCGAGAAGCCGGTGAAGTAATAAACGAGGGCGGAGGCAATTCCGATGCCGGCGGCGATGACAAAACCGATTGCGATCCGCGTACCATGCATCGCCTTCATTGACACGCCCCGCAGTTCTTTTGTGACGACTGGAGTTGAGCCTAAAACCAAGCCGCCGAAGAGGGCAGAGAGGGCAAACGGAGCGTATTCAAAGCCTTTTTTAATGCCAAAGAAACCGATAATCGCCATAAACAAAGCGCCCAAGACGATGGGCAAAATTGAACGAAGCGAGCCCCAAAAATCCTTTTTAATACTGGCAACAGCATTAGCAATTTTATCGAATATTCCAGTCAGAACCGCCATGGTCCCGCCACTAACACCAGGAATAGGAATAGCAAAGCCAATCGTCGTCCCTTTGAGAAAATCGATCCAAAATGTTTTTGATTTCATGGGTAAAATTGTACCAAAGAAATGTCCGAGTGCGATAGTTGTTCTTTTCCTTGTCTTATTAGATTGGGGAAAACCCTAATCTGGATTTAAGGTCATCAAAAAAAGTACAAACACCATTTCCGTTTCCAAAAGCAGAAACGAAAATGTAACGTTCATAAAAAAACGAAAGAACGTTATGTTTCGTTATTTTTCGTGAATTAAAAAGTATATTTTAAGTCGGTGGCTGCAATAACGTAATATTTACTATTATGTAATTCAATAAATATCGTTCTGATAAAATAAAAAATCTTAACAAAAATAAATTATTAACTAATGTTTAAAGCGTTTAAGTTGATATTATTTGTCAACCTTTCTATATTAAATACCATAAGAGGGAAAAACATGCCAAGAACACCTGAACAAAACAAAGCCATCCGCGACGCGGCTAAAACCAAAATACTCAAATCCGCTCTTCGTTTGTTCGCGATCAATGGTTTCGATGACGTCACAATCGATGACATTATGGGCGACACCGGCTGCGCCCATGGACTTTTCTACCACTACTTTCGGAGCAAAGAAGATGTCTTCAATGAACTCGTCCACATCAAAGAACAGAAGTACCATGACCTACTTATCCCGCGCAAAGAAGCCATGGAAGCTGGCGGTCTCAAAGGACTAGAAATCTTAGCTGACTATTGCGAGAAAGTGATTTCCGCTTCGGATGAAGCCGCATATTTCGTCCGAGTCGGAGCCATTCGCCACTACACCGTTACCACTTACAACGAGGCTTTACTAGGCGAAGATCCTTATCCTTTCTTACTGAAATTGGTCGAGCAAGGCCAAAAAGAGGGTACAATCCGTCTTGGCGAACCCTGCGAGATTGCCAATATGTTCGTTGACTTCGCCAACGGCGCTATGTACCGGCGGATTTGGGAAGGCCGTGAAAAGTTTTGCACGATTCACTCCGAATCGATCATGCGGATTTTCACCAAGTAAAATCAACGACACACAAAGACGGCCCTTCGGGGTCGTTTTTCTTTCGTTGACCCTTGAGCAAAAGCCCGTATAATGTAGGCCACATGAACAAACTGCTTCGTTATTTACGTCCGATTTGGTGGCTCGTCTTAATCGACGTTATTTTGCTCGTAGCCCAATCTTATTTTGCCTTGCTCATCCCTAACTTGATGACGAACATCACCAAAATTATGGAGTCTCCCCAAAATTATCTTAGCGAAATGACGAGTTTAATCGACCTTTGGAGCATCCATTGGATCACCCCGACTGGCGATTTGATGAAGGATACTTGGATCATCGGCGGATTTATGATCGCTTTTGCCTTTGGCTTCCTTCTTTGCGCCTTCGCTTCCTCGATCGTAACAAGCCATATTGGCGCCTATTATGGCAAAAGCGCCCGGCACGATCTCTTCCATAAAGTCACCAGCATGTCGGTCGGCGAATATTACGACTTTGGCACCGCTTCCTTAATTACCCGCACCACCAACGATATCGAGCAAACCCAAGCCTCGATTCAAATGGGTCTCCGCATCATGATCATGTCGCCGGTCTCTTTGGCGATTGCAATCGTTCTCATCTGCACCAATGACCCGAAGCTTGGCTTAATCGTTGGCTGTGTCATTCCGGTTCTCATTCTCGTCGCAGTCGTCCTTCTCTCTTTATCCACACCACTATTTAAAAAGCTACAAGAGAGCATGGATAAATTGACTTCAGTTTTACGGGAATCGCTCAAGGGCGTTCGGGTCATCCGCGCTTATAACCAAGAAGAGCGCGAATTCGGCCGTTTCGAAAAGGCGAATAAGAACCTGGTGGACGTGGGCATCCACGTCGATCGAATCATGAGTTTTGGCTCCCCGATTATCGGCATTTGCTTTGATGCCACTTATGTGGCGATCTACGTCTATGGCTTTGCCCGCTATGATGGAGCGGCCAGCAGCACAGTCATCAACTTCTCGACGATCATCACCAGCGCCGAATACGCCATGCAACTGATGCAGTCTTTCATGATGTTCATGTTCCTCTTTATTCTGCTCCCGCGCGCTAGCGCCTGTGCCAAACGAATCAACGAAGTCTTCGCCAGCGTCAACCCGATCAATGATCCGAAAAGCCCGAAAGTTTCTCAAGAGAATGATGGCTTAGTCGAATTTAAGAAGGTGACTTTTAGTTTCCCAAAAGCCAGTAGCCCGACCTTGTCTTCCCTCAGTTTTCGGGCTCTGCCCGGTCGGACGACCGCTATCATTGGTTCAACCGGATCGGGCAAATCGACCGTGGTCAGTCTTTTGCCCCGCTTTTATGATGTCTCGGCCGGCCAAGTCTTGCTCGATGGCATCGATGTTCGTGATTATAACAAATCGGTTTTGCGCGGAAAATTAGGGTTTGTTCCTCAAACCGCCCAACTTTTTCGCGGCACTTTGAGAGAAAATATCGCCTTCGGTAAGGAAGAGGCAAGCGATGAAGAAATCATCGAGGCGCTCAAGGTTGCCCAAGCCAGCGAGTTCACCGATTCATTACCAGGCGGATTGAATTTCCCTGTCGAGCAGGATGGCAAAAACTTCTCAGGTGGACAGAAACAAAGATTAGCCATCGCGCGGGCTTTAGTCCGCAAACCAGAAGTCTATGTTTTCGACGATTCTTTCAGCGCCCTTGACTTTAAAACCGATGTCCATCTTCGCCAAGCCTTGAAGCACTATACCGCTAACAGCACCATCATTATCGTGGCCCAACGGGTCTCGACCATCATCGATGCCGACAACATCATTGTCCTCAATGAAGGCAGGCTCGTCGGGCAAGGAAAACATGCGGATTTGTTAAAAACATGCCCAATTTATCAAGAGATCGTTGAATCGCAACTCGATAAAGAAGAAATCGCCAAGACGATGGCGATGGCTTCTGCGGGAGGACAGCGCTAATGCCAGGACCACAGCGGCAAAAGGAACAGATGAAAGCCAAGGATCCAAGCCAGGCTCTCAAACGGCTCATGAAAGAGTTCCGGCCCCAACTCCCGTTAATCATTTTCATATGCTTCTTGTTGGTCTTCGCCGCCATCTTCTATATTGTCGAGCCCGTTATTCTGAAGCAGATCGTCAACGGCCTCCAAGCCTATATCGTCCCGAATGGCGGCGTTTATCAAGTCGATTGGCATGGACTCAGCCAGCTCTTCGCCCTGCTCTTCATCATCGTCGCCTCCAGCAACGTCTTCGGGTGGCTCAGCGAGTTTTTAGGGATCAAATTGACCAAGACCTATGGCTATCGTCTCGACAACGCCTTAAAGAAAAAACTCGATCGCTTGCCATTATCGTATTTCGATTCGCAAAGTTATGGCGACGTTCTTTCGACCGGAGTCAACGATGTAGACAATATCGGCCACAATAGTTATGGCATCTTGTCTCAATCGATTTCTGCCAGCGTGATGCTGGTCGGGTGCATCGTCGCAATGCTCATCACCTCGTGGCAACTGGCCTTGATTGTCATCGCTTCTTTGCCCATTACCGGGTTTGTCGTGATGTTCATCGGTAAACGAAGTCAGGCACAATTCAAAAAATACCGGGCGAAATACGGAGTCCTCGAGGGCCAAATTGAAGAAGCTTATAATGGCTACAAGCTCCTCAAGGTCTTCAACCGTGAACAAACGGCTCAGGATAAATTTGATCAGATCAACGCCGAAATGACTGAAGCAGACCGGAAATCCCAATGGATCTCAGGCTTCATTTATCCTTCGATGCGTTTCATCTCTCAAATCGGCTTCGTCGCGGTAGCGGTCGGTTCGGGTCTCATTTATGCCGATGGAAAAAACTTAGGAATCCTCGTCGCGTTTTTATTCTTCTTAAACATCATTTCTCAGCCTTTCCAAATGCTGGGCCAGATTTCATCAACCTTCCAGTCCGTTATGGCCTCAACCGAACGGGTCTTCGCGATTTTGGACACCAAAGAAGAAGAGGAAGATCGGCCCAATTGCATCACGAGCGACGCAGGAATTAAAGGCGAAGTGGTCTTTGATCACGTCGCTTTCTCCTACACTTCCGATAAAACGCTGATTCAGGATATGAACCTCACGGTCCATCCTGGCGAAACCATCGCCATCGTTGGCCCGACTGGGGCGGGCAAAACCACCTTGGTCAATTTGATCATGCGTTTCTACGAGATTAATAGCGGCGCGATTTATCTCGATGGTGTCGATACCCGCGATTACGCTCGTCACACCCTCCGCGGGGCGATCGGCATGGTGTTACAGGATACTTGGCTGTTCAATGGCACCATCAAAGAAAACATCCGTTATGGCAACAACGACGCTACCGATGCCGAAGTCTTTGCCGCCGCCAGGGCCGCCCGGGTGGATCACTTCATTGAAACTCTACCAAACGGCTACGATTTCGTTCTCAATGAAGACGGAAGCAATGTTTCGCAAGGCCAGCGCCAACTGATCACAATCGCCCGGGCCATCTGCTCAAAACCGAAGATCATGATTCTCGATGAAGCAACCTCCAGCGTCGATACCCGCACCGAAAAAGCCATTCAGGACGCGATGGATGAAATCATGCTTAATCGCACCTCTTTCGTCATTGCTCACCGCCTGAGCACCATCAAGAACGCCAAGGAGATCTTGGTCATGAACCAGGGAACGATTATCGAAATGGGCACCCATCAGGAGCTTTTGGACCGCAAAGGCTTCTATGCCGATCTCTACAATTCTCAATTTTTAGGAAAACAGGAAGAAACGAAATAAGCCGATAAGTCTTACGAAAACGTTTGAGTATGTAAAAGTAGTGGCGACTCATATTTTTTACAATTATGTTCTCGCTCACTCAACCCGTTGGTTTAAAAGTAATTACTATTTTATTAGGGTCATTTATTGAGCTTCTTTAACCCCAAGAAAAATCGCAACCATTGGCCAACGAAAGGGCTCATCAGTAAATATTTACCGCTTTTTTTCTTGAAACTTTCGATAAGGCCGAAACAAATGGCTGGAAGCGCTTTCATCTGATTTCGAAAATTAGTTAAAAATAGTGGCGACTATAAAATGGATAGGAGTGGTTACTATTTTTAATTTATGCAGCCACTTTCCCCAAACAATTTTAATTTTCATTCGATTTTTTCTCACTTTTAAAAGTAAAGAATTCTGTTCTTTTTTGGCTTGAAACTCTTCCTCGTTCTTCGATAATGAAGATGCAAGGGAGGCCAGCTCTTATGTTCAAATCCAAACTCTTAACCAATGTGTTTGTGGTGTTGACTTTCATCGTCGCTGTCCTCGCCTTCTATCTGGCGGCCGCGGCGAATATCGACTAACGGTTCCCGCTCATTTTTCCCGAACAAAAAGGCTCCTTCTGTCAAGTGGGGACATTTTTATTTTGCGTCAAACTCTTAGGATCTATTTTTTGCTTTAGCTCGCATTTCCTTTTCTTCGGATTTATTGAAATCTTTGATGTTTTGGTAGATTCCTTTTAGTGAGGGGTACATCTGACGATAGCCTTTCTTATAAAGGTAATCATATTTCGCGTGAATCTCAGGATTGGGCTTAAAGGTATCTTTGACCCGGACCATCGCTTTGGTTGCTGCCTCGACATTCGGATAGACACCGATGGCCAAGAAGCCAGCGATTGCCGCCCCAAGGGAAGAAGTTTCAACGGTTTGCACCCGGCTGACTTCCCGTCCAAAAACATCGGCAGTGATTTGGCAAATCTCATCCGATTGAGCTCCCCCGCCACTCAGGCGGAGGGCCGAAATCGAATGGCGGATTTTCCGTTCAAAGTGTTCCAGGCCTTCTCTTAAAGCGTAGGCAATGCCTTCGATGATGGCACGATAGAAATGTTCTTTCGTAATCGCATCGGAGAAACCAATGATGGCCCCCTTGGCATTCGGTCGGGATAGGCCAGGCCCCCAATAGGGTTGGAGAACGAGACCATCGGAGCCCGGTGGCACCAATTTGAGGTTGCGGTTATAGTCATCGACTGAAACGTCGCTCATCATGATGTCGCTCACTTCGCGACCACCAAATTCTTTGAGAAACCAATTGATCATCCAATAGCCCCGATAGATTTGGATGTCCATGTTGTAATAACCGGGGATGCAAGATGGAAATCCAGGCAAAAATGGCTCGGATTCCGTGTAACGCGTCCGAGTCGTCTCGATACTTGAGGCCGTCCCGTAGGAGAGGGCGCCAATCCGGTCATCGATTACCCCTAAGCCCAGCGTCTCGCAAGATTTGTCGCTACCACAGGCGTACATTTTTAAACCAACAGGCAGTCCGGTTTTCTCCGAAGCCTCTTTGGTGATTGCTCCAATCAAGGAACCTTCGGAGACCAAGGTGCAAAGCATGCTCTTTTTCAGATTGAAGATTTGACCGGTAAGATCCTTTTCCGGGTTCTTCTCCCACTGCCGTTTTTTATCATTGATCGGATAGTGACCAGATTGGTTGCTGGCCGAATCTTTAAGTTGGCCGGTCAAGAGATAGATGAAATAGGTGGAGACATTGACGAACTTCGATACTTTGGCCCAATTCTCTGGCTCGTTTTCGGCGATCCAATTACCAACCGAACGTTTGCGGTTGAAGTTGATGGTGTCGGTTTTGCCGATCAGACGGAACAAAGCCCGTTGATAAGCCGGAAGTTTCTTCGAGCACTCGGCCGTCCGCTGATCGAGCCAGAGAATCATCGGCCGCACCACTTTCATATCTTTATCAAGGAGAACCGCGCTGTCGCGAAAACAAGTCAGTGTGATGCCGGCGACATCAGCCAAGAGATCGCCATGTTTTTTCGTGAGACGCTTTGCGCATTCGCAAAGGCATTCGAAGTAATAGTTTGGATCCTGTTCGGCGTAATTAGGCAAAATGGAAAAATAGGCAGGTTCGTACTTTTGTTTCTCCATCGCCAACACATTGCCTTGCGCATCAAAGATCCCCATCCGCACGCTTTGCGTGCCGAAATCAATCGTCAGAATATCTTGGCTTGCCATTTTGTCTGTTTCCCTTCGGCCAAATTTTAGCACGAATCGAATGCCCCACGTGCTAAAATAGGCGGGCAAGAAGGAAATAAAAGCAATGATCATCTCTAGAGCGCCCTTCCGCGTGAGCTTCTGCGGCGGGGGGAGCGACATTCCCTCGTTCTATGAGAAATACGGCGGCTGCGTCTTGTCCACGTCGATCCGAAAATACGTCTATTTGGCGATCAACAAAGCCTTCAACAAAGACGCAATCACTCTCAAATATTCAAAAACAGAAGTCGTGACCGATCCGGCGAAGATCGAACATCAGATTTTCAGGCAGGTCCTGAGCGATTTCGCCGTCAAGGGCATCGAGATCACGTCGATGGCCGACATCCCCTCGGGGACGGGCCTCGGCTCGTCCTCGTCTTTCACCGTCGCTTTGCTGAAACTGATGTACACTTGGACTGAAAGGGCCGCCTCGACGTATAAGGTGGCCAAAGAGGCCTGCGACGTCGAAATCTATAAGCTCGGCCATCCAATCGGCAAGCAGGACCAGTTCGCCGCGGCCTTCGGCGGTCTCAAGTACTACGAGTTCTGCCCCGACGGCTTCGTCAAGGTCGAGCCGGTCATCATGAAGCGCGAATCCTACCGGAAACTGCAGGACAACCTCCTGATGTTCTACACCGGCGACGTCCGCGACGCGAACGGCATCCTGGCCAAGGAAAGCAGGAACCTCGCCTCCGACGGGGCGAAGATCGAGAGCACGAAGCGGCTCTGCGCGATGACGCGCGAGCTCAAGGGCAGGCTCGAGAGCAACGACGTCGACGCCCTCGGCGGCATCCTGGCCGAGAGCTGGGCGCTCAAGAAATCGCTCGCGGGCGGCATCTCGACCCCGGCGATCGACTCGGCCTACGAGAAAGCGATGGGCGCCGGCGCGGCGGGCGGCAAGCTCCTCGGCGCGGGCGGCGGCGGCTTCTTGCTTTTCTACGTCCCGAGCGCCGAAGGGAAAGCCGGCGTCCGCCAGGCTCTCTCGAACCTGAAGGAGATGCCCTTCGAGCTCGACCAGGCCGGTTGCTCGATCATCTTCATGGAGTAAAAGACAATGATTGCCCTTATTCAGGCTGGCGGCGCCGGCACACGTTTAAAAGTAATCACGGGGGACGCTCTCCCAAAACCGATGGTCGAAATTTGCGGAAAGCCCATTTTGCAATGGCAAATCGAAAATCTCCGCAAATCCGGCATTAAAGAGATAATTATCGTCGTCTCCGCCAACGGAAAAGAGTGCATCGAAAACTACTTTGGCGATGGCAGCCATTATGGCGCTCGAATCCGCTATATCGAAGAGACAGAGCCCTTAGGAACCGGCGGTGCCCTCTATCTTTTAAGCCGGCGTTATCAAGAGGACTTTATCCTTCTTTTCGGTGACCTGATGCTCGATATCGACTGGCAACGTTTCATCCATTTTCACGAGGAAAAACACGCGATGATTTCGGCTTTCGTTCACCCAAACGGCCATCCTTTCGATAGCGACATCGTTGTCGCTGACACTGCCGATAAGATCACCCAAATTGACAGCAAGAACAATTTCCGGAGTTATTTCTACGAGAATCTCACCAACGCCGGACTTTATATTATCAATAAAAAGGTCCTCAACTTCCTGACTTTTCCTGTTAAAGTCGACTTTGAGAAAACCATCCTAGGTCACTTCACCGAAGAGGGAAGCGCTTTTGCCTACCGGAGCAGCGAGTATGTCAAAGATTGCGGAACGCCTGAACGTTATTTCGCCGTGACCCAAGACTGCCAAAACGGAATCATCGCGGCCAAAAATCTCTCCCATAAGCAAAAATGCATTTTCTTAGACCGCGACGGCACAATCAATCATTTCGGAGATTTTGTCACCAATGCATCAATGATGGAACTTCAGCCTGATGCTGCCGCCTCGATTAAGATGATCAATGCCTCGGAATATCTTGCCATCTGCATCACAAATCAGCCAGTCGTCGCCCGAGGGGAAACGACCTTAGAAGAACTCCATAACATCCATAACAAAATGGAAGACCTCCTCGGCGAAGAAGGGGCCTTTCTCAATGATCTTTATTTCTGCCCCCACCACCCCGATGGCGGATTCCCAGGCGAAGTAAAGGAATTAAAAATCGTTTGCGATTGCCGCAAACCAAAGATCGGGATGCTCAAGAAAGCCCAGGAAAAATATAACATCGATTTCGCTTCCTCGTGGATGATCGGCGATACCAAACAGGATGTCCAAACCGGCATCAATGCGGGTTGCCGCACTGTTTTATTGACCTGTGGCGATCCGAACTACAACAAAAAATACAGCAGCGCTCAACCGACGTTTACCGCGAATAGCCTCCACGAAGCGGTTTCTACCATCTTGAAAATGAAATAAGTTAGAATAGGAGCTGAAGGAACTAAACCATGGTAGATTTCACCAAAGACATCAGGGACTACTACGCCCGCGAGGTGCGGGCCATCGGGAGCCTCGACCCCGCCGAGCTGAGCAGGGCGATGAACGCCCTCCTCTCCTGCTACGAGAGGGAAGGCACGGTCTACGCCTTCGGGAACGGCGGCAGCTCCGCCACGGCCTCCCACATGGCCTGCGACTTCAACAAGGGGGCCTGCGCGAACGTCGGGAAGCGCTTCAGGTTCGTCTGCCTGAACGACAACGTCCCGACCCTGACGGCGGTCGCGAACGACATGTCCTTCGACGACGTCTTCTTCTACCAGATCGAGGACAAGCTCCGGGAGGGCGACCTGGTCCTCGCCATCTCCGGCTCCGGCAACTCCAGGAACGTCCTGAAGGCCGCGGAATACGCGAAGGGGCAGGGGATAGAGATCCTGGCCATGACCGGCTACGACGGGGGCAGGCTGGACAGGCTCGCCGACTACCACCTCCGCGTCCCGGCGGACGACATGCAGATCGCCGAGGACCTCCACATGGGCTTCGACCACATGATGATGCAGATCTTCTGGAAGTACCTCGAGACCCGGGCGGGCCTCAAGCCGGAGCGCAAGATCAACAAGTGAAAAGAACTAAAAACGTTGGGCAGAATCCCAATGTTTTTTCTATTTTAATGGCTTTTTGCTAGGTTTATTCAACTTTTTTATACCAAATGACCGGATGCTCTCGCCGATGGTTGTCGGGATAGGCAAACACGCCATGGCTAACCTTGATGCCTTTAGCTCCGTTCACGAGTTCCTCGCCGCGAGAAACGAGTTCGGCAATCTCCTCTTTCGGGAGGGCGGCTTTATGATGGCCGCCATAAACGGTGTACTCGTCGCAAAGGGAGAGTATCTTTTTGGCATTCGGCAGCCATTTTTCAACACTGAGTGAGCCTGGCAGTTGCAACCAGAGCCAAGGCTCGACTTCATCACCGGAAAAAAGAAGGTGTTCCTTCTCGTCCAAATAGACAGTTGAGCCCGGGGTATGACCTGGGGTGTTCATCACTCGGATCAAGCGCCCGCCGAGGTCAAAGACGCAAGTATCGCCGAACAAAAGACGTTTGGCGTGTTTATTCTTCTTCGATAGTTTTTCATTGCGCCCTTCCATTTTTAAGAGCTGTCGAGCAGCAAAATTGCTCGAAAGAAAATAGAGGATTCCGAGGTTGTCTTTCTTGTGATGAGCATAATGATCGAACCAATTACGACCGCCCGCGTGATCGCAGTGGAGGTGGGTTAAGGCGACGTCAATGGGGAGAGAGGTCAATTCTTCAACCGCTTGGCGGATATTACCAACCCCGAGTCCGCAATCGATTAACAAGGCTTTCTTTCCGCCGATAAGCAAATAGGCATTCACGATGCCGTTCTCGCTAATCCGATAGGTATCTGCGGAAATTTTTGAAGTTTGATGAAAAGGGTCAGGCATATTATTCCTTTGTTTTTTATTTTATCTTATTTTTGAAAAGCGGCATGGAGGAAAAACTTTACCATTACACTTCGGTGGTCTTCTTCTTCAAAGAAGAAGTCGCCCGTGATATAGTTTTGCTTGTACGGGCACCTTGTGCCCCACGATTGTCATTAGGAGGACAATATGGCAGAAAAGAAATACGTCTACTCCTTCAAAGAAGCCCACGCCGCTCATCTCGGCAAGGACCTTCTTGGAGGCAAGGGCGCAGGTCTCTGCGAGATGACGGCCGCCGGCGTTAACATTCCGGCTGGTTTTACCATCACCACTGATGCTTGCACTCTTTACTATGAATCCGGCAAAAAGATTCCGGATTATGTCTGGGAAGACATCGTTAAACATCTCCACGAAGTCGAAAAAATCGATGGTAAAACCTTCGGAGCCAAAGATGGAATGCCGCTCCTTGTTTCGGTTCGTTCGGGCGCCCGTCAATCGATGCCGGGCATGATGGATACCATCTTGAACCTTGGTTTGAATGATGATTCCGTCCTTGCCTTGGCCAAAGCCGCAGGCAACGAGCGTTTTGCCTATGATTCCTATCGCCGCTTCATGCTCATGTTCACCAACATCGCAAAGGGCCATTCGAGAACTGAGATGGACAAGATGCTTGAGGACATCAAAGAGAAGAATGGTTACAAGCTCGACACCCAGGTCACCGTTGAGCAATTAAAGACCTTGGTCGCTGCTTACAAGAAATATTACAAGGGTGTTTTTGGTGAAGACTTCCCGACCGATCCGTATGTCCAACTCAAAGAAGCGGTTGCGGCCGTCTTCCGGAGCTGGGACAACCCGCGCGCCAACGTCTATCGTCAGATGAACGGCATCCCCTATGAGTGGGGCACTGCCGTCAACGTCCAAACGATGGTCTTCGGCAACATGGGCGAAGATAGCGGCACTGGTGTCGCTTTCTCCCGCAACCCGTCGACCGGCGAAAAGCAGATTTACGCTGAATTCCTTCCGAACGCCCAAGGCGAAGATGTCGTAGCTGGTGTTCGCACTCCGTTACACATCGACGAGCTCAAAGCTCGTATGCCGGACGTCTACAAGCAATTCATCGAGACCATCAATCGCATGGAAAATTACTTCCATGATATGCAGGATATGGAGTACACCGTTGAAAAAGGCACTCTTTATTTCCTCCAGACCCGCAATGGCAAGAGAACCGCTCGTTCGGCTCTCAAAATTGCCTGCGACTTGGTCGATGAGGGTTTAATCACCGAAGAGGAAGCGACTCTCCGCGTCGAGCCGAAGCAGCTCAATGACTTGCTCCACCCGACCTTTGATCCGGCTGATTTGAAGAAACATACTCCTGTCATCGTTGGTTTGCCGGCCTCGCCTGGTGCGGGAACTGGCCACCTCGTCTTCACCGCTGAAGAAGCGAAAGCCGAGAAAGATGCGGGACGCAAGGTCGTTCTTGCCCGTGCTGAAACCTCACCTGAGGACATCATTGGCATGGTCAACGCCGAAGCCATCATCACCGCTCGCGGCGGTATGACCTCCCACGCCGCAGTCGTTGCCCGTTCGATGGGCAAATGCTGTGCAGCTGGCTGCACTGGCGCCATCATCGACGAAGAGAAGAAGACCATGACGATCAATGGCAAAGTCTTCACCGAGAAGGATATTGTCTCGGTCGATGGCAATACCGGCAGCGTCTACGAAGGCGCGATCGCGACCAAGGAAGCTGATCTTGGCGGCGACTTTGGCCGAATGATGGCCTGGGCCGACAAGTATCGGAGATTAAAGATCCGCGCCAACTGCAACACCCCGATGGACGCTGAGAACGCGGCCAAGTTCGGCGCTGAAGGCATCGGTCTTTGCCGCACTGAGCGTATGTTCTTCGCTGAAGATCGTATTCTCAATATGCGCTCGATGATTCTTTCGGATACCACTGAGCAGCGCGAAGCCGCCCTTGAGCGGTTACGGCCGTATCAGGTCGCTGACTTCTACGCGATGTATATGTCGTGCCCGAAGTTCAACGTCAACATTCGTTTACTCGATCCGCCTCTCCACGAGTTCCTTCCGGACATCCACGAGGATGTCAAGATTGCCGAAATCGCGAAGACCCTCGGCGTCGATGAGCAGAAGGTCCGCGATCGGATCAACCAGCTCCATCAGGCCAACCCGATGATGGGCTTCCGCGGAGTTCGTCTCTGTGTTGCTTATCCGGAAATCTACCGGATGCAGGCCACCGCGATCATCCAAGCTGCCTTAAAGGCCAGCAAGGATCTTGGCCACGATGTCGAGCCGGAAATCATGATCCCGCTCACTGGCGAAGAGAAAGAGCTTCGCTATGCCAAGCAGGTCGTGGTCGAAGCCGTTGAGAATGAGATGAAGAAAGATGGCCACATGCTCAAGTATCATGTGGGCACCATGATCGAAATTCCGAGAGGCGCGTTACAAGCTGATAAGCTTGCTAAAGATGCGGAGTTCTTCAGCTTCGGCACCAACGACCTCACTCAGTTGACCTTAGGCTTCAGCCGTGATGATGCGGGTCAGTTCTTACCGTATTATTACGACAAGAAGATCTACGAGTTCGATCCGTTCCAGACCATCGATGTTGATGGTGTTGGCGAACTCGTGAAGATTGCCGTCGAACGTGGCCGCAAGACCCGTCCGGACATCGTGATCGGTGTCTGTGGCGAGACTGGTGGCGATCCGGCGTCCATCCACTTCTACGATGAAGCTGGTCTTGATTATGTTTCCTGCTCGCCGTTCCGGGTCCCGCTTGCGAGACTCGCTGCCGCCCAGGCCAACATTCTCCACGAGAGAGCCGTCAAGGCTGCGAAGAAGTAATTCTCGTTTTGCTCCTAAAAGGAGGCATCCAGCAATGGGTGCCTCTTTTCTTATCACGGAAGACTTTACGGGGCTTTTACCAGTGATAACGCCCAACAACTACAATCAGTTAAAGCGGATTGTCGCTGGCCCCCAGCTTGTTCCGCCAAACTCAAATCGGCTTTATACGCGGCTTCTTGTTTCTGGAGATCTCGATACTCCTTTACTGTCAAAGCCAAGGTCAATAAGAAAACAAAGGCATCGGCAATCGGGGCGCTATAGAAGAAACCATTCATCCCCCACGCCAAAGGCAATGTAATCGTTAACGGAACCAGGAGAACTAAATCCCGAACAAGGGAAAGGATCGTCGCTTGGACCGGTTTTCCCAGAGCTTGGAAGAAAACCGAGGAAGTTCTTTGTAACCCCGTCAGGACAAGCAGCATCAGATAAAGGCGGAAACACTGGATGGCGAAATCGTTATATTCTTCGCTGCCACCGCCGAATAGCGAAATGATGAGCATCGGATCAGTTTCAAAGAGCAAGGTCGCCAAAACCGTAATAATCAGGCTTGATAACAACGCGAGATTAGAAGTATCGCGACACCGCTTAAACTGCTTGGCACCATAGTTGTAGCCGATAATCGGGAGACCGCCGAGGGCGATGCCAATCGGGATGTTGATGACAATCGTGAAAACCTTATACGTAATACCAAAGACGGCGACAGGAATATCGGCGCCATAAACGGTGTCGGCCCCAACCTTGGCCAAAACCAAATTCGAAGTGACGGTGACAAAAACCAGCGACATTTGAATAAAGAAAGAAGAAATCCCTAAGCGAAGCGTCTTCCCCAACCCGTTCCAGCCTTGAAATAAGGAGCGGAATTTGATGTGAAATGTCTTAGATTTGCAAAGATACCCAAGAGAAAGGGCGGTTGAGATGACTTGGCCAATGATGGTCGCGTAAGCTGCACCTTCAAGCCCGGTGTTGAGGGCAAAGATGAAGACCGGGTCGAGAATAATATTGGCAATAGCGCCCGCCCCTTGGGCGATCATGGCAAAAATAGGCGATCCATCGCTTCGAATGATTGGATTCATCACATTGGTATAAAAACTGAAGATGATACCAGCGATGATGATGAAACCATAGAAACGGGCCAAGGGAAGCGAACTATCAGTCGCTCCCATCATCCGCAAAATGGGATCGAGAAAAATCAAACCTACAGCCACGAAAAGAACCGAAACTATAAAGGTTAAACCTAGAGTGGATCCAATCGCTTTGCCCGCTTTATCCGTATCCTTCTCACCTTGGCAGAGCGAAAGGAAGGCCGATGCTCCATCGCCCATCAAAAAGGGCTAAAGCCAAACAAAGAATGGTCAAAGGGAAGACGACGGTGGTCGCCACGTTACCCATATAGCCAATCGCCGAATTGCCAATAAAGAGTTGATCAACGACGTTATAAAAGAGCGCTAAACAAAAGAGAAAGCCGCAAGGCAAGGCATACTTAAATAAATGCTTGCCAACCTTTTCTTGGCCCAAAACTTTCGAATCGTTCATAAAAAATCCTCCGGTAATCAACCGGACTTATGTTCTTATAAACTGCACGTTGTGGTTAGTATGTTAACCTTTTTGTTTCTTTTCGCAAGCAAAAAACCGCTTTCATTTTATAATAAGATAAAGGTATATTATGGAACTTGAGGACACTCTCTTAAAGCGCCGTTCGGTTCGAAAATTCACCACCGAATCTGTCGGTGATGAACAAATCACCAAATTGCTCCATGCCGCCATGAGCGGGCCTTCGGCCGTCAACAAACGGCCTTGGGAGTTTTATGTCGTTAAAGACCCGAGCAAACTCGCTGCGTTGAATAAGGTTGGCTTTGCTTCTTATCCCAGCCCCTTAATGATTGTCATAGCTGGAAATCAGATTCATTTTTTGCCAGCGGGCGCGCGCGACTATTGGATTGAGGACGTCTCCGCGGCGGCCGAAAACATTCTGCTGGAGGCCACCAACCTTGGCCTCGGGGCTTGTTGGTGCGGCGTTTATCCGGGCAAACTTCGAGAGAAACAAGTCGCCAAGATACTTGCAATGCCTCCCCTCCACATCCCTTTTGCGATAATGATCATCGGCCACCCCGATGGCCCTATCCCCGGACCGCGGGATCAATATGATGAAAGGAAAGTGCATCAAAAATGAAAAAACAAACAGAACGGATGATCAAAGGCGAACTCTACAATTCGGGAATTCCCGAGCTCCACGATCTCAAAATGAAGGAGCAGGAACTGCTTTACGATTTCAACCATCTTCGTCCAAGCGATGAGAAGGAGCGGGTTCGTTTGCTCCATCTTCTCTTCCCTCGACTTGGCGAGAATTCTTGGATGGAACAAGGCCTGCGGGTTGAGTACGGGGCCAACACCACGATTGGTAAAAACTTTTACGCCAACTACGATTGCAAATTTCATGATATCTGCCCAATCACCATCGGTGATAACGTGATGTTTGGACCTGGCGTCATCATCGCGACTCCAATGCATCCTTTGTTGTCTGAAGAGCGAAATCCGCAACAATTTCCCGATGGTTTTTATAACATTGAGTACGGAAAACCCATTACTATCGGGAGCGGAGTTTGGTTGGCGGCGGGGGTAATTGTCTGTGGCGGTGTCCATATTGGGGATGATGTCGTGGTTGCAGCAGGCGCCGTAGTAACGCGAGACATTCCTTCTCATTCCTTAGCTGCGGGTGTCCCGTGCAAGGTTCTGCGCCCCTTGAGCGAAAAAGATCGGATGTTCGCTAAAGACGAACGTCAAAAGACTCACAGCGATTAATCTATCAATTATTACATTTATTTTTTATTTCCACTAAACCTATTCAGACTTATGTTTTAATCTCTTTTTTTGCTGAAATTTTCTCTTGGAGGGGCACAAAAGAGATTTTCTTGTCTATTAATGGGTGAAGGGACACCATCACATCCCTCCAGCCAGCCTTGAATGTCCGACTTCGGGGCTGGTTTTTATAGGTTTCAAGAGGCTCAACCAGCAATCGTCTTACGAGTTAAGCAGCCTAATCGTTTCACTGAGGTCTCCCAAGAGGGCAATTGTTTGCCTCTCAATCCCCATCGGGGGGTTGCTCCGTTTGAGGTTAGCATAAATATAGGTCGCCTGGGGGTTTCTGGCCGTCAGACGATAAAAGGGATATTTAATAATGGCCGGGGTATTATCACCGACCCCAATTTCCAAATAAACAATCGCTTTGTCGCTGTAATTATCCGCCAAAAACATTTCGTAACGATCTTCGGCTTGGTGCCACCCTTCATCCTCAACGAAGCGATCATCGGAGCGCAGATTCATTGTCATCGGGGCACCACAAACAGGGCACTTTGGTAATAGTTTGGCTGGGATTTGCATGAATTTTTGTTCTTTGATCATCGCTTTTATCGCCGCTTCATTGTCGTAAGTTTTATTGTGGCAGGGCCGGCTGCATTGAAAGAGACCATAATCGCCTTGAGTGTAGAAAAGCCGTTCCTTGTTGAAGCCGGCTTTCTGGAAGCAGTGATCAACATTGGTAGTCAGGACGAAATAATACTTATCCTTAAGAAGGGAGAGAAGCTCTTGATAAAGTGGCAAGACACCTTGCTCATAGCGTTCCATGGCGATGAAACGGCTCCAATAAGCCCACATCTCTTGGTCGTTTTCAAATGGGCCGAAGCCACCATAATAAAGATTTGGAAAATGATACTTGGCAATGAAATCAGCAAAGTTCTTTCGGAATTCCTCACCATCATAAATTAGGCCGGCCGCCGTTGATAAGCCCGCGCCGGCCCCTACTAAAATCGCATCGGTCGATGCAATTTTTTCTTTCGCCAAAGCGATATTAGTCAAGAAGTTCGCTGTAGAAGGCATGATCATCATCCTTAAATGTGTCAAAGACCACCACAGGGCAATTCGGATGCTCGACCATATGCTGGTCCACCGTTTCCACCGCTATCTTGGCTGCCTCTTTTTTCGGAAAGCCGAATTCTCCGGTTGAGATGCAAGGGAAAACGATAGATTTTAACCCAAGCGATTCCGCCATTTTGAGACAAGAAAGGTAGCAGGAGGCTAGTTCGTTCTCTTCCTTACTGGTTGGCCGGACTTCAACAATCGGACCAACCGTATGAATCACGTAACGGCAGGGCAGGTTGTAGGCCTTGGTCAATTTGGCGCTTCCCGTCGGTTCGTCATGGCCTTGTTTGGCCATCAATTTGGCGCATTCGTCACGCAGTTGAAGACCTGCGGCGCTATGGATGGCATTGTCGATACAGTGATGCCCTGGTACAAAGCAACCCAGCATTTGACTGTTAGCGGCATTGACGATTGCATCCGCTTTAAGACGGGTAATGTCCCCGTTGTAAAGAGCAATTTTTGGAAAAGAAGACCCGGGTAAAGTAAAAACGTCGATGACGCCTTTCTCAACGAGTTCTTCTTGGAGAAGTTCGTCTTGCAGCGTCAAAAAATAAGGATCGAGGGGTTTGGCAGGCCGGAGATTCATCAACCCCCGCAATAACAACCTCTGATAGGGGTATTCGGTTGAAACTGCGGCGGCATAAGAAAGAAACTCAGGCATCTCCTTTAAAAGGAGATTGATCATCACTCGTACGTTCTTTTCCCGAACTGGGTCGACACTATTACTTGACCTTAACGAGCTCATAAGCCCTCGAGCCAAGTCCAATCTTTTCGCCGTGTTCCAAAGCGGAATCCGAATCCGTCTCAGGCTCATCGTCATGGAAGACGTGGCCGGTTAGTTTGGCTCCTTCTTTCACACGATCACCAAGTTGCGAGTTCTCGAAATAGTCTTTTTCTTCTTTGTCGCAAAGATCGACACAGGCTTGGTCAAGGGCGACAGGATCAAAGGAACAAAGCATGCCGACATCAGGAATAATCGGGGCATCATTAAAGCCGCCGCAATCGCACCAAGGCGAAACATCCATAATCAGAGAAATGTGGAAGCAAGGGCGACCGTAGGTCACCGCCATGGCGTATTCCGCCATCTTTTTTCCCAAAAGTTGATTGGCATTCCACGACAAAGGCGAAATCGCATCGAATGGGCAGGCCGCCACGCAGCGCCCACATCCCTTGCATTTATTTAAATCGATGACGGCTTTTTTGTTCGGATAGGAGATTGCGTTGCTGCCACACACTTTCGCGCAACTTCGGCAGCCCCGACACAGCTTTTCATCCACCTGAGTCTGACCCGAAGAGTGCTGAGCGCATTTGCCAGCGCGCGAGCCGCAACCCATGCCGATGTTCTTAATCGCCCCGCCAAAGCCGGCTTCTTCGTGGCCTTTGAAATGAGTTAAGGAAATGAAGACATCGGCATCCATGACGGCCCGGCCGATATAGGCCTCCTCACAATACTCCGCATTGTGAACCGGAACGGCAACGTCATCGGTCCCTTTTAAACCATCTCCAATGAGGATGTGGCAACCCGTTGAGGTCTCACTAAACCCGTTGGTCTGAGCGCAAGTTAAATGTTCGAGCGCATTTTTCCGGGAGCCTGGGTAGAGGGTATTGCAATCGACTAAGAAAGGCTGACCACCTAATTCTTTGACAAGATCCGCCACCGCTTTTGCATAATTGGGGCGCAAGAAAGAGACGTTCCCCAATTCGCCAAAATGCATTTTGATAGCAACGAATTTTCCTTCAAAATCAATGCTCTTGATTCCGGCTTCGACCATTAAGCGACGAAGCTTATTCGGAAGCGAATCGCCCGGGCGGGAACGAAAATCAGTGAAATAAACCTTACTTTTTTCCATAAAGATTCTCCTTGGTTATTGTAAGCGATTCAGGGTCAAGACGAACATCAAAACTTGTCGATCGCCTTTTTGATCGAAGCCTCATTAATGACTCCTTCATCGTCGTTTTGCAGCGGCAAATCTTCTTCATCTGAGCGATAAACAGGAGCTTTTTTCTTGCCTTCAAGCGTCACGGGAAATGGGATCCCTTTTTCGCGAACAATTGCGCGTAAATAGAGGGTAATCGCCGAACTCATGGATATTCCGAGTTGTGAAATGACATTTTCGGCATTCTTTTTTAATTTTGAATCTATCCGTAGATTCATTGTTGTCTTCGGCATTTATATCGTTTTTTACCTCTTGCATTTTGTAACGTAATTATAACGCAATATGCGTTACAATAGAACAAGTCGTATAAAACGTCTTTTCAATTCTGTTTCCACAAATACTAATACCTCTGATTTCATCGGGTTTTCTAATAATATTTTTCGAAAAAATAGCCATCGTTTTTAATCGCAACAGTTCTTTCGTTTATTGCGATTCCATTTTTATGGTTTTTTCATCTTCACCAAGTCGGATTTCCCATCCTTTCTTGTCGGGGTACCCCAAGCAGCCTCATTAACCTTTTTCGCACGAATGATGAGGAGATCTTCGGTGTCCCTGCCTCCAAAATAAACGATATTCGCCCAATTTAGGTTTCTTGGAGCTCGCTATGGCCCAGAGTCATCGTAGATGAGAAACCCTCCGGCTTCGCATTCTAAGGCCCCATATGCCCTTTATGGCTTCAACATTGCTTTGAGCGCCGTAGCTCAACTGGTAGTCGAAAAGAAGAGAACATAAGGATTTTCTTTAAGGTAAGAAACGGACTTTTCCATCGATTGCGCGAATCGCGCCATTACCAATTTTCCCGCCACCAATCAGGATTAATGTTCCTTTCATGATCCCATCACTCTGTTGGCCGAAATTAGCACGGGGAGAAGAACACTCGCGACAAAAACGCCATTAGTGCCATAATACTTTTATGCGTTATCTTTTCTTCGATTGCGAATGTGCCAATTGTTATAACCACGAAGGCAAAATTTGCTCTTTTGGCTACGTATTGACCAACGAAACGTTTAAAATCGCCGACGAACAAGACATCATTATCAATCCGGACGCCCCTTTCGATCCTCATGTTTTGGGGGTTGGAGACGACAGTATTGATTTAGCTTATACCCCGATCCGCTTTCAGCACGCCCCAAAATTTGACGTAGCCTTCCCGAAGATTGCCGCCTTGTTGGGCGATCCTCAAACCATCGTCTTCGGCTATGCAGTCGAAAACGATGTCGGCTTTCTCTTTTGCGAATGCCGCCGCTACCACTTGGCTATGCCACGCTTCGCTTATTACGACATTCAAGAAATTTACCGACTTTATCGCAATTGGGAGAGAACCCCATCTTTGGAAAACGCTCTGGCCGACTTAGAAGTGCCTTTCGATGACTATGCGGAGCATCAGTCAAGCGACGATGCCAAAATGAGCATGTTGCTTCTCAAAAAAATCGTCAATCAAACGGGCTGTTCGCTCCAGCAATTATTTGAAACCTTCCCCACCTGCAAGGACAGTGCTGATCTTTTTGCCCTCCAGGAGAAGATCAATCAACCATCGGTGCGCGATCTTGGTTTGCCCAGAGACTCGACTTATCGTGATAACATACGAACTTTCTACGAATTTGTCGGCTATGTGGATGACAAGGCACCCAGTCATGGTTTAGAGAGCAACCGTTTTTGTTTTTCGAGTCTAGTCAAGCAAGACAGCGCCAACCTCTTGGTCTACGCTAACAAAATTGCCGATCGCTCTGGTCACATCGTCCGCTTCCTCAAAGAGACAACGGACTATGTCGTTTATGATGAACAAGAGAAATCCGAAATCGAACCCCTGTTTGCAGCCTCCGGTATCCGAGTTATTACGATAAAGGATCTGTCTACATTATTTGAATAAGTTCTCGATTCTTTCTTCGTAATCGGGAAAACAAGAAGTGTTTGGTCTTTTTTATTTTTCCAATAACCAAAAAGAAAAATAATGAAAACGAAAACGATTATTAACGAGCAATATGATAAAACATTCGATTATTACTGTGTTTATTTTATGAAAACGCTTTCTGAAAACGCTATCACAATCATCTGCCCTGCCATTACCGGAATTTCCATGTATTGTGATGTACTCCCGAAGAGGGAGATCGCGAGAAATAAGGAGAAAAACATGAACGATAAATTATTCAACAACTACAACTTCTTGGGCGCTGAGCAAGAGCCTTCGACCGAAGATCAAGAGCTCGCAGTTGAACAAAATAGCGACGAGCCAGAAGCTGAAGATAAAGAATACGGCATTCGTTAAACTCCTTTTGATCAAAAAGCGGGATTGTCCTTCCTTTACGAAGGCGTCCCGCTTTTTTATTGCCCAAAATCTTATTTCGCTGAGCAGTTGCCGAGTTTATCACGTTCTTCAATTTGTTTGATTTGATCGAACGGAACTTCCGGAACCTTGTTGCTCCGAGCCAGATTATTCAAGAAATCGCGGTTGATCCGAGCAATTTGCTTCCGATCTTCCGCAAGTTTGTCCCGAAGAACAACCCACCTGGAGTGGTGGGAAGCCACCAAGACCACATAAATTATCAAGGCAGTAATGAATGTAAGAAGAGAGACGACGAGAAAGTATTCGCTTCCGTCGATCGGAAATGCCAGCCCCGCCTTAACGAAAATCATCCAAACTAACACGACCAACGAGGCCAACATAATAATCCAAAAGACAAGAGCCAGCGCACTCGGAAAGGCCGCCCTCCGGTGAACGTAATTGATCTCTTTTTGAATTTCCCTCTCATCGTCAAGGAGATGGTAATGAAGCTTTTCTTCTCGACGCCAAAGAGGATAAAGCGGGGAAGTTAAATCCCGTTTAAAGGTCATGCGAACACCACCTAAGGAATAGGAGCAACTCACTAATTTATAGCCAAAAACCTGCTGATATTCAGCCTTGGCATCTTCGGTTCCATTTTTGACAAGAAAACTCCGATATTCGTATTTGATCATGGCTAACTCCCAGCGCTCATTTAAAGTCGAGTACCACGATAATCATATCGAAGGAGGGGGCCTTTTCAAGACAAGAGGAAAGAAAAGAAGATAAATCCCCGTTTTTCGTTCCTTGAATGGAACCGCTCTCCCGTTAAGGCAAAATAGAGCCACGCCTCATAAGAAAGTGTTGTCCTTCAAAACTGCCCCAGAAAACGCGAAACTTTGGGCGGGAATATTTGATTTTTGGCTGGAAGTGGATCAGGAAAAGGGATTAAAAGGTTTTATCGCCAAATCCCAGACAAGCCCGATGAAAAGCTCGTCAGCGCCTTAATAGAAATAGTCAAAAGCGAGCAGACAATCTATCCCGATTCTCCCGTCTTTTTCTGACTTTGGTGACCGCCATCCGTGCCGAGATCAACGAAAAAGAAGTGGTGATCGAGCGCAAGAAGGGTATCGATCATCTTCTCTTTGGCTTGAGCGCTCTTCCTTTGGCCGTGGGTTTCTTCGTCCTTGTGGTAGACCTCATTTGAACGATCCTCGACGCCGTCTCTCCCGGCGAACACGGTTTGCTTTCCCAGCTTGGAATTGCCTGTCTCATCTCCGGCGAAGTTTTTTTCTTTTCGGGGCTCTCTCTTTGTAATCAGCCTGATCAACGGGTTTGACTCCGGTAAAAGAAAAAGAGCTTCGAAAGGCTTTAATTCGGCTTAAACCAAGAGCCAAAAACGGTCAAACTCCAATCATCGTCAAATTCACCCACTAATCACGCCTTTAATTTCGCCCCATAGAAACGAATGTCGTTCGTCGCATCGACTTCGCCGACGTAACGGTCGTGGAGATACACATCGCCACCGTCATCGATGTAACCGACTTCGCTGCCCCCGATCGCAATTTTGCCTTGTTCGTCCATCTCAGCAAACTTGTGGCCAGAAATAAAGAGGATCGCCCCGCCCTCCCCGTTAGAGGAGATATAGCCGACAAGTGAGTCGTCGATGTAGATGTTGTGGCCATAGACGCTCATCCAATCCATGGTTATGTACCTCTAAAATTAGAGTAGCACCTTTTCTCCCCGCGCTCACTAAAATATCAAAACAGCACTCAGAAAATTAATTCCAGCTAATTTTTGCAAAGATTTTTAAAATTTTCGTTCTGGTCATAATCGCAGAGTCCTGCTCTCGTTTTAAAAAGGTGGGGCAATTAAAAAAGGCACAAACCCGGTTGGAGATTCGCGCCATCTTAACGTGACAATACGAAGATTAATTGGTTTTTTACTTAATTATTTGGCGTTCTTTTTCGCCAAAGCTTTGGCATGGAGAACCTTGGCATAACCCGCTTTGTTCTCTTGGCGAGCTCGGGCGATCGCCATATCATCCGACGCGATGTCTTTGTTGATCGTGCTGCCTGCGGCGATAAAGGCGCCATCGCCGACCTTAACGGGCGAAATGATGGTCGAACCCGAACCGACAAAAGCGTTGTTGCCGATGTCGCTATGGAACTTATTGACCCCGTCGTAGTTCGCAATGATAGTGCCGCAGCCGATATTGACGCTCGCGCCGATCGTCGCATCGCCCAGATAGGAGAGGTGGGCGGCCTTCGAACCATCACCGAAGTCGACGTTCTTTAATTCATTAAAGTTGCCGATATGGGCTTTATCATGGATCTTGACACCTTTGCGGGTCCGGAGATAGGGCCCGAGAGTCGTCGCGTTGCCGACGACGGTGTCGACCAGATGCGAATAGATAATCTCGTTATTGTTTCCTACCACGACGTTCTCAAAATAGCAATTCGGGCCGATGACATTGGCTTCGCCAATCGTCGTGGCGCCGAACAAGAAGGTGCCCGGACGAATGACGGTATCCTGGCCGATTTTGACACCGGGGGCGATGTAGGCGCTTTCCGGATCTTCGATGCTGACACCGGAAATCATCAAGGCTTTGTTGATGCGATGCTGGAGAATTTTGGCTGCGATGCTTAATTGATAACGATCATTGACTCCTAAGGTTTCATCGACATCTTTAACGGCGAAAGAACCTACTTTAAGTCCTTTTTTGACGAAAAGGCCAATCACGTCGGTCAAATAATACTCGCCGGCGGCATTATTCGTGGTGATGTGGTGAAGGGCTTCAAAAAGCTCCTTGTTATCAAAGACGTAGACCCCGGCATTGACCTCGGTGATCTTCCGCTCCTCTTCGCTCGCGTCTTTTTGTTCGATGATCCGCTGGACGCGCCCGTCTTTCTTCACGATACGCCCATAGCCGGTCGGATCCGATAAAATCGACGTCATAATCGTTAAGGCGTTATGCTCTTTCTCGTGGCTATCAAAGAGCGTTTGAAGCGTTGTAGTGGTCAACAAGGGCGTATCGCCGCAGCAGACGATCGTCTCGCCTTCTTTGCCTTCAAGCAAGGGGGCAGCCATCATCACGGCGTGGCCCGAACCTTTTTGCTCTTTTTGCCAGACAACCTTGGCGTCGTCTTTGACGATTGCTTCGGAAGTGACGCCACCGAAACCAATGACGGCGATAAGTTCCGCAAGCCCGATTGGTTTAAGCGCTTCAATCACATACTTCACGAGCGGCCGGCCTAAAATCGGAAAAGAAACCTTCGAGATATCCTCGCGTTTGCTCTTCATTCGCGTTCCTTTACCGGCGGCCAAAATGATAGCGTATTTTTCCATGGATCGATCCTCCCTTTTTTAGATCATGGTTTTTGTCAGACGAACAATATAGCCAAGTCCCAAATACTTCCGGGCGACTTTTGCAAGGATTTTCGGATCGGTTGAGAGCGCGTAGACAGACGAGCCGCTTCCGCTCATGCAAACCAAATCGATGCCATCAGCCTTCAGCCCTTCAACGATCTTTCCAACCTCGGGCAATAAACTCTTGGCCGGCAAATAGAGGTCGTTGCCAATGCTTTTTGCTAACAAGGCATCATCGCCCATCGCTAAAGCTTTGACCACGTTCGGTGTGTTGATTGGCTGTTTATCAAACTTATCAGCGATCGCGAAGACATCGGTGGTGCTTAATCCCTGCTCCGGTTTGACGATAAGGCAATTATAGGCTTTTTTGACTGGAATTACCGCGATCTTCTCACCGATCCCCGTCACGCAAGCGGGCTTGTTGCTCATAAAGAATGGCACATCAGCACCAATCGAAAGAGCAACTTTGTTCAGCTGTTCGGGCGTGGTTTTTAAATGGAGGAGAAAAGCTAAAGAAAGCATGACGGCAGCCGCATTCGAAGAACCGCCGCCTAAACCAGCCGCAAAGGGAATCTCTTTGTGAATGGAAATGTTAAAATTATCTTTAAAACCAAATTCGTTCCGCATCGCCTCGACGGCTTTGGCACAGAGGTTGTGGTGGGCGCTTGAAAGGGCGATATCATCGCAGGTGACATAGGTGTCGGGGGCACGCATCCGCTCGATTTCGATCACGTCGTGAAGCTCGAGAGGGAGATTCACCATCTCGAGATCGTGGTAATTGTCCTCGCGCCTGGAGAGAACGCGCAAAGAAACATTGATCTTCGCAAAAGACTTAACGGATAAACTGTTCTTTTGAAATAACATAGGTGCGAATAGATTTTACTAGGTTCGTTTCTCAATGCAATTGAGAACGGAGTTTTTGAAACTCCGCTAACGAAAGGTCTTCGGGTCGCCGGGTTGTGTCGATTCCCGCCAAGAGAAGAGCTTCTTTAGCAGAGACACTATCTTTGGTCACGATGCTCAGGTTGTTGAGGATCGTCTTCCGCCGATGGAGGAAGAGTTGGGAGACGAAAACGTAGAGGTTTTGGGCTTCTTGGAGTGAGACGCCGTTTTTAAATGTGAGGGAAAAAACGGAAGAGTCAACGTGAGGAATGGGGGAAAAAGAGGTTCTCGCTACATTGAAAATCTTGGCAAAATCCGCCCGGAATTGAAGAAGAATTGGTAGGGGGCCATAGTCGGGGGATCCGACTTTGGCGCTCAAACGGGCAATGACTTCTTTCTGTACCATCAAGACCGCAATTTCGCAGGAAGACGCCTTGAGCAAGATCTTTTCAATGATGGCGGAGGTAATGTAGTAAGGAAGGTTACCAATGATCTTCTGATAAGGGGAAAGATCCCACCGCATGATGTTCCCCGTTTGGGGGTGGGTTTTCGGATTGGATTTGAAATCGTCCTGCAATTTGAAAACAAGGGCGTCATCGATATCGATTAGGTCCGATTCTGCCTTGCTTTCGTTGATAAAATAAGAAAGAGATCCCGCCCCGGAACCAATCTCGAGGACCCGGTCGTTTTCTTTTAAGGAAGCGGCTTGGACAATCCGCTTGGCCGCCCCGATATCGACCAAGAAATTCTGACCGACTTCGTGCTTAGCTAAGAGCTTATACTCAGCAACCTTTTCGAAATAGTGTTCTTCATCCATGAATGGCATCCTCCAAGTCTTCCCGCGAGAACCCGAGGGCCTTGCAACGCTTCAGAAACGACTTTCCGTTCGTGTGCCCCAAATGGAGTTTCAATTCCACTTGGTGCCGGATCTGCACTGAATTTTCTCGACCGAGCAACCCAAGTTCATAAAGATCATCGCTCGTGATTGTCGAATCGGGTCGTGCTGAAGAAGGAACAAGATTCGCGAGCGCTTCGAGAATTACGTCTTTCGAAGATTCGGCAACCCCCACCTTATGACGCTTAATCGCTTTCTCTTTGGGAATAAAAGCATGCAACAATCCAGGGATGTGCTCATCGAGGAGATCGCGGATCCGTTTGCCAGGTGCATCAGGGTCGGTCAAGATCACCACGCTCCGTACCTCGGAGGCCTTTCGAATAAAATCAATTGTTTCACGTGAAACTTCTGATCCATTGGTGGTGACAATGTCCGCGTCAAGAAAACTTTCGATAAGGTCTTTATCGGTTTTTCCTTCAACGACAATGAGAGCGGGATACTTATCCATATTAATGTTCCACGTGAAATAGTGAGTAAAAATTCTGTTCGATTTGTTTTTCAATTTCATCACGTGAAATTCCACGCAAAACCGCCATCTCTTCGACAATTTCAACGATATGTTTCGGCGAGTTGACTTCGCCGCGGAAAGGCATGGGCGTCAAATAAGGAGAGTCCGTCTCGCTCAATAAACGATCGATTGGGCACGCCTGAACATTGGCTTTCGGTACTTGTGAATTCTTGTAGGTAATCGGACCGTCAAAGCCAAAATAGAATCCAAGTTCGGCAAAGGAGGGCATCATCTCGGTCGAACCGGAATAGCAATGGAGATTACCGCTTCTCTTTACGGGATGGGCTTTCAGTATATCGTAGGTATCTTTGGCGGCTCCGCGGGCGTGGATGCAGGTTGGAAGATTCAGTTTATTCGCCAAATCGATCTGCTTGACAAACCAGGTTTTTTGATTCTCGTGGTCTTTTTCTTCTTTATACCAATGGTAGTCGAGACCAATTTCGCCAATTGCGACAACCTTCGGATCTTGAGCCATTGATTCTATCTCTTTTAACGAAGCCTCGTTAACCCCTTCCAAATTTTCGGGGTGGAGGCCCACTGCCGCATAGACATCAGGGTATTCATGCGCGATCTGCAAGGCTTTTTTTGAGCTTTCGACATCCCAACCCACCACGAGGAAAAACTTCACGCCGGCCGCTGTAGCTTCGGCGATATGACGGGAACGTTCGGCGAAGAGCTTTCCATCATTTAAATGACAATGGCTATCGAGCAGCATCGTTATTTCCCCACGCAGAAACGCGAAAAAATCTCATCGGTAAGATCGAGAGTGGCTTCCTCGCCCAGAAGTTCTCTCACCGCGTTATAGGCGGCCATCAAATTAACGCTGACGAGGTCGATGGGTTGTTTGGCTTCGCAGTCGCTTTTCGCTTCAGCAAGACAAGAATCGATCTTTCGCAAAAGCCCCAGCTCTCTCGCATTGTTTAAACTTGGGTTTTCAAAGGCGCCATCGGATAAACCTAATTCATCAAAAATGCGGTCTAACAAAGGCTGTATATCCTTCTTCAAAGCGGAAATATAGAGTTTGCCCGCTTCCTTCTTTTTAATCAAATCTTCTTTGTTATAAACAGTGATCAAGATCTTGTCTTTTGCCAAACCCTGAATGCGTCCGTCTTCATCACTGAGACCTTTTTGAGCGTCAGCAACCAGGATGACCACATCCGCGTCTGTGATGCTCTTTTCACTCCGCTGAATTCCCATTTCTTCAAGGGTCCCTGCGTTCTCGCGAATGCCGGCGGTGTCCAAAAGATGAAGGGCAACCCCCTTGAGATTGATCTCTCCTTCGACCACGTCACGGGTGGTGCCAGGAATATCGCTGACAATGGCCTTTTCTTCATTGAGAATCGCATTTAGAAGCGAGGATTTGCCAACGTTTGGCTCGCCAACGATGGCCACTTTGACGCCTTCTTTGACGATCTTCCCCTCTTCGCCGCCTTTGATTAGGCCGGCAACGTTTTGGCGAACATCCGCGATTGAGGCAGCAATTTTTTCTTCGTTCGCCTCTTCGATGTCGGTATATTCCGGATAATCGATGTTTACCTCAACTAAAGCCAAAAGATCGGCGATCGACTTCTTAAGTGGAATGACGAGTTTGCTGGTCGATCCCTCTAATGACATCAACGACAAATTCTTGGCTTCTTTAGTTGTTGCATTGATTAAATCATTGACCGCTTCAGCTTCAACCAAATCCATCTTGCCGTTAAAGAAAGCCCGGGAGGAAAACTCGCCGCGCGTCGCATAAGAAGCGCCACGTTTTAAATAACAACCAATGATTTCGTTGGCAATCAAAAGGCTGCCATGACACGAGATTTCCACCACGTCTTCGCCGGTCATGGTTTTCGGACCCGGATACGCCAAAACCTCAACCAAGTCGATATCTTGACCATCGTCATGGATCCGGCCAAAGAAAATCTGGCGCTCCGTGATGCTGGAGACTTTTTTTGAAAAGATTTGATCGGTCATTTCGAAAACACCATCGCCCGAGCAACGAATCAGGGCGAGGGCGGATTTAATCGGCGCGGTCGCTAAAGCGACAATCACATTACTCATGCGTTCATTATACTTGAAAAGAAGACCCACGTCTTATGAGCAATTTTTCTTTCAAAAATTCTCGGCAAAACCAAAATAGATTATTCTTTGCGAGCCCTCGTCATCAAGCGAACGAACTCAGATGCCACCGCCAGCGTTCGAGGTATCGGGTTTAAAAGTGAAATAAGCGTGGAACAACGCAAAGCTTTCTGAACCAATAATGAGCGGAGATAAATCCAATACGATGGCGTTTGTCTTTTTTATGAAAGACCTCCGATAAATCCACGTTGATGATGCTAAAAAATGAAGCAAAGGCGCAATCGTTATTTAAGGGGTAAAAGAAGAACGAAGCCAATCACGCTTTGTGGCTGTTATCACGCTGCGTTTCGCGAACGAAAAACAAAAGGGAATAAACAAAGAGCGACCCAAGCGAATTCCCAGCGATCACCAAAAGCACATCAAGGAAGTCGCCAAGGTTCCAGGCGCCGGCAAAGGCGTAAAAAAACATATTTGCAATGCAGTGCTCCGCTCCTGTCACAACAAAGGTCGTTACGCAAAGGATCAGGCCAGTCACCTTGATGGACCAGTTCTCCGATTTCTTCCAAACATAAACCGCAAGAAAGACGAGGATCCCGCAAAAGAAGCCCAGGATTAAAGCCTTGTACCAGGGTTGAGCGCTATCACCTAAAATAGAGCGGTTTTGCGCAATCGAAGCGGCTGTTGCCATGATTTTGCTATTTTTATCATTGAAAAAAGCCACATTTAAAAGCGCTCCGCTCCCCGCCGCGCCGATAAAGTTGCCGAGCAGCATCAACAGCAACTCGAAAAGATAGCCCCAACCTTTTTCTTTGATGGCTTCGCCCGCGAAACCTATCCGGCCAGTATAGAGACAAGACCCACTAAAGCACACAAGGAAAAGACCAACGCTGAACAGGACGCCGCCCAAGATCTTCCCCAGAGTCAAGTCCAACGCGACGCAAGCGCAATACGCGAAGCTACCTAAGCCAATAAAAAGACCAGCTAAAACGCCCGAAATAACGACTTTCATTTTCTTCATGAGGCGAGTATAAACCCGAGTCGAGAAAATCTCACCAAAAAAAACGGACGGGATCGCCATCCGTTTTGAGCATCGATTACTTATCTTCTTTTGGTTCGATTGGCGTTTCAACTGATACCTCTGATGCGACATTCGTTTCGGTAGAAACCTCGGCTTTCGGTGCGGCCGGTTTTTCGGCGGGCTTGGCTTCGGCGGATCCACCGACGTACTTGACCGTCACAGCGCGGTTGACGCCCTCGCCCGAAGATTCGGTTTTAATGTGAGCCATGCCATTCAGGGTGTTGTGAACCACTCTCCGCTCATCCGGAGTCATTGGATCAAGGCGGACATCGACGTGGCTCTTCAGGACCTCGTTGGCCGTCCGTTTAGCGATATAAGCGATCCGCGAGTACTTGTCTTCTTTGTAGCCACCAACGTCGAGAAGGATCCGGTAGCGGTGACGGAATTTATTCGAAACCGCCAAACGATCGAGTTCATTAAGCGCTTGTAAGGTACGCCCGTTTTTGCCAATCAGAACCGGGTTGCGCTCAGAGGTGATGGTGACGCGGATAATATCCTCTTCGATTTGACCGCTGGTTTCAACGGCGATCCCCATGCCGCCGATCGCCGTTTTGAGATAGTCTTGAGCGAACTGAAGGGCGTCTTCCACCCCGTAAACTTCAATGGTGGCCTTTTTGGAGAAAAGTCCTTTTTTCTCTTCCGTGACTTTGTAGACGAGTTGATCGACCGGCGTGCCCAGCTCTTTACTGGCTTCCGCCAAGGCGTCATCAACCGTCTTGCTGGTGAACTCTTTCATAAATCTATATCCTCTTTTCTTTCTCTTGGTTTTTCGCCATGATCAGCTGAGTAATCAAGGTCTGAATCATGGAAATCAACGCGCCGATGCCCCAATAAACACCCATGGCGGCCGGTAAGGCAAAACCCATGATAATCGTGAACAAGAGCATACCGTAGGACACCCACTTCATTGTATTGGTGTTCTTGTCTTGGGCCGGATTAGCAGTCACACGAGATTGATTTTTGGTCCGCTTCTTCGTCATCCATTGCGGGAGCATCATCGCAAGCCATTGGAAGACCGACATCAATAAGAAGAGGACGAAAGCCGTCCACCAGCCGTTGGTGTTGTAATACCAGGTGCCGGAAACGTTGGTTAAAACGGATTGAATTGTATCGGAAAGACGAAGGTTTAACACTTCGCCAGAACTAAGAACCGCACTGCCTTGAAGCGCGCCCCAAACCGCGATGAAGACCGGAAATTGGACGATCATCGCCAAGAACATCGAAAGCGGATTGACTTTGTTTCGTTTATAAAGAGCCATCTGCTCTTGCGAAAGACGGGCCGCTTCGGCTTTGTTCGTGTTGCTGTTCGGATACTTGGCTTGGAGCTTCGCCAATTGCGGTTGAAGCGCTTGGGTCTTTTGTTGATCCATGGTGCTTTTGAAAGTCAAAAGCAAAACGAAAGCGCGGACGATAAGCGTCACCAAGACGATGGACCAGATTTGACCCATCCCGGTTAAATTCGGATCCATGCCACGGGCGAAGGTATCAATCATCCAAGAGACCGGATAAATAATGAGTCCCTCAAGGAAGCCTTTCTTCCAGGAATCACCCCACGTCTTGGCGGTGATCGGAACTTGCCAGTTGGAGGAGTTTCCAAAGTGACCATAGGTATCTTCGATGGTCGCGATGCAAGTGCGGGCGGCCGAAATCTTGCCATTCACGTCATTCTTATAAAGAGTGATGAAATCGGAGTTCGGGCACTCGTTCTTGTTGATGGTTTGGGCAATTTCGGCATTCCAAGCGTCCCAATTCGTCCAAACCTTGCCATCGTCACCATAGAACTTTAAATAGCCATAACGACGAAGAATGGATTTATAGTTCGGCGTAACGGCGCTTTCGTTGCCGACGCAATCCTGCCCCAATTTCGGATCGGTGCTACAGGTGAATGGGTTGATGTCGCTGGCTTTGAGATCGGCGTGGCCAGTCACGATTTTGCCATCGGCCAACTCAAAGCCCTCTTGGGCGGCTTTTTCAATAGCGTTATCCAACAGCATTTGGTCAAAGGAAACAAAATAATTTTGCGAGGGAATGACGTAATTGTTGGTAATGGCGCTTCCAATCACCGTGTTGGTCAAATAACTCGCCTTCTTGGCGGCATAATAACCACTGGTGTCAACCGGGACATAATAATAAACGTTCGGGTTGTCACTCCAAACTTGCTTTGCCAAGGCGCTGTATTCCATAGGAATGTTGGCTTGGTCGCAATAGACTGTCACGCCTTGCTCGTAAGGATAGGCGATGTTGGCTTCGTCAATACTGGAACAAAAGTTCGCAGTGCAACCAGAAAGAACCAAGGCCCCAACCAAGAGCCCCAGCCCGCCCAGAAGCTTAATCTTTGTTTCGTGTTTCAATGCTTTTCTCCGATCTTTGACAAAGAAGAAAATAATTCCGTTTCTTCTTCGTGGAATTGCTCCGGATGATAAGAGGACCTAACGATGATTATGATATCAAAACTTTGCTTAAGATCGTAACCACCGGCAATCATCGCTCTTACTTGGCGCTTGATGCGGTTCCGCGTCACTGCATTTCCGTTTTTCTTACTGACGGAGATTCCGATTCTTGCCTTATTGGCAACGTTTTGTCGGTAATGGATGACGTAGTGTTGGCTTCTGACGTAAGGGGTGGACTGAATAATGGCGTCGAATTCTTGATGTTTGAGGACCCGGTTTTCGCGCTTCATCAATTCACCTTAAAAATCCCAGCGAGGGATCAGTCAGCGATTTTTGCTCTGCCCTTGGCCCGACGACGAGCCAAGACCTTGCGGCCGCCGTGGTCGGCCATCTTGGCGCGGAATCCGGCCTTGTTGGCATGTTTCACTTTCGACGGCTGATAAGTTTTCTTCATACGCATTTTCCTCCGAAGTTTGCTTGCGTGCGGATAGATTATATGTTTTAGGCAATCCTAACACAATAAAGAATTGCGCGTGCGTGCGTGGAAATTTTGTCCACCCCTTCGAGAAAAAAGACTCCGCAAATTCTAAAAATCAACGCAAAAATGACAGAAATCTGATATGAAAGCGCTTACTTTATGTTTTTCCACATTGTATTTGCGGAAAATTGGCAAGAAAGCGACTTTTCCACCTTCCAAAAGCCACTCCACAGCCCTGTTGAGAATCTTTCCCCTTTTGGTGGGGAGAAAGTAATTTGATTAGGTTTCTCCGGCTCTTTGACAAAAATGTGTTTGTGAAGAAGTCTGGTTCCGCTTCAGTTCTCCACATTTTCAGTTTTTCACAAAAGTTTTCCACAAGTTATCCACAATCATCGAGATGTGAATAAGGTTCAAAAACCACTTTTTACCCCATTTTTGCCCCAACTACTGTGAATAGTTTATTTTCAGGCATGTTTTGCGTGTCTTATCGTTGTGGATATGTTAAATTCTTATCGGTTCAGTTTTATGGAAAACTCCGTCAGTGAAATCGCGGCCCTTTGGGATCGAATCCTTGTCAAAATAAAGGCCAAAATGGACGATCAGTTAGTCTACGATTCCTTCTTTGAAGGTTCATATATTGACACGATTCAGGACAACAAAATGATCGTGGTGGCCAACTCCAAATTGGCCGTCTCAATCCTCTCTACTAAATATAAAGATTTAATCGATGAGGTCGTCCGTCAGGCAACCGAAAGCAATTTCGAAATCCAATTCGTCGACAAAGAATTCACGAAGAAACCTGTTGAAATTAAACCGGTCAAGCAACCTTTTTTTGCTGACAGCGTTATCAACCCCCAATATACGTTTAAGAACTTTGTCGTTGGCCCTTCCAATCGAGAAGCCTATCAGGCCGCTTTGATGATTTCGCAAAACCCCGGAAAGCTTTTTAACCCCCTTCTGATCTATGGGGGGTCGGGGTTGGGCAAAACCCACCTATTACACGCGATCGGCAATGCCTTAAAAGAAAAATACCCAGCCATGCGCGTTCTTTACATTCATGCGCAGGAGTTTTTGAATGAATACGTCAAATACGTCCAAGGGCAAAATGAGGGGACCAATTTGGTCGATTGGTTCAAAGATTCGGTCGACGTTCTTTTGGTTGATGATGTTCAATTCTTAGCCGGAAGAGTTAGGACTGAAGAGACTTTTTTCTCTATTTATAACAATTTTCACTCCGCAGAAAAACAAGTGGTTTTAACCTCGGATAAGAACCCGACCGATCTCAATGGTCTCGAGGAGCGGCTCCGCAGCCGTTTCGTCTCTGGACTCCCCCTTAACATTAAGCCAATTGAAAAGGAAACTTGCGAATCGATCCTTCGCCTGAAAATCGAAGCCAACGGGCTCGATGTCAACGATTTCGACCCGGAAGTTATCGCCTATTTCGCAGGCACCTTCGGCAAAAACGTCCGCATTTTGGAAGGCGCGCTTGATCGACTTCTTTTCTACACCGTCAACATCCACAAAACGAAGCACGTCGATTTGCCGACCGCGATGGACTCAGTTTCGTCGTTGGCGGAGGCGCAGGATGCCAAAACCCAGCTCTCCGAAGATAAGATCATCAGTGCTGTCGCCGATTATTACAGCCTTGCCCCCTATCAACTCACTGGCAAAATCCGGACCAGCCAAATCGCCATGGCCCGCCACATCGCCATGTATCTAATCCGGACGCTTCTCGACGTCCCCTTCACCAAGATTGGCCAAACCTTTGGAGGTAAGGACCACGCGACGGTGATGAACGGTGTGCAAAAAGTGGAAAACTCCATCAAAACCGACAAGGAACTCGCCAAGGCGGTCAACGAGCTTCAAGTCCGCCTCAAAGCCTAAGGAAAGGTCGAAGAAAGGTGTGGTAGGTCATCCTGCGAAGATGGTACAATAAAAGTTACCGAAAAAGAGAGTTATCCACATTTCTCACAAAACCATTATTAGTATTAGTATTATTACGACAAAAATAAACAAAGGAGAACAATATGCGTTTCACCATTGATAAAAACCAATTTTTAAAAGGATTGCTCATCGCTGGACACTCAATCGGAAACAAGAACCCCAATCCGATGTACCTTTGTTTTAAACTCGAACTCACGGCGAGAGGGCTGGAGATCACCGGCTCAAATGGCGACATCACCATTTGGACTCTTGTTCCGAACGTTCTAAACGACAAAGAAATTATCCGTAACTCCTCTCTGGGGTCGACGCTTGTTAACGCTCACGTCATCACCGAAGTCGTTCGTAAACTCGAAGGCGAAGAGGTCTCGATGGAAATCATCGATAACGTTATCGCCAAAATCGATGATAGCAAAGCCACCTTCAAACTCAACTGCATCTCAGCCGAAGAGTATCCGCATATCGATTTTGAAAAAGCCGGTAACCCATTTGTTCTTTCCTGCGGGGACGTTTCGGCGCTCGTTAGTCAGACTGCCTTCGCCGCTCTCGATAAAGATACCCGCCCAATCTTGATGGCAATCAACCTGCGCGCCGAAGGCGGAAAATTAACCGCCACAGCGACCGATTCCGCCCGGCTTTCCCGTAAATCCGTCGCCGTTGATCCTTCGCTTCGTTTCTCCGTGAACGTTCCCGCCAAAACCCTCGCCGATATTGTCACCCTCTTCGAAGGCAACGACAGCGTTGAGATTTCGGCCAATGCCGAAAAGATCATCTTCAGCTTTGGCACTACACTGGTGTCGAGCCGCTTGATTTCGGGCGAATATCCGGTTTCGAGCAGCATCATTCCTCAGAATTTCTCGTTCTTCCTCGAGGTCAATGCCCAACAACTGCTCGGCGCCATCGATCGCGTCTCCGTTTTGGCGACCGACCACGCTCCGGTGGTTAAGCTCTCGATGGATGATGAACAAGTCGAAGTCTCCTCCACCAGCGATCAGACCGGTTCGGGCGTCGAACGCCTAACCACGATTCAATACACCGGCGAGCGACTGGAAATCGCCTTTAACGCGATGTTTGTTACCCAGGCGGTTCGAGCGCTCGGAAGCGAGGACGTTGTTCTTTCGTTTATCGGCGAAATGAAGCCGTTTGTCATCCGGAACCCCAAAGATGACTCTGTGGTCGAATTAATCACGCCTATGAGGACGCGATAGGCCAAAATAAACCATTTAAAAATAAGGCTCAAAAAAGGGAACGAAATACGTTCCTTTTTTTACTACGTAGTAGTAAACTATAACCATGGGAAAAATCTCGGAAACCGAAACGAAAGAAATTGCCATTGTCGGTGAGTACATCACCTTGGGGCAGTTTTTGAAATTCGCGCGGATCGTTGAGGAGGGCGGAATGGCCAAAAGTTATTTAGCCAGCCATGAGGTCCTGGTCAACCAAGAGAAAGAGAATCGGCGTGGCCGCAAATTGCGGCCGGGCGATGTCATCTCTCTTGTGGAAGGCGACTTCAAGATCGTGAGCCGATGAAGCTAACGCGACTTACGCTCCGGAACTTCCGGAGTTACCCCTCGTGTTCGCTCGAATTCGCTAATGGCGTCAACCTGATCGAGGGAGCAAACGGCACTGGTAAGAGCAATCTGGCCGAAGCCATCTACTACCTCTCGCTCGCTAAAAGCTGGCGGACGAATGACGATCGGGCCTTGATCCGCTATGGCGAAAGCGCCGCCTCTATTGAGGCCGAAATCACCGAAAATGATCTGACCCGCCGTATTGAGATCTACCTGACCCCAACCGGAAGAAAGATCCTGATCAATGAAAAACCGATCCATCGGCTCAGCGAACTCTCCAAATTAGTTAACGTTGTTCTTTTCTCTCCCGAAGACACCGGCATCTTTCGTGGGAGCCCAAGCGAAAGGCGCAACTTTCTAGACGTGAATCTCTCCAAACAGTCGCTCGATTACTTTGCTCTCATCGGCAAGCACAATCGGCTTCTCGAAGAGCGCAACGCCACCCTGAAGTCGCCGAAGCCCGACTCCACTTACCTCGGGGTCGTGACCGATTCCCTAATCGAGGTAAGCGAGCCGCTAGAGCGTTATAGGCGCCTCTACGTCGATTCCTTGAACAAAGTCCTTAGTTCTCTCGAAAGCGAGCTCTATGGGCAATCCAGAACGCTTCTGATCGCTTACCGGCCCTTCATTAAAGGGGCCGCATTCGTCGAAGAAGCAAAAAAAGCCTATCAACGCGCTTTGGAGGGGGATCTCTACCACAAAGCGACGTCGGTTGGACTCCAACGGGAAGACTTCTCGCTTCTCCTTGATGGGGAAGATGTCGGTGTTTATGGCTCGCAAGGCGAAAACCGCTTGGCGGCGATCGCTCTCAAACTCTCGCCTTACTTCCTGATCGAAGACGAGGAGAAAAAACCGCTGGCCGTCTTGGATGATATCTATTCCGAGCTTGACGTTGAGCACGCTTCCCGTCTCAGCGCTCTGATCAAGAGGCTCAATCAAGCATTCGTGACGGGGACCCAAATTCCGATTGACGGAGCCATCACCATCGATGTCTCTTCGCATAAAGCCACCAGGAGGATATAAAACACTATGGCAGATGAAGAAAAGAAAGTCGTAACCCCCGAAGCTACGGCCGATGAGGATTCCGCAACGCTCGAAGCCGCCAAAGAAAGTGGCGTCAGCAAGGAATCACTTGAAGAGGAGGATAAATTCCAATACAAGAAAGAGGATGTGACCAACGAAAAGGCGATTGAAAAAGCCGATGAGAAGTACACCGGCGACAACATCCAGGTTTTGGAAGGCCTCGAAGCGGTTCGCAAACGCCCGGGCATGTACATCGCGACCACTGCAGCTCCGGGTTTGCACCATCTAGTTTGGGAAATCGTCGATAACTCGATTGATGAAGCCTTGGCGGGCTATTGCGACGCCATTGAAGTCACAATCAACAAGGATAACTCCATCACCGTTCAAGATAACGGACGCGGCGTTCCGGTCGACCTGGTTAAAAAGAGCGGCCTCTCTGGCGTTGAAACCGCTTTTACGATTCTGCACGCTGGCGGCAAATTCGGCGATGGCGGCGGTTACAAAGTTTCCGGCGGCTTGCACGGCGTCGGCGCTTCGGTTGTCAACGCACTGTCGGTTTGGATGGAGGTCACGGTTCACAAAGACGGTGGCATCTATTTCATCAAATTCACCAACGGTGGCAAGATTAACGAGCATCTGAAGAAAATCGGCGATTGCACAGATCACGGCACGATTGTCAGCTTCTTGCCGGACCCTGAAATCTTTACCGAGACGATTGTTTACAATTACGAAACTATCAAAAACCACCTTCGTCAGATGGCCTTCCTCAATGGTGGCGTTAAAATCACTCTTACCGATTTACGGGAAGCCGAACCGAAGACCGAAGTCTTTCTTTACAATGGTGGAATTAAGGAATATGTCTCTTTTATTAATACCGGCAAACTTCCGATCAACAACGAAGTCATTTATTGTCAAGGCGCCGAAGAGGTTACCTTGCTCGACGGAGCCAAAGAGCGAATCTATGGCGAAGTCGCGATGCAATGGACTGACTATTACTCCTCGGATGGCGTTTATTCCTTCTGTAACAACATTTCAACCAAAGAGGGTGGGACCCACGTCGAGGGTTTCAACCTCGCGCTTAACCGCACGATTAACGAATACGCCCGTCAATTTAAGCTGCTCGATGAAAAAGCGCCGAACTTCACGACCGACGATTGCCGCGAAGGTTTGACGTGCGTCATTTCGGTCAAGCATCCGAATCCGCAATACGAAGGCCAGACCAAAACCAAGCTTGGCAACTCTGAAGTCCGGAAGATTGTCTCCACCTTGGTCGGCGATCAACTCATGCAATACTTGCTTGAGCATCCTGATCAGGCAAAATTGATCATCGAGAAAGTCCGGCTGGCTGGCAAAGCCCGCATGGCCGCTCAAGTCGCTCGTGAATCGATTCGCAAAACCGCCTTGGGCGTCACCACGCTCCCAGGCAAATTGGCTGATTGCTCCAGTAAAGATCCTGCCGAATGCGAGCTTTACATCGTCGAGGGTAATTCCGCCGGCGGCTCAGCTAAGAACGGCCGCGACCGCAAGACTCAAGCCATTCTGCCGCTTCGTGGCAAGATTTTGAACGTTGAAAAAGCCCGGGAAGACCGCATTTTCAAGAATGCCGAAATCGGCAATATGATTACTGCAATCGGCGCTGGCATTCGCGAAAACTTCGATATCACGAAGATTCGCTATCACAAAATTGTCATCATGACCGATGCCGATGTTGATGGTGACCACATTCGGATTCTCCTTTTGACTTTCTTCTATCGCTTTATGCGTCCTTTGATCGATAACGGCAACATCTACATCGCTCAACCGCCGCTTTATAAGATTGATTTGAAGGGCCAAGCCTATTACGCCTACAACGACCAACAACTCGAAGAACTTAAAAAATCCCTGCAACTCAAGTCCGGATATCCATTCCAACGCTATAAGGGACTTGGCGAAATGGACGCCCAGCAACTTTGGGAAACCACCATGGATCCGGCGGCCCGCAAGATGATCCGCATCACGATCGACGATGCTACCAAAGCCGAGATGGCCTTCACCCAATTGATGGGTGATGATGTCGACCCGCGCAAGGATTTCATTTCGAAGAACGCTGTATTCGTTAAGAATCTCGATATCTGATAGGAGGAAGAACAAATGGATAACGAAGATAACAAAAACAACCCCGCGGCCCCCGCTAACAGCGAGACCCCTGAGGAAAAAGAGCAAAGCACGGCAGTCGCTGGCATTGTGCCGTCCTTGATTGACCGCGAAGTGACCGACGAAGTCCAGACCGCCTTCCTTTCATATTCGATGTCCGTTATCGTCTCCCGGGCCATTCCGGACGTTCGCGATGGTTTGAAACCCGTTCAACGCCGCATCATCTTTGGGATGAACGAAGAAGGCATTGAGCCGGGCAAACCTTACAAGAAGTCCGCCCGTATCGTCGGTGATGTCATGGGCAAATACCACCCGCACGGCGACGCCGCTTTATACGGCACCCTCGTTCGCTTAGCCCAGCCTTTCTCGATGCGTTACACCTTGGTCGATGGACACGGCAACTTTGGTTCCATCGACGGTGATGAGGCCGCGGCCATGCGTTACACCGAAGCCCGGATGAACCGCCTCTCGGTCGAAATGGTCCGCGATTTGGAAAAAGGCACCGTCAACTTCGTCGACAACTACGATGGCACCGAAAAAGAACCAGAGGTTCTGCCTTCGCGTTTTCCGAATCTTCTCGTCAATGGCTCGGAAGGCATCGCGGTTGGTATGGCGACCAACATGCCGCCTCACAACCTCAGCGAAGCAATCGATGCGGTGGTGGCCATCGCCAAGAATCCGGCGTTGACCCCGCTTGAGATCATGCAAAATTATCTCCACGGTCCTGATTTCCCGACTGGTGGCGTCATCTTGGGCCGCAAAGGCATCTTGGACTATTTCACAACCGGCACCGGCTCGGTCACCATCCGCAGCAAATACCACATCGAAGAAGAAGATACAGGCAAAGCCCGCATCATCGTCACCGAGATTCCTTATCAGGTGAACAAAGCGATGATGATCGAGAACATGGCTCAACTCGTTCGCGATAAAGTCATCGATGGTATCACCGATATTCGTGATGAGTCGAACAAGGAAGGCATCCGGGTCGTCATCGAAGTCAAACGCGATTCGGTTCCGGAGGTGGTGGCCAACAATTTATTGAAGCACACCCAGCTCCAAATCAATTTCGGCGTCATCAATCTCTGCCTTGTCGAGGGCGCGCCGAAGATTCTTCCGATCACTGCCTTACTTCAAAACTACGTTGATTTCCAGATTTCCGTTTTGACGCGTCGGACCCAATTCTTGTTGAAGCGGGATTCGCAGCGCGATCACATCGTCGTCGGCCTTATCACCTGCCACGATCACATCGACGAAGTCATTCACATCATTCGGGATTCGAAGACCGATGACGAATCGAAGCGGCGTTTGAACGAAAGCTTTGGTTTCACTGACGATCAGACTGACGCGATCTTGGCGATGACCCTTCGCCGCCTTGAGGGTTTGGAGCAATCCAAGTTGCAAGACGAACACACGGAACTCACCAAGAACATCGCAGAGTACAATCGGCTTCTCTCCAGCAAAGACAACATCGTTGATCTCATGATCAAAGAGTTGGACGAAATCAAAGACAAATTCGGCGATAAGCGCCTGACCGACATCTCAGACGAGGCTGCCAATATCGATAACGAAGATTTGATCCCCCAAGACGAGATCATCGTTGTTTTGACTAAAAACGGCTATCTCAAACGGATGTCCGACCAGACTTTCCGCGCGCAAAATCGCGGCGGTCGCGGCGTCAAAGGCATTTCGACGACGGCGGGGGACACGGTCAACATCATGCTCCACACCAAGACTCACACCGACCTCTTATTCTTTACGTCCTTAGGCAGCGTTTACACCTTGCGGGGTTACATGATCCCCGACGGCGCCCGCGATGCCAAAGGCATGCCGGCGATCAACCTCTTGAACCTCGACCAAGACGAGAAGGTTATCTCGATTGTTCCGTGCGATGATTACCCAGAAAGCGACTTCCTCTTCTTTGCAACGGTCAATGGCGTTGTCAAACGGACGAAACTCAGCGAATTCGCTTCAATCCACAAGAACGGCAAACGGGCGCTGGGTCTCCGCGAAGGCGACCAGCTCCTCGATGTCAAACGGACCAATGGAACCGCGATCATCTCGCTCGCCTCGAGCAACGGCAAAGTCTGCTCCTTTATGGAGGATGGCGTTCGAGCGATGGGCCGGAGCGCAGCGGGCGTCAGCGGCATGAACCTCAAAGATGGTTCGCACCTTGTCGACATCACCACTTCGCTTGAAGGCGATAAAATCTTGGTTTTGACTTCGCTTGGCTATGGCAAGATCTCCTACGCCAAAGATACCGACACTCCCGATGGCCACCACTACGATGGCTACCGTCTCACCACTCGCGGCGCCAAAGGCGTCATCTCGTTAAAGAGTTCGGAAAAGAATGGCGAACTCACTGCGATGCGAGCGGTTCATGGTGACGAAGACCTGATGGTCATCACGACCGGCGGCATCGTCATTCGGACTCCGCTTGATCAGGTGAAGGTTGCGGGTCGCAACACCCAAGGCGTGAAGGTCATTACCCTTGAGCCACGCCACAAAGTCGCGTCATTAGCGATTGTTCCTCACGAAGATCCGAACGCGCCAGTCGAAGAGGAAACGCCCGCCGCTGATGACGAGGTCAATCCCGCCCTGATGAGTGAAGACGAAGCCCCGAAAGCCGCCGCGAAGATGCCGACGCCTGATGACATCGATGAAGATGCCTCGAGCGAAGATGGCGTGAGCGGAAACGGCAAAAAAGGCGGAGACGACGATATCTGATACTATGAAAGCCTTAGTGTACTTTAATCCAGGTAGAAAGGCCGATCGCTTTGTGGCGACCCGCCTAAGGAAAAACATCAAAGGCTCCTTGGAACTTGCCGGTGTGGTCTGGGTGGAGAGCCTGTTTGCTTTGCCCGACCTGCTCCATCTGTTATCGCCGGAAGACGAAGCAAAAATGCATGACGCGAAGCTCGATGGCCTCAAAGTCGTCGTTAGCGCGCTCTATAGCGAATTCGATCCATCCACTCGCTACTTTCAAAAAGATCCTGATGGGTTTTACTCCCTGCGGGGCAAAGCCGAACGCCTCCTCGAAGGAGCCGATCTCATCTTGGTTCCGTGCGAGGGGGCGAAGGACGCCCTGGTGCAGGCGGGGATCAAAAACCCGCACTTCGCCATTCTCTCCTCAGGCGTCAACATGGCCCGCTTCGAAAAAAGCGATCCGGTTGAAACTGGGGTTGTTTATCGCTATCTTCGCTTCTCTGAAGGCGAAAAATACGTCTTTTCAGTTGGGGATTACGAAGATACTGACGTTTTGGAAGAGTTCGATGCGGTGTCAAAAGCCTGCCCGAAAATTCGCTTTTTCTTCGCCGGAGTTCGGCACGGCTTGGTCGGCGACGCCAATCAAAAGCGTCTCAGCAAGAACGCTTCAGCGAATTGCCGCTACCTCGATCTACTCGAAGACGACGTCTTCCGCAGTGCGATGATTAACGCCAGCGTCTATCTCTCCTTTCCTTCGCCGAGGAGCGATCAACTACTCGCCCTTGAAGCGATGGCCAGCAAAACGCAGATCATTGCCTATGGCATACCTTTATCGGGGGATGTCATCGAAGATAAGAAGAACGCCTATTGCTACACGAGCACCGACAAAGTCGCCAAAGCCATCGAAAGTTACTGCGCGGGGAAAGTGACCCCGACTATAATTGAGGGGTATCGGAAAGCCAAGAACTGTTCCTTAGCGAAAGTGGGCCAGCAGTTGAAGGCTATGTATGAGTCCTTATTGAAGGGCTCGGAGGAATAAGTATGTTGGATTTGAAGCTGATCGAAGAAAAGCCAGACTACGTCAAAGCAGCCTTGGCGAAAAAGGGCTGGGATTTCGATCCGGCCCCCCTTCTCAAGTTGTTCCAGCTCCGGCGCGATCTCCTCAAAGAGGTCGAGAGTAACAAAGCGGAGCAGAACCGTCTTTCCGCCAGCGTTCCCGCCGTTAAAAAAGCGGGTGGCGATATCCAGGATATCTTTGCTAGAGTCCGTGATTTAGCGGCCAAAAACAAAGACAAGGAAACCGAACTCGCCAAAGTCGAGGCCGACATCCAAGCTCAAGTCGAAGTGCTGCCGAATATGCCGGATCCCGATTTGCTTCCCGGCGAAAAAGAGAACAACCATCCGATTTTCCATTTTGGCAAAGAACCGACGTTCGATGGCTTCAAACCGAAGGATCACGTCGAACTTGAAGAGAGCCTTGGCCTTATCGATTACAAACGTGGCGTCAAGATCTCCTCGTCGGGAACTTGGATGTACACTGGCTTAGGCGCTCAGCTCGAATGGGCTTTACTCAACTATTTCATCGCCCAACATCTCGCCGATGGCTACACCTTCATCCTGCCGCCGCACATGCTCAACGAAGAAAGCGGCTATACCGCTGGCCAGTTCCCGAAGTTCAAGAACGATGTCTTTTGGGTCGACGGCACCAATCCGCGAAAATTCATGCTGCCGACCGCCGAAACCGCTCTCGTCAACATTTACCGCAACGAGATTCTTTCGATCGATGATCTCCCGAAGAAATTCTTTGCTTACACTCCGTGCTATCGCAACGAAAGCCTCAGCTATCACGCCGATGAGCGCGGCATGGTGCGCGGCTATCAGTTCAACAAAGTTGAAATGGTGCAGTACACCACCGACGATGGCAGCGATGTTGCTTTTGAAGAACTCGTCAAGAAAGCCCAGAAACTCGTTGAGGGCTTGGGTCTTTGCTACCAAGTCGATAAGTTGGCGGCCGGCGATTGCTCGCACTCGATGGCACGGACATACGATATCGAAGTCTGGATCCCATCGATGCATATCTACAAGGAAGTCTCAAGCGTTTCCAATGCCCGTGATTATCAGGCGCGGCGCGGAATGATCCGTTATAAGGATCACGAAGGCAAAACCCATTATTGCCACACGCTCAACGGCTCTGGTCTTGCTACTTCACGGGTCTTTCCGGCGATCTTGGAACAGTTCCAGCAGGCGGATGGCTCCGTCCTCATCCCTGAGGTGCTTCGCCCTTGGATGGGTGGCATCAGCGTCTTAAAACCTGTCAAATAATAAATAATTCGATATAATAGAAACGCCATCGCGAGGAGAACCCTTCGAACCAGGTCAGGACCGGAAGGTAGCAGCCTTAAGATTAGATCCCCTGTGCGGTGGTTTTTCTTATCCTATATAATGAAAGCTATGAATGATGAAGATTACATGCGCGAAGCGCTGAAATCCGGGGAAAAAGCCCTTCGATTAGGCGAAGTTCCCATCGGAGCGGTGGTGGTTTTGGATGGGAAAATCATCGCGCGGGGCTATAACCAGCGCGAAAAGAAAAAGGACGTCTCTTCCCACGCGGAGATTGAGGCGTTGAGGGCGGCGGGCAAGGCGGTTGGCAACTGGCGCTTGACTGGTGCGACGCTTTACGTGACCCTCGAACCTTGTTTGATGTGCGCCTCAGCGATTCAACAAGCGGGGATCTACCGCCTTGTTTATGGAGCCGAAGATCCGCGCGACGGCGCTATCAGTGCTCATCATTTTATTTACGACGATCCATCCCTCGGCGAAAGACCTTTGCTCTCGCGCGGCATCTTAGGAGACGATTGCGCCATACTCTTAAAAACTTTTTTCTTCAATAGAAGAAATAAAAATTAATTTTCAACGCGAAGTTCCGATAATCACTAGCCTTTATTACAGCGTATAAAAAAAGACAAAAAATATAGGTAACAAGCCGTCTTTTTCGTGCTATATTATGGCGCAATATTTTTTGCAAACTATGTTTCAAAGGAAAAAGGAAAGTCAAAACGCAAAGAAGCCGATGCGGGCTGGCTTTTGCTTTTAAAGGACGATTTATGGACGAGAAAAAGATTTCTTTAACCGGGAACGCGACCTCCGTTAATGAGAATAAAACGAACGCGAAACAAGATGTGGCTCTCGCGTTAAGCCACATAAAAAAAGATTATTTTGTCGACGATAAACCCTTCACCGCCCTCAAGGATGTTACCTTGGCTTTTCCGAGCCGGGGTTTTGTGGCGATCTTGGGGCCCTCAGGCTGTGGCAAAACCACTTTGCTCAACATTATCGGTGGGCTTGATCATTACACCTCAGGCGACCTTTTGATTGAAGGCAAAAGCACCAAAGAATTCACTGACCGCGAATGGGACGGCTATCGGAATGAACGGGTTGGTTTCGTCTTTCAAAGCTACAATCTGATCCCGCACGAAAACGTCTTGCAGAACGTTGAGGTTTCCCTGCTTTTGAATGGTGTTTCCAAGCAAGAGAGAAACGAACGGGCGCTGGCCGCCCTTAAGAGCGTCGGCCTCGAGGAAAGCGCCAAGAAACGGCCTAATCAACTTTCCGGTGGCCAGATGCAACGCATCGCCTTGGCCCGAGCCGTTATCAATAATCCGAAGATCGTTTTGGCCGACGAGCCAACCGGCGCGCTTGATTCAGGCACCTCGCTTCAGGTGATGGAGATGCTCAAGGGAATCGCCGCCGATCGTCTGGTCATCATGGTGACTCACAACCGGGATTTAGCCGATCAATTCGCCGATCGCATCATCGAAATGAAAGATGGCGTCATCGTCAAAGACAGCGCCCCATTAAAGGTTGATAGCCTCACGCCAACCGGCAAAGAAATCAGCAAGAAGACAGCGATGAGTTTCGTGACCGCTCTTCGTTCATCCTTCTTGAGCATTGGCACCAAGAAAGCCCGGACGGTTTTAACCGCGGTCGCTTCTTCGATCGGCATCATTGGTGTCGCCCTCGTTTTGGCTGTTTCGAATGGTTTCACCAATTATGTTGATAACGTTGAAGGTTCGGTGGCGTCGAGCGTCCCAATAACGATTTCACCGGTCGATTATAGCTATTTGCCTACTGATAGTGGCAATTTCGTTGAGTATCCTAGCGATGATAAAATTCACGTCTACAATACCTCTTCCTCCGCTTACGTCGTCCATCGGAACAATTACACCCAAGATTATTTCAACTATGTGCAGAAGACCGTGGATAAGGGGTGGGCTCGTTCGATTATGTTCAACCGTATCAGTCTCAATTTCCACATTTTGACCCAGGACGGCAACGCCTTCGACGATTTCGGGAAACCAGTTGCCGAAGTGGTCAACCAGTATTCCAGCGTGAATTCCGCGTCAAGCATGGTTGGCTCTGCGACAGGTTTGCCTTCAACGATTTTTCACGAACTCTATGGCGAAGAAAAAGGTCTCTCGTCGATGTATAACGTCATCTACGGAAAATTCCCGCAGAACCCCGACGAAATCGTTTTAATCACCGATCGTTATAACCGAATTGAGTACTCTACCTTAAGAAGCCTTGGCATTTTGAATTATGATTCGACTCCGTCTTCCGTGTCGACGCTCGACTTTGCTGATTTGGTTTATGACGGCGATGGCGATACGGCCTATAAGCCCTATAAAGCCTATCGTCAAAGCGACTATTACCAAATGAAAGATAGCGCAGGCAACGATACCGCCAAATCCAAAGATTATTGGGCTTGGAACATCGACAATATTACGATCCCTCCTACGGCGAAAAGCGTTGATGACATTAAAATCGATGCGACCCCCGTCAAGAAAACGATTCACTATTACAAAGAGGCATCCCCGACGGTCTTTAACAACGTTAGTGGTTTTAATTATGGCCAGGTGTACAACGACGACGCGACTTATCACCCCATTAATTTGAAAATTGTCGGCGTTTTGCGGCCAACCGAATCCTCTTATATCTCACTTATGCCCTCTTCCATAGGCTACCTTTCTTCCCTTAAAGACGAGATTGTGGCCGACACCGCCGAGGGCGGCGCAGGGGCGAACATCGCTCAATATGCTTCGGAAAATTATTACATCAACAACCACGACGCCAACGCCAATGACGCGACAACCAAAGAGGATTACAATCCAGAAGACGGTATTGTCGCCTTGAAAAAGCAACTCCTCTCGCTATCGAGTTCGAGCATCTCTGAAAGCAGTATCAGCACCCTTCTTTCGAGCGCCTTTACTTTCCGCTATTTTAGCGTTTGGAATACTGAGACGCCCTATGGGACGAACTTTTCGTCATTTTTAATCCTCAACCATTACGTGGGCGGAGACTTTAAGGAGGCCGAGATCAGTGGCATCCCTGATACTCCTTCTGCGGCCTATAGCGACAACGACGAAGTTTGGATTCGCTTCATTGCTTTCTGGAAGAATCAGCTTACGACCCCGGCTTTCTACAATCAGGGGACAGCTGATTGGAATGCGGTGGATTTCCTTGCTTACTTCAATGGTTACGCCCTTGTTTCCTCAATTCTTGTCTTCCCGGCCTCATTAACAACCAAAGACGCTCTCCACGCTTACCTCGATGATTATAATACCGGCAAGGATAAAGAAGATCAGATCCTCTATAGCGACATTATGTCGACCTTCACCGGCTCTCTGGGGATTTTGATTCAGGTCATCTCTGTTGTTTTGATTGTCTTTGCCGCGATATCCCTCGTCGTCAGTTCGGTTATGACGGGCATCATCACGTATGTTTCGGTGGTGGAACGGACCAAAGAAATTGGTATTCTGCGCGCCTGTGGCGCTCGGAAGAAAGATGTGGGTCGTCTTTTTGAAGCCGAGTGCACCATCATAGGCTTTTCGGCGGGGCTTTTCGGCGTTGCCTTCACCTATTTGGCCTGTATCCCCATTAACCTGATTCTGGATCATCAATTCCCGGGCAACAATTTGACCAATATCGCCTCGCTCAATCCTTGGCACGCCTTGATTTTGATTGCCCTCGGTGTTCTTCTTGCTCTTGTCTCAGGCTTTATTCCTTCGCGGATCGCCGCCAAGAAAGATCCGGTTGTGGCTTTGAGGACCGAATAATGACCAGCCGGAAGAAAGAGGAATTTTTAAAGGCGATTGAAAGCGCCCCCCTCATCGAAGCGGATTTCATGGCTGGCCTTTCTTCTGAACAGATTAAGGAACGCGAAGCCGAGGGTTTTGTTAACAAAACGCCGAAGAAAGTCACCAAGACATATTGGCAGATTTTCTGCGATAATTTCTTCTCCTTCTTTAATATGGTTTTCTTTGGCATTGCCCTCTTGATGGTTATCGCCAAAATCGACTATAAATCGTATTTCTTTCTTTTGCCGATTATCTGCAACATTGTTTTGGGTCTTATCACCGATATTCGCGCCCGTCATTTAGTTGATAAATTGCGTTTGGTGACCGACCCGAAAGTCAGCGTTATTCGGGACGCTAAGCAAAGCGATCTCCCAGTAGACGAAGTGGTTTTAGGCGACATCGTCGTCTTGTCCGCTGGCGATCAAATCTGCGCCGATGCGCTGGTAGTCAATGGCAAAATCAATGTTGATGAGTCCCTTCTCACTGGCGAATCCGATGCTGTTTCCAAACTGGTTGGCGCCCAAGTGTTTTCCGGCTCGTTTGTCGTTTCGGGCAAAGCTTATGTTCGGGTAAACCGTGTTGGAATTGCAAATTACGCCGAGGGTTTGCAGGATTCCGCGAAACGATTTGAAAGGCCAAATAGCGAATTGAAATCCTCTTCGCTCAAGATTTTCTGGACGACAGGCGTCATCGCGATTGTCTTGGGGGTCGCCATGGCGGTCACTTGGCTCGTCACGACTTGGGCCAAAACCGGTCAGATCACGTATCAAGACTACAAATATTTTGTTGGCCATACCTTGAGTGGGTCGATGGAAGCGATGATCCCGGCCGGCCTTTATCTTTTAACTTCATTGACCTTGGGTATCGGCGTGATCAATCTCGCCAAAAAACGGATGAACGTTCAGGAACTTTACTCCTTGGAGATGCTGGCCCGTGTCGATACGATCTGCTTTGATAAGACGGGGACTTTAACGGATGGCAATCTTTCGGTTAAGGATTTCATCAATGTTTCGAAGCTTTCCAACGCGGAGATTCAGGAACACCTGGCTTCGCTCTGTAAAGCGACCGGAGACGATAACGCGACCGCCAAAGCGATTAAAGCCGCTTATCAAGCCGCGCCTTATCACGCTAAAGAAAACATGCCGTTTGATTCCGCTCACAAGTTCAGCGCTGCGTATTTTGAAGGCGTTGGGACCTTCATCTTAGGAGCGCCGGGTTTTGTCGATGCAATCCCTTGCCCCGCTGGCGATAAAATGGTCGCTTTCTTAGCAAGCAAAGGCTATCGGGTTGTTGCGATTTATTTCAATAAAAACCCTTTGAGAAAAGGTGAAATCCCTGTCAAATCCCAGCTCATTGCCCTTCTTTGCCTTTCGGATCATGTCAAGCCGGATGCCGGTAAGACAATCGGTTGGTTCCGCGACAATGGTGTCGACATCAAAGTCATCAGCGGCGATAACCCTTTGACGGTTTCGCAGATTGCTCTCGAGGTTGGGGTTCCTCATGCCGACCACTATATCGAGATGGATAAAGTGAAAGACGAAGATATCCCGTCCTTGATCGACAAATACGCTGTTTTCGGCCGGGTTAAACCAGAGCAGAAAGCGTTGATCGTTTCCGCCCTTCGTGACAAAGGGCACAAGGTTGCTATGACGGGGGATGGCGTCAATGACATCCTGGCGTTGAAAGACGCCGATTGTTCGATTGCCATGGCTTCGGGCTCTTCCGCAGCTCGCAACGTCGCTCATATCGTTAGTCTTGATAATGATTTCTCGAAGCTTCCTGATGTCGTCGCCGAAGGACGTCGTGTCATCAACAACTTGCAACGGACCGCCACATTGTTTTTAACAAAGACCGTCTTTGCGGTTGCAATGACTATGATTTTTTTGGTCGTCAGTTGGGTGGCCAACGAACCGAACGCCTATCCTTTTTCCACCAACAATATGTATGTTTGGGAGATTGTGACAATCGGCGGGGGCGGGCTCTTCCTTTCACTTCAGCCTTCGAAAGAACGCCTTAAAGGCAGCTATCTCCGCAACGTTTTATCGAAGTCTGCCCCGGGTGGCATCGTTTGCATCTTGGCGGTTTCGGTTTTCTTTATCTCCCACGCGATTTCTAAGGAATTCATGGATGACGACGCTGCCCGGACTTTGTCGGTCATTACCTTCACTGCCCTCAGTTATTGCGTTCTCTTCCGCGTCTCGCTTCCGTTCGATAATTACCGGACGATTGTTTTCGTGGCCATGATGTTTTTCGGGGTGCTCTTCTTCTTCCTCGACATCTATTTCACCAACATCATTCACCTCAAGAACTGGCGCGAGCTCTTCGGCATTACCTACAATATCAATCTTTCGCAGATGGTCGTTGGTGGGGTGACTTTGGTCGCGATGATTGCTGCTTACTTCCTCTTGGATTGGGGAAGCCGACATATTTCTGCAAAGTATGATTTGCAGAGAGGAGGTTCTGAACAATGAAAATCAATCCCGAAGTGGCTCTTGCCTTAAAAGAGGGCCGGCCAGTTGTTGCCTTGGAGAGCACGATTATTTCGCACGGCATGCCGTATCCGAAGAATGTGGAAACGGCCCTGCTCGTTGAAAAAACGGTACGGGAAAACGGAGCGATTCCAGCGACGATGGGCATCATTGCTGGCGAGCCGATTGTTGGCATGACGCCGGATGAGATCGAACTCTTTGGCAAAACCAAGGGCATCGCTAAAGTTTCAAAACGCGACTTGCCGATCATCATTGCAACGAAGCAATGGGGTGCCACGACGGTTTCCGCAACCATTTTGATGGCCAAAGCGGCCGGCATCGAAGTGTTTGTGACCGGCGGCATCGGCGGCGTCCATCGAGGCGCGAGCGAAACCTGGGATGTCTCCCGCGATCTCTATGAACTCGGGGCGGAACCGGTGACGGTGGTCTGCGCGGGTTGCAAAGCCATCCTCGATATTGATAAGACCCTTGAGGTTTTGGAGACCCAAGGCGTTTCAGTCCTTTCGTATAAGGAAAAAGATTTTGCCAACTTCTATTGCCGAAAATCCGGCAAGCCCGTTGACTATGCATTCCAATCACCGAAAGAGGCGGCGGCGATCATCAAAGCCAAACGGGACTTCGGTTTAACGGGCGGAATCCTCATTGCCAACCCCGTCCCGGAAGAAGACGCGCTCTCGCATGAGTATATTGATGGCCTAATTAACCAAGCCATCAAAGAAGCCAACGAAAAGGACATCAAAGGCAAGGATGTCACCCCCTATCTTTTAAAGCGGATTGTCGAGTTGACGGGCGGCAAGAGTTTGGATACCAACATTCATCTGGTGGTCAATAACGCGAAACTTGGAGCGCAAATCGCCAAGGAGTATGCTTTACTTTGTAAGGCAGAGAGAGGGCTATGACGACCGAGGCCAAATTTAAATACGCGCTCAAAGAGATGATGCTCTCCAAGCCCCTCGAGGAGATCAACGTCACTGTTTTGTGCGATAAATGCGGTTGTCACCGGCAAACGTTTTATTACCATTACCAGGACATCTACGATCTTTTGGCCGCGATCTTTTTGAATGAGGACATCGCTGGACTCGATAAAGCAAGAGAGATCCCGGATGCCCTCCTCGTTTTTCTCGACTATGCCAAGGATAACTTCGTTTTTCTTCGCTCATCTTACAACTCGGCCGCCCGCGACCTCGTCGACGATTTCTTCTACAGCAAAATTACCGCAAAAGTCTTCTCGATTCTCTCAGCCAACAACAATTACGGCTTGCAAAAAGACTCCTACCGCAACGTTGCTCGTCGCTACGCCAAAATCGTCAGCGACGAGTTCGGCTATTGCTTTAAAGACGTCCGTTTGACTCCTGTCAAATTCGAGAAAACGATGAAGAAGTTCGTCACGGCCTCCTTATCTTCTTTATTCCCGGCGCTCATTGAACTCGCCAAAGAGGAGAAGAATAAATGATTGATTTTGATTTTCAGATGCCAACCCGGATCATCTTCGGCCATCAAAGCGAAACTAAGGTGGGCGAGATTCTTTCGGGCTATGGCTTTAAAAAAGTGCTGATTGTTTATGGGGGTGGCTCAATCGTTCGTAGCGGCCTCCGTGCTAAAGTCATCGCCGCTCTTGATCAAGCGAAAATCGCTCACGTTGAGTTGAAGGGAATTACTCCAAACCCCGATAAACACTTCGTTGCGGAAGGCCGCGTTCTTGCTCAACAAGAAAAAATCGATGCTTTATTGGCCGTTGGTGGCGGATCGGTGGTCGATGTCGCCAAAGCCGTTGGCGTTTCCTTTTATTACGGGGGCGATCCCTTTGATTTCAATCTGCACAAACTCAATCCGACCAAGACGCTGCCCGTTGGCGTTATTTTGACGATTGCGGCCGCCGGAAGCGAATCAAGCGATTCCTGCGTTATTTCCGACGACGTCAGTAAGATTAAGCAAGGCTTCAATAGTCCGGTGATCCGTCCGCTATTCGCCATCGAAGATCCGGAATTGACGTATGGGGTTCCCGCCTATCAGACCGCTGCGGGGATTGCCGATATCATGATGCATTCATTGGAACGTTATTTTAATGCCTCGGATAACTACCAACTTTCTGATGAGTGGGCACTTGACCTTTGCGCTAACGTGATGGCGGCTGGTCAAAAATCCTTGCAAAACCCAACCGATTATGATGCACGCGCCGCTTTGATGATTGACTCTTCTCTCTCGCATGATGGCTTGACGGGTTTAGGCAAGAAAGCCCCCTTCGTCATCCATCCCCTCGAGCATGCCGTTTCGGGGTATAAAAATGAGGTTACCCACGGAGCTGGCATCGCGATTTGCTACCTCGGCTGGGCCCGCTACGTTTACAAGCAAGCCCCCGCGAAATTTGCGAAATTGGCACGAAAGCTCTTCAACATTATTAATGACGATGATGAAAAAGCCGCTATAATGGGTATCAATGCGATGAAAGAGTTCTATCTTTCCATCGGCATGCCCACTTCCCTTCGCGAGGTGGGAATCGAAGAAGCTGACCTCCCAGAGTTAGCGCGTTTAGCCAGCGGCAACGGAACACATGTGATTGGCTGTTGCCCCCAATCACTAAACGAGCAAGACATTGAAGCGGTTTACCGCCTTTGTCTTTGATCTCAGGAGGATTTCTTTATGAAGAAAAATGATGCGATGGGTTATGTAGCCTACGTTTTGATGCTTGGCTTAGCCTGCGGAGTCGGTTTTGGGGTTTTGCGTCCCTACTTCAACGATTCGGGAACCGCCTCATCTAAATTCGGTATTCCGCCTTTCAACAACATTCTTTTCGTGCTGGCCGCCGTGGTGATTGGCATTCTGATCAACGCGCTCTTTATTGAGATTGGTCATATCATCGGCTGCAAAATCGGACGCTTTGACATCACCTCTGTTAATATCTTGGGTTTGAAATTCACGAAACAAGAGAATGGGAAATACAAGTTCTCCTTTGGCGAATTTGATGGTTTCACCGGCGAGACCAAATATGTTCCGCAGGACGCGAAAAAGAGCAACCCGCGACCGATCATCTATATGCCCCTTCTTTTCTTGCTCCTCGAAGTCATCGGTTTGGCCGTTCTGATTGCCCTAGGTAACTCCTTTGGCAAATCGGGGGTTACTGCTTGGTATTGGTGGGGCGCTGTTTGGGGCTGGGTTATTCTGGCCTTGGCCGCAATGATCTACCTCTATGACATCTTCCCGGCAGCGCTCGATGCGAGAAACGATGGCTATTTGTTGACTATTTTGACGAACGAGACGAACAAAGAAGCCTATAACCAGATGCTGATTGCCCAAGACAAAATGGCCAAAGGCTTACCCGTTGGCGAAACTCCGATTTACGATTCGGTCACCGATTTCACCGTCCGCCTCAATGACGTGGCGCTCTATCAGCGTTTGAATAAACGCGATTACGAGGGTGCCTTGGCGATCTTGGAAAAGACGATCGCCTGCAAGAGCAAGGTTTCAAGCGGGGTCTACAACGAAGCCGTTGCCCAGAAGACCGCCCTTTATATCGTCGCGAGACCTTTCGAGGAAGCCAAAGCTTTCTATATCGCCTTACCACTTGATATCAAAAAGTTCATCGCCAGTCTCTCCAGCGCCTCAGCCGTTCGTTCTTACGTTCTCATCAGCGGCTTAATCGAAGAATCCTTAAACGAAACGGAGGTGGCACTGAATCGGGCCGATGCCGCCCTCAAGAAAGCCGGCCCCGACAAGAAGCCGACGGAAGAGTCCTTATTGAAGGATGCTGTCCTTAAAGTTCTTGTCGCCCACCCAGATTGGGATCTCTCGGGTTATGGTTATCGATTAGAAGAAACTTCGAAGAAAGACGATATTCCTCAAGGCAAGTAGGGACGAAATCACCTGCAAAAGCCCAACGTTCACCCCAAAAGCGTGGAAAGTTGGGCCTTTTTATTTTTCGCAATGGTGTTCTACGAAAAAAGGTTCCACGGTCGTTCGGTCTGCCTCTTTATCGTGGTAGACGTACCGGACCAACCCATAGACGAGGAAGAGGCAGGCAAAAGCCCAAGCGAGCGGATCCGCTAACGATAAGCCATAGAAGGAAAGGTGGCTTGTGGGGTCGCCGGGATTAAACAGAGCAGGAAGATACGCGCAGGCCAACAAACGGGCAACCAGTTCACCCACCCCCGCCAAGAAAGGCAATAGAGGCTTCTCGAGGCCTTGAACAACGTTTCGTCCGATGAAAAGGAGACCTAGGATGAAGCTGATGGGCAACACCTCATAAAAATAAGATGTGGCATAGAAGATCGTCTCTGGGTAGATCGAATCGGCGGACAAGAAGATGTAAACGAAGGCGCCGTTGATGCAAGCGCATAGGCCAATCAGATTCACGAGTAGATAGAAAACGCCCATGATAAAGAAAGATTGGGTTGTTCCCTTGCGGATTCGTGAATGAAGCCCCCCTCCTTTGTTTTGAGCGGTATAGGAAAGCATCGCCGTACCTAAGGCATCGTATGCCATCATCAAGAAACCAAAGAGCTTGCCGCCCGCCCCATAACCATCTTGGGCATAGTGGGCTGGCAAGCCATTGGCCAAGACTTTACCGATATCGAAAGCGTCCACCGAAACTTGCATCACAATGAGACCGATGGCGAGGATTGAGAATTGAAAGGCCAAAGGTATGCCTTGTTTCAAATGGTCTTTGACGAGGGGCGAAGTCAGTTTGAAATCGCCTTTCTTTAAGCGAAGATCTGGGTATTTGAAGTAGGTATAAAAAAAGCACAAAGCAGCCGAGAGGCCTTGGGCAACGACTGTGGCAATCGCCGCGCCGGCCACTTTGAGATCCGTGGTGGGCATCCCAAAGATGAAAGCGAAGTCGAGGGCGATGTTGAGCAAACTGGAGAGAATGAGAAAAAGAAGCGGCGTCAATGAATCCCCGACCGAACGAAGGACACTGCAGATTAAATTGTAGAAAACTTGGCAGATCAAACCCCCGTAAATTACCATGATGTAGACATAAGCTGCGCGATAAGTGGTGGAGTCAATAGTCGGATCGAGTTTTATCCAGCGAAGAAGGTAGGGAACCACCAGTAACGCAATGAGTGTAAGGATAAGAGAAATCGCCAAAGAAAGGACAATGGAAGTTGCAAAAGATTTCCGGACACCTTTTTTGTCCCCTTCGCCAAATCTATTTGAAGTTAAAACACTAAAACCGGCAGTGCATCCAAAGGCAAATTGTAAAACAATAAAAACTAAGCTTGCGGTATCGCTTACCCCCGCGAATTGGAGGGGTAGAGTCTGCCCGACGATAAGGGCATCAGTAAACGAGTAAATTTGTTGGAAGCATAGACTCAAGAAGATTGGCAATAAAAACCGCAGGATGACCTTCCAGGGGGTTCCTTTCGTCAGATCGACGGGTCCAAATAGTTTCTTGAGGGCATTCATAGCGGTTTACGTTATACGCTCGTGCGAAGGCGGGCGGTACCAGACCACGAATGAAACCGCTTTGATTAATGCTTCCAAAGGGAACGATAGAGGTCAGTCGCCAGTAGCTTTGTTGATGTCTTGGAAGGGAAGGCGGGAGCCATTTTCATCACATCGTTGGCAGAAAGCTGGTTAGTTCGGATGTAGTTTGCTAGGAGGGAGTAGTTTTGTTTTACCTCATCGATTGAAGCGAAAGAAAGGTAGGACAAAAAGGAATTAATTGAGACGTTGCTTTTGTTTATTGTAAAGTAAGGTTTTCGCAGGGTAATCCGTTTGGATAATACAAAGACTGTTTTCTTTCCGCTTGTGGCTTTGTTGGTCATAATGTCCAGATGTTCCTGCAACGAAACAGGCCGGCCCATAATCTCGCCGAGAAAATCATCCCCCGCGTAGAAACCATAGACGTCCCTCCCGTCGCTTAGATACCGAAGACTAATTGCTTCAAGAACACCAGGAAGCGCTTCTCCTTTGGGGTCTGGCAAATAATAGATCCCATAAGCATAGCGTTTTATGAGGCATTTTTTGGTTAATCTATGTAGTTCTTCTTTTAAGGCACCTTCCGTCAAACTCTTTTCGTGGACCTCTGAAGAAAGAAAGAGTTTATTTGGCTCAAATTGCTTCCGAAGTCTGTCAATTAATTGCAACGGCATAATCGAATTATAACATTACCAAATAAAAAGGTAAAAATGTAACATGACTTTTTGTGACTTTAGCGAAATCAGATAAGAAAAAAGCTAAAAGCCAAGGAAAAAGTTTTTGGAATAATTGAATGCTTCCATACATTAGCCTTTGCCTAGTAAATCCGAATATGGGGTTAAGCAAAAAGGTTTTTCTATACCTCTGTTTTTTGGGTCAGCACGAAGCGGTGAGTGGTAGACCACCCTCATTTGGTTCGAACGAGCAGTTTGTCGTTCTCTTTCCTTATTATTCTTTTGGGCGGATGCATTCCCCTGTTTCTGAAGCGTTTAAAAAGACATCCAATACTCAAATCTTCTTTACAAAAATAAAGACCAACGAATTCTTCTCGTTGGTCTTTTTGTCGAATATTTACTTGCCGCCAATTGCCATCTTCTTGACGTAAACGTCCGCGCATTCTACCGACTCAAGGGTCAGCTTCATTCGGTTATCGAATGTTTTTATGTCTTCGAGCATCTTGACCAGATTGCCTGAGAGGGTGATGAGGTTAAGTGGCTCCGCTAATTTGCCATCCCGTATCATGAAGCCTTGGGCTTGGCAGGAGAAGTCACCCGACTGGGCGTTCATGCCAGTTCCTAAACCGGCAATCTCCGTAATGTAGACGCCTTCGTGGATGGGAGCAATGATGTCTTCGAAGGATTTTTTGGATCCCCGGACAACGATGTTGCCATAGCCAATTCCAATTTTGTCGCCTTCCCATTGACCGTTTCCAGTTGAAGTTGTGCCATCCCGTTTTGCGGTCTCGCGGTTGTAGAGGTAAGTCTTGAGAACTCCACCTTTTACAATGTCCTTGTTTTGTGCAGAGACGCCTTCGTCATCGAAATAGGAGAAGAAGACGTTTTTCGTCAGCGGTTTTTCTGCGATGTTGACCTTGCTAGAAGCAATCTTTGTATTCAATTTTCCAATGAGGAAACTGGATTGCCTTTGGACTTCGTCCGACGAGGCTGAGGAGACGAAGTAATTGATTAAGCTTGAGAAGACGTCGTTTTGGAGAATGGTGGGGTAGTAACCCGAGACACACTGAATCCCGCCAAATTTTGCGAGAAGTTTATCGCCGATTCCTTTAATGAAGGCCTTAGGGTTGAAGGTCGTCAAATCGTTGCCTAGATAGACATCCCAGGCATCTTTGACTTCGTCCCCGGCCTTGCCATTCGCGGCAGCCGAGATATAGAAGTAGTTACTCTTCTGTTTCAACTTTAAGCCGAATGAATTGTAGAACTCGGACAAAACCTCGCGTTCCTCATAGGCAACCGACTCGACTTCGTTAACTTTCTTGTCGAAAGCGAACAAGCCGTCTTCGATTTCATGAATGAGAGCAATTTTCTTTTCGATTGGTGTTTCACCCAAAGCAGGATTGAAGACGTTCTTCTTATGGTATTTTTCGCTGCCGGCAAAAAGTTCAGCTTTTTCGCCTTTTTCCGAGGCTTTAGCGCTTTCGATGATACCTTGGATCAGGTAATCGAACGTCGAGGCGTCAAGCTCTTCGGTTCGGCAACTGCCAAACTTGCCATCGACGACACCACAGGCGATTACGCTTTGACCCTCGCTGATGTTGTAACTATCCATCTCGTGATGGAACAAACTCATCGACAGACTCTTGGTTTTGCTAATTTGGATTTGGCTTTCGCTGATGCCTTTGGTTTTGGCTAATTCAAAGAATTGATCGAACTTCATTCGAGCTTACCTCCTCTGCCGCCGACGGTGATTTCTTTGATTCGAATTGTTGGCTGGCCAACGTTTACGGGTATCGATCCTGAGACCGACCCGCACATGCCCTGTCCTAAATCGACATCATCGGCCGCTCGATCGATGTTCATTAAGACTTCTTTTCCGCTTCCGATCAAGGTGCAGCCCCGGACAGGTTCGCAGACTTTTCCATCCCGAATAATATAGGCTTCGCTGGCGGAGAAGTTGAATTCGCCCGTCGTCGGATTGACAGAACCGCCACCGAAGTTGGTGACATAGATACCTAACGGTGTGTCTTTGATGATGTCTTCAGGCTTGTCTTTGCCAGATGCGATATAGGTGTTGCTCATACGCGAGGTCGGCTCGTACTTGTAATTCTGGCGGCGCGAGGCTCCGTTGGCTTCCATTTTGAGACGGCGGCCATTGAACTTATCCACCAAAAATCCTACGCAAACCCCGTCTCGAATGAGCTGATTCTTCTGAGTGACGTGGCCTTCAGAATCGATGTTGTTCGATCCCCATTCGTTGGGCATTGTCCCATCGTCGTAAGCCGAGACGATTGGGTTTGCAATCACTTGTCCAATTGAATCGCTGAAGACCGAAAGATGTTTGGCCGTAGCGGTGGCTTCAAGCGAGTGGCCGCAGGCTTCGTGGAAAATCACCCCGCCCCACCCATTAGCGATCACGACCGGGTAACGGCCCGAAGGGCATTCTTTCGCCCCCATCATCATGATGGCCTTCTCGCCACATTCCTTGGCTTTGGCTTTCCAGTCCAGCACATCTTTAAACCAATGCCAGCCCGCAAAGCGGCCCGGCCCTTCAAAGTAGGTTTCGATCTTGCCGTTTTCTGCGGCGGCGGCCACCATAACTAGGCGGCCTCTTTCTTCGCTGTTCTCGAATTGCTTTCCTTCAGGGCCTTCAGCGCTAAAAATTTCGATGTTCTTTCGATAGTTCGAGAAGATATTTTGGATTCGGACGAGGCGTTTATCGACCGCGGCCGTGATGGCGTAGCATTTTTTCAAAAGGGTGATTTTCTCCGCGACAGGGACATCGTTTAGATGATCCTCGATTGGATTAATGACTTTCACCGTTTGTTTCGCGATGCTTTTGACGGTGATCTGACGGATTCCAGTATAACTGGCGGCCAAATCGTGAGCCAACGTAATGAGGCTCTTTGCACTCAGAACGCTGGTGTAACCATAGACGCTCTTTAGACCGTTTAAGATGCGGATGCCCGCTCCAAAACCCCGGCGGTTACCATTAGTTTCCACCTTGCCGTTTTCGAGGGTGACAGCCTGCGAATCGTTTTGTTCAAGATAAATCTCAGCGTAATCCCCGCCGGTGGCGAGAGCCTCGTTGAGAACCTTAAGCGCTAACGCTTTAGAAATCATTCTGTTCTCCTTTTTGCTGCAGGCGCATATTAACACAAGATGAGAGAACATTCACTTTCCATCGCTCAAAAGCAACCGATTGTTGCCGATCTTGGCATCTCCTTTCCTGGTTGGATTCCTCCTTACCGATAACGGTCTTTGGAGCAAAGTGCGTTCCCTTTGTTCTCGAAAAACCTTTTTCGGGGGATAATTAGTCGATGGACTTCACGAACATTTGGGAAAAAATCAATTCTGACTGGTTGCTGAAACGGGCTTCTTTTAACAAAGAGGATTTAGCTTATTTGGCTTATCAAGACACCTTTCGGCACCGCCTTGAGGGATTTATGACTCGGGTCTATTACCAGCGGAAAAGGATGTTGAGTCAAAGCAATCTTTTCTTAGCCTATGTCTTTCAAGACTATTCGAATGACTTCAACAGCGGAAGTTATCCAACTTGGCTTTTGTTTTCCCCGGCGAGCGAAGTGAATCAAAACCCCGCTCTTTTAAAAGAAACCGCGACAAAAGTCCTCTCAATTAAGGGGAGAAAGGATTTGTCCAAAGAAGATGAAACACTTCGTAAATTGGTCGAAGAACCTTTGAGCGACTGTTCCTTTGTGGAAATTCCATCGTCTTTAAGCGGCAACCATCTGGTCTACCTTTCAATTGTTTATGTTCATCCAGAACGGATTCCTTCCTTTCATTTGGGTCTCGCCTTGATTTGTTCGGCTCCCTCTCTTTCGAAAGAAGTACTTTATCTTCCGCTGAAATTCTATCCAGACGAGTTGAAGAACGCTTATATTAAAGGGGAATTCATTTGCTAAGGAGGTTCGTATGGCAAAGCTCTTCTATCAAGGACATTCCTCTTTCCGAATCACGACCAATGAAGGCATCGTGATTTTCATCGATCCCTTTGCTGGGGTCGGCTATCAAACGCCAGCGGACATCGTTTTGATCACCCATGAACATTACGACCACAACGACATCAGTAGAATCACAATGAAAGCCTCAACGATTGTCATTCGTTCCCGTGACGCGCTTCAGGGCGGGATCTACCGTCCTTTTGATGAAAATGGGGTTCAGATTCAAAGCGTGCCGGCCTATAATGCACATCACGATCGGCGAGAATGCGTCGGCTACATTCTTTCTTTCGATGGCCTCAAACTCTATCACGCCGGCGATACTGATTTAATTCCCGAGATGAAAGAGTTGGCTGCCCTCCATTTGGATTACGCCTTACTCCCAATCGACGGCTTCTACACCATGACGCCAGAGGCGGCCTCTCAGGCGGCCGAACTGATCAAGCCAAAACACCTGATTCCGATGCATATGAAGCCAGGCATGCTTTGGGATTATCACCAAGCGATGAAAGTTACGGCGCCGATGGCGATGCTGATGAAGCCGAACGACAATATCGATCTCTAAAGAAAGGGAAATCATGAGCAAAGAACAATTGGTCAAAAAAGCCGGATTCTATACAATTTTTTTGGTGACAAGCACCCTCTTTATCTATTTTTCGTTATCGGCTGCTCTTTACCCCTATTCGGCAAAGCTTGATTCTCTCCCGTCCGGGACCCCCGTCAGTGACAAAATCGCCTTAGGGATCATGCTGCCTTTCGTTTTCTCGGTTCTCTCTTTGATAATTTTGGGTTTGTTTCAGTTTTTGTTGATCAAACCGGAATCCGCGACAGAGAAAAGGATATTCGCGTTGGTCCTGATTATTTTCTTTGCGTTAGGGCTTGCCATGAGCATCGTCGTTTTGGTGGGGGCGGTTAAGGATTCGGCCTTGGGTGCCATCCTTGGGGTCATTCCGCCTGCCGCGCTGGCGACCGCCGAGATTATTTTGGGCGTGATTCGCCTCCTTGAAGCCAATAAACTTTTAGCTCAAGAAGAAACCACGACAAGATAAGGTTTTCTTTTCATGAAAGATACGCCACTTTTGCATACAGATAGGTTGGTTTTGCGCGGTTTTTCGCTCGACGACATAGTTGCGGTTTATTCTTGGTGTTCTGATTTCGAGGCAACTCGTTATCTTTTTTGGCATCCCCATCGGGATATCGGGGTTAGCGAACGTTTGGTAAAACAATGGATCCGCAAGAAACGGAATTTCTCGTGGGCCCTCGATGACGGAAGCGGGGCCATCGGCGAAATTCAAGTGATCAAAGATTTGCCTGAAGAAGGATTCTCGCTCGGCTACATCCTCAAACGCGAGAAGTGGCATCAGGGTTACATGAAAGAAGCCCTTTTGGGCGTTCTTCATTATCTTTTTTTAGAAGGGGGTTATCGCTATTCCGAAGAGGTCACCGACGAGCGGAATATGGTTTCTCGTAAACTTCTTGAGGCGGTCGGTTACCATTTTGTTGGCATAAAAGAAGGCGTTTTTATCTCCAAGAAGAATGAAACAATTACTGAAGCGATTTATCATCTCGACAAAGTCGATTTTCTTTCGGCAGAAAATCAATGATAAAGGTAGAAAGTGCTTTCAATGGAATCGAGGGAGAATTCCGCCGGATTTTCGGGTAGGGTTATTATTTTGTAGCCAAAAAGATCGTCGGCGTGATAGTCGAGGTCAGTGGCTTTGAGGCCATAGGATAGTATCATCTCGTTTTTGTAGAAGATGTCGCTGTAGTTTTTGTGGTCGTGTCCACAGAAACAGGCTTTGACGTTGATTGATTTCAGCACCTCGTAAGCCCCATTGTTTTTATAAGGAGAGCAAACCGCTTCGCCATTTATTCCTTTGCCAGGGTATAAGCCGATTTTGTAGCCTTGGTAAGCAGCGGCAAACTCCGTGAGGGGAATATGGAAAAACGCTAAACCGGGCGCTCCATCATTTCGGGTTGCATAGATTTTTTTGAGATGATCAAGCTGTTCTTCGTGGATGACGTCGTAACCCGAGCCCTCTTGATTCGGATCTTGGTAGGTGTTGCTATCAATGATATAGAGGCGATAAAGGGCGGCGTTATGTTTCATCAGGTCGATGTAATAATTGGCCAAGCCGGTTAATCCATCGTTTTTCACATCGACGAATTTGGGGTTCTTTCGCTTGAGAATCTGCTCGTTGATGTAGTAGCGGTACGCGCTGAAGGACTCGGTGTCGTGGTTTCCGTAGGTGAAGGCCCAGGGGACATCATAGCCATCGATAAGGTCAAGAAGCTCATTGACTTGAAAACTTGTGGCGGTCCTAAAACTATCGCCCGTCAAGACCAAAAGATCGGGTTTATGAGCGGTGATCGCTGAGGAAATCATCCCATTGAGATGGTTTTTTTCTACTTCATAATCCGGGTTATCTTCGGCCCAACCCCAATGAATGTCCGTGAGCCAAAGAATTGAAAAGCCCGTATGGTAGGTCATTTCCAGACGATAGGGATCAGCGACGGTTGCTTTGGCACACCCCATCGTTAGCGAGAGGAATAAAGCGGCGACCAACATCGATTTTTTCTTGCTCATATTTATTCATCTTAAGGCCCTTTTTTCCGAAAAAGAAAGGAGAAGAAGTTTGCCCAACGATAAGTTGGGCATTTCCTTTTTTGTATGGCATTCTTTTTATCATCGATTTTCAGAAAACGAGGATCCTGATTGGTTTGCGTTTTCGTTTGTGGCTCCACTGGCGGTTCAAAGAACCTTATTTTACGAAAATAAAAATAGGATTGCTTGGCTGGATATTTCTATAAGAGCGAAAGCGAAATTCAATCTTTGTTTTGGTAAACAAATTGATAAAGTTTACCTAAATCAACATTTGTTTACTAAAATTTTGTTGTGAAAGCGCTTACCTAACCCATAATTTGTAATGTCGTCCAAAGCCAATCTTTCCTGTTTTTGCCTTAATTTTGGAAAAATGGCTCTGGATATTCGCGCAAATCAATGCGCAGGAAGGCACACATGGAAAAACATACATTGCTGGCGCTGGTCTTGGGCTCTGTTTTGACCCTCTCTGGCTGCGGCGGCAACACCACTCAATCAACCGGATCATCAGCATCGGTTAACACCACATCCTCTGCGGGCGGGGCTTCATCTTCAACATCGGCGAGTTCTTCAACGAAAGTTGCGGAAAAACTTGCGACCCCGGTCTTGACGCTCAACGAGGGCAAAACAGGTTTGACTTGGGCCGCCGTTCCCCACGCGAGCAAATATCAGCTCAAGGTCAACGATGGGGCTTATGTAGACGCGATTACCTATGACTTTTCCGGAACCATCGGGACCTATCTCGTTAAAGTGAAGGCGGTTGGCGATGCGACGGATTATAGCGACAGCGACGAAGCGAGTTGGTCCTATGAAACCAAAGCGATCTCGCTCAGCGACTTAACGCAAACCGGCATGACGGTCAACTGGGCCGCGGTTGGAACCAACGTTGCGGTGGGCTTTAACGCCACCGGATCGATTGTCGATGCTGATTGGGCCGCCGTCACGGGTGCTTCCTACACGGCAACGGCTTCTGGTAAAATCGGAGTTGCGGTTTCAGCCGGCTATGATGCCACTGGAAACGTCAATTATGTTGGCGACAAAATCGTGAAATATGCTTGGGTCATCAAGAAAGCGACTGCCAACAAAGCGGTGCTCGATGAGAATACCAGCGTCGCCGATGACATTGCAAGTTTCTATTATGGCACGACCGACTGGGTCGATGCCTCGTCCTACGCCGCGCTTACTGTCGCCAAAGACGACGCTGAAGAAAGCGCGAAATCAGTCAATTTCAGCATCGTTACCGGTCTAATTTACAAATTCGTGACCAGCGTTGCGGGCCTCGATGCTTATGAAGGCATTAACGTGACGGTCCGCGGCGATGGCGTCAGCACCTTAGTCTTTCAGATGGAAGGTGCTTGGGGCTATGCTTCTTATTCTTTGGGCGTGATCAACACGAACTGGCATACCATCTACGTTCCTTTCACCGCAACTGGTTGGACGGTCAATGGCGGGTCGACGACCCTCAATGATCTTGCGGTTTCGCAAGGCTTTATCAATGCGGCGGCTGCCATGTATTCCGTCAGCAAAATCGATGTTGTGTGGAAGACGGTAGCTAACAACTACGCTCGCACCCATACCTCTATCAAAGAAATGGTTTTGGTTGCGGATAACGCCGGGGCGACTGGGTCTGATGCTCAATCGTATGCGATCGGCAGCACTTACACTGGCTCGAACGCGGCAGGGCAGATCTTCCGTTTGAAGCAAAAAGATGATGGCTACGTCTTAGAGACATTGAACCTTTATACCAATATCAGTGCGACGGTTACGTTCAGCAAAGAGGGTGATGAACTCACGCTAAAGAGTGCGGATTCCGGCGCTTCAATCACCTATGTCGGCAAAGTCAGCGAGAAAGGACGCAAGATCACCTTCATTTCGGCGACAGGCACTTATGGCTCCTTCTTGCAGAACGTCAATCTGAACTATGTCTACGACGTCGATAATTTCGAAAATTATACCGAAACGGGCGTTGGGCACGATTCGACCCACACCGCCGCCGATAGAGCCGGACTTCGCGGAGCCTATTATTGCGATCTCTACGAAGGCGGAAGCGCGGGCGATAGCGCGACCGGTGACTCGCATTGGCAGGCCGCGGGGAACGCATCTTTGTCGCGGGCTCTCTATGGAACGAATTTCACCACCGATTCGACTGACTACTTAGCCTTGGATAAGACCGTGGCGAATGCCCATAGCGGCAATCAGAGCGCCGTTTTGGAAAATAATGGTGGCATGCCCGAACGTTATCTCTCCTATGGTTTGATTGATGGCTCGAGCGTCGCTTATCCGAAAGGCAATACCTTCTCGCTTTGGATGAGCAATCCTTTGACGAGGGTTGTCAATGTCGCGGTGCGGCTGTTCAAGACGGTGAAATTAAGCCCCAATGCCGGGGACTATGTCGAATCGAGCATCTCCCTTCCGGCAAGTTCGAGTTGGGCGCAATATACCTTCGCTATCGATGCGGCGACCACGTACTATGGCTATCAAATCACCTTTGATATGACTTGGCTGTTCGCTGGCACCGTTTCGACCTTGAGCCATCCCTGCCTCGATGATGTTCAAATCTACAGCGACGCCAATCCGTGGGCTGTTTATTCCGAAGCGATTCCCGCTGGCGCGGAAATGACGGGGTCCACAACCGCCCTCACCAGCGTGACTGCAACTTATGGTCATTCTTCGACGATTACTGTCGTGGCGGTGGACGTGGGTGGCACTTCGCACAACCTCAGTGGCAGTTACACGGTTGATTCTTCGAACAACATCGTGATTGATTGCGGAGCCGATTTAAAATACGTCGGTGTCCTCTCGAAAGACAAGTCTGCGATCAAATATACCTCAGCCACTGGAACGCTTGCGGCTTACGTAGCCGACCTCTTCTTGCAAAAGAAGGTTATTGACACCAAAACGGTCATCGAAAGCTTCGAAAACACGACCGCCGCGGAAGCCCAAGCCAAGTATTCGGTTGACCAAGACGCTAATAATTCGGGAAACTTTGCGACGCTCGCCAGCAACGTGGATAACGTTTCGGTGAATACGAGCGATGTTGGCGGTGGCTTCACCTCAGGCCAGTTTGCGATGAACACTACGGCTGCGAAAGTCGGCAAATATCGTTATCGGTTTGCTCAGGACACCTCGTTCGGCGCGTTCGGGAACTTCTCGATTAGAATTAAGAATACGAGCTCATTGAAGATTGTTGGCTTTCTTTATATGGCTTGCACTGCTGGTACGAGCACATCTGGCCGAACTCAAACAAGCATTTCCGTTTCGATGGATCCTAATACGGATTGGACGACCTTCAACGGAACTTGGAGCGGCGGTTCGACGGCTGCTAAGGCGGTCTATGGCTATTCCTTCTTCTTCACCGCAACCGCTTCGACAACCGACATTGTCACCGGTTCGATTCTCGTCGATAATGTCTTAGCTTGGTAACTTTCCAACAGTGGGGCGATGGTCTCCTTCCGTCGCCCCTTCTCTTCTGCCCTTCTTTGTAAACAAAGGGCTGAAGTTAACAAAAATGAGAAATTGTTTACAAAAGGAGGGCGTCATGAGTGAACGCGTTCGGCTCGAAGATGTTGCTCGTGCATGCGGAGTGACCAAAGGTTTGGTCTCCCGCGCTTTAGCTGGCAAATATAACGTCAGCGATGAAACTCGAAACAAAATCGTCCAGAAAGCGGCCGAAATGGGTTATGACAATGCCCGCCTTTGGAGCCGTCCTGAAATGATCAGCCGGGTTTTACTCGTGATTTCTTCCCGGATGATGCTGAAAGAAGACTATTGGCAACCCATCATAAAGTCAATCTCCAAAACGCTCGATTTCTCCTCGGTTGTGCTTGAGTACTTCGTTTATGAAGAAAATAAAGTCGATGGTGAGACACTCGAAAAATTAGCCAACAGCAAGTGCAATGCCTTCGTCGTCATTCATTCGAATCCGGAATATCTAAACAATTATTTGAAGAATCTATGCAAACCCGTGGTGGAAGTGGACCCGAAGTATTTCCATAGCGATGGGGTTACTAAGGTGAAGTTCTCGAATTACGATTCGATGTACCAAGCGACCGAGAATTTGATTTCCCGTGGCCACCGGCTTCTCGCTTTCTATGGTTCCGACGGCCATTCGACCTCCTTCCGGGAACGGCACGAAGGTTTCTTGGCTTGCGTTGAAGCCCACAAGGGCGAAAACGTGGTAGGGGCTTCAATCAATTTCGATAACTCGCTCCTTAACTATGCTGATGAGGCTCTCCTGAAAGACGCCTTTCGGTGCCACCCGTTCACTGCACTCGTTTGTGCCAATGACATCATTGCTCTCAACGCTTACAAAACCTTGAGCAAACTTGGAAAGAAAATCCCCGATGATGTTTCGGTTGTTGGTTTCGACAACATCAAGGAAGGCGAGTTGGCGGATCCCCCTTTGTCCACATTTAACGTTCCGCGAGAAGAACTGGGGAAAGAAATCGCAAACTATTTGATTGGCATGTTCTCTGAACGTCAGTTGCAGTACTCCCAAATTGTGATTCATTGTCCTTTTATTCAACGAGGCTCGATCAAAAACTTGAACTAGGAGGTCCATCTATGATCATCAAAAACGAAAAAGACATTCCAAATATGCCTTGGGAAGAGTGCCCAAAAGGATGCGAAGATCCTGTTTGGCGTTCGACTCAGAATCCGATCATCGCCCGGAACCCCACCGGTAAGTATGCCCGGGTCTTCAATTCGGCTGTCGTGCCCTTTGACAGCGGCTTTGCAGGGGTTTTTCGTGCGGAAGATCGTTCAGGGATCCCCCATCTTTATCTCGGGAAGTCAAAGGATGGCATCCATTATCAGTTTGAAGAAAAGCCAATTCGTTTTGTCGATGAAGAAGGGAAAGAGGCATTCAGCCATTATCAATATGACCCGCGCCTCGTCCAAATTGGTACGAGTTATTACGTTACTTGGTGCGATGATTTCTATGGTCCGGCCCTGGCAATTGCCGAGACTAAAGATTTTAAAACTTTTGTGAAATATAACCATCCTTACCTGCCCTTTAACCGCAATGGAGTTCTTTTTCCTCGCAAAATTAATGGCGAATACGTGATGCTTTCGCGCCCGAGCGATTCAGGCCATACCGCCTTTGGCGATATCTTCCTTTCCCGCTCGAAGGATCTTCGTTATTGGGGCAATTGCGATCACGTAATGGAACGGGGTTGGGAGTGGTGGAACCTCACTAAGATCGGCGCGGGTTGCAATCCGATTGAGACGAGTGAAGGCTGGCTCTTGATTTTCCACGGGGTGACCAACACCTGCAATGGGTTTGTCTATTCCTTCGGCGGTGCTCTCCTTGATTTGGAGAATCCTGCCAAAGTTCTCTACCGTTCAACCAACTATTTCCTGACACCCGAAAAAGAATACGAAACGAGGGGCTTTGTCCCGAATGTTTGTTTTCCAACTTCGGCTTTGGTCGATCAAAAGACGGGGCGGATCGCAATTTATTACGGCGCGGCAGACACCTCGACCTGTCTTTGCTTTTCCACTGTCGAGCGTCTCGTCACCTATACGAAGGAACACGCGAGATAATTTATGGAATTGACCACCATTGCCCAACGGCAAAGCAAATGGCATAACCTCGGAAAGCAGATTAACAAATCGCGCTTTTTGATTGCAATGATCATTCCGGCGGTGGTCTTTTATTTCATCTTCTGCTACATCCCGATGTACGGGGTGTTGATGGCGTTCACCAAGTATTATCCGAAGCTTGGCATTTGGGGGTCGTTGACTCAACATTTCGTCGGCTTTGATAACTTTTCTTTGATCTTCAATTCCGATCCGACATTCTTGAACGTACTTCGCAATACGGTTTTAATCGGCTTTGGCAAGATCATTATTTCGTTCGTTTCCTCGATTGTTGTGGCTTTGCTCATCAACGATCTACGGATGCGGCGCTTTAAAAAGACGGCCCAAATCATCGTTACTTTCCCCCACTTTCTCTCTTGGGTTGTTTTGGCGGGTTTCATCAATGCTCTTTTCTCGCGAACGGGCGTGATTGACGACATCATCGTTGCCCTCGGCGGCAACCGCATCAATTTCTTGAGCAACGGCAACTTCTTCCTCGCCCTCATTTTCTCTAGCGACGTTTGGAAGGAAGCGGGCTGGAGTTCCATCATCTATCTCGCGACGATGGCGGGTATTTCTCCTGAACTCTACGAGGCGGCGGATATCGATGGGGCGACCCGCTTTCAAAAAACGTGGCACATCACCCTGCCCGGAATCAAGCCCACCGCTGTTTTGCTTTTGATATTGTCAGTTGGCGGGATTCTTTCAGCGGGCTTTGACCAGATCTTTAACCTCTACAATCCTTTGGTTTACGACAACGTCGATATTTTGGATACCTACATTTATCGGCAAACTTTCCAAGAGATGATAAACCCAGGCATCGGGACGGCGATCGGCTTATTTAAGTCGCTGGTTTCCTTCGTTTTGGTCGTTGTGGTGGATCGGGTGGCCAAGCTTTGTGGTGAAAGGGGGATCATCTGATGGAAAAGAAAGAACGGCATTGTCTCCCCAAACTGCCCCTTCGTCCGCATGGCACATCCAATAATCAGCGCTTCGGCGGACTCGATATCTTTATTTTCATCATCCTTCTCCTCTATGTCATCGCCGTGATTTTTCCCTTCTACAACGCCTTCGTCATCTCGATCTCTTCCGAATCGGCTTACTACAATTCGGATTTGCTTCTTTGGCCTCAAGACATCACCTTCGAAGCTTATCAGTCCGTCTTCACCAACTCCGCAATGTGGAAGGGGTTGGGCATCACGATGGTTTTGTTGATTTTTGGCACCGCTTATCAGCTCTTCTTCACCGTCATCACCGGCTACGCGATGTCGCGGGAGAAGTGGTTTGGCAAGAATTTTGTCATGAATATGATCTTGGTAACGATGTTCTTCGGCGGCGGCCTTGTTCCGTATTACTACTTGATCAAGGACCTGGGTTTATACAACACCATCTGGGTCATGATCATCCCTGGCGCGATTGACACCTTCAACATGCTTTTGATGCGGAACTATTTCGCTTCCTTGCCGAAAGAACTCGAAGAAAGCGCTCGGATTGATGGGGCAAACGATGTGCAGATTTTCGTCAAAGTCTACCTTCCCCTCTCCCTCCCGATGCTGGCGACGGTCGGCCTCTTCTTCGCCGTTGGCAATTGGAACTCTTGGTATAACGGGATGCTCTTCGTCGAGAATTCTGATTTAAAACCACTTCAACTTGTGCTTCGCGAAATGATCGCCAGCATCTCTTCTAGCGTCGAGTCTCCGACCTCGAAGACCTATTCGGAAGGCTTGGTCATGGCCTCGATTTTCTTCACGATCGTTCCGATGATGTGCTTCTATCCGTTTCTTCAAAAGTTTTTCGTCAAGGGCATCGTGGTCGGTGCCATTAAAGGGTAGGAGGTAAATTTATGAATCCTTTAAAGAAAATCATTCCGCTGGCCTGCTTGATTCTGTCGGCAGCTTCGTTGATGTGCTGTCAAAAGAATAACGCCGGCAACGATGCCTACACCGAGGATGGCAAGCTCAAAATCTCGATGCGGAATCTTTATTTTGAGTCGTGGGCAGGCGGCGACGTTTACACCGACACGATTCAAGACAAATTCAAGGTATCCATCACTCCCTCCACCTATTCGTATAACGATTGGACCTCGCAGGTGTCGGCCGCGGTCAACGCGGGTAACCTCACCGACGTTTTCCAATTCAATGTCACTCAATTCAACTTCGCCAACTCCTATAAGTTCTGGGCCGAAGGCCAAGTCACCAAAGCCTTGCCCGACGATTTGAGCGCTTGGCCAAACGTCAAGAGTCTCGTTGATAACACCACGGACATTGACTCGCTCAAGATTGATGGGCACCTCTATGGCCTTCCGATTGCCAAGAACATCGCTGAGCCGAAGGTAAACTACTCTCCGTTTACCTATGTATATCGCCGCGATTGGGCAAAAACGTGGGGAGTTTACCAAGATAATGATGTTTATACTTGGGATCAGTTCACCAAGTTGGTCGCGACCTTCAACACCAAATTGAATCCGACAGGGAACGCCGATAAGTATGCGATGGCGGACGTCGAGTGGGGTTTCCCTTCCCTCACCAATTTCTATAAGCAGGTTCCCCATTGTTTTGCCTTTGATGAAACGGCAAAGAAATACGTGGGCAATTTTGCTACCGATGGCTATGTCCAAGGTATGGATTTGGCCAAAAAATACGTCGATTCCAAAGTTTATGGCTACGACCAATACAACGCGACCGAAGGAGGGGCCCGCAAAGCCTACGAAAGCAACAAGTGCGGGATTTTCTACGAGAACCTCTCCCTCTCGAACTACCAAGCGATTCGGGCTGCGCTCAGCACCGCCAACACGCTTGATGCGAACTTCCAAGTCGATGATGCCGCCGCGATCATGAAGGTCAAGGGGCCGGATGGCAAATATGCCCTCGAAGGGACCGACAACTGGTTCTCCATGAGCTTATTCAATTACGACATTTCCGATACCAAAATGAAAAAGATCCTCGATTTGCTGGATTATTTGCTCGGCGAGGAAGGAACAAAACTCGCGGTTTATGGTAAGGCCGGATACGACTATACCGAAGATAGTGATGGGGGAATCACCTTGTCGGATAACGGCTGGCCGATCGGTGACGATGGTAAGTATGTCGCTAAGACCAACGGAGCGAAATATCTCCGCTATGTGGCGACCCTTGGGAGCGATTACGCCCTCAAAGACCCCTTGACTGATAAGGCGGCCTATGCGGTGGTTTCCTCTTGGGACAAAGAAATGAGCGATGCGGCCGCGGCCTCAACTCTCCGCGTCTTCAAGGAAAAGGCGGAGGTAATGTGGCTCTCCACCAACCTCAAAGACACCTACGAAGGCGCGTTGTTAGAAAATGCCAACGATGAGGTGATTCGCTATTGCTATGGCAAGGACGACAAAACCACGTATCTCTCTTCTGTCACCGGTGGGCAGTGGCCCGGCGTCTTGGCCGAGGTCAACAAGAAATTGGGGTACACCATATGAAAAGAATTCCTCTGCTGGTTATGAGCGCGGCTCTTGCTTCCCTGACGCTGACAAGCTGCGGAAAAAACTCGGTGGACACCGAGAATGTTGCTTTTTCCGAGAGCGATTTGGTGCAATCTTCCTATGGCGGATTAGGCGTTGAATGGGGCGTCTATGAAGACACGGATAAACTCGACGCAACATCGTGGTTAAGAATCTACGCCAACATCGCCAAACTCCATCCCGCCCGGATCCGCTGCATGATTAACTACGATTGGTTCGTCGAAAATTTCGATAACAAGGGCGATACGGACAAGACCAATGATACCTGGTCCTTTAATTTTGCCAACAAGTGGGGTGACAACCTCACTCTCTTGCTCCGCTATTGCCAAGCCAACGACATCCAGGTTGCTTTTGGTTCTTGGAATGTGGTCGGCACTTTGACAGACGACGTTTGGAACATGATGGACGAATGCACCGCCGATGTCCGTTGGGCCAAGATGTCCGCCTTCATCATGGACTATTTGGTCAACAAGCAGGGCTTCACCTGTATCCGTTGGTTTGTGAATGGCAATGAACCAAACTACTTGGGTGTCAAAGGCTCGAGCAAGAATTACAACAACAGCCTCAGCAAATGGATTACCGGAGTCAAGGCGGTTCGTTCTGCCCTCGACGCGAAGGGTCTGACGTCGATTGGGATCGTCGGTGGTGACACCACGGGCTTAGAGGGTACCACTTCCTATTGGGAGGGGATCGCCAAAGAAATCCCTGACAAAGTCAGCGATTATGGGGCCCATCTTTATCTGTCGAACTACTACATCGATGGAGGCTATGTCCTTGAAAACCTCAACACGCTGAATCGGGACATCCATGCCTTGGATTCGGGTTATGGTAGCACCCGTCCGCTTGATATTTGGGAGAGCGGGTTACTTGATGGCAAAAATAACGAAACCGATGGCAATTCTCTCATCAAAACGGTCACATATGGCATCCGGATGGCGGATTTTACCCTTCAGACGGCTCTTGCCGGGGTCAACTCGGTTACCTATTGGGATTTCGATGATGGAATGAACTTCATGTACGCGGGTGGCACGGCGACCCCGAAGAAGTGGGGGATGTTCTCCTCCTTGGCCTCGGACCAAGCATATGACCAAGAGCTTCGGCCGTGGTTTCATTCGTCCTGTCTTTTAACCCATTTGATGGCTCCGGGCAGCAAGATTTATGGTTCCTCAGTCAATAGCCGAAGCATCAATCCGGACTTCCGCTGCTTGGCGGTTATGAATGCGGCGGGAACAGGCGGTGGTTTTGTCGCCATTAACCGCGGCACTTCAACCATCACGAAGAAATTCGTCCTTTCACCGACGATCCAAGGGGCCGATAAACTTTATCTTTATTCCTTTGGCGAGGGCCTGATTCGTTTAGGCAAGGACGGGTTCGTCGTCCCGAACCAAGTGATTGAGGGCAGCCTCAATAAATGGTTGAGCGTATCTTTGCCTGCTAATAGTTTCTTGGTTGTGTCCACGGAGGCTCTCTAAGATGAAAAAACTTTGGGCTTTCTTCCTTTCGCTTTTGCTGGCGTTTTCTCTCGCCGGTTGTGGCGGTAGTTCTTCGGTTGGCGATAATTCCTATTCCGCTTCGACATCGACGGGAACGCTTGGAATGTTCTCGTTGGTTTCGCCAACCTTGGGCGCTACCCTTGAAGAGGTACCATCCTTCAGTTGGTCAGCCTCCGAAAATGCCGCCTATTACACCCTCGAGATTGCCTCGAGCGAGACCTTTATCACCAACAATGATGCCTATGTCTACTACAAGCATGATTTCATTGCCGAAACCTCCTACACAATCTCGGCCTCACTCTCGCAAAAGAACGTGACCTATTATTGGAAAGTCACCGCTCACTCTGGCAGCAAAACAAGCGTGGCGAACAACGTTTTCCATTTCTTTCTCAAATCGGTTGATAAAGAAGAAGTGGCTTTTCCTCTCGGGGAAGCCAGCGACTGGTCAATTCATGAAGCGGGGTCTCCGCTTTCGCTCAGCATCGATAACAGCAACTTCTTTGAAAATAACCAAGAGAGTCTCTGTTTGAAGTTTGAACTCGAGGATACGAAACCAATCGGTTGGATCGTCGTCACCAAGACTGTCGAACTTGACACCTATGGGACTGACAGCCTCTATCTTCGCTTCTTCTACTCGGGCGACGATGCGACGGCTTTCATTCGCCTTCGTGACAACGATGGCGAATTCTGGCGCCACAAAATTCAGCTTGCCAGCAATTCCAAGCAGATTTGCATCATGCCCTTCAGTGAATTTACCCAAGACACCCAACTCGTTACCGTCAACAACCACGTCTTTGATTATTTCCACATCAAATATCTCGAAATCGTCTTTGAGCAAACCTGGGGTGATGGGGCTTGTCTCGTCAGCGAAATCAAGACGATCAAGAAGAGCAATTATTCGAGTCTCTTCATTAAGAACCTGAACTTCAAGAACTATGATACCTCCCTTTGGAAATGGGAAAACTCCTATAACTTTGGTACCGATATTTCCGCGGATGGCTCTTCTTACACCCTGCATTACGACCAGGATGCGAACGCCCTTAATACGGTGGGCATGGCCAAAAAAGGCTATGGATTTGCCAAGATTTATGTCAATCAGTTCCTCGATACTGGCGATATGATTCAACTTAAAGCCAAATATAGCGGGGCGGCGACAGGCAATCTCGGTTTTCGCCTTGAGGAAGAAGACGGGGATTATTGGTATTATCTCCAACCCTTCTCGACTTTATCGACGGAAGATTTCACGACGATATCGATTCCCTATGAGGCTTTCGGAGCGACATACCTCGGGGGCAACGGTCGCCGCGAATTCTCCTTTATTCTCCAATTGCAATTCGGCTTGACCAACATGTACGGGACTGGCACCTTGACCTTTAAAGACATCATGGTGGTTTCTCGCTCGGCCCTCAGCGACATCGACACGGGCATCCGTCACATCAACGCTACTGGTTTGATTGATAACTTTGATGCCTATACTTCTGCGGCGCAGCCATTCTATCAATGGGATCTCTCCACTTCAAATAAGGATGAATTCATCACGCTTGATAGCCTCTTCGCTTTAGGCTATGACAACAAATACTGCGCTAAGATGGCCTATAAAGCCGATATGGCTGCCGCAACCTATTCAATGGATCTTGCCGTTGATAGCGGGACGTTTGATTCGCTTTCGCTTTGGCTCAAAGACGCCTCGGTTAAGAGTAGTTCCTCGGCTTTCAACTATCTCGACAACGTCGCCGCCCATGCCTATATTGCTTTGGGCTTAACCGCGGGTAGCATTTACTACTACGATATCGCCTCCCTCAGCAAAGTTTGGACCAACTACGTGATCCCCTTCTCCGCCTTCAAGCTTGCTTCCGGATCGGAGAGTTTGACCGCTTCTTCGATCAGCAAGCTCACCTTAGCCTTCTCCTATGTCTATTTGGCTCAAGATGGGACGCCCTCTCCGACCTACATGATGTCGAATCCGGTCTATGTCGATAACATCCTGCTTCTAAACAGCGGTTTGAATTCGGTGAGCGAAATCGCCAAGGAAAAAGCGATTAAAGCCGATGCTGCCGACTCGAGCAAAGCGACGATCGAAACCGCCGAGGATTATCAATCCACTGCGGATTTGCTCGGAATTTGGGGTTATGGAAATACTTATGAAGCCAATAATCTCGAACTGGGGGACGATGTCTCAAGCGAGGGCGGGAGCCATTCGCTCAAGATGAACTACAAATCCTACACCAGCGTCAGCTATGCCTTGCCGACCACTATCGATGCCAGCCTTTCAACGACAATGAAGCCCAAAGGCATAGTGGTGGATCTCAAAGGCGATGGCAAGGCTACCGTCTACATTAACCTCTATCTCTTGGTCAGTGGCTCGGTAATGCTGGTCCGCAAAGCGATCGCCAAGACCGCCTTGGTCACCGGCTGGGCCCGTTATGCCATCGGCTTCGATAAATTCAGCGATTCTGGTACGAGCGCCAATGCCTCCGTGACGGCCCAGAACATCACCTCGGTTTATCAGATTTCCTTCGGGATCGTCAACGCAGACTTCAGCGCCTCGGCAATCTATATGGATAACCTGCGTTTTGATAACAGCATTACCCGAACGACGGATACTGTCACAACCCTTGCTTAAAAAGGAGCAACATTATGGAATTCGTAAAGTGCAGCGAAAACCCGATCCTCAAGCCCAATCCGAAGAATGCTTGGGAAAGTCTTTGCGTGCTCAACCCCGCCGTCACCTACAAAGAAGATGAGCAACTTTTCTATATGATTTATCGCGCGGCCGGTAATGATGAAACCCACTATATCTATCTCGGCTTGGCCACTTCGAAAGATGGGGTTCATTTCACCCGCGAAAGCGAAAAGCCGCTGCTCGAACCCGATAAAAACGGGGCGGACGGGGGTGGGACTGAAGACCCCCGGGTGGTGAAAATCGGGGATTACTATTATCTGACCTACGCCTCGCGGGTTTTTGCCCCGGGTCAATACTGGAAGAGCGACCACAGGAACTATGGCTTTAAACCTGAAGCGGGTCCTTCGGTCCTTCTCTACAACAACACGGAGACCCATCTTGCGGTGTCGAAAGATTTGCGGCACTGGAAAAAGATGGGCCGAATCACCAGCGCGAAAGACGATGACCGCGACGTTGTGATTTTCCCCGAGCGGATTGCGGGAAAATATTACCGGACTTCGCGGCCAACCTACCGCTGTGGGCAAGGCTATCCCAATCCGAATCCGGCTATTTGGATGACGCGTTCGGATGATCTTCTCCAATGGGATGAACCCCTTCAGCTTCTCTATCAGGGCCACGAGGATTGGGAGAGTTTCAAGGTCGGCGCTTCGTGCCCGCCTTTCAAGACATCGAAAGGCTGGGTTCTGCTTTATCATGGCGTCTCAGCCAAAGATAAGGCATATCGGGTTGGGGCCTTTCTTCTCGATTTGCAAAATCCTTGCAAAATCATTGCCAAAACACGCAAACCCCTCATGGAACCAACCTTGCCTTATGAAACGGAAGGCTATTATAACGGCTGCGTTTTCCCAACTGCCAACGTTGTCAAAGACGGCCAGGTTTTGATCTATTACGGCGCCGCTGATCACTTCATCGGCTTAGCTAGTTGCTCCCTCGAGGGGTTGCTGGAGCAACTAAGTCAGGAGGAATATCGATGAAAAAGCACCTTTTGCTCTTACCTGCGCTGGCCCTTTTGCTAGCCGGTTGTTCTACGACTTCGGGAACCGGGAATTTGGTGATTGCCACCGGCTCATTTCCGAATTGGACGATGAAATGCACGGCAAACTATTATTACAACCTCAAGAAGAGCGCTTTCGATACCGATAGCTTAAGCGGCAAAACTAACACGCTACTTTATTGGCAAGACGAGATTGCCGCCCCGGCCAAACTTACCGCCCCGGCAAAAAATCCCGAGCGGACAGGCTATACGTTTACAGGCTGGTACACCTCCGAAGAATGTGCCACCCTTTGGGATTTTGCCAATGAAACCGCCAAAACCAGCGTTTTTCTTTATGCCGGATGGAACTTGACGGGGGAAGGAGAGTATACGGAACCCACCTACACACCCAAAATTGAAATCGATGATACGCTGAGCACCAATCTCGCCCTGACTGGCGTATTGAACATTGCTCCAATTTACGGGGTCTGCAACTTGACCGCCGGAGGAATGGAGCGGCTTTTGGCTCAGCCGAACGATGTAGCTTTTGCCCTCAATTACAAAATGAAGACAGGGACGAGCATCAAGAGCGCGGTCTATGATCGCTCGAGCGGTCTTATCACGGTTACTTCGCTCAATGGGACGAGTGAAGAAACGGCGACGATTACCGCCCAACTGACCAAAGCCGATCTGAGCCTGAGTGATTCGACTTACGAAGCCAAGGCCCTCGCTTATGAAAAAGCCGGTGCCCATGCCGAAAACTATCATGTTATGTTGGCGGGTTCCTCTTCCATCGAATTTTGGACGAGTTATGCCGAGCAACTTGATTCGATCGTAGCATATAATCATGGCATTGGCGGTACGATAGCTTCACAATGGGACTCGCTTTTATTGGACCGATTAATTGTGCCTTATTGCCCCAAGGCCATCGTCTACTATGTCGGAGTCAACGATATCGTGAATTCTGGCAATGACAGCGCGACGGTCATCACGAACGTCGAAAAACTGCTCGATGATACCCACAGCAAGCTCCCTAATGCCCACATCTTCTATGTTTACGTCAACCTTCTGCCCGGTTATTTCTTGGGTTACACCGACACGATTAAGGCGGTCAATGCTGGCTTGTCCACCTACATTGAAAGCAGGAGTTGGGTCGAGGGTGTCGATGCAGGAAAAGCTCTCTTGAAGAGCACGGGGGTGGCCGACGCAGGTTATTTCCGGCTCGATAATCTCCATCTTTCGGAATATGGCTATGTCGTTTGGTCGAGCGTGATCAAAAAGGCCCTCAAGGCTTGGTTAGGATAAGCCATGAATGTGATCAACGTCAAAGCAGAAGCGAAGAAATACCAAACTTTGCAAAAGAGGTATTGGATGATTTTCGCATTCGGCCTCGTCCTCTTTCTCGGGACGTTGGCGTTGGTCATCGTTTATTCGCCCGCGAACTATGCTCTCGCTCTTTGGCTCAGCGTTCTCTTTAGCACCCTTTTCATTTGGGGCTTTCTTTATTTCTTCAGCGGGCCTCATCAAGCGGTGGCTAAACGAGTCCATTTTTATACGCGGGCTCTTCAAGGCCTCAAGAGCGAAGAAGAGCTTACTCTCGACTCAATTGGCGTCGGCGAAAGCGTGAGCAAAGACGGAATTCCCGCCAGTTTGCTGACGGCTTCTTTCCAAGAGAACGGCAAGAGTTATGAGCGTGTTCTCTATTTGTTTGCTCCCGCTCCGGAATTGAAGGTGGGAGAGCGCATTCGGGCGACGAGTTTCGCCAGCGTTCTTCTTTCCTATGAGGTGCTGTCATGAAAGAAGGACACATCTTATTTAAAAAGAACCTGGCTTATGATTGGCCTCTTTATTTGGTGCTGCCCGTGGTCTTTGGCTTTACCCTTTCTTATCTTTTCTCCGTGGCCCATCAGCCGTCCGTCTACGAAAAGATCAACATTTTTGTGGCCTCCGCCTCGCTTAAAAGCGATGGGTTTTGCCAAGATATTCAAAAACACTTTAAGGATGAGGGGCTCAAAGAAGTGACGACGGTTCAATGCAATCCGAGCGATAAGGTCTTCAGCGAGAAACTTCAGGTGGTTGGATATGGGGGAAGCGATCTGTTTTTACTCCCTCGCTCCGCGTTAGACGCGATTGCCCCGAGCGATGTCATGTTGCCCTTTTCATCAGATTTTTCGAGCGCTTATGTGGTTGAGAAAACGCCGAGATACTACGCTCGGGATAACGTGAATTTCGGGATTGAGATTCGGGAGAAGGGTGCGGCATGTTGGCTTGAAAATTACGTTGGTTTTCTCGATGAGGATTATTTCCTTTGCCTCAACTCCATCAGCAAAAACATTGGCAGAAGCGGCCTCTATGACAATCCAGAATACGATTTGGCATTGAAGAGTTTTGTGTACTTGCAGGGGGATGAGCAATGAAAAAGGCACCGCAGAAGGATTTTTCTTCCGCCCAGCTCCCCCATACGCGTTGGGAGCTCATGCGTGATGTAATGCTCCATCAGACGGGCACCCTCATCAGCGCCTCTTTGCTGTTGGCTTTATTTGCTTTGCCCTTGCTCTGCGATTATCTCGTTTTCTCGACTTTCGTTGGTACCGCCTATTCCAATGGTTCCTCTTTGAGCGCGGTCTTTGCCCTTTGTTTCTATGGCGCTTTGATCGCTATTCCCTGCGTTTCCGTTCTTTTTGTCGGCTATGCGGGAGCTTATGAAGTGGGGCAGCGCCTGTCTTTTCTCGATGGGGTTCTCATTAGCGTTTCTTTCTTTTATGGTTTGAAAAAGAATTGGCGGAGCGCTCTCGGGATTGGTTTCCTTGTCGGGGCTTCTTTCGCCCTCGCCCTCGCCGGCTCGCTTTATCTCCTCCTCTTTTATCAGGCTTCCCCAATCGTGATGGGTATCGGAGTTGGCCTCTTATTGTTCCAATTTTTCCTCGTTGGTTCCCTTAGCCGTTATTTCTTGGCTCAAGAGGGGCTCTACCAGAATTCTTTTGGGGCAACCCTTAAGAACGCTTTCTTGTTTACTTTGATGAAAATGCCCGGCAGCTTCGGTCTCTTTCTTCTCAGCCCGGGCATCGTGATTATCCTCTTCGCCATCAATGCGGTCACCGCCTATGTCGGGATGGGCTTATTCCTTTTCTTCAATGCCTTTGGCGTTCTCGCTTGGTCAATCTATGCCCACAAGGTTTTTGATAGCTACATCAATGCCGAGCATTATCCCGGCTTAGTCAATAAAGGCTTGTATCCCAAGGAGGATGAGGTATGTCCAAAGTCACGCTGAAGCACGTTTACAAGGTCTATGAAGGCGGCGTTCGGGCCGTCAATGATTTTGATTTGGAAATCAAAGATAAAGAATTTATCGTCTTCGTCGGGCCCTCTGGTTGTGGCAAATCCACAACCCTTCGAATGATCGCCGGACTCGAGAATATCACCGCGGGTCAACTCTATATTGATGGAGTTTTGGTGAATGACATGGACTCGAAGGACCGCGATATCGCCATGGTCTTCCAGAACTATGCGCTCTATCCCCACATGACGGTCTATCAGAACATGGCTTTTGGCCTCAAACTCCGAAAGGAGGATCCGAAAGCCATCGATGAACGGGTTAAAAAGGCGGCCGACATCTTGGAGATTTCCGATTTATTGAGCCGGAAGCCCAAAGCCCTCTCCGGTGGTCAGCGCCAGCGAGTGGCTCTCGGCCGGGCGATCGTCCGCGAGCCGAAGGTCTTCTTGCTCGATGAGCCGCTTTCGAACCTCGATGCCAAACTTCGGGTTCAGATGCGGACCGAAATCACCAAGCTCCATAAACGCTTGGCCACCACGTTTATCTATGTCACCCACGATCAGACCGAAGCAATGACAATGGGCGACCGGATCGTCGTGATGAAGCTTGGTTTTATCCAGCAGGTGGATACCCCAGTGAATCTCTACGAAAATCCGACCAATCTCTTCGTGGCGACCTTCTTGGGCTCGCCGCAAATGAACATCATCGATTGCCATCTTAAGGAAGAGGGGAAGAAACTCGTTGCCATTTTGAATGGTAATGATTCCCTCCGTCTCGAATTCCCCGAATTGAAAGCGAAACAGCTCAGCGATCGCTCTTATTTGGGAAAAGATTTGCTCTTGGGTATTCGGCCAGAGCATATCAAAATCGCGGAAACGGGTTTGCCCGCGGTGGTTGACGTGATTGAACAACTGGGCGATGAGACGATCGTCTACGCTAAGATCGAGGGTCGCCCAGAGGATGTGGTAATCAAAGGCGTGGCGACGGGCAAATACCAAGCGAAACAATCAATTTTCTTAGCTCCCGATATGATGAATGCCCATCTCTTTGATAAGGAGAGCACCAATTCGATCATGGGCGTCCCGCGCGAGAACCGTTTTCTCAGCCAGATCGAGGGGAATGTTCTCCATTTTGGGGCAAATGACTTCCTCATGGAACCCGCTTTCCAAAAACGGATTCTTCAGACAGCATTACATAGAGGCCCGCTCTATCTTTGCTTTGCCCCGAAGGACGTTTCTTTGAAAAACACCGGCAAATCCATCACGCTTTCGGGAAAAGTGGATTTTTTGGTTGAGAAAACCGATGCAACGACTCTTTTTGTCACTCTCAAAGGTTGCGAAAAACATCTGGTATTTAACGTTTCCCCGTCGAGCGGCATTAAGGTGGGGGATGAGATAACCGCTTATGTCAGCGAAGCCGCCCTATTGATTCGCAACGATGTCGGCGATAAGGTGATATCGCGAGAAATCGTTTACGACAACGTGGTTCAAGCCACCATCAAAACAACGGGCAACGAAAGCCTTGTTTCCTTTGGTCGTAACCATCTTCATCTTCCGGTCTTGGGGGTGAAGGATGGCTTGCATCAAGTACGGATCGATGAGAGCAAGGTAACACCGATTTTTTCGAAGAAACAATGCAAGAGCCTCGGAAAGACAAATCCCGAATACGATCTGAAGAAAACCATCAAGGTCTCCTCATACGATGAGGATCCTCTCGGTACGATGAATACTCTCTTCGTCAAGATTGAGGGCTTTGCCAATTATGCCACCTTCGTGGTGCCGAACGATTTCTCGGTCTATAAAGCGCCGAAATTCCGTCTCTTTCTTCAGGAGGGCGCCTTGAGCGTGATTTCATGAAAACCCTGGATTATCGTTATGACGGCGCCGCTATAAAAAATTTGGGTCGCTTTTATCAAGATAACGAAAAGAAAGCACGGATGATTACGTTTTCCGCCTCGGGGTTTGCGGTGGCTTTCGTCGGGAGCGAATTGAAAGCGGAGTTGGTGGCGACCGAATGCGGTCGTCCCCAAGGCGAGGCAAGTTTGGCGGTGGTGGTGGATGACGCCCCTTTTGCCTCCGCCAAAAAGATTGTTTTAAATCAAAGCGATGCCGCTTATGTTTTGGCCGAAGGTCTTCCACTTGCCCGTCATGTCGTTCGGGTTTATAAACGGACCGAAAGCGCTTGTTCTTTAACGGGTTGGCGCCGTTTGGAAACCGATGGCCATTTCGTGCCTTTAAACGAAAAGAAAGCGCTGAAGATTGAATACTATGGTGATTCCATCACGGCTGGCAATGGCGTCGAGGGCGTCGAAGGGGATAACGATTTCGAGACCCGAACCGAGAACGCTTTGATTTCTTATGCCGGTTTGGCGGCTGAAAAACTTAAGGCTGATTTTTCCATCATCGCAATCGGGGGCTATGCGGCTTATAAATCGCCATGGAACACAACCGCGCCGATCAAGAACATTCCAGAAATGTTCTCTCTTGCCGATTGCACTTGGTCGACGGCTAAAGAAAACGCTATCCCCTGGGACCATCGTCTTTTTATCCCCGATCTGGTAGTCATTAATCTCGGGACGAACGACGATGAATATCTTTTGCCCCTAAAGGAACCCGAGCAAAAACAGGAATGTCTTGCCTTCGAAAAGGCGATGAGGGATTTTATCGATGAGATTCGACAAAACTATCCTGGCGTTTCGATTATCGTCACAATCGGAATGATCAAAGTCGGTTTGGTTTCTTCTCTTTTAAAAAAAGTCGTTTCTTCTTATCCCGACAAGGTTTATTTTCACGAGTTCTCCTCGCTTAACGTCGGGGGTTTTATGGCAAATGGCGGTCATCCGAATGCCGCGATGCACCGGGAAGCCGCTGAAGAACTCAGTGCCTTCATCGCCTCTCTTTCTCTTGCAAGGTAAAAAGGTTTGTCTGAATAGATCTTGCGACCTTAAGATTTTTTTCGCCCACCTAAAAATCGGCAATGCCATCCGCGATTTATGGGCCAAAAGAATTCCCGGCTTTTGCAAGCAAAATAAAGGATTTTGTTAGGATTTGATCGGAGTTAAGAAGGGCTCAAGGGCATCGGCAAAAAGGTGGCCTAGAGTCAGCATGGCTGGAGCGATGTAGTGGGCGGCGTCCTCTTGGAGCTTGCTCTTATCGAGCCCGGCCGCGAGAGTATCGATATAGATGTTGCGTTCGCTTTCTGCCGCCACCTGTTGTTTGGCCGCGTTGACGGTTTCATATTTGGGCCACGAGGTCGAATCGCTGATTCCGCCATCGATGAAAGCAAAGTCCGTCCCATCCGTATATGAAGCAAATTCTTTGCGGAGATCGCTAATGAAATAATGCTCTTGTTGGTAGTATTCCTCGCAATAGCCCGGATAAGAATCCCCTTCGCCCTGCATCCAACACATTGCCTTGATTTTCGGATCATAGCCTTGTGAAGCAAGCATTTTCAATTGGGCAGTCACGTAAGCAACGAAATTGGCATACATCGTGGTTCGCTTTCCCGAATCGGGCGCAGCCCAGTCATCGAGCAAATTGGAGGCACCGCAAGCGTATTTGATAAAAACGACTTTGTCATTGCGGGTGGCCGAGAATTTCTCTGCCATTCCGACTTCGGGTCCAAAAGTCAAATCGGAATTGCCCTCGCCGAGCAAGGTCGTGATGAACTTATCGCTCGATGAGTTCTGTTTAGCGTAATCGTTTGTACCGTTTTTCGTCCAGCAATCGTAAGAAATCTTGATACCTTTGTAGCCGGAAACGTATTCAGAGTATTTGGCGCTGCCAAGGTCATTTGAAAGCCTTGAATAGGCCGAGCATCCCACCATATTGGATTGCCCACCCATGATAATGACGTCGATTGCGGTTTTCGTTGTTGCGCATCCCATAAGCGGTAAACAGGCCAAAATTATGGCCAGCAATTTTGGATTCCTTTTCATAAAAAATATTATAAAGCAAGCCTCCGACGTTTGTATAGTAAACTCTAGTAAACAAATATACGATGGACTCTAAGCGAATTTCCTTTTTTGTATGGGGAGAAAAAGCCATAAAACAAAAAGGGTCTTTTGTCTTTTTTCTTTGCAAAACCACCTTCTTTTCTCTGCCCAATTCTCTTTGGTCCGATTTCCTTGGTTTCACCCCAGAGAAATTGCTGTCAATTTTGGTGATATTTATTGCAACCCTTAGGGGTTGCGCGTATTATAACACCCGTAACTCTCTTTGCAGTGGATTGCTGCAAGGCGAAAGGAGTAAAGGACATGAAAAAAGGAATCCATCCGGAGTACCACAAGTGCACCGTGACCTGCGTCAGTTGCGGAGCCACGTTTGAGACGGGATCGACCCTTGACGAAATCAAGGTTGATACCTGCTCGAATTGCCACCCGTTCTACACTGGCAAGCAACGCTTCGTTCAGTCTGATGGCCGCATTGACAGGTTCAACAAGAAACTTGAAAAGGCCCAAGCCATCAAAGCTGCTGCCCCCGCCGAAAAGAAATAAGAACCACGGAACAAATAAACCACTTCGAACCGCAAGGCCTGAAGTGGTTTTTTCGTCTTTTGGAATTCCTGATAAGAACCAAAGCCTTAGAACTGGATTCCGAGGGCTTTTTGCAGGGACTTTGATAAAGAAACGGCTTTTTGATGGAGGCCTTCGTCACTCTTTGCGACGGCCTCGACATAGAATTTGATCTTCGGTTCGGTTCCCGAAGGACGAACGGCGATCCAAGAACCGTCATCGAAGAACAAACGAACGACTTCTTCTTTCGGCAAGGCTAACTTTCCCTCGCTTCCGTCTTGGTTCAGCCACGTTCCTTTGAAATAGTCCTCGACGCGGATGATTTTGAAACCTTCGACCTCGGTGGGGGCCTTCTCGTGGAGGCGGTCCATCATCGCCTTCATTTTTTCGGCGCCTGAAGAGCCTTCGAAGTAAATCGAATCGGTCGTCGTCTCGTGGTAGCCAAATTTCTTTTCAAGATTTTGGAAGGCGACATCGAGTGGGATCCCTTTGAGGTGGTACCACAGTGCCATTTCGCAATAAAGCAAGATTGCCTGAATGCCATCCTTGTCGCGGGCAAACGGGGCAACGAGGCAGCCATAGGACTCTTCATAACCAAATTCAAAGACCGGTCCGTGACCCCGATCCTCGTAAAAGCCAATCCGATCGCCGATGTATTTGAAGCCAGTAAGGAAACTTTCATTGGCCAATCCATAGGACTTGGTGATTTTGCGGCCCAGATCCGAAGTGACGATGGTGTCGTACATCACGCCATCCTTGTGGAGTTTGCCTTGACGCTTCCGCTCCGAGAAGATGTAATCGATGAGCAAGGCGCCGGACTGGTTGCCAGTCAGCCGCTCATAAGTTCCTTTGCTCGAAAGATAAGCGATGCCGCACCGATCGCCATCAGGGTCGGTCATCACCGCCACATCAGCATGGATTTTCGTTGCTAATTTGACCGGCTCGATCCAAGCGTCATCCATTTCGGGGTTCGGACTCAGCGTTCCCGAGAAATCCGGATCATGGGTGCATTGTTTCTCCACTGGGGTGATGTCATAGCCACAATCTTTGAAGACCCGCATCGCGTTCTCGTAAGAAGTGCCGTGGTTCGGGGTGTAGACAATTTTGAATCCTTTTTTATTGAGATCGGGATTGATTTGGCACCGCTCGACCAATGCGACATAATCGTCATCGACTTTCTTTGGCAAAATGACGGTGGTGCCCTTTTTCTTTGCGGGGGTCGGTTCTGCCACCAACTCATTCGGAAGTCCAGACAAGATATCGAGCATCGGCTGGATTTTCTCAGGGACTAGTTGGCAGCCTTTATTGTCATAAACCTTATAGCCATTATATTGTTTCGGGTTGTGACTCGCGGTGATCATCAAACCGCCAAGGGCGTGTTGATAACGGACGCCATAAGAGAGTTCTGGAGTCGGCCTCAAGGAATCGAATAAGAAAGCATTGATCCCCATTTCGTTAAGGATTTGAGCACATTCAATGGCATAGTCGCGGCTATGGTGTCGGTTGTCGTGGGAAATGACAACTCCGCGCGATTCTTCGCGGGGGAATTCCTTTAAGAGCATCAAGCCGAAAGCAATGGTCGCTCGTTTGACGGTGAAAGAATTCATCCGGTTGGTGCCAGGGCCCAAGACTCCGCGCATGCCGCCGGTGCCGAACTGAATGTCTTGGAAGAAAGCCTCGTCTCGTTCACTGCCACTCATCGCCCGCAAAAGGGCTTTGTCCTCCTCGGCAACCTTCGTCGAAGAAAGCCAGCGTTCGTAGTTTTGTTGAACCTTGTCCATGGGAACTCCTTATTACCTTGTCTCTTATTATAAAGTGGAAAAGAAGGTTTGTGGGGGAGAATGACTGGGATTTCTTTGTATAAGGTAACGCTCTCCCATTTCCTTTCGCTTTTGCGTTACAATAACCTCGGTTGTCATGGGCTACATTTCAGATATTCGTAAAAAAGTCTCCCACATGCCGCTCGTTATCGCTTTTTCCGTGATGCTTCTCCAGGGAAAGGATGGCCGTTTTCTGCTCGAAGAACGCTCCGACGACGGCTATTGGGATTTCCCTGGCGGCTCGATTGAATTCAATGAAAGCGCAGAGGACGCTGCTCAAAGGGAACTCTATGAGGAGACGCACCTCCGAGCTAAATCATGCACCTTGTTTGGTGTTTATTCGGGTCCCTTGACCTATTATCGTTACGCCAATGGCGACGTTGTATCTGGCGTGGATGTGGTCTATCTTTGCCAAGAGTATGAAGGGGAGATTTCTCCTCAAGAAGAAGAGGTCAAACGCCTGGCTTGGTTTGATTTGTCCTCCTTTCCTGACAAGATGTCGCCTCGAAATAAGCAAATTAGCCGCGATTTGCAGGGGAAAAATTTGAAATAACCTTCTTTCTTTTCGGGACCACTAAAGAAATTGTTTGGGACATTTTGTTTTTTCTTGCTCCTTATCGTGATTGCATTAAACAAAGTGATGATGCTTAATTAGTTAAGAAGAGGCATATGAGTTACTTACTTTACTCCGTCGAAGATGACGAAAACATTGCAACCATTATTCGCATGACGCTGATCAAACAGGGCTTTGATGTCCGTAGCTTTTCCGATGGGGAAAGTTTTTTAGATGCCTTTGCTAAGCAGAAACCCTCGCTCATTCTTTTGGATTTGATGCTGCCGGGAATCCAAGGAAAGGATATTCTTTCCTATATCCGTCATGACAAAGCCAACGATGGAATCCACATCATCGTCGTTTCAGCGAAATCTTTGACGAGCGACAAGGTGATGGCTCTCGATTTGGGAGCTGATGATTACATGATCAAACCCTTTGAAATCAGCGAACTTGTCTCCCGGGTGAACGCGCACATCCGCCGAACCGAAAATAGCGGCAGCGTCAAGGATTGTTCTCCTTTTCGTCTCGATCGTTCGACCGGCGAAATCTACAACAACGGCAAACTCCTTGATCTTACCGCCACCGAATACATTGTTTTTTCGGCTTTGCTTGACCGCTTTGGCAAATTGGTTTCCCGCGAAGAACTGACTCGCGCTTTTTTGGGTTCGAAAGCTTCTTTTGAGCCGACGAGCAAGGCCCTTGATATGCATATTCGCTCCTTGCGGGAAAAACTTGGCAAAGACGGCAAACACATCGTTTCCATTTATGGCGGTGGCTATAAAGTAGTGTAAGGATCCGATGAACAAGAAACACGTTATTGTCTCCTCTATCATCATGTCTTTAATTGCTTTCATCTCCTTTTTTACCGTCGCGCTTTCTTGGTATTTCCTCGGTCGAAATGCCCATGAACAAGCGGTAGTCTCTAATGGGGACAGTATCGTCTCTTCTTTAATCAGCAAGCGCGACTACTACGACGAAATGGTTCGTTTTGATGGTCTTAGTAATTTTGAGATCACCTATTTTTCCAAAGGAAATACCAAAAGCACTTCGGATAGTTTGGGCGTTGTTGTCACCGTTGAATCGGAAGCCTATTTTACCGAACATCTGGGGAAAACCTATTCAGAAAAAAATCCGGTTGACCGCCGAGAGTTTTCTTATCATCTTTATTTGATTGAAGGCGATGACATTTACGTTCGCTATGGTGAAGAGATTCCTTTTGGGGTTCTTTTGGCAAGGAATTTCCTGATCGTTGGTTCTATTATCGTGGTTCTTGTGGATGGCCTTTATCTCTTCTTTACTTTCCGCCACCTCGAAAAATCGATGAACTCTTTAAAGATTCAGGTCAAAAAATTGCAAGGTGTCTGCGGCCTTTCGTCCAATGTCGTCTATCATGATGACTTGGAGTTTTACAGCAAAATCATTCGTGATTCCCGCAAGGAGCTTGATCTGCAGTTGAGAGAAGCAAAAAGCAAAGCGGACGAAACGAACTTCATTCTCGACTCTTTCATTGAAGGCATGATTGTGGTGGATCAAGATTCAACCATCGTTGTTTTTAACCACAAAGCCTCGCAAATCCTCTCTCTTTCAAAGGAAGACGCGCTGAATCGGAATTTCCGAGTAATCAATTCGCCCATCGTCGTAAAGAATCTCTCCGTTGTCTCGAAAACAGGAATTCGCACCGCCTTTGACTTGAAGCTGGAAAGCCGGATTTACCATTGCGAAATTGAAGCGGTAAATTTTGGAGGAGCCGAGGCCAAAAAGTCCGGGGCTGCCCTCCTTCTGCTCGACGTTACCGATGAATATAACAGTGCAGCGATGAAACGCGATTTCTTCGCCAATGCCTCTCATGAGTTGAAATCGCCATTAACCGCCATCCTTGGCTTTCAGGAAATGATCGAAGAAGGCGTTATCACAACGCCAGAAGAACGTGAAGAAGCGACAAAGAAAACCGTGGAAGAAGCCAAACGAATGAACCAAATCATCATGGATATGCTGGCGCTTTCGTCTTTGGAGAATGAAAGCCTTAGGCCCATCGAAAAGATCAACGTTGGACGGACGATCGATGAACTTTTGGCACTCCATGAAGCGGAAATCAAAAAGAAGAAGTTGAATGTCATCAAAGACAAAAACAGCCTATTCGTCATGATCAACCATGAGGATTGTGACCGCCTTTTTGACAACATGATCACTAACGCGATTAAATACAACAAAGAGGGTGGGAGCATCCTCGTGCGGATCGACGAAGCAAAACGCCAAATCTCTCTTCAGGACACTGGCATTGGGATCGCCAAAGAAGACCAGTCGCGTATCTTCGAACGTTTTTATCGGGTCGACAAGGCTCGCTCCCGTAAAGAGATGGGAACCGGCTTGGGCCTTGCCATCGTCAAATACATCTGTTCCTACTATGAAATCCGCTTGGATCTGGATTCTACTCTCGGAGTGGGCTCCATTTTTACCCTCACCTTCCCGGACATCAAAACAACCGAAACAACAAAATAGATAAAATCTAATAAAAACGTGATAAAAGTAAGCAAAAAGTAATAATGATATAGACTTGAAAGGGCTTTCATTTTATATTGTTCGCAGCTTAGTTCATTACCAAACAAAGGAGGTAAAAATGAAAACAAGCAAATTACTTCTCACTTTGATTGCCGTTGCATCAGTCACGGCCATCACGGGATGCCAGAAAACGGAAGCAAGCGCGGTTGAGAAAGCCGTCGCCGATGCCGAAACCCTTACTCAAGAGCAACTTTTTGAGAAGGCGGCCAAAGAACTTGGCGACAAAGGTCAGCTCAAAATCGTTGCCACGACGAGCCGCGGTGGCAAAGACGCCGTCAAGAATGCCTTCATTGCCAAATTGCAGAAATACAATGCGGCGATTACCGATCCGCTGAAGTACGATACTCAGGTCGATGGCACGATTTATACCACTTTGCTCTCGGAAATCACTTCCAAAGTGACTGACGGCTACAGCGCCGCCATCGTTCAAGATGGTTATCAGCTGCAAACCAAAGGCATCGATACCAAGTACTTTAAGAACTACGTTCCGAAGGAGTGGAAAGAAGCCAGCGGCGTCGATACGACTTCTGCCAATCCGTTCACCCTTCAGTACAACTTTAAGACTTGGATGTACAACAATGCCGATGGCAACATGAACATCGACAACGTCTGGGACATCACCGACTCGAGCTTCAAAGGCAAGATCGACACGATGAACCCAAACAACGAAAACGTCAACATGGACTGGCTCATCCAGCTCTCGGATAAGGACCAGGTTGCCGCACTTAAGACCGCTTATGAAGCTTCGACGAACTCTTCCGATATTAAGATCGATGACTACAAGAGTTATGGCGACAAAGCCTATGCATACGCCTTCATCGATGGCTTCATCAAGAACGCCATCTTCTACGAGGATGATGGCAAAGCCATCGCCCACCTCGCCGAAACGAAAGGGAACCTCGGCTGGATCGTTTATTCGAAGCTTCTTAAGGTGAAAGAGACCGCCGCGATCTCCAAGAAGAACCTTGTGGTTGCTGCGCTTGGGAAGGAGAACACCAACGGTGCGACGATGGGCGATAGCAAGATCGCTGGTTTCGGTGGCTTCATGTACAAGCACTACCTCCAGATTATGCCGAATGCTCAATATCCGTATGCCGCCTGTGCTTTCTTCAATTTGATTTCGACCAGCGCCGATGCCTATAAAGTTTGGGGCGAAGATGTCGGCGACTATCCTTCGCTTCCTTCGATCAACGTCGACCGGACTCAGAACGGCAATGGCGTTCTTGCTGAGGATTTAACCTTCACGCAAAAGAACTTGGCCGATGGCGGAACGACCGTTTTCTCCTGCCTCAACGATCCGACTTCTAAATGGTGGCTCACGAAGGGTGCAGCGGTTGTTGAAACCCCGTCATTCATCGGCGCCAACTACGATACGATGATCGACTACATCGACAAGAAACTTGCCGCGAAGTAATCGTTGTTGAATGCAAAGGCAAACCGAGGAGCCATTCCCGATTTGCCTTTGTTTCTTTTGGAAAGAAGGTAGCACACCATGGATGAAACGTCGGCGCCAACGCCCAACCCCTTTATCAAAAAAGTTAAGCGGGGGCTGAATACGACCCTGACATTCTTTGGAGTGCCTGCCAACACCATCCTCGTCTTTTTTGGTGTCGTTTTGCTCTTGCTCAATGTCTATCCGATTATTTCATTGCTCATGAAATCCTTTACCGGTTATGCCGTGGTGGGCTATGGCGATTTCACCTTCAATAACTTCAGTAAGGTTTTTGATTGGAACAACGACACGTCGGTTGGCTATTTTTGGAAACCGTTTGGCCGCTCACTCCTTGTTTCTGTTCTCGCTTGCATCTTTGCTCTCCTTTTCGGTGGCGTGACCGCCTTTCTTCTAGCCCGGACCAACATGAAGATGAAACGCTTCATCTCGGCCGCCTTTATTTTCCCTTATATCATGCCGCAATGGACCTTAGCCCTTTTCTGGAAAAACTTGTTCATCTCTACCGCCTGCACTTCAGGCCACGTTGGCGAATTCCAAGCCCTCTTTGGCTGGGCGGCTCCTGAATGGTTCGTTTATGGCCCATTCCCGATCGCTTTGATCCTCGGCCTTCATTACGCTCCTTTTGCCTATATTTTGATGGGTGGCGTTTTGCAAAACATGGATTCAAACCTTGAAGAAGCCGCCACGATTCTGGGCATTCCTCGTTGGAAGAGCTTTACCAAAGTGACGATTCCGCTCTTGAAACCGGCTATCTTATCGACCATTCTCTTGGTTTTCTCTTCAGCGATGTCCTCTTATTCGGTTGCCGTTACCTTAGGGAATCCCGTCAATTACTATGTCTTGGCTACCCGAATGCAAGCGATGCTTTCTGGCTCGGGCCGCAACGCGGGTCAAGGCTATGTCATGGCACTTGTTCTCATCTTGATTGGTCTCGTCATTCTGGCGATTAACCAAGTCCAAACAGGCTCGCGAAAGCAGTTCACGACCGTCTCGGGTAAATCCGGCCAAATAACCAAGAACAATCTGGGCAAATTTGGCAAATGGTTCTGGGGCATTCTCATCAGCGTTTTGGTCGTTTTCTTCTGCGTCGGGCCGATGGTCTCCTTCTTCCTTGAGTCTCTCTTGCCCAACCCTGGCGATTATTCCTCGGGTCTCTCGTGGGTGGCTTGGACTTCGACGACGCCTCTATCGACCAACGATTTTGTCGGGTTCTTCCATGAAAAGAAGATTTGGCTTGCTCTTCGCGGGTCGGTCATTCTCTCCTTATGCTGCGGCCTCACCGCCGGATTAAGTGGCCTTCTCATTGGCTATGCCGTCAGCAAGAAACGGAAATCCAAAGGCGCTCGCTTTGTCAATGGTCTGGCCTTCTTCCCGTACTTGATGCCTTCTTTGGCTCTCTCCGTCACTTTTTATCTGATGGGTTTAAACTTAAATATGGCAGGCGCGTGGCTTTTCATCGCGGTGATCTTGGGCACGGTGAAATACATTCCGATGGCCTCGCGAAGTTCCTTGAACGCGATGATGCAGTTGAGCGGCGAAATCGAGGAGGCAGGTGTCATTCAGCACATTCCTTGGTGGAAACGAATGACCCGGATTATCTTCCCGATTCAGAAATCCGCCTTCATCTCGGGCTTCTTGCTTCCCTTCATCTCTTGCATGAGAGAATACGACCTCTTTGTCTTCATTGGCAACGATCAGATGACACTGACCAAATTCATGTTCCAGTTGGACGCCGATGGAGTTCCGGCGCTCGAAAACGCGGCAAACCTTGCCTTGATTGTGATTATTCTTTTGGTAAATTGGCTGACGAATATTCTAACCGGCGCTAGCATCGACAAAGGAGTGGGAGGCAAATAATATGCCAAAAATTGTACTGGAAAACGTATCCAAAAGATGGGGAGGCTTCTATGGGGCCGATCATCTCAATATGACAATTGAGAACAATAGCTTCGTTACCTTGCTTGGTCCGTCGGGATGTGGCAAGACCACGACTTTGCGTATGATTGCCGGGCTTGAAACTCCGACCTCGGGTAAAATCACGATGGATGGCGAAACCATTTTCGATAGCGAGACCGGCGTGAACGTTCCGCCGCAGGACCGGCACGTGGGCTTCTTGTTTCAAAACTATGCTCTTTGGCCCCATATGACCGTTTATAAAAACATTACCTTCGGCCTTTGTGAGCTCAAAGAGGAAATGCCGCTCATCGATTCGACCTATTTGAAATATCGCAAATTGAGCGAAGTGGTGGGGAAGGTGGAAGATATCAAAAAATACTTCGCCTATTCTCTCGATAAAAACCACAAGGTCGTCAAAGACAAGGCTTTGCTTTTCTTGGTGGATGGTTTTGAGATTTCCCTGTCTTCGGCCGAAGAGCTTTTTGATCTTCGCTTCGATGAAAAAACCGATGCCGAATGCCTCCAAATTGCCCAAGCGAAGAAGACCGAGTACTTGAATCAAGCCGATGCCTCCGCCAAAAAAGTGGAAGATAAAGGTTTTTCGCTCAACGAGCGTGGCGAATACGTCAAAGAGGGTGAAGTCATCAAGAAAAATCGCAAACTTGACAAAGAAGAAATCGATCTGCGGGTTCGTCATGTCGCTCGGATCGTCCACATCGGCGAATTCATGGATCGTTATCCCTCCGAACTTTCGGGCGGCCAGCAGCAGCGTGTCGCCATTGCCCGGACCCTCGCGCCCGGGCCAAAAGTCGTTTTCATGGATGAGCCGCTCAGCAACCTCGATGCGAAACTCCGCTTGGAGATGCGAAGCGAACTTAAACGTCTTCATGTCGATACCGGCAGTACCTTCGTTTACGTCACCCACGACCAGCAGGAAGCGATGACGCTGGCGACCAAGGTTTGCTTGATCAACAACGGCGTGATTCAACAATACGAGGCTCCGCTTGATGTTTATCGGAACCCCGCCAATCTCTTTGTCGCCGATTTTATCGGCTCGCCCAGCATTAATTTCGTTGAAGCGTTGGCTGAGCAGAAGAACGATGACTTGGAATTGACGTTATTTGATGACGTCAAGGCTGTCTTCAAGCCGAACACTTATCTAAATCTTCAAGAATTCCGGGCTGAATGCGATAAAGAGATGAATGAGAATTCCGTCAAAAAGGAAGACGAAAGCAAGCGCAAAGGATTCGTCGAGAAGGAAAATTCGGATCGTTCCTTCAATTACCACGTCAACAAAGTCGGCGGGGTTCTTACCGCCGAAGAGGAACACGAAGTTAAAGACAATCTTTATGTTTTGGGCATCCGTCCTGAATTCATCAAAATCGGCGACGAAGGGCCGCTGGCGACAGAAATCTACAGCGCCTTGCCGACTGGCATGGAGACGACCGTCAAGCTCCGCTCTGGGGAATTCTTATTAACCAGCGTGGTCTTCGGCGGTGTTGATTATAAGATCGGCGCCAAAGCCAAACTTGATGTCCAAGGCAATGAAATTCTCTTGTTCGATCGCAAGAGTGGCAAGTTGATGGCCAGCGGCACATTGGAGTTGAAGTCAAAGTAATTCAAATTTGTCCTCCTACCCAAAGTAGGCCAACCACTTGTTGGCCTACTTTTTGTTTTCACCATATTAAATTAACAAAAGACGGAATGGATTATGCGAGCCTGGATGGCAGGAAAATCCGCTATCAATCGGGTAACGGAAAAATTATCCATTTAGCCTATTTTTATTTTTGTTGTTCTTTGAATTTGTTGGCGAGTCATTCGGTCGCCGGATTCATCACTTTTGAAGCCTATCGTGCCGTTAAAGATTGCGGCAAGCGCGCAGGAAAGGACATTGCCGTCTTTTCGCTCGCCCCCTCAAATTCTGAAGTCAGTTTCTATGCTAGGTGAAGCCGCGGCCAAGATGTTGATTGCGGTGGTAGATCACAAAGAGACGAGAAGTCATTTAGTCATCAAGAACAAGATTACCTTAGGAAACTCCTTTTCGTATTGAAGAAGCAAATGCCGACTCGAGTCTTGCCAAAGAAAAGCGCCATCGGCAACCGATAGAAGGCTGCGGATGGCGCTTTGTTGTCTCAAACTTAGCCGATTGCCGAGAGGAGAGAGATGCTTTGAATCACCAAGTGGTTATTCGATCCTTGGACCGAGAGAACTTGAATGGTAACGTTTTGATCAACGTAGGCACTCAGATCATATTGGAAGGTTTGAGTGGCGTCGGTGTCGATGGCAAGAGGGGCGGTGTCAGTTGTTAAGCCATGGGCCTGAATAATGGTTGTGCCCACCTTGACCTCAAGTTGGGGCTGGACTGTTTCTTGTCCGCTGAAGGTGCGGCAGTTGATTTTTAGGACCTTGGTGGCATCGGCAACGCTATAGGCGTAACTGGCAGAACCAGAGGCCGCGAGATCAACGCCTTCATTGATGGTGCTGGCGTTGGCGACGGTCCAGTAGGTGTTGATCGCCTTCGGATAGAAGGCGGTTAATATTGCGTTGGTATGGGCGTCCGTCGCGTTCAACGTTACGTGTTCAACGACCATATGGTTGACTTTGCTGTTGTCCGAAGTGATGGAAATGCCGATTTCACTTCCGAGATAGGAAGTCAGATCGAAGGTCCACCAAGTCGAATCATCGGTGTTCATTGGCAGCACACAAGAATCGGCGTCGTTATTGACGGCCTTGATGGTGGTGGTTCCGACTTTGAAGACGAAGGAGGCGTTGTCGCTGTCTTGCCCATTGAAGACCCGAGTCTTCACGTTCACGAGTTTGGTGGTTGCATCCACGGTGTATCGGTAGCTCATCGTTCCGGCGCCCTGGAGGTCAACGCCTTCACCAACGCCGCTGTTATTGCCCGAAATCGTCCACTTCGAATAGAGGAAGGAGCGATCGAAGTCGGTAACGGCAACATTGTAGTTATCGGCAGCGGTGTGATTGTCGGTCGCGGCGAACTCAACATTAGTTAGGACGAGGTGATTGGTTGAGTCGGAAGCGTTGAGAATGGTGATGACTGGCTTAAACTCCGTATACATGGACAGATCGAAAGCGTAGATGAATTCGCTGTCAGAAACGGGCACGGGGAAGGTGTCAAAATCGCTGTTGACCGCTTTGATGGCGGTTCCGTTGACCTTGATTTGGAGCGAGGATGCGCTATTATCCTGCCCAGCATACATTCTGGCCTTGACGTTCAGGTATTTGGTCGAAGTGGCAATCGCGATCTTCACCATAGCGCTCTCGCCATGGGCTAAATCGAAGCCCTCGTTGCGAAGAGCGGCGCCGCTGGATTTGACCCAAGCCGAATCCGAAGAGATTTGGCTTCCGGTCCACGCGGTGGCGCTGGCTAAGCTCATGCCACTGCCTGGAACGGTCGATCCTGAAGTGGCGGCTAAGGCGAAGCTTGTTCCGACGCAGTGATTCACTTCCGAGACGAGCGAGGCGAACTTGAAGGTAACCGTTTTGCCAATATACGTCGAGAGGTCCCAAGCGTAAACGATTGTGGATCCATCGAGGCTGGAGACGGCGTAATCATCGCCCTCGACCGTTTTAACCAGCGCGTCATCGGCATAGAGGGCCAAATGGGCCTTGTCAGTATCCTGATTCTCAAACTGGCGGATACCAACATTGAAGAACTTGGTGTCCGCGGTGATGTTCAGGATGATGCTTGCGGCGCCGCTGCCGGTGAAGTCAACGCCTTCACCGACTCCGGTATTAAAGGATCCCTCGCGGAACCACTCATCGTAGAATTCGCTTCGACTCCACGAAGTCTTCGAGGAGAGAGAAGCACCTAGGGCCTTTACCATCGACACCCCGGTAATGCAGGTGTGGGTTGAAGCCATTTCTTTGAACTCGATGATGACAGTCTGACCGACTTTGGCGGTGAGATCGTAGTCAAAGGTGGCTCCAGCATCGAGATCGGTGGTGACGAAATCGCTCGTGCTGCCGATAGCTCTCGTTACCACGCCATCGACATAGACATAGAACTTCGGATATGTTTCACCTTCGCGGTGGAAGACGCGCATCGAAATACGAAGATACTGGGAGTCCACCGTGATGGCATGAGCCATGAGCATGCTGGATCCAGCGTTCATATCGCAGCCTTCGCCAACGCCTGTATCGAAACTGCCACTCCGAGTCCAATCATCGCCATATAAGCCCGCGCGATCCCATTTGACGGCGGTGGCAATCGTTGCCGGCAAAACCTTATAAACAACGGAATTGCTGTAGTCGGACATCAAATCGCCATATTTTGCTTTGACGGTGAAAGAGTAAGCGCCGACATTGGTATCCGTGACGATATAATTCAGTTTATCGGTTTCACCCATGAAGGTTCCGTTCTCGAACACCATGTAAGTCAAGGCGTTGGTAACCGCGGCCCAATTGACGGTCTTCGTGGCGGAATCAAAGCTAATCACCGGCGCGGCCAAGGAAGCCGGCGCGGTGAATTCAACCGAGTTCGAGGCAGCGGCATCAAGGTAAGCGTCGGTGCTATCGTTTGCCACGACGTAGAGAGTCTGTTTTGTTGAAATCGTCGTGTCGAAATCGTAGCTTAGTTCTGAACTTGTCTTCAGAAGCGTTGAATTCAAATAGACTTTGTAGCCATCGGCATGTTCAACCGCGACCCAGCTGGCGGTGTAGTGCGACAAAGAGACGACCGCAGCCGCCAGAGCGGTTTTTGTTGGGGTTGAACTAGTCGGAGTTGAGGCCGCCGTCGAGGTCTCGCTGCTTCCTGTTGAGGTAAGCGAAGCGGACGATGCAGCAGTGCCGCAAGCCGCCAACGTGAGGGCCAAAAGAGTTAAAGCCAAAGGTTTAGCAAAATGTTTCATGAATAATCCTTTCTCGATTAAGAAATGTGAACATAGTCGATGAAAATCTGCTCGCCAGAACCATCGCCGTCATCATCCTGTTCAAGAGAGATAAGGGTTTTCTTTCCGGCGTATTTGCTCAAAGAGAAATCGTAAGTGGTTGGATTGGAACCATCGGCCCGTTCGTAATAGCCGTAATCATCGAACGTGGCACTGGCGCCATAGCCGTCTTTCAAGATATCTTCGCCATAGCCATCCGCAAGCGAAGCGTCTTCGTAGTAGACATGAACCCGGAAGAAAGTATCGGCGTTCGAGCCGCCTTTGCAGAGTATTTCGAGTTTGCTTTCGTTGCTACCTAACTGGAACATGTTGTACATGTAGGAATTCGGTATCGCGTCCATCTTGTCGTTAAGGTCGGAGCCATCCAAACGGATGGATCCCTTGCCTGAAACGGACCAAGAATCCCAAACGCATTTATCGTATTCGAGGCCACCGCAGTTGAGCGACCAACCACCCAAATCGTCCGCGTTGGCAAACTCAAAATTGCGCTCAGCGGTAACGGGATAGTCTTTCACGTCCTTCCAATAGAAGGCACGCGAGTCAATCGCGCAAAGAGGCGAAACCTCATTCGGGGCGATATCAGCCGCTTGTTCGACATTCGTGTGCGGAACATTGGCTTTGACGAGATCGAGTAACTCGTCTACCGTCACCAGTTCAACGTGATCATCGAGCTGGCGTACGAAGCGGTTGATATACTCCATCGTTCCGATGCTCCAAGCGTGCGCAATTAAGACGGTATAGCCCGAAATATCGGTCGGATCCGTCTTGTAACTGTTGATGCGCTGAGCCACTCGTTCTGTGAACCCATAATACTTATTGTGGTTGTCGTTGCCATCGCGCCAAAGGGTTTCTCGTACGGAGACAAAAGGCTTGTCGTTGGACCAGTAGACCCCGCCCTTGCCTTCGAGATAGTAATCACCAAGTGACCAAACGCCGCCTTTGATCTGCTCCTGAGAAGCGAAATAAGCAAGGCTGTCTTCGTTAGCGAAGGAGTCAAGAAAGTTGACGCTGCTCAAGCCCGTTCGTGACATGTAGCCAGCCGTCTTTGCCGAATAATCCGGCAAGGACGCCTCGTTATATTCCGAAGGATTGATGTAACCGATTCCCGAAGGGCCGGCGATGAAGTCATCGTTGGCGCTGCCGCGGGAATAGATGTTCTCAAGGACGCTAGGCCCTAAATCGGCGAGAGCTGGCGAAACGGTCCAGGTCATCGGGAAAGAACCCCTCCGAGAAGAACCATACCAGCGCGTGTCATCCATGAAGGTGCGCTCCAGCCACTGAATGTTGTCGCCGTCGCTCATGACGATCGCGAGATAATGCTTGCCTTTGCTCGCCACAACATTCCGTTTCTGATAATTGGGGAACGAAAGAGTGGCCGCTGGCGAATAGCCGGAGAGGAAGCTCAGCGAAACCGCCCAGTCAGCCGCGAGGGTGACCAGCGATAAAGTTGAGTTGACCGACACGAAGTTGACCTCGTTTTCAGTCCAGCCGATGATTGGGGCGTTTTTGGCCGCCCACTGTCCGATTTCTGTTCGGATAGTCGAGTCGTCGGTGATGTAGTCCATATAGCCGCAGAAGGCCTTAGCCGCAATAGAATAATCCCGCAACATCGCTTTTTGTGGGTTTTGGCTAAGAAGCAATTGGTTGTTAAGCCGTGACTTATATTTTTCGAAGATCTGGCGCGTGGTGTAATCGCTGACATCGAGGCCCGGCGCAAAGCCAGCCGTGATTGCCTTTGATACCAAAGAGGAATCAACCATGATCCATCCTTCGACGCCGCTGACGGTTGCCGCGTGGTCAATGGACAGGTCGTAGTTGTTGCCACTCGTCGTTACGGATTTGTAAGTAACATACTTTTTGCTGGGGAGATAGGTTTTCACATCGGCCAAGAGCGTGAACGCATCCGTATATTCTTTGACTTGGAAGCCTTTCTTAGACTGGAGTTGGCTCAGCCAGTACTTAGAATCGGCTGTGCCATCGTAGACATACACTCGCGACAGCGTCTGGGCCAGGATGCCTTGAACGCTGCTGATCATAGCCATCTCGTCACCCGACATACTGGTTGACGAGATCGCATAGACCGTGTCGGCGATGCCTGGCGAGCGCCAATAGACGCCCGATTCGACCGGTGGATTCACTTGAGTACTGGAGGAAGAAGGAGAACTGCTCCCACTTTCTGGGGTAGTCGAAGCGTTGCCTTGGGAATTGCTAAGACTGTTTGGATTCGAATTGCATCCGCTCAGGGCAACGATGCTTAGAAGCAAAGCCACCATCTTTCTAAGCCAATTGTGTTGCATAGAAAATCCTTTCATTTAATGCCGGAGATATTTAAACCTCCAATTAGCTTTTTCTGGCACAGGGCATAAACAACAATGACAGGAAGCAAGGTTGAAATCAGAGCTGCTGACCTCAAGAAAACCTCGCGCCATCCGCCGCCCCCGCCCTCACCAAAAAAGACTAGTTTCAATTGAATCGTATAGAGCGCTTCGTTACCGGTAACCAACATCGGCCAAAGATAGTCGTTCCATTCCGCAATGAAAGTCATGATGAAATAGGTTGCCAAGACTGGCAAGCACATTGGCAAAACGATTTGGAATAAAGATCGGACTTCGCCCGCCCCATCCACTTTGGCGGCCTCAAGAATTTCATTGGGGACGGAGTCCATGAAGGCTTTGACGAGGAAAATGCCAGAAACATTAACGATGCCTGGCAGAATCAATGCCGCAAAAGTGGAAGTCCAGTTGAGGGCAGAGACTAATTGGTAGTTCGTGATCATCAGCATCTGACCCGGGACCATCATCGTAATGAGCAAGGCGATGGTCACGACATTGCGTCCTTTGAATTTCTTTTTTGAAAGAACATAGCCAACGACCAAGATAATTACGGCGCTGATGAGGGTGAAGGAGAAAGAAACGATTAAAGTGTTTCTTAATCCGGTGAGCAAATCGCCTTCTTGGATGGCGGTGGCGTAGTTCGACCAATTCCAAGAAACAGGCCAGAAATAGACCTTGCCATCTACTGGAGTGAACCCTTCGATTGGCTGAACCGATTGGATGAACTCGAGATAGAACGGGAAGACTTGTAAGAAAGCGAAAACTGTTAGAACCAAAACAATCAGGACTTTTAAAAAGACGTGAAGGGCTGGCCGATCGTTCTTTTCCTCTAACGGAACTGAGAGATGCTTCATTTTTGTCATAAAGCCTCCTCCGAGCGAGATATTCTGTGTTGCAGCCAAATCTGAAGAATGGACAAAAGCATGATGACGTTCAATGTGGCGACGGCGATGGCGCAGGCGTAGCCGTTTTCGCCCCCGATCAAGGCGTTATACATATAGAGAGTGATCGACATAGAACTGTTGGAAGGGCCACCGTTGGTAATTAATTGCATCGGCCCGATAACCTGAAGGCCACCGATGATGGACAAAAGGCAGTTATAAAGAATGGCGCTGTTGATGGAAGGAACATAGATGTGCTCAAAGATCTGCCAGGTCGAAGCGCCATCCATGATGGCGGCCTCCACGTAGCTCTTGGGAATGCCTTCGATCGCAACATAGTAAATCAACATCTGGCTTGAAAAGCCAAGCAAAGCAGGAATGATCATTAGGGTAAATAGCGATAGATTTGGATCGTTATACCAAGCCAATGGTTTTCCTCCGAATGCGGCAATGATTTGGTTCATGATCCCAGTATCCGAGGGATTGAAAACCAAGGTGGTGATTTGGCTGGAAATGACCGCAGAAACAAGGGTTGGCCAGAACAAAAGAGTCAGCCAAGCCTTTTGGCCATGATGAATTCGAGAAATCAAATAGGCGACGAACAAACCAAGGCCATTGTTGAGCGCAGTCATAACCAAAGTCCAAATAATGGTATTGCGGAAGGCGGTCCAGAAAACATCGTCGGCAAAAAGACGAGTGTATTGCTCAAAGGTGAATCTGGAGATCTTTGAGATGCTGATAGTGAGATTGGTGAAGGAGAAAACAAAACCACGGACGAAAGCAAACAAGAAGAAAACACCCCACCACGCCAACGGAAAGAGCAGCCAAAGGTAAGCGGTTATCGCCTCATGGGTGAACCACTTTGTCTTTCTCTTCTTTCTTTGTGCCAAAGCAAGGGTGCTGTCATTCATATTTTAGCCGTTGAACTTCCGATCGGTGGCCTCTTGGGATTTGGCTTGGGCGGATTCGATGGCGGCCTCAATGCCAGCGCTATCGCTAGCGGTAACTGCGCCGTAAAGCATGTTGACGATTTGCTGCTCCAAGGTTGACCAAACCGGCGTGCCAGGACGAGGAGCCACTTTGGTTAATTGCGTGGCGAAATAAGAAAGGTATTGGTCTTTGGCATAATAGTCATCGGATAGCGCTTCACTGGTAACGGGCAAGAGAGACTTCACCTTGGCAAAGGCCATTTGGAAGGTTTTATCGGTGGCCAAAAATTTCGAAAAAACATAGGCCGCCTGTTTCACGGCGCTCTTTTTGGCGATAACCATCGAATAGAGGCCGAGACCGGAGTAGTTTGGTGTTGCCGAATCGATGCTGACCATTTCGCTTAAACCGAGTTTGAAGGACGTTTCGCCTTGCGTAACCTTGGCAAGGTTCCATGAACCCATTTCAACGAAGCCAATGCTTCCACCGTAGAATTTGCCTTCTTCATATTCGTTTTGCGAAGCGTATTTTGAAAGGCTGACCCAATCGTTGACTGCTTTTTTCACGTTGGGAGTATTCAACTGAATGGTTTTGTAATCATCGCTGACCATTTGGCCTTTTTCTCTCGCAACATAAGAGGAGAAACCCATGGCGCAGAAGGTTTCGTTAATCGGCTGAGCAAACGGGGTGTAACTCGTTTTTTGTTTGATGGCTTCGCAATCGGCTAGGAATTCCGAATAGGTCTTCGGCATCGCGGTGATACCGGCGGCATTCAGAATGTCCATGTTGCCCATCAGGACAACGGTGTTGGCACTCAGCGGAAGCCCGTAGGCGGATCCGTTGTAGGAATTGGCCGAATATAAGGTTGAAGGGAAATTTGAGGCCACCCCGTCCCCATTGCTTAGTTCGGTGATATTCGCAACCTGATCCTCAAAGGCTAAGTTGGGAATGTAAACGTGGTCGACGATGGCTAAATCGGGGCGGGAATTATCATCATTGAGAGCAATGAGGTAACTTTGGTAAATGTCCAAACCGGCCTTCTTGACGATTTTGAAGGTGACGTTGGGGTAGGTTTGTTGGAAGCGGGCAATCGCATCAGTCAAGGCGGTGTTGTATTCAGCGCCTGAAGGATACCAAAGCGTGACCTTGGCGCTTGTGTCGGCGTTGAAAGAGGACTGAATATCCTCCGAAACGTCGGAACCACCCTGCCCAAAGCTGCAACCCGTAATGGCCAACGAGAGCAAAAGCGAAGCGGCTAAAGCGCCGCGCGAAGTCAGAAGCGAATGATTCTTCATGGAATACTCCTCAAAAGAAAACCGATTTTCTTTTATCGCAGGCGCAAATGGTGTAAGCGCTTGCTTCCAGCTTTTTTATCTTAATGTAGAAAAACGGTTTTTGCAATAGGCCAAATTAAATAAAATCTGATCTTCTTTTCCGAAGAAATTGATGCCACCGCACCCTATTTTGGCTCAACAAAGGAATCGTTGTAATGAATTTTTGAAGAAATGATAACGGATTTCGGAGCCGATTTATTCGCGATGTCATCAACGATCAATCCGACGGCTTGCTTTGCAAACTCCGCATAATCTTGCGCCGCGTAAGAAAGGGAGGGGGTGAAGGAGAGGTCGTTGCTATGGCTGTAGCCAAGCGAGAAGACCTTGACATCGGCTCCAACTTTTAAGCCAGCGTCTCCGATGGCTTCATAGGCGCCGGAAGCGATAAAACCATTAGCGCAAATGATGGCGTCCGCTCCGTCTTTGAGAGCCCTTGAAGCATAGTAATAGCCATCTTCTTTGGTGCTGTGGGCACTGTAGAAAATATCGCTTTTTGCGATTTTATCCGACTTCGCGACCTCGTTGAAGCCTTCGTCGCGGTCTTGGGTAATCGTCAAGGTCTGATTTGAGTTAATCATCGTAATCTTCTTGCAACCCTGCTGTTTCATTTCCGAGAAGATTCGGCGGACCAATCCGACGTTGTCGGTATCAATTGAGTTGCCCTCTTTTCCGCCAAATAATCCTTTGGGATTGCCGATGACCACAAAAGGAATTAAAGAGGAACCAATCTTGCTTAAGCGTTCATCGCCAGTGGAGGGGGAAACCAAGATTGCTGCGTCAATTGGCGAACGACCTGGCTTCAGATTGCAGGCCATGTCTTGATTGGACAAACCGAAGTAAATCAATAAAGAAAAGCCGTGTTTGGCGGCTTCGATGGTCAGGGAACGAATCAAGGTATCGTAATAGGGCTGGAATCCACCATCAGCTTCGTTGTTTTCTAGGAAAAGACCCAAGATGTTAGATTCGTTTTTGTGGCTCAGAACGCGAGCGTAAAAGTTAGGTGAATACTCCATTTTGTCAGCAGTGGCCAAAACTTTTTCTCGAATTTCAGGTGAGACAAATTTCTTGCCGCTAAAAACATTTGAAACGGTGGACTTCGCTACGCCTGTCGCCTTCGCGATATCGTTGATCGTCGTCATCCTCAACATCCTCCTAAATTCTTTTTAATCAGGCCAATGAAGTCCTCGAGCGGCAAAATCTGATTCTTCTCGCTGAGTTTACTGACCAAATAATCGATGTCATCATTGCTTGTCGACCACGGATGAACGTTGACAATACTATAGCCCTTTTCTTGCTTGGGAGCGATTGGGAGTTGATTGATTTTCTCGGCAATTTTGTCGATCCAGGCTCGGTCGGTTGTCCGATTTCCAGTCGGAGACCAGAGCGAATAACGAACGCTGACAAAGGGTTTGTGGTTTTCGGAGAAGTAAATTCTGCCGGCATTTCCTTCATAGCAAATGGGATCGACTTCCCAGACCCCGCCGTCAATTTCAGGGCGTTTAGCGTATTCATTGATAACGCGGCGAACCGTGGTATCACTCATGTTGTTCTTGTTATCTAAAAGCGTAACGATAGTGAGGCTGGCCTCTTTCATCATTCGAGCTGTTTTCTCAACAAAAGCAGGGAGTTCTTTGGCTGGGAAAGCGCAAGGATTCATGTAGCCTGCCCCGCTTACGCCCGAAGCAAAAGTCTCGTTTTTGGCTCGAGAATAAATATAGCGGAGGGCTGCCGGAGTGAGATAGGTCATAGCTGGGGCAATCGTGAAGGCCAAAGGATAACTGTGGGAAGATTCCGTTCGCTTACCATAGTAGCCTTCAAAGGGGAAATCCCGTTCGAGCCATTGAGCGTTATCTCCGTCTGATACCTCGATGGCGATATAGTGCTTGTTCGGCAAAACATCGACATGGTGAGGAGAAAATGGAATCGTGGTTTCTTGATCGGAAGCGAAGAAAGCACGATTGGCGCTCCAATCGGAAGGAACAATATAATTGCCATAATGGCTAATGAATTCAACGAAAGACACCTCATCGGTTGTCCAGCCATAAATTGCGATACCCGGCTTTAAAGAAGAGAGGACATGACCTAAGAATTTCCTTCCTTTCTCGCTCTCATCGCCATACACGATGGCCCAGTGGTTGCGAATGCCATAATCTCGGAGGTTTATTTTGTGGTTATCGTCTCGTTCTACCTGATGAATCAATCCGTCTTTTCTAAAGAATGGCAAACATTCATCAAAGATGGTTTCTTGAATGGTTGCGGGATCTTCCTCGCGGAGATCGCGCACACACGGGAGGAGGCCGGAAACGAATGATTCGCATTCAGAAGGAACGGCAAGATAGCCTTTGGCGCTGGTCAGCATATTGGCGGCATTCAAGGATCCATCACATCGGGAAAAATCAAAAAGGACATAGCCTGGAATTAAATTTTTATTTTCGGCAATCAGGGCGCCCAAGAAAACAGGACGAACGGAAAACGAATTGCCCTCAATAAACTGCCGGTAGTGGTCGCAATCAAGGAGGAAGGTTTTCCCTTTTTGTGCGAGGAGACCTTGCAAAGAGACCGCTAAGGCCAACTCGCTTTCAGAAAGAGAACTCGTTTTTAAAAGAGGGATTATTTGTTTCATGAAAACATTATAAAGAGGTGTAAATAGAGAATCAACGCGAACCGGTTTCCTATTTACAAAAAAAGCCAAGGGCGATAATCTATAAAACGAAGAAACGGGAAAAACATTTTTCCCTGAGGATCAAAATGAAAACCATTCATTTAATTAGCGGAACGCACTGGGACCGGGAGTGGCGCCATACGGCTGAGCAGAGCAAACTCCGGCTGATGGACTTGATGGATTACATCATCAAAGTCTTAGAGGAAGACAAGAGTTATCACTCTTTCACCATCGATGGCGGCTTGGTCGTTATCGAAGATTACCTTGCCGTTCGGCCTGAAAATCGTGAACGGATTGAAAAGCTCATCAAAGCCAAGAAGCTTTTTGTGGTCAATTGGTACACCCTTCCGGAAATCAATACGGTCGCTCCCGAATCTTTGATTCGCAACATCCAGATGGGCCACAAGATGGCTGCTCCGTTAGGCGGAGCGATGCGGAGCGGCTATACCGCGACTAGTTATGGCCAGCCGAGCCAATTGCCCCAACTCTACGAAGGTTTTGATATTCCCAACGCCATCTTCTATCGCGGCACGAATAAACACATCCTCACGCCATTATTCAACTGGGAAGCACCCGATGGCAGCCAAATCAAGGTATTGAGGACTTTTGATGAAGTTACTCGCACCAACTGGTATTTCTATGTTCACGATCGAGCGGTCTTGGGCAAAGGCGACAAAGACCTTTCTTATACTTTTGACAAACGCCAGATTCCGGTACACATGGCGGATACCCAATCTTATGAAAAGGCCTTCACGGTTTTGCAAGAAGATGGTGACTACATTCACGAGCAAGCCAACATGAAGGACGCTTTAGACGCTTTGATCAATCAGGCGGAGCCTTATGCTATCGGCGACAACATCCTCGCGATGAACATCGAAGATAACGACGAACCCTACTGGAAATTGGGCGAATTAGTCGATGACATGAATAAGATCTATCCGGGGAAGTATACGATTAAGCAAACGACGTTCGATGATTATATGGCCACCATCACGTCTTTGGCTGATCAAGGCAAGTATCAATGCGCTGAGTACTCAGGCGAGCTTCGTTTCACCACGATGGAATATAACAATTTCAATGGTCTACTTGGCGCAACGCACTCTTCCCGAATCAATATCAAACTCGCCAACGAGATTTGCGAAACGGATTTGATCGATTTAGCGGAGCCGTTAGCCTCGATGGCCAGTTTCTATGGCAAGGAATACCCGGCGTCGAATTTTGAAAGAGCTTGGAAAGCCTTATTGAAAAACCATGCCCACGATTCGATTTGTGGCGCGGCGGTGGATCAGGCCCATAAAGACATGATGTACAACTTCTCCTTAGCCAAGACGGTGGCAGAAGAGGTAACCAATCGCAGTTGTGTCGCGCTTTATGGCAATATTGATACCCAGACAAAATTCCTTAAAGACGACTATCCGGTCGTGGTTTTCAATACGTTGCCGTTTAAGCGTCACGAAATTGTCGAGTTGGTCATCGATACTCCCAAAGGCAAAGTCATTGCCAGCGATAACGGCATTGGTGGCGCCGCCGATTTAGGGGAGTTCTATGACATCGTTGATGACGAGGGGAACGTCATGCCGTTCGTCGAGTTGGCTCGCGATAACATCTCGATTGGCGTCGAACGCCAACTTGATACCAAATCGATTAAGTTTGATGCCTCGCGTAAACGGGTTTTGGTCGAGATGGATGTCCCAGCTTGTGGCTACCGCACCTTGGCCTTGCGTCCGCGAGGGCCGGTCTTCGCTTTCGAACCCAAGCTCATGGGCAATCGAGAGCTCATCGCTCGCGATGATGGGGTTTTGGAAAATGAATTCCTTCGCGTCCGGATTAAAGAAAATGGCAGCTTTGATATTTTGAACAAACAAAGTGGTCGTTTGATGAAGCATATCGGCTATTTTACCGACCAAGGCGAAGTCGGCAGCGCTCACGTTTCGGTGGGGACCGCCAATAACTACACCATCACTTCCATCGGCGCTCATGCCCAGATTGATATGATGGAATCCAACCTCTTACGTGGCAGCTTCCGGATTCGGATTACTATGCAAATCCCCGCTGAAGCAACCTTAGATGGCCATGATCGCTCGAAAGAGATGAAGCCCCTTCCGATCGAAACGACTTTGACCTTGGAAAAGGGCTGCCCTTATCTTAAAGTCCATACGAAACTCGTTAATTCGAGTCGGGACCACAAGCTTTGGGTCAACTATCCCACCGAGTTGGAAAACGCGAATGATGTTTATGTGGAATCGTCTTGGGACGTGGTTCGTCGTGACATCCGTTGGAAAGACCACAAGGATAATTTCGAGCAGTATTTCCCCTTCCAGCCGATGCAGAACTTCGTCGACGTTAATGACGGAACCAACGGCTTTGCGTTCTTAAGCCGTGGGTTAAGAGAATATGAAGTGGAAGACGATAACCGCCGCACCTTAAAGATTACTTTGATTCGTACTCAACGTGCCTATATGACTGCCAATTCGAAGATGCGAGAAGAAGAAACGATGAAATACACCGGCCAACATTGCATTGGCGAGATGGAATATGATTTCGCTCTTTATCCGCATTGCGGAACTACCAGAGCGAGCGACGTTATCGTTAAGGCTTACGAGAACAAGGTTCCGTTAAAGGCCATCTCGGGCGTTCCGTTCAAAGGGTCGTTGCCTTGTGCCAAGTCCTTTGTTGAGATTTCTTCCGACGATGGCTGCTTCATGCCGGGCGCCTTTAAACTGGCCGAGAATGGCAAGGACTACATCTACCGCGTTTGGAACGTTGATCACCAAGCGAAAAAGATCAGCATTCGTTTCAACTTCCCGCTGGTGGCGGTGAGCAAAGTGAAACTCAATGAGGAACCCATCAAAGAGATGCCGCTCAAAGACGGGTCGATCGTTGATGAATTACGGCCAGCTGAGATTACGAGCTATCTTCTTAAGGTCAAGTAGCATGATTCACATCCCTGACATCGGAGATTTCCCCGATAACGTTGGCTTCATCCCTCTCGAAGCCTCGCTTGATGGCTTACATAGAAAAGGACAGGATGGCGTTGTTGCTCTTTTCGCGACTGGCGATCGAAAGGTCGAGTTTCATTGCTATTCGACTTATACCATCGCCTATGTCCCTTCTCTCGTTGGCATCGGCGCTTATTATCCGATTGCGCCCATCAAAGAGATAAAACCGATCAAATACGTCTTAATGGACCTCGATGGTACCTCGGTTAAAAGCGAGGAGTTTTGGGTTTGGATTATTGAATTGACGATGCAGAGTCTTTTGAAAACCCCCTCGTTCCATTTGGGCAAGGATGACCTACCCAACGTATCGGGCCATAGCGTTTCTGAGCATCTTCAGTATTGTATCAATAAATATGCTCCAGGCGCGAGTCTCGACGAAGCGAGAGGCTATTATTTTGAACACACTCACCACGAGATGGATCTGATTGCCAAAGGGCAAGGGAAGAAGGATGCCTTTGTCCCTGCGCCAGGCCTTAAAGAATTTTTGCTTACCCTAAAAAAACACGGGATCAAAATTGGTTTGGTGACTTCGGGCCTTTATGAGAAGGCTTGGCCTGAGATATATGGGGCCTTTCAAAGTTTAGGCATGGGCGATCCTCGTGATTTTTATGACTGCATCATTTCGGCCGGTTTCTCGTTAAAAAAGGGTCAAGTCGGCACGTTAGGTGAACTATCGCCGAAGCCTCATCCCTGGCTTTATGCTGAGACGGGGATCGTTGGCCTCGGAATCAAAGCCGATGAGCACGATCGCGTTGTTGGCATCGAGGACAGCGGAGCGGGTGTTTGCTCGATTCGCTTGGCTGGCTTTACCGTTTTGGGCGTTGATGGCGGAAACATTGTTTCCAGCGGAACGAAAGCTCTCTGCTCTGGCTTTGAAAAGGACCTAATGAGTCTCCTGCCGTTTATTCTCTAGGTTTGGGCTGATCGAGCCCCTCTCGGAAATGATCGGGGAAGAGCTTCTGGTTTACATCTTTGTCGAAGGCGTAGGCTTGGTATTCGTTATAGCCTAAGCAGAATAGCGGCATGACGAAAAAGAAGACGATAAGGTAGGCACCTACCTGCCAGGCCCCTTTGAGAAAAGCTGGTCCGATCAAGCCCGTTAACACAAGGGTGCTTTGGAAGCAGGCGGGCAATAACCGCCGCCCAAAAAGACGTAAGGAAATCCCAAGGTAAGCCCCAAACGGATTGGTGTATCGGAGCTGAACGCCTAGAGCATAGAAGCCAAAAGAAACGACCAAGAATCCGAAGAATAGGGTGAATGTCGTTGCGAAATAGCGGAGAGGAAGATTGCTAATGCTCTTGGCGTAATAGATATAAGAGAAGACGGAGAAGAACAAAACGAGCCCGGATAGAATACCTAAGCAGAGCACGCGCATCCCATTGTCCCTGATGCCTTTGAAGAAAGTTGAAAGCGTGGCAGAGCGACCTTTGATCAAAGTGGAAAGAAGGGAAAAATTGCCACAAAATCCAAGAAAAAGGATAGCCACGAGCGGAATCATCACCCCGTAAGTGGTCAAACTCCAGGAGAGCAGATCTGAGGACGTTGGTTCCGTGATCAAAGAAAACTGATAACTCATATAGACTTGAAAAGCTAAAGCAGGAAGGGCAAACAAAAAGAGGAACCACCCCGCCAAGAAGACCAAGACGTAGTGGTCGCGAAGAATAGACAAAAATTGTTCTTTTCGAAAAGAGGGCAGGCTTTCTCCCTGTTCGTCACCAATAAGAGATTTCCTGAGAAAATCATTCTTCTTCATTCTTATGTAATAGTTTACCATTCAGCCCGAATTTGTCCTATGATTTTCTTGAGAAAAAAAGCGTTTTCGAAATCGAGAAGTTTAGGTGGGGTTCCTCAGCCAATCACCTGAGGTTTTGGAGGGTAGAAAATGGATATTGTGAAATTGCAGCCAGCGACCAAAGACTACATTTGGGGTGGCAAAAAACTGAAGGGTTGGGGCAAGTTAGCGCCAAGCGATTCTATCGCGGAGTGCTGGGAACTTTCTTTTAATCCAGAAGGCCCCTCTCTTATCGCCTCCGGCCCGGATCAAGGCCGTTTTCTCAAGGATGTGGCGACACCGGCAGACATCGGCCTCATCCCTTCTTCTTTTCCTTTCTTTCCCGTGCTGATCAAACTCATCGATTCGGCGGATAACCTTTCGGTTCAGGTTCACCCCAGCGATGGCTATGCCTTAGCCCACGAAGGCCAATATGGCAAAACCGAAATGTGGTATGTGATTCAAGCGGATCAAGGCGCGGGTCTTTATGTCGGTTTCAAGAAAAAGACATCGGCCGAAGAAGTTCGAAAGGCGGTGAGCGACGGAACCATCATTGATCTTTTGAATTTTTGCCCGGTCAAACCCGGCGATGTTTATTTCATTCCTTCGGGAACGGTTCATGCAATCGGCAAAGGGATCACCTTGATCGAAATTCAGCAGAACAGCACCCTGACTTATCGCCTTTATGACTACAAACGTCTGGGCAAAGATGGCAAGCCGAGGGAACTGCATCTTGAGAAAGCCTTGCTTGTTCTGAACTATGAGCCCTATCAGCCCCAAAGCTTTAAGCGGCCGTGCATCGGCGCCTCCAAATACTTCCAAACCTACGCTTACGCGTCCAAAGATTCTCCTCAAGTGACCGCATCAAAAGATTCCTTTGCTTCTCTGACCTTCGTCTCCGGAGAAGGGGTTTTTGCCGGGATAAATTACCATAAAGGGGATACCTTCTTCATTCCAGCCGGCAAAAAAGGAGCCGTGAAAGGCGTTGGCCAATTCATTTTGACCCGGGTGGAAAAACTATGAAAATCGTTGGCGTTGACATTGGCGGGACTTCGATTAAATCGGCCATCGTCGACGAGGAGGGGCAAATTCTATTTCGTTTTTCTTTGCGCATCAATCCCCGACGAAGCGGGGAAGAGACTCTTCGTGATCTTGGCCAATTGATCAACAAAGCGCTGCGCGATTTTCTTTTGGCTCCGAAAGATGTCGTTGGCATCGGCATCGGCTGTCCTGGCTCAATCAACTCGAAAACCGGGGTTTGCGATTACTCCAACAATCTTCGTTGGGAGAATCTTCCCGTGGTTTCGATTATCGAAAAAGAAACCTCTCTTGCCGCTCGAGTTGCCAACGACGCCAATGCCGCGATTCTCGGCGAAGTTCGTTTCGGCGTGGCCCAACGTTTTCACAACGTCGTTCTTTTAACCCTTGGGACTGGCGTTGGCGGGGGTCTTTATCTCAATGACCAGCTTTATGAGGGCAACGGCAGCAAAGGCGCCGAATTGGGTCATTCCTTGTTGGTGATGGATGGGCGAGTTTGCACCTGTGGCCGTTCGGGTTGTTTGGAGGCTTACGCCTCTGTGACCGCCTTGGTCAAAGATACGATTGAGGCGATGGGAAAAGATTATAAGTCGGCGATGTGGGCTTATGTCGGAGGAGACGTTCGACACGTGAATGGCCTCACCGCATTCGAATGCGCGAAGAACGGCGATGCAACGGCTCAGAAGGTCGTGGATCAATACATTCACTTCTTGGGCGAAGGGTGCTTAAGTTTTATCAACATCTTCCGTCCGGACGCGATCGTTCTCGGCGGGGGTCTTTCGGGTCAAAAAGACGCTCTAACCAAACCGCTGGAGGCTTATCTTGCTTCCCGTGCTTTTGGTTTTGGCGGGTCGCATTCTCCCAAAGTGGAGATCCTGGTTTCGAACCTGGGCAACGATGCGGGCATTTTGGGTGCGGCGGCTTTGTGGATGAAAGCTTAATCAGGCTGGAAAAATACTTAAAAAGCCTTGCCAAGGATTGGGGCAAGGCTTTTACGTATAACGAGTTGGATGTCCGGGCTCGTCTACCGCAAGAGGGATGACGGCTAAGCCGAGAGATTCGCAATCATCTCTTTCAGCTGATTCTCCGAATAAAGAGTGTTCACTTCTGAGGTGGTGCAGACACCATCCTGTTTAGCCAAATAGATGGCGGCGTGCTCGCCTTTCAAGGAACTGAGCATGACTTTGGCTTTCGTTCCCACATAAGAAGACAAGTCATAAGCGCAGCAGCGATAATAATCGCTGGCAATCGTTAAGGTAGTCCCCTCTACGCCAAAGGGCTTCACTTGATTACCGTTCACGGTGAATGACAACTCGGGCTGGGTGTCCACCTGGGTGCCGCTCCGAACAAACATCCGGACGTAGAACTTCAGATACTTCATTTCGCTGGTGATTGTTATGTCATCGCTGAGGGAAGAGATGCCGTTGCTCGCCTCCAAACAGACACCTTCCGAATGACGGGCGACCGTCCCGGATTTTGCCCAATCCAAGAAGAGGTATTCGCCATCCCACCAGCTTCGCGAACCTGCGACTTCGCGGGCGGAATCGATACTGATCCGATAAAGATAGATCGCTTCGCCATTTCCTTCGCCGCTATCATCTTGCTCAAGCGAAAGGATGACATCTTTTCCTTTGAAGGGGGTCAAATCGAAAGCGTAACGGCCGGGCGATGAAGACGTGTGAAGATAATAGCCGAATTCATTGGTGGCAGCGGTGTAGTCCGGGGAGACGAGAGCGGTTGAAACGATTTTGCCATCGCTCAACTCCAAAACCCGAACCCGGAAGTTGGCATCCACATTGCCTGACGCCCCGCCCAAATGAAGATTGAGCCAATTGTCCCTCGCGGAGTCGTTCGACAGGGCGAAGCGGTTGTAAGCCCAAGCGTTCGGATAAGGATCGGTAGTATTTTGTAAGTCTGATCCATCAAGGCAAATGGCTGAGGCGCCGCCCCCGCTTGAGGCATCGACAAAACGGGAAGAATCATATTGCTCCCCGCCATTGCCTAACTTCCAGCCCAAACTGCTGTTCGCGTTATTGAAAGCGAAGACGCGGTCGTCGCTTATCGCCTCGCTGTTCAGCGTTGCGTAATCGTACTGTTCGGAAAGCAGCGGTGTTAACCTGCCATCGAAATCGCTGGGCTTGACATCATTCAACGCATCAACGTTGGTGTGAGGGACGTTCGCCTTGATCATCTCAAGAAGTTGGGGAACGCTGAGCAAAACGACATCATCGCTCAAACAAGAGGCTAAGCGGCTGACCCCTTGCATGGTTCCTGAGCTCCAAACGTGGGCCAAGACGAGAGAATAGCCTTCGATCTTCGTATAGTCTTTGGTGTAAGCGTTAAGTCTTTGAGCGACTCTTTCGGGATAGCCATAGTACTTATTGTGATCGGAATTATTGGAATCGAGCCACAGACTTTCGCGAACCGAAACGAAGGGTTTGTCATGGGACCAAGTGACCGATCCGTTGCCAGCCATGTAATAATCACCGAGATCCCATACCCCGCCTTCGATTCCTTCTTGCGAAGCGAAAGGAGAGACCACGTCCGAACGATCTTCCGGATCGGGCACAACGCCGTCGAGCAAATTGACGTAATGAAGGTCGCTGGCCTCCATGTAGGAAGCGGTCTTGGCGGCATATTCCCCAAGAGAGGGCGAAGCATATTCATAAGGATTCACATAGCCAACGCCTGAAGGGCCGGCAATGAAGTCATCGTTGTCGGTTTCTTTTTCGTAAAGGCTCTTAAGGATATCCGGGGCCAAATCGTAGAGAGCGGGAGAGGTGGTCCAAGTCACTGGGAAACTGCCCCTTTTGGGTGAAGCATAATATTTGTTCGAGGTGGAAAAATTGTTTTCCATCCATTGAACGTTGTCGCCATCGCTCATGAGGATTGCTGCGTAATGCTTGCCTTTTTCCGGCGTGATGTTTTTGGTGGTTCTTTTCTGAGCGAGCGTGCGATAAGAAGCGGCTGAATAGAACGAAAGATTAGCAGAAAAGTCCGCGGCGTAGGTGATTTTCGAAAGCAGAGAATTCGAGGAAACGAAATCAACCTCATTGTCGGTCCAGCCCAAAATCGGGGCATTGATGTCAGCCCACTTTTTGATTTCGTTTGAGATTTTATAATCCTCTGTTGTGGCATAGAAGCACATGGCTTTGCCGGCGATGCCATAATCCCGAAGGAAATAATTGCTCGGCGACTGATGAATCAAGAAAGTTGGATTCAGCTGGCTTTTGTATTTCTCAAAGATCGTTCGTGTGGTGTAATTGCGGGCATCCTCGCCTTGGCTCAGGCCATGCTGTTGAGCTTGGCTTACCAAAGACGAAGGAATTGGCAAATAGGTTTCACAGGCGGCAATCACCGCAGCTTGGTTGATGCTATCGTCGCCATAAGAGGCCCCGGAAGCTTGGCTGTTGTAGACAACGAATTTTTGGTCTTTGATCCGGGAGGAGAATTGGTCGATGGCATCCCATACGGTGGCAAGATTCTTGCTGGCAAAGCCATAGCGAGTCTTGCAGGAGTGAAACCAGCTTCCATCATCGCCATCGGCGCCTTGAATATAGAGTTCGCTGGCCTTTTGCGCCAGAATTCCCTGCAAAGCTCCGGCGATTGCAAACTCATCGGAAGTCAACGAGGAGTACGAAAGGACATAGACACAATCCGCGAATCCCGAGGTTTTGAAGAAGAGATTCTTTCGGCTGTCGATGGCGGGCGCAGAAGAATTGCTATCATTACTCGAAATGAGGGTGCTGCTTTGCAATGGCCCCCCGCACGAGACCAAACCTCCGAAGAGCAAGAAGGCCAATACGCTTTTTCTGAATTTCATGATCGCCTCCTTAGGCATTGACGATTTTCCAACGCTGTTTCGAACTTGAACAATCGGAATAGAGATGCAAATTCAGGCCATCGCCATCAACCGAAAGCAGGGCGGAGTCGCTCTTGCTGACGAAAGCATAAGAAACGAGATTCAGGCGATTGAGCTTGAAGAGCTGGGCATCGTTGCCGTTATAGACTCTGGGGAGAGCGCATGTTCCGGTGGCGGTTAAGGAGAGACCGGTAGCCGCCCAATCGAGAGAATAATATGAGTTACCGCGGTCCGTGATTTTAAACGCGTATTTATTGAGTTCGCTTTGATGGTCGTAATAGAAGCCGCCCATCTGGAAGCAACTTCCGTCGCTGGATAGAGAAACGAGAGCTGAATTCTCTTCTGAGACAAGAACGAGGCTCTTGCTCATATCGGCGATTTGATTCCAATAGTCGGTGGTTGGCATGAAAATCGTGTAGAGCGAACCGAGATCATAGGTCTTTCCGGCCGAGGCGTAATCGATGAGATGGATGGCCGTCCCATCGTTTAAACTCGCCGAAAATTCGGCTTGGGTGGAGAAAGCTGCGGTTTTGCTTGCGGCAAGAATCGGGGCGCCGTCAGTCGTTTTCAGGTCAATCGTCTGGAAGATTCCGCCTTGGTCCAGGCGGCGATCGCGGGCCAGCACCAAGGGGCCATAATTCACCGCGACGTTGTATTGGGCATTTTTATTAACACAGAGATTGGATCCCCAATATAAGCGAGGATTCATATCCATCTTCAGACTGATGGCGTCGCCGTTTTGCCACGTTCTTTCCAAAAGATAATTGAAGCCTGACTGCGTGATATTCTGGGCTAAGCCATTCACTGCAATCGAAGTCTGCTTCGACCAAGAAGGAATGCGCAATCCTAAACGGAAGCCGGCAGAACCTTCGATCGAAAGCCTTATCGTCACGAGACCGGAATAGGGGTAATTGGTTTCGGTGATCAACTGAACTTTTTGCCCATTGCTCAAAGCGAAGGAAGTCGTGCCCGGCAGGTAAAAATTCAAGAGGAATTGGTCAATTCCATGACTCATGATTTGATAACGGTGGATCGTTCCCGTTCCAGCCGAACCAAAGGCGATGCAGCAACCATAGTCGCGTTCAGCCATATGCATGCCGCCCGCTGCGCTGCGGATTTTAACGCCATAGACGAGATTGAAGTAGCTGGAGAAAGCATGGTCATAATTACCGTCGACGTCGACCGCTCCAATCAAGGCGTTATAAAGCGTTCGTTCGGCCGAATCCGCATAACGGACATCACCCGTTGCCTGATAAACATTTAAGTAAAAACGAAGCAATTCAACGGTGACGCAAGTCTCGAGCATGGTTCCGGTCCGATCGGGGTTGGCTTGGTCGATGACGGAATAATTTAACTCCTCGCCGGCGCAGCCCATGCCGCCCGTTAAGGTGATTTCGCTATTGAGCAGATCTTCGGCATAATTCAACGCCGCGGTTCGACAATCGGTGTTTCCGCTTACTTCGGAATAGGACAATAAGCCATTAAAAAAGGAGGTGAGTTCGTAGGCTTTTGGGCTGCCCCACTGATAAGGCAGAGTCGTGTTTGCGATGGCTTGGGTAACAAGATTTCCGAATTTGGATCCACCGGTGGAAACGATATAGTCAGCAAAATCGAGATACTTTTGTTCTTTTGTGAGCAGATAGAGTTTAACGATTCCTTCTAGGATGCTGCAGGAAGGAAGCCCGCCCCACTGGGAAGAGGAGTCCAAAATGGATTTCTTGCCATTCTCAGGGCCGATGTATTCAAGGATGTAATCAACGTGTCTCTCCATTGCGGTCAGAAGTTTGGCTTTGAGGGTTTCATCCGGGCAGATGTCATAGAAACTTTCCAAGCCCATCAAGACGTATTTGCGGCACCAAATATCCCAGCCATAGAATTCGCTGGAATCGCCCTCGCTAAGCCGACCATAACTCGAAATGCGCCCATCAGCGCTTTGCGTTGTCAAAATATCTTCGCAAGTCGTAAGCAAGACCTGATATAGCGCCGGATCCTTTGTTTGTTCATACATCGTGGTTGCGCCTATCATCATCTTGCCCCAGAACTCGCCCCGCCAACCATAGCCATTGCCATCGACATTGGAACGGAATTGGTTGACGAAGCCGCTCCACAAATCCGCTTTCAAAAGCTGGCGGTTCAAGATGGTGTCCGTGATCTTCTGCCAGAGTCCGCTATACGAATAAGAAGCCTTAGAACCAAGATAGCTCGCCACCAATGGGATGGTGTTGTCTTTTGCTGAAACGACGAAAGAAACCGAATTGGATAATGCGCTGCACACATCGTTGAGGGTACTGTTGTCAGCGCTGACTTGAATAAGATAACTGCCGGCCTCCGTAATCGAATCAAGCGAATAACGAGTGGCGAAAACGTCCCCTTTCCTGCTGGAATTGATGTAGACGTGATAGCAGTCGGCATTAGGGACGGCGCTCCAGCTGACAATCGCGTCTTTTAAAGTGATGGTCGGAGCGGTTAATTTGGCCGTGATCCCGTTAGAAGAGGAGGCCTCGCTCGTTGTTGAGGCGCGTGAGTTTCCAGCGGGATCGCTGCAGCCCGATAACAAGGTGACCATAGCCAAGGTAAGGAAGAGACAGCGTTTTCGTTTCATGATGACGGGTTACCTCCCCCTTATACATTAGCAAATATCCAGCTTGTGCAGACGCCGTTGAACTTGTAGACGCCATAGTACTCGCCGAGATAAACGTTGGAATAAAAATTGGAGAGATAGACGTTCTCGAGCTTATAGGCGTTCGTTCCATCGCTGACCAGTTTCCATTGTTGCTTCGAATCCGTGGCATCGGCAGTCACGGCTTTGGTCTGTGGCACATCGCCTAAGGCGCTGTTATCGAAATAGGAGAGATTCAAGCCGCTATCGAAAGTGATGGTGTAGTAACTCGTGCCACTCACGAGGGTGACGGTCCACTCATAGGCGGCGTAATCGCTGACGCTGGTGTAGGCGGAACCAATTTTAAAGATATTGCTATCGGCTGTATCGACGTAGCCCAAGGTCTTGTGGCTGTCGTTGTAGTAAGCCCAGACTTTCTTGCTGAAGATGTTGCTGCACTGCACGCTGGTGGAGAGATAGCTGGATAAATAGGCGGTATCGCTGGAGATCGCCTTCACCTGAATCTTGCAATCTTTCGTTACAGTATAGCTCGTGGCAGGAATGGTGCTGGCCAAGACGCCATCGACATAAACCTCGTAAGAAGTGGCGCCGCTGATGCTGGCCCAGTTGACAACGTATCCGGAGGTCGTTAATGTCGGCGCGCTCAGCTTGGTCTTATTCAAATAAGCGTTGGTGTTATTGTATAACAGCCAAGACTTGAGGCCCGAGCCGAACTTCATCTTGCCATCGACTTTGCCAAAGTAATAGTTGCCCCAACGGGCCATATGGCCAAGGTTCTGCATATCATAACCATCGCCATTGGCGGTAAACTTCCATTCCTGATCAGCCACATTGGAAGCGCTGCTGGCTAATTTCGGGTTGGCGACGGTCTCTGAGCCATCAGCAACGCTGGAACTATAAGTAAGGTAGTAGCCGTTATAGAGTTTGATGAAATAGGTGTTCGTTTGACCTTCGACAGCCTCGAAATACCAAGTATTCAAAGCCAAATCATCGTTGGCGGTTGGCATGAATTCATGCATGACGCCCTCATCGGTATCCTTTAAAAGGATGTTGCCGTTATCCGCGCTCGGATAATAAGCAATAATCGGTTTGGAGAAAGAGAAGGCTTCAATGGTTAAAGACACCGCGGCGCTCTTATCGCTGGTCGTGTAATCGCTTGAGGACTTATTGCAGGCATCAACTTGAATGGAATAAGTACCAGCTGTCAAAGCGCTTAAGTCATATGTCAGAGAAGAGACTTCGTCTTTTAAGGCGTCATTTACATAGATTTCATAGGTGACGGCGTTGCTGATCGCTGCCCAAGAAATAACTTTATCGTTTAGAGAGACGACCGGCGTTGCTAGTTTGACGGGTTGTGGGGCAGGAACGATGGTATATTTGACACTGTTGCTTAAGGCTGAGGTCACATAATGGGTATCGGTCGAATGGGCTTTTACGGTGACCATGTAATCACCGGCGGCGGTGTTAGGAATTGCATAATAAGTTTCGCTTACTGTCGCGACAGGGGCCTCGTTAACAAAGACTTCATAGGAAGTTGCTTTGCTGATTGCAGTCCAACTGACAACGTTGCCAGATAGCGTGAGGACCGGGGCAGCCAGGGTTGCGGTTAAGACATAAGTGACGCTGTTGGAAGCGGGCGAAACCATGTCGTCAGCTTTCGCCTTAACTGAAATGCTGTAGTCTTTCGGATCCGTTAGGGATTCCAAAGAATAAGAAGTGGTGGCGACGCTGGTTTCTGTTCCGTCAACGTTCACCAGATAAGCGGTGGCGTTAGTGATCGCACTCCAAGAGACCGTTTTTCCACTTAGGGAGATAACAGGCGCCGCCAAAGTGATGGTTTGGCTGGTGCTCGTCGCCGGAGCGCTGCTGGTCGAAGCGGGGCTCGAAGTAGACGGTGTCGTCTTGCCGCAGGCTGATAATGTCAGGGCCAGGGCTAGAAAGCTGGAAGACAGAAGCAGACAGACTAATTTGTTTTTGCGGTTATCCATAAGTTCCTCCTTAAGAAAACCGGTTTTCAAGCATGATTATAAAAACCAAAATTAAAATATTCAATCAAGCCTTGAACGAAAACGAATTACAAACGGGAAAAACAACCGACAAAAACAATTTATTTATGATATAACAAATGTTCGATTTTTCTTTTGCAAATTGAGTTTAAAATCCGAAGCGACTTATCGTGAATTTACATTTTATGAAAGTAGATTCCATCGTCCATTGCTTAATAACTATGTTTTGACCCTGAAATAGAATTGTGTAGAATAAGATTAATGCAAAAAACCGTTTCTCTAACTAATTTTAAAAGGCGGGAAAAGAGCCGTTTAATTGATATTGCTCTCAAAGCGGGTGTTGCCAAATCAACGGTTTCCAACGTTTTCAGCGGCGCCAAAAAGGTTTCGCCCACCATTTCGAAGAAAGTTTTGGATGCCGCCAAGTCGCTTTCCTATACCCCGGATTTCTATGCCAGCGTTCTTTCGAAGCCGATTCGTTCAACTCACATTATTGGCCTTTTCTTGTATGAGCGCGAAAATCAATATCTTCATTTCTTCCGGGATGTTTTGCAGTCCTGCATCACCGAGGCTTTTTCATTTGGCTATAACGTTTTGGTTTATTTTGGCGTCAGCGCGGACGAGATTATCAATCATCTTTCGGGCGGTTCCTCGCCCATCGACGGGGCGATTCTTTTAAACCCCCAGATTTCTGAAACGAAAGTAGGCCTTTTATCAGATAATTTAATTCCTTGCGTTTGCATCGGCAACCCGCATTTTGTGACCCACAATCCTAATTTCTCTTTTGTCGATTCCGAAATCATCAACCTAACCAAGAGTGTCGCCAAAGCCATGGTGGCGAAGGGATTTCAAAAGATCACACTCATCAACGTTTCGGAAATCGTCTCCGTTGGCCGGGACCGCGATGACGCTTTTAAGGCGGCGATCAACGACTATCATTTCGAGGGCCACATTTCCAATTTGTCGATGCCGCGCGATATCGAAGAGGGACGATTGGAGGCTTTGAAGTTGATGGAACAGGGTTATCGGGCGTTTATTGTGGGGTCGGGCGATCACGCTTATTCCGTCTATGAAGCTGCCGCCGAACAACACCTGCAGATCGGCAAGGACGTGGTGGTGTTTGCTTTGGGCGGCATCAACGATCCGAAGCTAGTTTTTCGTCCGAAATTAAGTTACGCCAAGCAAAATTACACCAGCATGACAAAGAAGGCAACCGATGTTTTGGTTCGACTAATCAATCAAAAGAAAGCCAAGGATGGCTATTATCAAAATCCGCGGATTGTCGAAGGCAATTCTTTTGTCTTTTGCGACAAATGAGTGAGCGTCATTCTAAAGAATGGGCAAGGGTGGTAGAATCTACCCGCAAGGCCGTTGCCTAGGAGGTAGCTTGCCATGAGTAAAAAATTTTATATCACCACGCCGATTTATTACCCGAGCGCATCGCCTCATCTTGGCCACGCCTATTGCACGACGATGTGCGATATCATTGCCCGCGGCAAGCGCTTACGGGGTTTTGATACTTATTTTTTAACCGGTTTGGACGAACACGGCGAGAAGATCGAAGATAATGCCAAAGCGGCAGGGGTGACTCCGCAGCAGTTTGTCGATAGCATCGCTCGCAAGTTCCTTGATCTTTGGAAGACGCTCGATATCTCCAACGACGATTTCATTCGCACGACCCAGCCACGCCACTACGAAACCGTCCAGAAGATCTTTTCAACCTTTGCCAAAAACGACGACGTTTATCTTTCGGCCTATAAAGGCTGGTATTGCGTTCACGAAGAATCCTATTGGACCGATACCCAAGTCGTGGGTGAGAACCATCTTTGCCCCGAATGCGGCCGGCCCTGCGAAGAGAAAGCCGAACCCGCTTATTTCTTCCGCTGTGGCAAATACGTTGAGGATTTGCTGAGATTTTACGATCAAAATCCGAAATTCATTACCCCGGAAGGCCGGAAGACCGAAATGGTGAATAACTTTATTAAGCCAGGTCTCAATGACCTCTGCGTTTCCCGCACCACCTTTGATTGGGGCATCCCCGTTAAGGAAGCCCCGGGCCATGTGGTTTATGTTTGGCTCGACGCCTTGACCAACTACATCACCGCCCTTGGCTATCTTCAGAAGGATGACAGCAAGTTTAAGAAGTATTGGCAAGATCCGGAATGTGAAATTGTCCACGTCATCGGCGCCGACATCACTCGTTTTCATACGATTTATTGGCCGATGTTCCTTGAGGCGATGGGCTTAAGAGAGCCTTCGCGAGTCTTTGTGCATGGTTTGATGATGATGAAGGATGGCAAGATGTCGAAGTCGAAAGGCAATGTCATTCCCGTTCCGCCTCTCGTCGATCGTTTTGGCGTTGATGCGGTCCGTTATTATCTTTGCCGCGAAATCGTCTTTGGCTCCGATGGCCAGTTCACGCCGGAGCAGTTCGTCGATCGGCTCAACGGGGACTTAGCCAACAACTTAGGCAACCTTTTGAACCGGGTTATTCCGATGATCAGCAAATATTGCGATGGCGTCGTTCCCGCTTTCGAGGGTGATCTCAACGAGAAGGATAAAGCCTTGCATGAGTTGGCCAGCAAGACCGTTAACGCTTACGAGTATCTCAACGACGATCTCAAGATCACCGAAGCCTATGGCGCGGTAATGGATTTCGTCAGCGCTGCTAATAAATACGTCGCCGATAGCGAGCCTTGGAATTTGGCGAAAGATCCGTCGAAGAAGAAAGAGCTTGATAGCTGCATGTCTCACTTGGCAAATGCGATTTTCCTAGCGGGTTGCTTGTTAAGCCCGATTTTGGTTACCAAGAGCGAGAAACTCTATGACCAGCTCGGCGTTCCAGTTGAACAACGAAACTACGAGACGGCGATTAGGTTTGGCTCGCTCTCCGGCGCCAAAGTGGCCAAGCAAGAACCGCTGTTTCCTCGTCTTGATGTCGCGAGCGAAGTCCAGTATATCAAGGATTTGATGGCTGCTCCGAAAGAGAAGGCGGCGGCTTAATGAAACAGGATTTACCTCAGGGGTCCATTGCGGCGAAATGTGTCGATTTGACCTATGAGGGACTTGGCGTTTGCAAAGAAGGCGGCAACGTCATTTTCGTCGAAGGGATGTTCCCGGGCGACGAAGGCGAGATCAAAATCGCCTATCGGCGGGCCGGCCAACTTTATGGCGAATTGACGAAGTTGACAAAACCCTCGCCCGATCGGATCGATCCGTTATGCAAAGTCTGCCACGCCTGCGGTGGCTGCTCCTTTCAGCAATATGGCTATCCGGCTCAGTTGAAGTTCAAACAAAAGCTCGTTCAGGAACAATTCCGCAAGATTGCCCATAATGAGGTGCAGCCCCTGCCGACGCTCGGGATGGATAAACCTTATTTTTACCGCAACAAAGTCCAAATGCCATTTTGTCTAGGCGACAAAGGCAATATGTACTGTGGATTCTATAAAGAAAACACCCACGTGATTGTACCCATTCAAAAATGTTTCATCGAAGATGAACGGTGCGAGGCGATTTTGGATGCTCTGAAAATTTTGATGAAGATCTACCAAGTTCTGCCCTATGACGAGTTGAGCGGAACCGGCGTTCTTCGCCACGCCGTCATCAAGACGTCTTACTACTACAAAGAGATCATGGTGATTCTCGTGATGAACACGAGCGATTTTCCAAACCGCGAACCCTTCATCAAAGATCTTTTGGGCAAATGCCCGGAGATTACGACGCTTGTTCTCAATGTGAACAAGAGTTCGGGCAGCAAGATTTTAGGCGAGGAAATCCAAACCCTCTATGGTCGAGGCTATATCCAAGATGATCTCTGTGGACTCCATTTCCAGATTTCGGCAAAGTCGTTCTATCAGACCAATCCGCTTATGACGGAAAAACTCTACAAAACCGCCATGGATTTTGCAGAACTTACGCCAACCGATGTGGTTTTTGATGCTTACTCAGGCATTGGAACCATCGGTCTCATCGCCGCCAAGAGCGTAGCGAAGGTTATCTCCGTCGAAATTGTGCCAGAGGCAGTGGAAGACGCGAAAAAGAATGCCGAGCGAAATGGCATCACGAATTTCGAAGTTTATGCTGCCGACGCCTCAAGTTACATCTATCAGCTCTTCACCGCCAAACAAAAAGTAGATGTTCTCTTTATGGATCCGCCGAGGAAAGGATCCGATGAGCGCTTCCTTAAAGCGGTAAAGACACTTCGCCCCTCTCGGGTTATTTACGTTTCGTGCAATCCTTCAACCTTGGCGCGCGACCGTGCCTTTCTTTCTGACACTTATAAAGTTTCGCGCTTACAGCCTGTCGATCTTTTCCCTCAGACTCCACACGTTGAAACCGTATGCGAATTGTCGTTAAGAAATGCCGATAAACACTAAATAATTATAATACTGTTAAGAAAATGAGAAACCCCATTTTGACCTATTTTCGGCCATTTTCGGAAGACCCGAAAAAGGATATAGAGTCCGGGAACATATGAAAAGTGCCGATAAAATGGGCATTCTCGACAGGAGGTCGGAAATCGCAAAAAAGGCGTTTTTTGACTTTTTTGCCTGCAGACACACTATGAAATAGACATATGGAAAATAATGGGTCTATTCCTCGTGGCTATAAAGCAAGGATTTGGTATAATATTTCACAGTATTTGTATATCGTTTTCAGAGAGAAACGGTTATCGAATAGAGCTATAAAGAACTTTCGCCAAGCCGATTCAGATAGCGCTATCGCCAAAGCAAGAGGACCAGAATTAAATGCCAGCCTTAGAGTGGATTGGGAAAAATAAAATTGTTAATTACCACCGTGAAGTTCCGTTTCACGTTCTTTCAAAACAATATTCTTTTGGGAATGCCGCTTCCGAAAATATGGTTATCCATGGCGACAACCTTATTACTCTAAAAGCCCTGCTCCCAAAATACGAAAAGTCTATCGATGTAATTTACATAGATCCTCCCTATAACACCGGCAACGAAAATTGGATTTATAACGACAATGTTAATGATCCATACATCAAAGAATGGATTGGGAAAGTTGTTGGAAAAGAAGGGGACGATTTAAGTCGACACGATAAGTGGCTTTGCATGATGTACCCACGACTTAAGCTTCTTGAAAAAATGCTTAAGGATGGCGGCGTGATGGCTATCAGCATTGGCTACCAAGAAGTCGATAATTTGATGGCGATCGTTAAGGAGATTTTCCCAACTCGCAATATCGCCTTAATTACAGTTCAGACTTCGGGTGGCAAACCGAACAACGGTTTTAATCTAACCAATGAATATTTGATTTTTATTACCCCCATAGGTTTCGAACCCATTCCGGACGAATCCGCAATGAACGCATATGCCACGCCATATCACGCATTAACGTTGGCAACGTTCAATCAAGTTCAGCGGCCGAATCAAGCCTATCCTATTTATATCGATGGGAGCGGGAAAATTGCAGGCGTTGGGAAAAGCCTTCAAGAAAGGCAAGATGAAGGAAGCTTGGTTGGAGAGATTGGCGATTTTGTTTACGACTATTCTGAAGCCCCGGAAGGCTGTGTTGTTGTTTGGCCTATAACTAAAAAGGGCGAGCAAAAGGTTTGGCGTCTTATTTCTAGTAAATTATTGGCTAACTGGAAAGCTGGCTATATTGAAGTTCAACCCCAAAAGCCAGGGAAAACGAAAAACACCTATTCAGTTTCCTATTTGTCTGAAGGAATTATCGAAAAAATCAAAAATGGGGAGTTGGAAGCCGAGATGGACTCTAAACTCTTAGATGTTCCAACGATCCATGTCAAAAATTACGTTACTGGCGGAGTTTCGATTGATACCACCTGGGTTGATACCGACTATTACACTGAAGCGGGATCCAACTTGCTCAGGGATATTTTGGGGAATAAGGAAGCCTTCCCGTATCCCAAACCACTGGCTTTGGTTTACGACATTTTGAAGAGATGCGCTAAACCCGACGCTTTGATTTTGGATGCGTTTGCTGGTTCCGGAACTACCGGGCATGCAGTGTTGCAACTCAACAAAGACGATGGCGGGAACCGGCATTTCGTTTGCATAGAGATGGGTGAATACGCCGAAAGCGTAACCGCAGAACGCATTAAAAGAGCCATTAACGGTTATGCCGATACAGAAAACTGTGCTGTTCCTGGCTTAGGAGGAGGCTTCTCTTATTATGAGATTGGCCCTTCTCTTTTTGACGAGGACGGGTTCATCAATTCCGAGATCTCTATCAAAGAACTTCAAGAATTCGTTTATTACTTAGAAACCAAAAAGAACATCGATGAAACTGTTGATCACGGCAAGGGATATTTAGGAAATGAGGCCGGGATCGACTATTATCTTTTGTCAGACGAGGAGAGCTGTTTAGACTATGCGTTTTGCTTATCTCTTAACCAAGCCTCAAAAGGATTTGTTATCTACGCCTATCGTTGTACGTTATCAGAGGACGAGCTCAAGAATTTTAAAATTCAATTCAAGAAGTTGCCTACTGCCATAAGGGATAAATAAGGGAGGATTGAGTTATGGAACTAAAGACTTACCAAAGCAGATGTCTTAGTTATTTAGACCAATATTTGGATGAGCTTTCCAAAGTGGGGGAACCCAGTTCTGCTTACGCGAATTTCTGGAAGAACAAAAACGTTCGGATTGGTTTCCAAGGTTTGCCATCTTATAGCAGTGTTTTGGGTGGTTGCCCACACGTTTGTTTTAAGGTTCCTACTGGTGGTGGCAAAACGTTTATCGCGGCCGCGGCTTTAAGAAAGTTATTTCAAGGGTTAAAAGTCAGTAATAATAAGCTTGTTGTGTGGCTTGTTCCTTCTGATTCCATTTTGGAGCAAACCTTAAAAAGTTTTAAGGACCCGACCCATCCCTATCGGCTGCGTTTGGAGAATGATTTCAACGGACGGGTAGAGGTTTATTCAAAACAAGATGCGCTTGCGGGGCGTGGATTTAATTCCGTTTCGGTTGAAGACCAACTTAGTCTTTTAATTGTTAGTTATGATTCTTTTAGGGCGAAAGACAAAGAAGGCAGGAAGGTTTACCAGCAAAACGGGAATTTGGTCAGTTTTGCTCAATCATTCGGCGAAGAAAACCCGGATGACGCTTCTTTGGTTGGAATTATTTCTAAGATTCAGCCGGTTGTCGTTGTCGATGAAAGTCACAACGCTACATCGGATTTGAGCATCGATATGCTCAAGCGTTTGAATCCTAGATTTGTTTTGGATTTAACGGCCACCCCCAAGGAAACCAGCAACGTAATTTGTTATGTCAGCGCCAGGGAATTAAAAGCCGAACAGATGGTCAAACTTCCGGTCATCGCGTATAACCGGCCGGATCAAAACCAAGTGATTATTGATGCGGTGGATTTGAGAAATCATCTAGAGGCCGTTGCCAAAGAAGACATGAAAAAGACGGGCAGATATATTCGGCCAATCGTTCTTTTTCAAGCTGAGCCAAAAACGGATGACGACTCGACAACTTTCGACAAAATTAAAGCAAAGCTTGTTGCCGCACATATCCCGGAAGAACAAATTGCAATCAAAACAGCGACGAAAAACGAGATTAGAGGCATCGAACTATCTTCAAACCATTGCCCAATTAGATACATTATTACTGTGAATGCCTTAAAAGAAGGCTGGGACTGCCCATTTGCATATATTTTAGCCACCATCGCAAATCGGAGCTCCAAAGTAGATGTTGAACAAATTTTGGGGAGAATTTTGCGCCTTCCTCACACCGCGGAGAACCCTAGCCAATACTTGAATATGGGCTACGTCTTAACTTCATCCGACGATTTTTCAGCCACGCTGAATCAAATTATTAAAGGATTAAATTCAGCAGGTTTTTCCAATCGGGACTATCGCGCTCCTTCCATTCATGAAGTTACGCCGGCTCCAACCCAAATACCCTTGCCTCAAGTGGAAGGCAACTCATCTGATCCTACAGATGCCATTAACCCCAATAACATTAGTGACGCCCTTACGTCTCGAGAAGCCAAAGGACAAGGCGAAACCCCGACGAGTGAATTGCTTTCTAAAGCCGCTCAAGAAGGGGACCAATATCAAAAAGAATCCGATGCTAATGATGGCTTGTTGGGTGATCAGCCCTTCGGTGAAGAAGCCGAGAACATGAACATCTATTCGATCAATGAATCATTTAAAGATATAGAGAAAATTGCGCTGCCACGTTTTTATATGCATATTGAAACCCCACTTTTTGGGATTCAGGATGTTCCTTTTTCTCGAGAAATGCTTGATGAATCATTTACTTTAAGGGATAAACCGATTCCTCCCAATGTGACTAATTCGAGTGAAAACATTTATCTGTATGACATTGATAAGACGTCTGATGATTCCGGGATTAAGTACCAAAAACTTTCAAATGCTCAGATAGATGATTTTAAGAAGCAACTTGACTCGAAACCACAAGCGATTCGTATCAGTATGTGCAGAAGAGTTTTGCTATATGCGCTCAAAGATTTTAGCCAAGTTTCACACAAGGAGTTGGTTGAGTACGTTGATAGAATCGTTTCCCCGATGACACCGGACGAACTTCAATCCCTACAAGCCAACACTTATGCAATAGCCGATAGAATCCACGCTTATGTAGTTAATCTAATCGAAGAACACCGCAAGAAAACGTTCTACGATGGAATCGAGAAACAAACTATTTTTGTTAAAAAGGATTACAGTTTTCCGCTATCAATTTCGCCGTTAGATGGTGGATCTGGGAAATCAAAGACTTTGTATTCGAGCGAGAAAAACGATCTTAATAACACCGAAAACGCCATTATTGATGATTTGATTGCGCTTGATAACGTGCGCTGGTGGCATCGTATCGCAGCCAAAGGTGACAAAGAATTCTTTATTAATGGCTGGATTAACCACTATCCGGATTTTATTTTAGGAACAAATTCGGGGAACGTAATCTTGGTTGAAGTTAAAGGCGAAGACAGGAAAAACGATGACTCTGCGGAAAAGCTCGTGTTGGGCAGAAAATGGGCTTCAATGGCCGGGAAAGGCTTTAGTTATTATATGGCATTCCTGAATGACGAAATGGATGCGGATGGTTCTGTTCAAGTAAATAAACTACTCGATATTATTAAAAGCCTATAACCTAAGGTCGATTTGAAATTTTCGAGTTGTCTTCGAGAGGGCTTTTTTGGCGTATTTTTGCAAATTTATTTGATTTTCTTATTGATAACGCGATAATGGAAACGGACATAAAAGCCATCGTTACTTATTAAGAGGATGGCGGAAAGGATCAAGTGGACCAAACCATTTTTGGATTTCTTGGTGGAAGCCGGAAGTCCGGGCTGTGCCTCATCGACTGGCCGACCGGTCGCGGTAAAACGACTCAAGCAGAAGAGTACATCTGCAATCACGCGGGGGAGCGGAACATCTTCTATGCCACCCCTTTGAAGAAGAATGTGGGGGAGGCCTATCGGGACACCCTCAAAAGATTCAAGGACAAGGACCGGTTCAAGAGAATCGCCATCCTTCTTCCAAGCAACCTCGATTCGGTGAAAGCGAACCTGGGAAAGGTCAAAGACCTCCTCCCCGAGGAAATCACGCGCGAGAAGGTTTTCATCGACCTTTGGAATTCCGTCTCCGGCTTGTGTATGGTCGAAAACAGGGACAAGCGCAGCGTCCCGCCCGAGCTTCAGGACACGACCGCGAAGGCCGAATCCGCCTTCCGCAGATGGCTCACCGGCTACGTTTGCAAGAACCTAGGAAGAACGGCGAGGGAACGGCTCGCCAGCATCAGGGCCGATGAGAAACTCCGCCATCTGATCGAGCTTTATCCTGCTATCGAAAGCTGCGAGAAGAGCGTTTTCTTCATGACGACCGACAAGTTCTACATGAACAACTCGACCATCGTGGAGCCCAGCTATTCCTTCATCGACAGCGACATCACCAAAGGCGCCTTGGTCTTCCTCGACGAATTCGATGCCTGCAAGGACGCGATCCTCAACCACCAGATCGAGGAGGCCGCGAAGAACGCCGTCGGGAACGTGTTCGGACTCATCAAGAAGATCGGCGACTCGTTCGACTCCCCGATGACCGAGGATTTCTTCGCAGGCGAGCCGGAAAGCAACGGCCACAACGCCGCCTACGTTTACGAGGAAATCAAAAAGAAATTCCATGATGAGGCGCGGGTGAAGCGGCTGAACGTGACCTTCAAATACCGAGGCGAGCAAGACGCCCCGAAGAGCTTCATCTTCAAGGACACGGACCACATCACCATCCTCGAGCAGAAGAAGAGCGACGGGAAGTTCCTCGCCCTGGACGAGAGCAGCCCGACGCTGAACCGCATCTACAAAGCCGATGTCAAAGACGGGAAGAAAGCCACGCTGAACGGCGCTTTGATGACCGCCCAAGGCGACATCGAGTTCTTCGCCAGAGGTATCGCCATCGCCGCCAGGGACCTCACGGCCCATGCCCACGATGTCCAGCATCGGGACCTTTCGGTCGCCGACGCCATCCATTCCTGCCTGGAACGCTTCGACCTTTCTGAGCAGGAGATCGAGTATTTCATGCCGATGGTCCTCAGCGACTTCACCCGCAAGAAGCGGAAGGCCGAGGGGTCGATGAGCCCCGAGTTCTACGAGCGGGGCTTCTCCTTCAACTCGATGGCGGATCAGGAAGCGAGCTATCTCGAGACCAAGATCAAATCGGTCTCGCTTTCATCGACTCCGGAGAGTTACCTCTGCGCCTTGGCCAGTCAGGCCTATGTGGTGGGGCTTTCCGCCACGGCGACCCTGCGCTCCTCCACCGGGAACTTTGACCTGAATTACCTTCAAAGCAAGCTTGGGCCTGCTTTTTACCAGCCGACCCCCGAGGACAAGGCACGAATGGCTGCCCAGATCGCCAAGCAGATGAAGGACTACCATCCGGACATCCGCGTTTCTTTCGAATCCTGCGGTGAAAAAGCCGAGGACAAATACGGGCTCTCCGAAGTGATCGGCGACCCCGACGCGGTCGAGTTCATCACGAGCAAGATCGACAATTCGGGATCCGATGAGGATTTCGATAAGGTTCGGTTCGCCAACGTCTACAAGGCGGCGTTGCGCTTCCTTCTGAACAGGAAGTCCAAGGCTTTGCTCGTTCTCTGCAACCGCAACATGAAGGAGCAGGGCGGCGGCCTTTACAGCAAGGACCGTTTCATCGAATTCCTCAACGACGGTCTCAACGCGATCCGCAAGAAAGTCGGGTTCGGGGTCCTTTGCCTCGATGGTTTGGTCTTCGATGAGAGGAAGACGCAAATCGGGCCGATGGTGGAAGAATTCGGGAAGGCAATCGTGGTCAGCTCCTATCCGACGACGGGGACGGGCCAGAACCTCCAGTATTCCGAGAAGGATGGGACCCAAAAGGACCTCGATTCGCTTTATCTGGAATCTCCGACCAACCTCGTCGTGGACCTCAAACATCTTCACGAAATGGATCAAACCAAGGCGACGGAGGCAATCCTCCGCTATTGCTATCTGGTCGAGGCCGCTTCCGTGTCTGGCGGCATCTCACCTGCCGAGAAACGCGCATACATCAAATGCGCCTTCCAAAAACGCATCAACCCCTTCGCCAAACTCGAGATGAAGGATGGCCATCTTTACGGCTGTTCCTCGACAAATCTCTACGGGATTCGCATCCTCGCCCAGGCGACCGGCCGTATCTCAAGAACCAAGAAAAAGAGCCATGAGGTCAATATCTATCTGGACGAGGCCATCAGCAAGACCTTCGATTTCAGGCTCTTGGACGAATCGGCTTTCGTCGAGGAGTTCCAAGCCATCATCAGAGCCTGCAAGAAACGCCGCGTCGACTACAAATCAGACAGCAACGAGGAGCGGATCAACGCCTGCCTCAACGGGTGCGGATCCCTCAAGAACGTCCTGTGGTCCATCCTCTCCGAGACGAAGGAGGAGTGGAGCGACGGGCAGATCGCGGAATGGCAGGAGATGCGGGAGTATCTCCTCAAGCATCCGACGCTGAGCAATGAGGAGCTTTCGTCCTCGCCCTACGCCTACATGTATTTCCGCGCGCCCCAAGGCGAGAAATTCACCAAATACTATTTCGCGTTCGAGGACGAGGACATCACGGACGTCCGCTATGAATCCCCCGCCAAGGGGACCATGGCGGAGGTGAGCGCGGAGAACGCCAGGCTGACCCTCCTTGCCTCCAATAAGGAATTCGCCAAGGCGATGGCCGACAGAGGCTATCCGACCGCCTTCTGGCCGGACGATGCCATCCTCAACCCGGTCGCCTTCACCAACATCTACAAAGGCGCGCTCGGCGAATTCGTCGTCGAATACGTCCTGAACAGCTACGGGATCGCCGTCCAAGGCATCAAAGAGAACGCCAAGTTCGAGAAATTCGACTTCGCCCTTCAGGAAAGGCCGGACGTCTACGTCGACGCGAAGAACTGGTCGCTTTCGACCGCATCCGGGGCCAACGGGACGATCGATGCGCCCTTTCTTGAGCAGAAATTCCTGGGCAAACTCGCCAAGGTCGGCGGCTCTAAAGCAATCGTCATCAACGCTTTCGCCGACGGAAGCGAGAAGCCACACGTCGAGGGCGGCGGGAAGATCCTCGTCATCCCGACTCTGTTCGACATCGCGAAAGAAGAGTGCCCGGTCGCGCCGGCAGGCCTGTTGGCCATCCGCGAATTCCTGGAGGAAAAATAAATGGCAAACGAGCAAACAGTGGCCGGGACCCCGGTCCTCACCAACGAGCTGGACTTCCAGCCGGATTACGAGAGCCTCGGTCGGGACTTCGATTTCTTCAAGCTCACCACGAGCGAGAAGTACATCCAGCGGGGCGCCCGCTGTCTGGACGATCCCCAGAACGAGTTGAAGGCGGTCTCGTTCTCCTTCGACTACGGACGGACAGCATTCTTTATGTTCCGCAAAGACCAAAAGGTCGATGAAAGCCAGATTTCCATGGTTATCCACAGGGACAAAACAGGCGATGCTCTGACAGTTGAAAGGGTCGTTGCCGAGGACATCAAGGCTTATATCATGCTTCGGCTACTGATTAACGCGATTTCCAACTTCAGCGGTGATTATGTGTTTAACAATCTCTCCGGCAAAATCTACATGGTTTATGAGGTTACCAAAAGCGAGGATAATCTTAAAGCCCTCGAGATTGGCACTGATTGGATGGGCCATCTCAATGCCATCGCAACGACCTTTACGCGGGTTTCGGTCTTCGGCAAAGCTGCCGATTGGTATTTGAATGACGAACCGGCTTATGTTCGTGAAGGCAACAAAAGGACGCTCAAACGGAGCTGGAATTTCGCTAATAAGGATGTTCTTTATATCCGAAAATTTGTTCCAGGCAAAAAGACAAGGATGCCTTTCTATAAACTTGATGATGATAAAAAGGAAGATTGCAAAGCTTATTATCTTTACCAGGTCCTAAAACTGATCAACACAAAATTTGGAAGTTATCTCAAACGCCCATTGTCGTTTAAAGAAATGATAATTTCCAAAGGGATTGAAACGTCACACGATAGACGCTTCATGGATAAAGTCCATTCTCATTTTTACGGGCTAAAGGCGCAAAAAATCAATTGTGTTAATCTTCTTCCTGCGGGTGAGGCCGACAGCGTTTTTGATCGATTTGTGGCGTTATTAAAACAACATTTTGAAGTCGATGCAAACGGCGAGGTTGGACCAGAAGTCGTGGTCTCGGGGAAAATCGACTACTCCGCGGCGAATATCGTCCTCGCTCACGATGAAGATTATTACAAAAGCGAAGAGCACGGCGGCGTTTTAAACGATCCTTATAAAACCCTTCCCAGAATGGATGCCGTTATCCAATCCATCACACTTGAAGAGGCCGGCGATTTCTTTAGAGAAGATATTACTAAAGAAAAAAAGCCGAAGAAATACAGCGAACTGCAGGCCCTTCTCAAAACGATTTTGAAAGAGCTCGTTGTAAAAGACGACATCGTTCACGCCAAAGAGATCACGATTGATGATTGGAAGGACTATAAATTCCCTTCTGATTGGATTTTCGGTTTGGAGGACGATGGGGTTCAGTATTACATGACGATCCATCCGAATGGGGGTTTCGAGATGAAATACGCGACCGCTGGGTTCGTTTCGTCTTTGCCTGAGCAATTCCAACCATTGGCGAAAGCCCTTGCGACATCGAAAGAAAAGACGAAAACAGTTGTCGCCGATTGTTCTGGTAACGTCAACCTAATTTCCAAAACTGGCATGTTCGTCATGCCCAAAGAAGAATCTTTTGGAATGCAAAAAATCAGGGAAAACGAACGGGAATATATGAATGGTGTTTTTGATATTAATTATTATGAAAAATGGAACAAAGGACTCTATTCCGTTGGGGTTCCCCATGCTGCTCTCCAATACGGCCTTTCTAATGCGACTCTAATCTATCAAGCCGACCCAATTCAAGGTAAGAATATTATTGTTAACGTTTTAGAGACCTTCTCAGTTTGGTTTGTTAAGTTGGACAGTTTTACGGTTCTCCCTTATCCGTTTAAATATTTGCGAGAGTATGCATTGATGGATATCTATGCTACCGGTAGATGGAAAGAGAAGCTCGCCGCCAAGAAAAATGGATGACAACAAGCGCATTCCTACAGCTTTACGTCGAAACCACGCTCGCACGGCTTTAAGGCTGGGCATGTATGGATATGTGGTCGTCCGCGAAATGGACGATGACAACGACGCCTTGGTCCGAAAGGTCATGCCTTTTCAGCGCCGCTGCATCCTTTTGTATTGGGTCGAGACCAACGATGGCGGCACCGTGGATATGCTTTATTTCGCCTGCTACCTCGGCTGTGAGGTGAGGACGATTCAGTACGATCTCCATTGGCTGGAGAAGCAGGGCTACCTCAGCATCGAGCCGACCATGGATGAACACGGGGCGACCTCGGTCAACAAATACCACTTCATCCGGGGCATCGAGAGCGAGTTCTACGACTTCAAGCCGACGATCAAGAAAGTCTATGAGAAGGGGAATGCTTTGGCCCTTCGCGAATGACGTTGGGATGACTACAAGGACATCCCCGGAGCCTATGACTGGTACCACAACGCTTTGGACAAGTTCCAGAACTACTCCGAGCTGATGTCCAAGCGACGCAAAAAACGGAAGATCGAGGACAAACGGATGACGGAAATCCGCCCCCCGTTCTTGAAAAAACCTCAAAAATAACGCCACGAATCTGAAAAAACTTTAGCGAATTAGCCCCAATGAAACGGGACTTTTTCATTTTAAATTGTAAATATTTTGGGTCGAGGCCGGTGCAAATCAGTATCTAAGTTTATGTAGGGACAATTCCCAAGGACAACAGCCTGGGGACATGAACCGAGAAAAGGAGAGTGAGGAGACATGAATTTGGACTACATCACCATCAACGGACTCGACGCCAACACCAAGAAGCGGATCGAGGACGATCTCGCCAAGAGCGGATACACCGGAAGCAAATCCGCCTACGTGGTGGCCCTGATGAACGACGGACTCGACAAACGCGAGGCCATTCGGGGCGTCACAAGCGAGCAGGACTTCCAGAGCCTTTACGCCAAGGCGTCCTCCATCGAGGAAAAACTAAGCGAGGTCTCGTCCAGGCAGTGCGAGAGCGGGGCCGGGATGGAGGTCTACAAGGTTCTGGCCATCGAGACCTACCGGCTGCTTGAACTGCTGGTCGATTCGATGGGGCTCGACCACGAAGAGATCGACAAGGGCCGGAAGGACGCCCTGCCGACCAACCTGCTCTATCGGGAAAAGGAGATAAAGAGCGCCTATGGCAACAACACCTAACGTCGTCGTGCGGATGCATTACTACGACATGAAGACCGCCGGCCGTGACTTCTATTCGTCCGGCAAGGCTGATGACTACCTCTCCTACATCGACAAGGGCATTAAGACCGCCGGGGTGAGGGATTACGTCGACTACGCCGGGGACGATGAGAAATCGTCCGGCGTCTTTTCCTCCAACGGCCTCCTGTCCAAAGAGGAGAAGAAGGAACTGCGCGCGGAGCTAAGGGAAACCAAGTCCTGCATCTGGGACTGCGTGATTTTGTTCGAGGAAATCTACGGCAAGGCCAACTGCAACAACTGGATGCGGGCCCAGGAGCTTCTGAAGAAAACGCTGCCAGGATTCTTCAAGAGCGCCGGCCTCGACCCCAAGAAGACCGTTTGGTACGCCGGGCTCCACGAGAACACCGACAACCGCCACATCCATCTGAGCTTCTTCCAGCAAGAGCCGACGGCCTACGACCGCAAGACGAAAAGCCGGGTCTTCCGGCGGGGCAAGATCCCGCTGACGGACATCAACGGCTTCAAGGTCGCCATCGAGAAGCATTACCTCGAGCCGATCGAGGGGGCCTACCGCGTCCGGAGGGCCATCATCGCCGAGATCGACAAAGCGGTGACCGGCTCCTACACCCGCGACGGGAGATCGTTCCGCCGCCTGGTGGAGAAGCTCTATCAGGAGATACCGCTCACCGGCGACCTCGGCTACGAGTCCGCCAACATGGACACCTGCCGTGACGACATCGACGCCGCGACCGGTCTCGTGCTGGAGAACGAATGCGTTACGCCGCTGTGGAACAAGGTGCTCAAGGAGGCCGACGAAAGGGACATGAAAACCATTGAGGTTCTCAAAACTCAGCACATCGACCCGGCCCCTTATCTCTACCGCCCCACGTTCGTCAAAGACATGAAGCGGCGGATGGGAAACGCCCTCATCAAAGAGCTCGTCGCCAAGCGTGGCGAGGAGAGGCGGAAAGCCCTCTTGCTCCATCATCCGAAAGCCAAGCAAAGGCTCCATCAGCGGAGCGCCCTTGGCCTCGTTCTGGGGGCTGCGGCGATGTCCGCCAGAGTCTCGCAGGAGGCGATGGACGCCTTCGATGAGTTTGAGGAGAAGATGCGCGAATGCGAGCGCGAGAAAGAGGAGGGGCAGGAACTGGTGTAGAGGGGTCCACGGCCCTGAAAAAAAGAGACAGGATAACACTTTGTTCTAAAAGTTAGAACCAAGTGAAGTCGAGCGAGCGGGAAACCCGCTCCTCAAAAGACGACTACGACAACGAAAAAGGAAGGATCAAAGGATCTATGGGAAA
>Ga0183095_10125_pt1 | contig 176802 bp, 133 predicted proteins | sample BioMet4_FD_130346 | JGI IMG/M metagenome (GOLD analysis project Ga0183095, IMG submission 130346) | Microbial communities from bioreactor (seeded with sewage sludge) at LBNL, California, USA - Biofuel metagenome 4 (v2) (version 3) | ecosystem: Engineered > Bioreactor > Anaerobic > Unclassified ...
TCCTTAGTCTCTTGACAATTCTAAGGGTAGCTGTTATTTCAGGTGCTGACAATGGCTCACTTTTTATGCCATTTGGGGTGCTAACTTTTTCGAGACCTTTTGCGATACTTTCATTTTACCGAAAACATTCAAATCGGAAAGTTGATTTAAAATTGTGTGTAATATTCGTTTGCCTGCTGCCGAAAGTCTTTTTTTGCGGGTTTCGAAGTTTGTCGTTATGAACACTCGTACCAGTTCGGAGCAGGCGTTTATCGCTTGTTCCAATTTCTTTATCCAAACGGTAAGATAAAAAAGATCTTTACGGCCCAGACCCGACGCGGGGGTTTGTGGGTGTAAAGATCGTTTTGTGTGCGATAAGCCGCGCGGCATTTGCGTCAATCGGGAAAGGATTTGTAGATTTCTCCGGGACGGAGTGTCGTTCTGCGCAGCGCGGCCATCTCCGAGACCGTAACAAACCTCCAGCCCTGCGCGGTGAGCGTGTCGATCGCGCGCAGCGCGGCTGCGACGGAGGTACTGCTCATATCGTGCATCAGAATTACGCCGCCGTCTTTTGCGCTGCGGCAAATCATTCTTGTCACCTTTGCGGCGTCGTGATTTTTCCAATCCTCGGGATCGATCGACCAGAGGATGAGCGAAAAGCCCTCGCGCCGTGCCTCCGCGAGCATTCGCGGTCCGGTCAGACCGCCGGGCGGCCGGAAAAGGCAAGGCGTTTCGCCCACGATCTCGGCAATGGCGAAAGCTGTGCCTTCCAGCTCGCATTTCGTCTGGTCTTCCGACATTTTCTGCATATACTGATGACTGAGGCCGTGCACACCCAGCTCATGACCGTCGGCGGCAATGCGCGCGACCAGTGACGGATACTGCGTGACGCGATAGCCGCACAGGAAAAAGGTGACAGGAACGCCGCGCTCCCGGAGGCCGTCGAGCAGGCGTTCGGTGATGGCGCCGGACGGGCCGTCGTCGAACGTAAGGGCGAGATATCGCGGCGGAGCGGACGATGCGGCGTCGGAGGCGTCCGTGTCCGTCATGGCGAGAAACAGCGCCAGAAGAAGCGTCAGCGCAAAAATTTTCCTGTGAAGTTTCAAATGTGCCGCCTCCTTTCGCGCCGCTGTTTATTATGCGCCGCCGGCGAGGTTCCATCCAAAGAGAGTTTGACGGAATAGTGAATCTGCGGTAGAATACTATCGTTGAGGGAAAAGAGGGATGAGCATGGCGCCTGTTCTCTGCCCGGTTTGCGGCCGCCCCATGGAGATCGGCGAACAGACCTGGCGATGCCCCCAGGGACACGGCTTCGATGTGGCAAGACAGGGTTATGTCAACCTTTTGACTGTGACGCAGAAGCATTCTCGCCACCCCGGCGACACCGCCGGTCAGGTGGCGGCGCGGAAGGCATTCCTGGACACGGGGACTTATGAGCCGATCGCGGCGGCAATGTGCCGCCTGCTTGCGCAGGAGCGGCCGGAGGCCGTGCTTGACGCCGGCTGCGGCGAGGGGTACTATCTCACAAGGCTCGGCGCGGCACATCCCGGCGCGGAGCTGTGGGGCGTTGACATCTCCAAGGATGCTGTGCGTTATGCCGCCGTGCGAAGCCGGGAGGCACATTGGATCGCCGGGACGGCGGCGCATCTGCCGTTTCCGGACGGGACGTTCGGCGCGGTCCTTTCGATGTTCGCGCTGACTGTGCCGGAGGAGTTCCGACGGGTGCTGCGCCCGGGCGGGGCGTTTTTGCAGGTGCTGGCCGGGGAGGACCACCTGCTCGGCCTGAAGCGGCTGATCTACCCGGAGCTTCTGCGGCGGGAGAAGAATCTTCACCCGGTGCTGCCCGGCTTCCGGCTCGAGCGGGAGGAAACGCTGGAATTCCCGTTCCAGCTGGAGGGCAGTGCGCAGATTCAGAATCTGCTTGCCATGACGCCGCACTTCTGGCGCATTTCAGCCGATGGAGCGGCGCGGGCCGCCGCCGCCGAACGGCTCGAGGATACCGCGCAGGTGATCTTCAATCTTTACCGCGCGGAAACTTGACAAAGGGGTATTATATGCAGGATAAGCTGGAGGCTTTGGAAGAAAAATATCTCGAAATGGAGCAGCGCGCGGCGCAGCCGGACTTTTACGGCGACCCGAGAGCCGCCGCGAAGCTCCTGCGCGAGCAGCGCGAGCTCGAGCCGGTCGTGACTGCCTACCGCGCCCTGAAGAAGGCGCGGCAGGAGGCGGACGACCTGCGCGGCATGCTGGATGGGCCGCTGGAGCCGGAGCTCCGCGAACTCTGCCAGGAGGAGTTCACACAGGCGAAGAAGGAAATCGGGGACTGGGAGGAGAAACTGAAAATCCTGCTGCTGCCCCACGACCCGAACGACGAAAAAAACGTCATCATGGAGATCCGCGGCGGCGTTGGCGGGGAGGAGAGCGCATTGTTTGCGCACTCGCTGTTCCGCATGTACAATATGTATGCCGCGTCGAAGGGCTGGAAGGTCGAGCTCCTCAACTACAACGAGACGGAGCTCGGCGGCATCAAGGAAGCCGATTTCATCGTGGACGGCGCGGGCGCCTATTCGCGCCTCAAGTTCGAGAGCGGCGTCCACCGCGTCCAGCGCGTGCCGGAGACGGAGTCCGGCGGCCGCGTCCACACCTCCACCGCGACCGTTGCGGTATTGCCCGAGATGGAGGAGGTGGATGTGGAGATTCGCCCGGAGGACATCGAGATGCAGGTCTACCGCTCCTCGGGCGCGGGCGGACAGCACATCAACAAGACCTCGTCTGCGGTCAGGCTGATTCACAAGCCCACCGGCATTGTGGTCAACTGTCAGGAGGAGCGCTCGCAGGTGCAGAACCGTGAGAAGTGCATGCACATGCTGGCCTCCAAGCTCTACGAGCGTGAGCGCGAGCGCGTCGAGTCGGCCGTGACCAGCGAGCGGCGCAGCCAGGTCGGCACCGGGATGCGCAACGAGCGCATCCGCACCTATAATTTTCCGCAGGGCCGCGTCACCGACCACCGCATTGGCCTGACGCTCTATCAGATCGATTCCGTCATGGACGGCGATCTCGACGGGCTGATTGACGCCCTTGTGACCGCCGATCAGGCGGAAAAACTTCAGCACAGTGAGGAACAATAAATCATGAAAACGCTTATGCTGCCCGGAGACGACCCCGAGTCGGCCGTCCTCGCGGCAAAGATCATCAGGGAAGGCGGCCTCGTGGGCATCCCCACGGAGACGGTCTACGGCCTCGGCGCCGACGGGCTGAACCCCGACGCGGTGCTCAAAATTTTCGAGGCCAAGGGCCGCCCGCAGGACAATCCGCTGATCCTGCACATCGCGGAGCCTGCGCAGCTCTCCGATATCTGTCACGACATCCCGGACTCCGCTTGGCTCCTGGCCGGGACCTACTGGCCCGGGCCGCTGACGATGGTGCTTCCCTGCCGTGACCTCGTGCCCCGGCGCACGACGGCAAATCTCGACACCGTCGCGGTGCGCTGCCCGAGTACGGCGGTTACGCGGGAGATCATCCGCCTCGCGGGCGTGCCCATCGCGGCGCCCTCGGCGAACCTCTCCGGCAAACCCAGCACGACGACCGCCCCGCACGTCCTGCACGACCTCGACGGAAAGATCGAGGCCATCGTGGACGCAGGGCCGTGCGCCGTGGGTGTGGAGTCCACGATCGTGGACCTGACCGGCGGCCGGCCTCGCCTCCTCCGCCCGGGCGGCATCACGCCCGAGCAGCTCACAGAAACGCTCGGCGATCTGGTGATCGACAAGGCCGTCGTCAGCCAGATTGCCAATGACGCCGTGGTGCGCGCGCCCGGTATGAAGTACAAGCACTATGCGCCGCAGGCCGACGTCGTCATCATCACCGGAAAACGTGAGCACGCGGCGGCCTATATCCGCCGCCACTTCGAACCGGGCGACGCGGTGCTCTGCTTCGAGGAGGAGCTGCCGCTCTACGCGGGCTGCAATCCCACCGCTTACGGGCGGGAGGCTGACACCGCCACGCTGGCGCACGGCCTGTTCGCGGCCCTGCGCGAGCTCGACCGGCCCGACGTGCGCAAGATCTTTGCCCGCTGCCCGGTGGGAGGCGGCGTGACATACGCCGTGAAAAACCGCCTGAGCAAGGCGGCCGCTTTCCATTTTGTGTCGGGAGACGAGACGGAATGATCGTTTTGGGCATTACCGGGGGAACCGGCGGCGGAAAGACAACGCTGCTGAGCCGGATCGCGGCGCGCGGCGGATATGTGATCGACTGCGACGCGCTCTATCACGAGCTGCTCGCCGGAAACCGGGCTATGCTCGGCGAGATCGCCGCGCGCTTTCCCGGAACGGTGCAGAACGGCGCGCTTGACCGGCAGAAGCTGGGCCGCGTGGTTTTCGGCGACGCGGATGCGCTGCGCGCGCTCAACGCCGTCACGCATCGGTATGTGAGCGCCGAGGTGGACCGCCGGCTTTGGGAGGCCGCGCAAAGCGGCTGTCTCCTCGCGGCGGTGGACGCTGTCGGCCTGTTTGAAAGCGGCCTGAACCGCCGCTGCGACCGCACCGTTGCGGTGTGTGCGCCGCGGGAGGCGCGCGTTGCGCGGCTGATGGCCCGTGAGGGCATCACTCGCGAGTACGCGGAGCTCCGCATCGGCGCGCAGGAGAAGGATGAGCGCTTCGCCGCGCGCTGCGACGAGGTGCTCGTAAACGACTGTGAAACGGCAGAGGCTTTCGCCGCACGCTGTGACGAGGCGCTGGACCGAATATTGGGAGGTATTGCAAATGAGTGAGAAAGCCTACGAAAAGGAGAGAGCGGCCCTTTTATTCACCCCCCGCAACGGCTATGACCGCCTTTCCGACGCGGACCGAAAACGGATGGAGGAGTACAGCGCAGAGTATCTGCGCTTTGTCGGCGGCTGCAAGACCGAGCGTGAGGCCGCCGAGGCCGCCGTTGCCGCGGCGAAAGACGCGGGCTACCGCGAATTCAAGCCCGGCGGGACACTGCGCGCGGGCGATAAGATCTATCGCGTCAACCGTGAAAAATCCGTGTTTTTTGCCGTGATCGGCAGCAAGCCGCTCTCATGCGGCACGCGTATCACCGTTTCTCACATCGACTCGCCGCGCCTCGACCTCAAGCCGAATCCGCTCTACGAGGACAGCGAGCTGGCGTTCTTCAAGACGCACTACTACGGCGGCATCAAAAAATACCAGTGGACAGCCATTCCTCTGGCGCTGCACGGCATCCTTGCCCTGACCGACGGCAGCGTGCTGCGTGTGAGCATCGGCGAGGAGGCGGGGGATCCTGTCTTCTGTGTGACGGATCTTCTGGTCCATCTGGCATCCGAGCAGATGAAAAAGACGCTGGCCGAGGGCGTGACGGCGGAAAATCTGAACGTGCTCCTGGGCAGCCGCCCGCTGCCCGGCGACGAGGGCTCCGAACGCATCCGTCTGGCCGTCATGATGCTGCTGCACGAGAAGTACGGCATCACGGAGGAGGACTTCCTCTCCGCCGAGCTGACGCTGGTTCCGGCCTTCCCGGCGCGCGAGGTCGGCCTTGACCGTAGCCTGCTTGGAGCGTATGGCCACGACGACCGCGTGTGCGCCTATGCCGCGCTTTATCCGATGCTTGCCCTGAAGCAGCCCGAGCACACGGCGGTCTGCTGGCTGGCGGACAAGGAGGAGATCGGCTCCGAGGGCGTGACCGGCGCGCAGTCCGCGGCGTTCGACCGCTTCATGGACGACCTGTGCCGCGAGCAGAACGAAAATCTGCGCGAGTGCCTGGCAAACTCCGTCTGCCTCTCGGCCGACGTCACGGCGGCCTACGATCCCACCTACGCCGACGCGTTCGACCGCCGCAACGCCGCCCGCCTGAACTACGGTATCGGCATCTGCAAGTACACCGGCGCGCGCGGAAAGTCCGGCGCGTCCGATGCGGCGGGCGAGGTCATGGCCAGGTTCCGCCGTCTGTTTGCCCGCGCGGACGTCTGCTGGCAGACCTCCGACATGGGAAAGGTGGACATCGGCGGCGGCGGCACGGTGGCCAAGTATATGGCCAACCGAAACATTGACACGCTCGACGCGGGCGTTCCTGTGCTGTGTATGCACGCCCCGTGGGAGGTCGTGTCCAAGCTGGACTGCTATATGACCATGAAGGCCAGTCAGGCGTTTTACGGCATGGAATAAAATACGGGCGCCGTCAGACGACGGCGCCCGTTTTCTGCCCGGCGGGGGAGTCCTGTGCTACCGCAGCGCGCCGGTCAGGCACAGCACGGCCTCGAGCACGCCGCCGCCGACTGCGAGAGCCTTGTCCGACGCGCAGTAGCAGTGCGCGACCTCGCAGCGCGGGTCTACGTCGCCGGACTTCATGCCCTTTTGCACCGGCGTGCCGTCGGCCAGAATGCCGCGCAGGATGCCGGAGATCGTGCAGACCATGGGAAGGCCCGCGACCTCGGCCACGGTCTCGCCCGCCTGAACGGCTGCTCCGATGTCGCGGAGCTGACGGAACACGCCGTCCGACGGGGCGCGGAGCACGCGCTCGCCCGCATAGCCGCCGATCAGGCCGGGAATGTTGGTGTTGGGGATGGCGGAGCCTTCGTAGATCACGCGGCCGAGGTAGTGACCGCGCATCGTCTCCACCACAGCGTGACAGTCCTCCGGCGCGGTGAAGCCCGGACCGACGCCGATGACGGCAGGCGCGTCTGTGCGCTTCGTGCCGAGGTTCCGCTTTGCCAGAATCGCGTCCACCAGTGCGTCGGGGCGCATCGCGGGAATTGACGCGCCCTCGGGGTCGGCCAGCACCGGAATCTGCCCGGCGGCAAGGATGCCGGGAACGTCCGAAGCTGAGTCCGCCCGGCGTGCGGTGACGTCCTCCACGGTGAATTCACCGAACAGAAGAGCCTGCGAGAAACAGACCGTCCTCCGGATGGCGGTCGGGCGGGGCAGATCCAGCATGGCCACGCGGATGCCGCTGCGCCAAAGACGCAGGGCGATGCCGCTCGCGATATCGCCGGCGCCGCGGATCAGAACAAGCATAGGATGACCTCCCATTATCTTTCTTAAGAATAGCATTTCCCGGGAAAAAGGTCAAGGGGCGGTTGACGGCGGGGCGCGGCCGTGCTAGACTGAACGCATGGAAAAAAAGATGACAAAAACGCTGACGATTCGGCTGTATACGGAGGAGAAGTGCTTCGGCCCGGGCATTGCGCAGCTTCTGGAGCGCGTGCGCGAGCATCATTCGCTGCGCGCCGCGGCGCAGTCCATGTCCATGGCCTATTCCAAGGCGTGGACGGTCGTGCGCGCCTGTGAGAGCGCGTTGGGCTTCCGCCTGCTGGACTACACCACCGGAGGCAAAAACGGCGGCGGCGCGGAGCTGACCGGCGATGGCGAGCGGCTGCTGGCTGCCTACCGGGCGTACTGCGCGGACGTGGGCCGCCATGCGGATGAGGTCTTCGGAACGTATTTCGCCCCGGAAAACTGGAAACCGTGAAATGCGGGCCGACGGCTCGCATTTTTTATAAAAAGAGAGGGATACTGGAATGAGAATCAGAATAGCGCGCGCCGCCGACGTACCTGCAATTCTGGAGATCTACCGGCCCTATATCGAGGAGACGGCCATTTCGTTTGAATACAGCGCGCCGCCGCTCCAGGCTTTCCGCGAACGCTTTGCCGCTGTCACGGCAAAGTGCCCGTGGCTTGTCTGCGAGAACGGGGACGAAATTATGGGCTACGCCTACGGCGCGCCTGCCTTTGAGCGCACGGCCTACCGGTGGGTGGGCGATCTGTCCGTCTATCTGCGGCGGGACGCGCGGGGCCGCGGACTCGGGCGCGCGCTCTACGAGGTGCTTGAGGCGATGATGGCCGCGCAGGGCTATCAGGCGGTCTATGCGATCGTGACCACCGCAAACGGAGCGAGTATCCGCTTTCACCGCGCGCTGGGCTACGCCGAGATCGGTATGTTTTCGGACTGCGGCTTCAAGGCGGGGAAGTGGTATGGCGTGACCTGGCTCGAGAAGCGGCTTTGCCCCGTGCACGTGCCGGAAGCGGAGCCAACGGCCGCGCCGGAGATGGACTGGAGCGGTTTGAAGTTCCCCGCGCTGCGGGGCGCGGGATGGACGGTCGAACTGATGAACGAGGAATCGGAGAGGAAATAACGATGCAGATTTGTGTTTATGGGGCGTCGTCCAATACGATCGACCCCTCTTATCTTTCCGCCGGCGAAGAGCTGGGGCGCGCGATGGCGGCGCGCGGACACGGCCTCGTGTTCGGCGGAGGCGCGCAGGGCATGATGGGTGCGGCCGCCCGCGGCGTCACAGCCGGGGGCGGAACGATTCTCGGCATCGCACCGTCGTTTTTCAACGTGGACGGCGTGCTTTATCCCGACTGCACCGAATTCATCTATACCGACACAATGCGCGAGCGCAAGCAGCTCATGGAGGATCACTCGGACGCGTTCGTGACGACACCGGGCGGGATCGGAACGTTTGAGGAATTTTTTGAGATCCTCACACTCAAGCAGCTTGGCCGCCACAACAAACCCATTGCCGTGTTCAACATCGACGGCTATTACGACGACATGCAGCGCATGGTGGAGACGGCCGTCCGGCAGAATTTCTTGCAGGAGGCCTGCCTTGGCCTGTACGGGGTATTCACCCGCACGGACGACCTGCTGCGCAGTCTGGAGGAGTATGATGCCGATGCGCTCGACGTGCGGCATCTGAAGAATATTTGAGATGGAAAAAGACGAGTTTCAGAACGGATTTTTGATAAACGGACAACTTTTTCAACCGCTTGCGTGGATCAGCCGCGCGGACCTTCCGGACTTCGGCTGCGAGGGGAGGCCCGACGGCGGCCCGGTCTTCGGCGCGGTCTGGGGAGAGCGCGCGGACGGCGCGCATTTCTGGCGCGTCGCCGAGCGGGACATTTTGGCCGCGGGGCTTCGGGACGATGTCTGGATCGGCCTGCGAAACGGGGAGATCGTTCTCGCATCCGCCGACCGGAGCGCTGCCGAACCCACGGACGCGCAGGCCGTTTGGGCGATCCTGGAAACAGACGGCGTGAAGCCGTAAAAAAACGTACCGCAGGGAGAACCTGCGGCACGTTTTTTGTTCAGCCGGAGAAGGAGGCGGCGGCGGAGACGGTTGCCTCAAGGTCGGCGTCGCTGTGGGCGGCGCTGACAAACATCGCCTCGAACTGCGCGGGGGCAAGATAAACGCCCCGGTCGAGCATATGGCGGAAATAGCGCGCGTAGGCAGCCGTGTCGCACGAGGCCGCGCCGGCGTAGGACGTCACAGGCCGGTCGGTGAAGAACACGGAGAGCAGTGAGCCGATCTGGTTGACGGTGCGGCCGGGCAGTGCCCGGCGCAGGCCGTCCGCGAGGAACGCGGCCTTGCGTCCGAGCTCCCGGTAGAGCGCCGCGTTGCCGTGCAGCTGCCGGAGCATCGCGAGGCCCGCCGCCATCGCCACGGGGTTGCCCGAGAGCGTGCCCGCCTGGTAGACTGCGCCGACAGGGGAGACGTTCTCCATCAGGACGCGGCTGCCGCCGTAGGCTCCGACGGGCATCCCGCCGCCGATGATCTTCCCATAAGTGACGAGGTCCGGCCGCACGCCGAAGTACTCGACCGCGCCGCCCGGCGCGAGCCGGAAGCCGGTGATGACTTCGTCGAAGATGAGGAGCGCGCCGTGCCTGGTGCACAGCTCCCGCAGTCCCTGGAGAAAGCCGGGCTGCGGCGGCACGACGCCCATGTTGGCCGCGACCGGTTCAACGATGACCGCGGCCACCTCGCCCGGGTTCGCCTCAAGCAGGGCCGAGACGGAGGAAAGGTCGTTGTACTCCGCGAGGAGCGTGTCCTGCGCCGCGCCGCGCGTGACGCCGCGGGAATTGGGCGTACCGTTGGTCAGGAGGCCAGAGCCAGCCTTGACGAGCATCGCGTCGCTGTGGCCGTGGTAGCAGCCGGCGAATTTGATCAGCTTGTCCCGCCCGGTGACGCCGCGCGCGAGGCGCAGAGCGCTCATGACGGCCTCGGTGCCGCTGTTCACCATACGCACCATCTCGAGGCCGGGCACCATCCCGCACATCAGTTCGGCAATCTCCACCTCGCGCGCGGTGGCGGCGCCGAAGCTCAGCCCGTCCGCGCAGGCCGCGAGGACGGCTTCCCGGACGGCGTCGTTGTTGTGGCCGAGGAGCATCGGGCCCCAGGAGCAGACGTAGTCGATGTACTCGTTGCCGTCCTCGTCGCGCATTTTGTCGCCGGCGGCAGAGGCAATGAAGCGCGGCGCGCCGCCGACCGCGTTGAACGCGCGGACGGGGCTGTTCACGCCGCCGGGAAGGACCTGTTTCGCGCGCGCGAAGAGCGCGTCGGAGCGTTTCGTTTCCATGGTGCGCGCCTCAGCCGATGTCGCCGGCGCTCATCGCGGCGGCGAGCTCTTTGGCGTAGTAGGTGATGAGGATGTCCGCGCCCGCGCGATAGGCGGCAACGGCGGATTCGCACATGACGCGGTGCTCGTCGATGAGACCGGCCTTGCCCGCCGTGCGGATCATCGCGTATTCGCCGCTGACCGAGTAGGCCGCGACAGGCAGCGTCGTGATCTCACGCACGGCGCGGATGACGTCGCCATAGGCCATTGCGGGCTTGACCATCAGGATATCGGCGCCCTCTTTCTCGTCCATCATGGCCTCGCGCACACCTTCGCGGACGTTGTGGTAATCCATCTGATAGGATTTGCGGTCGCCGAAGGACGGGGCAGAGCCTGCAGCGTCGCGGAACGGGCCGTAGAAGGATGAAGCGTACTTGACCGCGTAGGACATGATGGGCAGGTTTTGAAAGCCTGCCCCGTCGAGCGCGCGGCGGATGGAGCCGACGCGGCCGTCCATCATGTCGGACGGCGCGACCATGTCCGCGCCCGCCTCGGCGTGGGAGACGGCGATGCGGTCGAGGTAGCCGAGCGTCTTGTCGTTATCCACGTCGCAGCCGCAGAGAATGCCGCAGTGGCCGTGGTTCGTGTACTCGCACATACAGATGTCGGTTACAAGATAGATCTCGTTGTGGAACTGGCCGCGCAGGGCGCGGAGACCCTGCTGCACAATACCGTTTTTGTCGTACGCGCCGGAGCCCTTCTCGTCCTTATGCCCGGGAAGTCCGAAGAGAAGAAATTTGCTGACGCCTGCTTCCAGCCCCTCATCAATGGCCTCGGCGAGGCGGTCGGGGCTGTAATGGCACTGCCCGTCCAGCGAAGGGATGGGCTCTTTCAGTCCGGAGCCCTCGCGGACAAAGAGCGGCCAGATGAGCGTGTCGGGACTCATGCGCGTCTCGCGCGCGAGAGAGCGGACAAAGGGATCGTGCCTGAGTCTTCTGCCTCGGTAAATCATGAAAATGCCTCCTCAAGATAGTCGGCCATGGAATCAAGCGTGGCCTGATTGGATTGACAAGTCAGAAAACCGGCCCTGTCCGCGGCCGCAGCGGTCTGCGCGCCGATGCACAGCGCGCGGATGCGGGAGAGGTCGGTAAAGCCGCCGAGCGAGCAGGAGTGTGCAAAGCTCTCCGCGCCGCTGGCGCTGGTGAAGGTCACATAGTCGAACGTGTCCGGCGCGGCTCCCTCATAGGGCAGCGGACGCGTCTCGTAGATGGGAAGTTCCGCCGTCTCCGCGCCGCCCGCGCGCAGCAGCTCGCCTAGTACGGGGTTGCCGTCTTTTGCGCGCAGCAGGGCGATCCGGTCGCCGGGACGAACCATGCCGGTCTCCAGCATGGACTTGGCGAGGGCCTCGGCGTGGAAACTGTCCGGCACCAGGTCGGCCGTCAGGCCGAATTCCCGCAGAGCGGCGGCGGTGCCGGAACCGATGGCGGCAATTTTTGTGGCGGAGAATACGCGGGCATCCCGCCCTGCTGCGAACAGGCGGGTGAAGAATGTACGCACGCCGAAGGCAGAGGTAAATACGGCCGCGCGAAAGCCGGAGAGCTCCGGCGGCACGAAGTCCAGAGGAACCGTTTCGATCACGGGGCAGACGGTCACATCCGCGCCGCGCGCACGGAGCTTTTCCGCAAGGCGGCTGCCGCTCGCGGCGGGCGCCGTGACGAGGATGCGCCGCCCGAACAGGGGCCGGGAGGAGAACCAGTCGAACTCGTCCGAGAGGCGGCAGACCCTGCCCACGACGATCAGGGCGGGGGAGACGACGTGATTTTCCTCCACCGTCCGCTCGATGGACCCGACAGTGGCGACAAATTTTCGCTGATTGGCGCGCGTGCCGTTCTCGATCACGGCGCAGTCCATGTCCGGCTGCATTCCGGCGGCGATCAGTCCCTCCGCGATCTCGCCGCAGGTGGCGACCGACATCAGGAACACCAGCGTCCCGTTCAGGCGCACGAGCGCCCCGTAGTCGAGGTTCAGAGTTCCGTCCTCGCGGCGGTGGCCGGTGATGAAGTGCACCGACGCGCAGAAGTCCCGGTGCGTGACCGGGATGCCCGCGTAGGCCGTCGCGGCGATGGGCGAGGGCACGCCCGGTACGACCTCAAAGGACACGCCGTGTTCGGCGAGCAGCTCCAGCTCCTCGCCGCCGCGGCCGAAGAGAAAGCAGTCGCCGCCTTTCAGGCGCACGACCGTTTTGCCCTCGAGGGCTTTGCCGAGCAAGATCTGATTGATCTCGTGCTGGGGCACGGGATGGCGGCCTGAATTTTTGCCGACATTGATCTTCTCCGCCCGATCTGGCATCATGGCGAGGATCTCCGCGCCCACCAGCCGGTCGTAGACCACCACGTCGGCCTCCGCGAGCAGCCGGCGGCCCTTGAGCGTCAGAAGCCCGGGATCTCCGGGCCCGGCGCCGATCAAAATGACTTTCCCGTTCATCCGCGTGTCCACCTTTCCCGCATGCCCAGGGCAAGCGTCCGGCCCAGCGATTCGGCATCGGCCCGGGGGCCGGAGACGGAATCGATATGGTATGTTTCGCCATCGGCTTCCACAAAAAGGCCCGTCAGCGTGACGTTCCCGCCCGATACGGCGGCGTGCGCCGCCACGGGAGAGGAGCAGCCGCCGTCCAGCGTCCGCACGAAGGCGCGCTCGCACAGCGCGGCGCACCAGGCGTCTTCGTCATGGAGCCCGGCGAGCAGCGAGCGGTCGAAATCGGTGCGCGCCTGCAAAGCAAGAATCCCCTGACATGCGGCGGGCAGCATCTCGTCCACGGAGAATACGCGGAAAATGCGTCCGCTCAGCCCAAGCCGCATCAGTCCTGCCGCGGCGAGGCAAAGCGCGCCGTACTGGCCGCCGTCGAGCTTTGCGAGGCGCGTGAGAACGTTGCCCCGCACCGGCTCGACCGAAATGCCGGGATAGAGGCTGCGGAGCTGGAGCGTTCGCCGCAGGCTCGAGCAGCCGATGGGTTTTTTCGGATCGGGCGCGGCCGCGCCCTCGGGCAGGACGAGTACGTCGCGCTCATCCTCGCGGGCGGAGACGCCCACGATGGGAAGGCGTTCGTCCACCAGCATGGGCACGTCCTTGAAGCTATGTACCAGCAGGTCGGCTTCGCCCCGCAGGAGCGCCGCCTCGAGTTCTCTGGTGAAAAGGCCCTTGCCGCCCACCTTGTCGAGCGTCCGGTCGAGGATTCTGTCGCCCGTTGTCCTGTAGGTTTTGATCTCGACAGTGAGTTCCGGGTGCAGCCCGCATAAGCGCGCGCGCACCAGCTCCGCCTGCACCACGGCAAGGCGGCTCTCGCGGCTTCCGATCACCAGTTTATTCATCCTGCAATACCTCTCGAATTTTTTTTGCCGCGGCCGCCACATCGTGGTGCGCCGTGCCGTCGCCGCAGACGCCGACAGTCACGCGGCCGCTGCTCGCCACGGCAGGAAAGAAGAACGAGCACTCATCCCGGTCGTCGGCGATGCTGGCAAAAACGCCTCGGTGCCGCGCGAGCAAGGCGACGCGATGGTTGACCGCGCGGCTGTCCGTCGCGGCGACCACGAGGAACGCGCCGTCGAGGTCGCTCTCCTCGAAGGGACGCTCGAAGCAATCGATCCGGCCCGCATCGGCGAGCTGGACGATCTCCCCGCGCAGCTCCGGTGCGACGACCGTGATGTCGAACGTGAAGTCCGAAAGCGTGCGGATGCGCCGTGCCGCGATCTTGCCGCCGCCGACGACGAGCGCTTTTTTGCCCGCGCAGTCCACAAAAAGCGGGAAATGTGTCCGCGTGGGTCCGGTGATGGGCTTGTCGCGGCCTTCGACCCACTTGAGAAGCTCTCCGTATCCGTCGGCGAGGATGGGCCGCATGGCCGCCAGCGCGGCTTCCTGCGAGGCTTCGCGCGAGGCGCGGTCGGAGACGGCGTCGATGTCGAAGAGCGCCGTGCCGGGCAGTCTGCCCACGCGCGGGTCGATGTCGCGCGGCATGGCGAGGTCAAGAAAGACGCGCGGAAGCGGCGAAAGACCCGCGAGCCGGCCGGCGATGATCGTGCAGTGGGGGCTCGTGGTGGCGCTGAGCACCGCGTCGAAGGAGGGAAGCCTCTCATAACGCTCGTCATAGGAGATGACGGAGACACCCTCGGGGATCAAAGCGGCGCTGTGGCGGTACTGCCGGAGCGTCATGGTGACGCGGTATCCCGCGTCGCGGAGCGTCCGCGCGGCGAGCCGGCCGATTTCTCCGTTGCCGATCACCAGCACGGAGCGAAGATTTTCGTAGTCGCCGAGCACGCGCCTCGCGGCTGCGGCCACGTTGCCGTCCGAGCGTGAGAAGTGCAGCTCGGTCTTCACGCGTTTGGCCGAGGTGACGGCCTGACGGAAGAAGACCTCGAGCACGCTGTCGAGCGCCTGATGCTCGCGCGCGAAGGCCAGCGCGGCCTTGACCTGCGAGAGAATCTGATCCTCGCCGAAGATGCGCGACCTCGCGCCGCAGGAAAGCTCCGCGAGGTGGAAAAAACAGTCCTCGCCCGCGTGCGTCTCATGCGGCTCCTCCGCCGCGCCGAGGAGTTCGAACGGGTCGAGCACGACGTCCTCGCGCAGCGAGAGATAAATTTCCGTCCGGCTGCAGGTGGAGAGCACAGCGGCCCCGAGGATCTCGGGGCGCTCCGCGGCGCGGGAGAGCAGCTCGGCCTGACGGGCCGCGGAGAGCGCGTAGCACTCCCGCCGGGCTACGCCGGCCAGCCGATGATCCACGCCGGACATGACGACGTTCAAATGAATCGGTCCTTTCCTATGGGGTCAGAGCGTGCGTCCGGAGGCACGGTAGAGCAGGGCGTTGCAGATGGCGGCGGCGACGTTGCTGCCGCCCTTGCGGCCGCGCGCGACGATGTGCGGCACATCCGTCTCCAGAATGAGCTCTTTGCTCTCCACCACGTTGACAAAGCCGACCGGAACGCCGATGACGAGGCGCGGGTGGATCGAGCCCTCGCTGATGAGTTCATAGAGCCGCACGAGCGCCGTGGGGGCATTGCCAATGGCAAAGATCACGTTGTCACCGAGCGAGGCGGCGTGTTCCATGGAGGCGACGGCGCGGGTCGTGCCGTTCCTCTTTGCGGCCTCGGCGATCTCCGGCTCGGCCATAAAGCACCTGACCGCCACACCCAGCTTATCTGCGGCGGCCCTGTTCACGCCCGCGCGGACCATATTGGTGTCGGTCACGATGGTCGCTCCGGAAAGCAGTGCCGCGACTCCCGCCTCCGCCGCCCCGGAGGAGAAGACGAGATTGTCCGCGTAGTCGAAATCCGCCGTGGTATGGATGACGCGTTTGACAATGTCGGCCGTTTCGGGCGGCAGCACGCGCGCGCCGAGCCCGGCGGTGATGAGCTCCATGCTGCGCTTTTCAATTTCGGCGGGAAGAACCCGCTGCAGTTCCACTTTCATTGGCTCTTTCCCTCCATCATACACCCTCGTCGAGGATGCTGTAAATCATTTTCATGTCGAGACTGGCCCGCAGGGCGTCCGCGAGCAGATCGTACTGCCTTTCCTTGTAGGCTGCGAAATCGCCGCCGCCGGAGACGGCGCCGCTCAGTCCGCGCCGCCCGAGCAGCAGCCCGACCAGCTTTTCCGCGAGGTCGCCGCTGTCGAAGAGGCCGTGGACGTAGCTGCCCAGCACCGTACCGCGTACCGCCCCGTCGGGCGACCCGTCCGGCGAGAGTGCGGAGAACGCGCCGCCGCCGGTCAGCTCGGTCTTGCCCATGTGGATCTCATAGCCTGAGAACGAAGCCCCCGAGAGCGGCGAGAAAAAGCCCTCGAGTCGCCCCACTGTGCCGTCCTTGCGCGTTCTTGTCTTCCCCTGCGCGAAGACTGTGCGCACGGGCAGCAGGCCCATGCCGCGCAGCTCACCGCCGTGCTCGGTGTTGAACGGGTCGGCGATGTATTCGCCGAGCATCTGATAGCCGCCGCACACGCCGATCACCGGTGTGCCGGAGGCGTTCGCCTTCTGAATGAGGGCTTCCAGTCCGTTCTGGCGGAGCCAGAGCAGGTCTCCCATGGTGTTTTTCGTGCCGGGGAGCAGGATGAGGTCGGGACGGCCCAGCTCGCCGGAGGAGTTGACATAACGTACAGACACATTCTCAAAACGGTCGAGCGCGTTGAAGTCGGTGAAATTGGAAATACGCGGCAGGCGGATCACCGCGATATCGATGAGGGCCTCGGCGCGGGTGCGCGTGAGGCGAGGGGAGAGACTGTCCTCGTCGTCGAGGTCGAGGTGGAGATACGGCACAACGCCCGCGGTCGGGATGTCGATGTACTGCCGCAGCTGGGCAAGGCCGGGACGAAGAATTTCGGGGTCGCCCCGGAATTTGTTGATGATGAAGGCCTTCACCATGGCCTGCTCGCCCGGCGCGAGGAGCTTGACCGTGCCGTAGAGCGCGGCGAACACCCCGCCCGGGTCGATGTCGCCCACGAGCAGCACCGGCGCCTTCGCGGCGATGGCCATGCCCATATTGACGATGTCCTCGGATTTGAGGTTGATCTCCGCCGGGCTGCCAGCGCCCTCGAGCACCATGATGTCGCTGTGCGCGGCGAGGGTATGGTAGGCGCGCATCACGTCCGGGAAAAGCCTTTTTTTATAGGCAAAGTATTCGGCGGCGGTCATGTTTCCCACGACCTCACCGTTGACGATGACCTGGCTGCCCGTGTCGCCCGTGGGCTTGAGCAGGATCGGGTTCATCAGCACGGACGGCTCAATCCCGGCGGCCTCGGCCTGCATGACCTGCGCGCGGCCCATCTCCAGACCCTCGCGGGTGATGAAGCTGTTGAGCGCCATATTCTGGCTTTTGAACGGCGCGACGCGGTAGCCGTCCTGATGGAAGATGCGGCACAGACCGGCGGCGATCAGGCTCTTTCCGGCGTTGGAGGTCGTGCCCTGCACCATGATGGATTTTGCCATGAAAAGACTCCTTTCAGTCAGGGTTGAGGATGTCCCGGACAGCCTGTGCGAGACGCAGGTTGTCCGCGTGCGTGCGGACGGCGGCGCGGCAGTAGCCGGGGCCGAGACCGCGGTAATTGGAGCAGTCGCGCAGCAGGATGCCGCGATCGAGCAGCTTTTCGCAGAGCTTTGCATCGGGGCTGCGGAAAAAGACGTAGTTGGCCGACGCGCCGAGCACCTCCGCGCCCGCGCGGGTCAGCTCCCCGGTCAGAAAAGGCCGCTCGGCACGGAGAAGCGAGAGCACCTCGCGCACATACGCCGTTTCCCCCAGCGCGGCGATCCCCGCCGCCTGCGCGGGGAGGGAGACGGCCCAGGGCTGCGCGGCCTCGCACAGCCGCCCGAGCAGCGCCGCGTCGGAACTGAGCGCGTAACCCAGCCGCAGGCCTGGCATGGCGTAAAGCTTGGTGAACGCCCTGAGGATCAGCAGGTTCGGGTACGCGTTCAGCCGGTCGCGGAGGGAAAAAGAGCCGGGGGCGTCGAGAAGGCCGATGAAACACTCGTCCATCACGAGCCGCGCGCCGACGGCACGGCACTTTTCGAGAACGGACAGCAGCAGTTCCCTGTCCGCGAGCCGCCCCGTGGGGTTGTTCGGCTGGCAGAGGAAGACCATGTCCGTCTCAGGCGTGAGGTCGGCGAGGATGCGTTCGGTCAGGCCGAAGCCGTTCTCCGCCGTGAGGAGGTGAAAATCGGTGCGGCAGCCCACCGTGGCGAGCGCCGCCTCGTATTCGGCGAAGGTCGGGGCGGTGAGGAGCGCGCGGCGAGGCCGCTCGGAGAGAGTCAGGCGGTAGATCAGGTCGGCCGCGCCGTTACCGCAGACGACCTGCCCGGGCTCCAGTCCCTCATGGGCCGCGATGGCCTCGCGCAGACGGCGGCAGAGGGGGTCGGGGTACTCCGACGCGTGCGCGAGCGAGGCGGCGGCGGCCCGCCGCACGCCCTCCGGCAGCCCGAGCGGGCTGACGTTCGCGGAAAAGTCAATCGGCGCGCGGCCGTATTTCCGGGTATAGCTTTCGACGTCGCCGCCGTGATGATGCTGCATGATAAGACTCCTCAAAACAGGATGATGGCCAGCCGCGCGCCCTCCGCGAGCGCAAAGCAGAGCAGCGAGGTCGTGTGCATGAGACGGTTGGCCGCCGGGATATCCGAGACGGCGACGGGTCGAAGAGGGTCGCCGATCGTCGGCTTGTGCTCGATTTTACCGAAATAACTTGCGTCGCCCGCGAGCTGCACGCGCAGCGCGCCCGCACAGGCGGCCTCGGTGCAGGCGGAATTGGGACTCTTGTGATTCCGGCGGTCACGGCGGAAGACGCGCCAGGCATTTTTCCCGTCGAGCCCGGCGGGATATGCGGCGAGCACCATCAGCATGCCCGCCACGCGGGCGGGGATCAGGTTGCACGCGTCGTCCAGCCGCGCGGCGGCAGTGCCGAAATGGCGGTAGCAGTCGTTGCGGTAGCCCACCATGGAATCCATGGTGTTGACCGCTTTGTAGAGCATGGCGAGCGGCGCGCCGCCGAGAACCATAAAGAGGAGCGGCGCGATCACGCCGTCGGAGGCGTTCTCCGCGACGGTCTCCACGGCGGCTTTCGTGACGCCGGTCTCGTCGAGGGCCTCCGTGTCCCGCCCGACGATGCGGGACACCATCCGCCGCGCGAGCGGAAGGTCACCCTGCGTGAGAGCGTCGTATACTTTCATGCTCTCCGTGCGCAGGCTGCGTGCGGCGAGGAGCTGGAAACACCAGAACGTCTCCAGCGCGAACCGGGCGGGCGGCCAGAGGTTTCCCAGCAGACGAAGCAGGAAAAACGGTACGCAGAACGAAACGGATGTCAGGATCAGCACCAGACAGAGCCCCGCCAGGAACTCTCCGCACGGCGTCTTCGGGAAGAGCCGCCGCAGCGGCGGCTCCAGCAGGGAGATCAGCCGGCCCATCAGCACGACGGGGTGCGGTAGCGGCCGCGGATCGCCGAACAGGAGGTCAAGCGCCGCGCCGACGGCGACGGCCAGCAGAGTTTCCAATCAGCGAACCTCCCCAAACGATGCCGCGGCCGAGACAAAGCGGCGGGCAAAGTCGATATTGGCGTAAAAATACAGGTGCGGAAAACCCGCGAACAGGCTTTTGTCCGCGTGGATGCAGGGCCAGGAGACGGTGCGCGCCGGCTTCTCCGCAAGGAAGTCCGCGCCGCAGTCCTCCGACTCGTAGTAGTGGAATTCGTGCGCGCGGATGCGTCCGCCCTCGCGGGCGAGCAGGTTTTCCCTTTGCGAGGTCAGCGTCACATAGCCGAAGCGCCGCAGCGCGCCGGTGTAGCGGCAGCCGCCGGGGATCACGCCCGCCATGGGGAAAGCGTTCCCGCCAGGGTCTGTCAGCGTCTCGTGCAGGTAGAGAAAGCCGCCGCACTCGCACAGGGACGGCATCCCCGCCGCGACCGCGCCGCGGACGGCCCCGCGCATCGCGGAATTCTCCGAAAGCTCCTTCGCGCAGAGCTCAGGGTAGCCACCGCCGAGGTAGAGCGCGGACGTACCCTCGGGCAGCGCCGGATCGGTCAGCGGCGAGAAAAAGGCGAGCCGCGCGCCGAGTTTTTGCAGCAAGTCAAAATTTTCCCGATAGTAGAAGCAGAACGCTCTGTCCCGTGCCACGGCAATAAGCGGCGCGGCGTTTGTGACGGGGGAGACGTCGAGGGGCGCGGCGTCGAGAGCGGGCGCGTCCTGCGCCAGCGCGATCAGGCGGCCGAGGTCGGCATTCTCCTCGAGAAGGTCGGCGATGCGGTCGATCTTCCGGCGCAGCCCGTCCACCTCCTGCGCGGTCACAAGGCCAAGATGGCGGCTTTCAAGCGCAATGTCCGCGTCCTGCGGCAGAAAGCCGAGGACTTCCACGCCGCACGTCTCCTCGATCAGCGGTCTCAGCAGGGAAAACTGCATCTTTGTGCAGCGGTTGAGCAGCACCGCACGGATGCGGCTGTCTGCCCGGAAGGTGAGGAAACCGCTGATTTCGGCGCAGAGCGAAAGAGATGCGCCCTTCGCGTCCGCCACAAGCACGGCGGGCGTCTCCGTCGCGGCGGCGAGGTGGTAGGCCGAGGCCCGGTCGGTCGTGCCGCCGAGGCCGTCGTAATAGCCCATCACGCCCTCGAGCACGGCGATGCCGCACTCCCGCGCGCCCTCCGCAAGCAGGGAACGGACGGTCGCTTCCTCTGTAAAAAACAGGTCGAGGTTGCCGGTTTTCGCACCGAGCACCTCGCTGTGGAACATCGGATCGATATAGTCCGGGCCGCATTTGAAGGCGGCGGGCTTCAGCCCGCGCCGCTGCAGGGCCCGCAGCAGGCCGCAGACCACGGTGGTCTTGCCGCCGCCCGAGCGGGGCGCGGCGATCAGAACGCGGGGGAGCCGTTCGGTCATGCCGGTTCCTCCCCACCCGCGCAGAGCAGGGAAATGGGGTTCTGCGCCGTCATCATGTGGTAGCGGCCAACCTCGCGCGAGCGGCTGACGGAGAGCTGCGTGATCTCGAGGCCTGAAAAGCCGAGCGACTGAAGCGCCGAGAATGCTTCTGCGAACGTTTCGGCTGCGATGGCGCTCACGCACACGCGGACGGACGGATTTTTCTCTTTCAGGCAGGCGAGGATCTCGCGCAGGCTGCCGCGGCTGCCGCCGAGGAAGACGCGGTCGGGAGCTGGCAGCGGCGCGAGCGCTGCGGGCGCGGAGCCCTCCACAAGGCGCAGATTGTACGCACCGAATTTTTCCCGGTTGCGGCGGATGAGAGCGCAGGCCGCGTTCTCGCACTCCACGGCGTACACGCGCGTGAAGGGGGAGACGAGCGCGAGCTCCACGCTGACCGAGCCCGTGCCTGCCCCGACGTCCCAGACCGTCTCGCCCGGCCGAACGCCGAGCTTGGCGAGGACGGCGGCGCGCACCTCCTGTTTGGTCATGGGCACGTCGCCGCGCTCGAATTCCCCGTCGGGGATACCGGGCGTGCGGCGGGACAGCTCAGGCCGCGTGATCCATACGGCGCTGAGAGGGGAAAACGTCCGGCACGACAGCTCCTCGGCCGTGCCGGTCGTGACGGTTTCGTTCGGATAGGAGAGATTTTCGCCCACCGCCGCATAAACGCCGCCGAGTCCGGCCTCGCAGAGGTCGGCGAGCAGGCTTGCGGGGGTGGTTTTTCCGCCGGTCAGGAAGAAGCTGTCCCGGGCGGACAGCACCGCGCCGACTGTGTCGCAATCCGAACCGTGGGCACTGAAGAGCGCCGTGTCCTGCCAGGGGCGGCGCAGCCGGGCGGCAAAATACTGCACCGTGGTGACGCCGCAGAGCACGTCCGTGTCCGCTGGCAGACGTGGCAGCAGTTTGGCAGCGCCGCTGTAAAAGCCGACGTCACCGCTCATCACGACGGCGGCCTCGGCGCACCCGCCGTGCAGGGAGAGCGCGGCGAGAATGTCGTCCGGCGAGACGGCGGCAAAGCGCGCGCCGGTCAGCTCAGGCGGCAGCGAATCGAGCATCCGCCGCGCGCCGACGAGCACCTCCGCGCGCGAAAGCGCGCGCATCGCGCCGAGCGTGAGCGTGTCCGGGTTGCCCATACCAATGCCGATGACGGAAATGTGCATGTTCAGTCCCTCCTTATGAGGTCGAGCACCTCTTCATAGGAAAGCCCGTCGTCCGGCGGGCGGGAAACGACGAATACGGCGGCGCCGAAGCGCCGTGCTGCATCCACCTTTTCCGGGAAGCCGCCTGCCGTGCCGCCGTCCTTGGTGACGAGCGTTGCGATGCGGCATGCCGAAAGGTCGCGGAGATTGTCCTCCACGCTGAACGGGCCCATGGCTGCGAGGATGTGCTCCCCGCCGAGACCGGCAGCCCGGCATTTTTTCACAGAGTCTGCCGTGGGCAGCACGCGCGCATAGACGCGGCGGCGGAAGTCCGGCACGGCGGAATAGAGCCCGATCTCCTTGCTTCCCGTGGCGGCGAGAATGTTGCCGGATCTTGCGCCCGCGGCGGCCACGGCTTCGGCGAGCGTCGGGAACCGGGTGCAGCCCGTCTCGTCGCCCTCGCGCCGCAGCAGCCGGATGCGCCGGACGCCCGCCGCGTCGCAGGCGGCGCAGACGTTCCGGCTGACCTCCACCGCGTAGGGATGCGTCGCGTCGATCACGGCGGCGTAGCCGCCCTCGCGGAGGAAACGCCCGATTTCTTCCGCGTTCATGCGTCCCGTGCGGACGGTGAGGCCGGGGCAGGCCTCCATCAGCGCCTCGCCGTAGTCCGTGGCAACGCTCGCGGTTACGGCCCAGCCGAGCTCCGCCGCGGCACGGGCAAGCTCGCGGCCCTCGGTGGTGCCGGCAAAAATCAGCAGCTTTTTCATGCGCTTACAGCTTCTTTTCGTAGCCGCGCGGCGTGACGAGCTTGCCGCCGAGCTCCTGTGTGGCGGCGTTGCCGATGAACACCGTGCAGAACATGTCGAGCGTCTCGTCCTTGAGCTCGCCGAGCGTGAGAACGCGGCTCTCCTGACCCTCGCGGCCGATGTTGCGCACCCAACCGCAGCGCGTCTCCGCGGCCTTGTAGCGGAGCATCAGCTCGCAGGCGCGGCGCAGATAGTCCCGGCGCTTGTGGCTGGAGGGGTTGTAGAGGGCGATGCAGAAGTCCCCTTCGGCGGCGAGAAGAAGGCGCTTTTCGATCTGCTCCCAGGGCGTGAGCAGGTCGGAGAGAGAGATGACGGCAAAGTCGTGCGAGAGCGGCGCGCCGAGCACGGCCGCGCCCGAGAGGGCAGCGGTCACGCCGCAGACGATTTCGATCTCCACCGGAGGCAGCTCCGCCGAGAGCTGATAGACGAGACTCGCCATGCCGTAAACCCCCGCGTCGCCGCTGCATACCAGCGCGACGGTGCGGCCGGAGACGGCCGCTTCAAGCGCCATGCGGCACCGGTCGACCTCCCGGGTCATGGGGGTCGTCAGAACCTCCTTGTCCGGGAACAGCGGACGCACGAGACTGATATACACGCCGTATCCGCAGAGCAGATCGGCGTCCGCCATCGCGGCGACGGCCGCGTAGGTCATGTCGTTTTTTCCGCCGGGTCCCAGCCCGACCACATAGAGTTTACCCATGTTGTACCTCCCCGAACGTGAGCGCCGGGGCTCGCGCCGCGACGGCCATGGTCACGCCGTTGCCGGCGTTTTTTCTGAGAATCAGCTTGCCGCCCGGGCAGCCGAGCACCGCGCTGCGCTCGCAGACATTGTCCGTGCCGGTGACTTTTTTGACGAACTCTGAGCTTGTGAACGTGCCGGGCGCGCCGTTGAGCTCCGAAGCGGAGAATGTTCGGAAGGGAAGCCCCGCCTCGCGGCAGAAGTCCACGATGCCGCGCTCTCCGGCCTTCATGTCGATGGAGAACACGCCAAAAACAGCCTCGGGCATCAGGCTGCCCTTTTTCAGCAGGGCTTCATAGGCCTCGTGCACCGCCTCCGCCGGGATGCCGCGCCGGCTCCCGACGCCCAGCGCGCAGACGCGTGGCACCAGATGGAGCACCTGTTCCCGCCGCCGGACGCGGCAGGAGACGAGCACATCGTACTCGCCCTCCGAAACGAGTTCGACGCCCTTCGGCGGCGCGCCCGCAATGGGGGACGGGCTGAACAGGCGAATGGTTTCGCCCGCGAGCAGCCGGGCCGAGACCCACTTGATCTGCCCGGGATTGATGATCGCAAGGCCCTGCTCCTTCGCCCAGGCGTCCACGGCGAAAAGCCCGTTCACATCCGTTCCCGTGGTCAAAACGGGTACCGCGCCGAGGCTGGCCGCCAGCTCGCGCGCAAGGCGGTTCGCGCCGCCGATGTGGCCCGAGAGCAGGGAAATGACGAATCGGCCCGCTTCGTCCATCACGATGACAGCCGGATCGGACACCTTTGAGACGATATGCGGCGCGGCTGCGCGCACGGCGATGCCCGCCGCGCCGACGAACACCAGCGCGTCCGAGCCGGAGAACGCGGCGGCGGTCCAGTCTCTCAGAGAGACTTTGTCCGGGCCGGAGCCGAGAGCTGCTTCTGCCGTGTCGCCGCGTTCGCGCAGGGCCGCCGCGGCGCGCTCCGCCAGCGCGGCGCCGCGCGCAGTGAAGGAGATGAGGCTAATTTTCATGGCTGGCCTGCCGGTAGCCGGTGGAGAAGGAGGGGTCGTAGAGCTTCGAACGCTCGTAGCCGCAGCCGAGGAAGCCGCCCACGGTGACGAGCGCGGTCCTGGTGATGCCGTTGCGCTCGGCGGTCTCGGCGAGGGTGCCGATCGTGCAGAGCATTACCTTCTCATCAGGCCAGGTGGCCTTGTAGACGATGGCGGCGGGGGTGTCCGGCGTGTACGCGCCCAGCAAAAGCTCCTCCGCGAGCGCGGGAATCATGGAGGTGGAGAGAAAGATCACCATCGTACTGCCGCTTTTGGCAAGATTCCTGATCTGCTCGCGCTCGGGCACGGGCGTGCGCCCGGCCATGCGCGTGATGATGACGGTCTGGCTGACGCCGGGCAGGGTGTATTCCGCCCGCAGCGCGGCCGCCGCGCCGCAGAAGCTAGAGACACCGGGGACGACCTCGTAGGCGACGCCGCGCTCGGCGAGTAGATCCATCTGCTCGCGGATGGCGCCGTACAGGCAGGGGTCTCCGGTGTGGAGGCGGACGGTCATGCGGCCCAGCTCCTCCGCCCGGAAGATCGTTTCCGCGACTTCCTCGAGCGTCATGCGGGCGCTGTCGCAGACCTCGCAGCCGGGTTTGACACCTTCAAGCAGAGCAGGGTTGACGAGACTTCCGGCGTAGATCACGACATCCGCCTCGCGGAGAAGCCGAGCGCCGCGCACGGTGATGAGATCGGGTGCGCCGGAACCGGCGCCGACAAAATAGACCATGGTTTTCTCCTGCCTTTCAAGCGCGGACGATGATCGTCGTGAAATAGCTGATGTCGTCTCCCGCCTCGTCGGGAGCGCGGCAGACCTTCTCATTTGGGAGGCCGCAGTTCTGTACGAGCTGCGCCTTGTTCTCCAGCCCGGCCTCGCGCAGCGCAGCGCGGACGGCAGGCATCGATTTCCCGGTTTTCATGAGCACTTTCGTGCCGGGCAGCGCGAGCGCCTCGGCCACGGGCATCCCGCTTGCGGGGATGATGTGCAGAGGGAGATTCATCTCCGTCAGGCCGGTCTTCAGCACAGCGGCCACCGCGCAGAAGCTCGGAACGCCGGGGATCATCTCGACCTCGTAGCCGTCGGCGAGGATGAGCTCCATCACATACGCGAAGGTCGAATACACCGACACGTCCCCGAGGTTCAGCATTGCCACGTCCGTTCCGGCGGCGAGGCGGCTCTCGATGAGGCCGGCCGCGGCGCGGTGGCTGCGGCGCAGAGCCTCCCTGTCGCGGGTCATGGGAAATTCCAGCGGAAGGATCTCCTTGCCGCGAAGGTCGGTCGCGCCCGAGGCGATGTCCAGCGCGAGCGTTTTCTCGCCCGCTGTCCGCGGCACGGCAACGCAGGCGCAGCGCTCAAGCGTGCGCACGGCCTTGAGCGTCATCAGCTCCGGGTCTCCGGGGCCGACGCTCACGCCGTAAAGAATTCCGGTCTTCATGCTTGCTCTCTCCATTCTCTCCAGATCGATTGGCCCTCGGCTGTCGCGCCCAGGGCGCCGTATTCGCGGCTGAACGTCACCGCGCCGACGCGGAATGCGCCGCGCGCGCGGCGCTCCAGATGAAATTGAATCCGCTCCAGAAGCCGCGCCATGACGGGCGCGAGCAGTCCCGCATCCCGCAGAAGGCCGACACAGGCGTCCGAGGTGGGACACTCCGACAGAGCCTCAAGCAGCGGGAGCGGCGCGCCGCAGAGTGCGGCATGGGCAGTAAAGAGCTCCGTGCGGCAGTCCGCGCAGAGCGAGTGCGTGTTCATGATGCCGCCTGCGAGCTTTACAAGCTTGCCGAGGTGCGAGACGATCAGCACCTCCGCGAAGCCCGCGTCCGCCGCGAGGTCAAGCGCGTCGCCGAAAAAGTTGGAGATCGTGACGCGCGGGATCGCGTCGGGGAGGCCCATCGTGGCCAGATATTCCGCGCCGTAGTTTCCGGGCACGAGGATCACTCGTCTCGCGCCCGACGCGGCGGCGACGCGCAGCTCCACGCCGATCGTGTCGATCAGGGCCTGAAGACTCATCGGCTGCACGATGCCGCTCGTACCAAGAATGGAGATGCCGCCCGTGATGCCGAGGTTTGGGTTGAAGGTTTTTTTGGCCAGCGCCTCGCCGCCCGGCACAAATACCGTGACGGCGATGCCGCCGGAATAGCCCGCGCGGAGGCATTCGGACCGGACGGCTTCCCCGACCATGCGGCGCGGCGTGGAGTTGATCGCAGCCGCCCCGACAGGCTGGTCGAGCCCGGGCTTTGTGACCCGGCCGACGCCCTCGCCGCCGTCGATCGCGATGCCCTGTGCGGTTTTGACCGCGCGGACGCAGATCAGCGCGCCGCTCGTCGCGTCGCAGTCGTCCCCGCCGTCTTTGCGGACGCCGCAGGAGACCTCGTCCGCGCCGCGTGTGAGCAGCTCAATGGGAGCGGTCACGGAGAGACCCTTCGGTGTGGTTACGGTGTATTCCGCAGCGCTCCCTCCGCCCAGCAGCATCCGGCAGGCCGCGCCTGCCGCGAGCGCGGCGCAGGTGCCTGTGGTATAGCCGCAGCGCAGCCGCTTGCCGCCGCTGACAAGGTAGACGTCAAAGGACATGCTCCGACGCCTCCCGCGCATGGTCGCAGTAGATCCTGCGGATCTCCGGATATTCCCCGAGACCGCGCACGACGGCGCGTGTTTGGATGCCTGCCGCGCGGAAACGGGAGAGCCAGCTCTCCGGCCCGGGGCCGTTCATGTCGTTGCGGGCGTGGTCGCCGGCGACGAGCATCAGCGGCGTGAGCACCGCGCGGGCAAAGCCCCGCTCGCGCACGGAGTCGATTGCGGTGACGAGATCGGGCCAGGCCTCGACCGTGCCGATGCAGACGTCGCGGAAGCCGTTCCGCCGCGCGAAATAGTCCATCGCGGCGTAGACGGTATTGCAGAAGTGCTTTGTGCCGTGACCCATCAGGACGAGCGCCTCGTCCGGCTCGCGGCAGACCGTGCCGCTCACGGCCCGCAGCACGCGGGCAATGTCGTCGTAGTCGGCGAGCAGGGGCCGCCCGACGGCGACGCGGCGGAAATGTGGCTCGACACCCTCAAGCGCGGCGCAGAGTTTGTCGTACTCCTCGCCGTAAATGAGATGTGTGGGCTGGCAGATCACGTCCTTCACGCCATCGATCTGCATCCGGGCAAGCGATTCCGACATGCCCGGGATGTCGATCCCGCGCCCGCGCAGAGCGCGGCGAACCATCCCGCTGGTAAACGCGCGGTAGGCGGGAAGGCCGGGGAAGGCCGCCGAGAGCGCGGCCTCGGTCGCGTCGATGGCCTGTCTGCGCGCATCGTCGTAGCTGGTGCCGAAGCTCACGGTCAGGAGCGCCTGATCTGACATTTGAATTCCTCCATGGTGCGCGGGACGGGGGAGAGCCCCAGCGCCTGTGATAGTTCGAAGATAACCGGCTTGCGCAGCCCCGCGGCCCGCAGCAGCGCGTCGTCCGCAAAGACGCGCTCACTGTCGCCGTCTGCGAGGAGCTGCCCGTCGGAGAAGACGAGGACCCGGTCGGCGAAGCGCCAGGCGAAGTCCACGTCGTGCGTGGAGACGACCACGCCCATGCCCTCTCCGTGCAGACGGGCGAGTGTGTCCTCCAGCTGGAGGGTGTGGGTACAGTCCAGGCTGGCGGTGGGCTCGTCCATCAGTAGGATGCCCGGGCGCATGGCGAGGATATCCGCGATGCTCACGCGCTTTTTTTCGCCGCCGCTCAGATAGTGCGGCGGGCGCGAGCGGAAATCGGCGAGGTTCATTGCAGCCAGGGCCTCGTCGCAGCGCGCTCGCGTCTCCGCCTCGCTCATGCCGAGGTTCAGCGGGCCGAAGCCTACCTCCGCCTCCACCGTGGAGGCGATGATCTGGCTGTCGGGGTCCTGAAAGACAATGCCCACGCTCCGGCGCAGCAGCGTCATGTCCTTTTTCCCGCCGCCGAGCGCCCGTCCGTTGAGCCGGAGCGTACCGGAGCATGGGCGGAGCACGCCGTTGCAGCAGAGGAAAAAGGTGGACTTGCCCGCGCCGTTGTTGCCCAGCAGGGCGACCTTCTCGCCGCTTTGCAGGCGGACGCTGATCTCGCGCAGGGCGCAGGGGCCGTCGTCGTAGGTATAGGAAACACGGTCGAGCTCGAGCAGGACCGACGGCTGTTCGTTCATAGAAAGCTCCTTTCCGCCGCCCAGACCAGAGCCAGCAGCGCCGCGCCCAGGCAGGCGGCGGTCAGATCCCGTGCCCGCAGCGGCTTGACCGGCGAGAGAAAACGGAGATGTCCGTCGTAGCAGCGGGACTCCATCGCGTCGAACGCGGTGGAGGCGCGCCGGAACGAGAGGGCGAGCAGACTGGTCATGATGCCGCCCGCCGTGCGCATGGCGGCGCGATGGCCGCGAAAGCCGAAGCGGGACGCGGCGGCGGTCTTCATTGTGCTCATCAGTTCGCCGAGCACGAAAATATAGCGGTAGATCAGGAACATCAGCTCAATGACCACCTCAGGCAGGCGGACGGCCCGCAGGACGGAGACGATGTCATAGAGCGGCGTGGTCAGCGAGAGCGCATACAGGCAGCATATGCCCGCGAGCACTTTGGCGATCAGCCGCAGGGCGTCGAGCTGGCTGGCCTTTGTGACGATCAGGAAACCGCCGAACACCGGAAGATTCAGCACGCCCGCGGCGCCGCGCGACCAGTCGAACAGGACCGCAAGCACGCTGACCAGCAGAAACGCGACGGGTACCAGCAGCAGCCGCAGGTATTTCTGCAGTCGAACCCGCCCGCTCAGAAGGACGATCAGCGCCATCATCAGGGCCGCGGCGAGATCAAACAGCGCCGAGCGGCTCGCAACGGCAGCCAGCAGCGCGCCGCAGAAGAAGATCATCTTGAGCGCCGGATTGACTCCCGACAGGCGGGAATTGACCGAAATCTGGTCGATCGTCGCGAGGGACTCACCATCCCGCCGGTGCGAGGCGGCCGCCAAAAGAGCGGCGGAGAGCGCCGAGAGCGCGGCAAGCGGCACGGTCGGGACACGGCCGAAGCAGGCGGTAAACAGCACAAAGCCGGACAGTACGGAGATAAAAATCAAAACGGTTCCTCCCGGATTCAGGTGGGGCCGGATTTGGAGGCGGCATCCCCGCCGTACTTCTTCTTGGCGGCAAGCCAGCCGAAGCCGAAGCAGAGCACGCCCGAACCCAGCGCGGCCTGAAGGCAGAAGAGCAGGCTCTCTGTCTCGCTGCCGGGAAGCGTGACGAGATTTTTCGCCCACGGCTTGTAGCCGGGGTCGACCTCGGAGACCGTATTTTCCGCCGCGCTGTCCGCGCCGCCGAAATCCGCGTGCAGCGTGAGGAGCGGCACGACCGCGATGATGACGCACAGCAGCAGGAGAATCAGCGCTGTCTTGAGCTTTTTATGCTTCATTTTTGGCCTCCCGGGAATAGCCCAGAGCGGTCAGCTCGTTTTTGGCGACGCTCTCGAGCGCCATGACGACCACGACGGTCAGCAAGCCCTCGATCACGGCCAGCGGGATCTGCGTGACGGCAAAGATGCCCATGAACTTCACCACCGAGCCCCATACGCCGCCCACGGCGCTGGGATGCGCGAGGCCGAGCTGCACGCTCGTCACGCAGTAGGTGAAGAGATCGCCCAGGCACGAGGCAAGGAAGACGGCGACGTGCTTGCTGCATTTCAGCCTCAGACCGAGGCGGTAGATGCCCCACGAGACGAAGGGCCCGGCGATCGCCATGGAGAAGATGTTCGCGCCGAGCGTGGTGAGCCCGCCGTGAGCCAGCAGCAGTGCCTGAAACAGCAGTACGATCGCACCGATGACCGCCATCGGGGTCGGCCCGAAGAGAATCGCGCCGAGGCCGGTGCCGGTGGGGTGGCTTGAGGAGCCGGTGACGCTGGGAATCTTCAGCGCGGAGAGCACGAAGGCGTACGCGCCGACCATCGCCAGGATCAAAAGCGTCCTGCGGTTGGCGGAGACGGTTCTGTTGATGTGGATGACGCCGAGCACCAGGAAGGGCAGGCACACAGCCCCCCAGGCAATGCAGTGGCTGAGGGGAAGGTAGCCCTCCATGATGTGCATGGCGCCTGCCGTCGGCATCAGCATCAGGCAGATCACGGGGAGAAGAGACGCGGAGAAAAACGTTTTTTGGGTTCTTGACATATGGCTCCTCCTAATAATCATTTGGCCTGTGATGCCGGCAGGCCCGAAAATAAGTGATGGAAATCGGACTTCTGACTTTCGGCGCGATGCGCCGGGCAGAGGCGGCCCCGTGCAGGAATTTCACCTGCTGGTCCGAAAAAAACATCCCTCCGGTGTCGGAGGGATGTGAAAAACCGGCGTCAGGCCAGACGCGCGGAGAAAACCCATCCTGCCCATACACCGTGGACAGTTCTGGAGGCAGATCCGGAATCCTGGCTGAGAGGAGAAAATTCCTCAACACAGTGGCGAGACCGCGCAGGCTTAAACCTGACTTCCCCGGCGGGCAAACTGCCCACACTGCCTTTCCTATGCAATTGCAGTAAGTATACCATGAAACGTATCGTATCGCAAGGGAAATCGCGGAAAGTTCCGACATTTTTCAGCCGGATATAGGAGCCTCACGCCTCAGCTGCCGTCATAGGCTGCAATGGCGGCGAGGAACGCCCGACCGTACCGTTCGGCCTTGACCGAACCGACGCCGGAAACCTCCAGAAATTCCCGGTTGGTGCGCGGGGCGCGCACGGCCATATCGGCGAGGGCGGCGTTGGAAAAGACAATGTAGGCGGGCACGCCCTCCTCCTGCGCGATGCGCAGCCGGACGGCCTTGAGAGCGGCCAGCAGGCCGCCTTCCTCCGGCACGGCCGACGGGGCGCGCGCCGCGCGCTTTTTGCCCCGCGCCGGGGCGGCCTCCGCGCGGACGGACACCTCGACCCGTTCGTCGTGAAAGAGCACCGACGCCGCGCGGGCGGTCGGCTCGAGTGAGGCAAACTCGGGACGGAGGGCGAGGTAGCCCGCGTTTTCCAGCGCGTCGATCCAGCGCCGAACGGTGTCGTGTGCGGCGGGGCGGAGCAGGCCGTAGGTGGGCAGGTTATCGAGCCCGAGCGCCAGCACGCGCTTGTCGGCGCTGCCGCGCAGCGTTTTTTCCAACAGCGACGCGCCCACGCAGTAGCCCAGCCGCTCCCGGATGCGCACGGCGCAGGATAGGATCATCTGCGCCTCGCGCGTGATGTCGGCGCGCCGTGTTCCGGCGCGGCAGACGCCGCAGTTGCCGCAATTTTCCTCATGCTTCTGACCAAAATAATCAAGCAGCCTGCCCCGCAGACACGTTGTGGACTTGCAGTAGCCCGTCATCGTATCGAGCCTCTCGTAATCGCGGCGGCGGACGAGCGCCTGCTCCTCGGCGGAGAGCTCTTCGCCGCCGCCGCGGTTCTCAATCAAAAACCGTGCGGTCGTCACGTCGCCGGGGGAGTAGAGCAGAATGCAGTCGGCGCTTTCGCCGTCGCGCCCGGCGCGGCCGGCCTCCTGGTAGTAGGCTTCCAGGCTCTTGGGCATATTGTAGTGAATGACAAAGGCGACGTTGGATTTATCGATGCCCATGCCGAAGGCGTTCGTCGCAACCATGACGGGGCGGCGGTCGTACTGGAAGTCATCCTGATTGCTCCGCCGCTCCTCGTCGGACAGGCCTGCGTGGTAGCGGGTGGCCGGGACGCCGCGCGCGCACAGCGTCTCGCACACGCGCTCAACGGCGACGCGGGTGGCGCAGTAGACGATGCCGCTTTTGCCCCGCCGCTCGTCGAGGAGCGCGCAGAGCGCGGCGGTCTTGTCCTTCGGGCAGAGAACGTCGAAATAGAGATTCGGCCGGTCAAAGCCGGTGAGGATCTCCAGAGGGCGGTTCAAACGCAGCCTTTGCGCGATGTCCTGCCGGACGGCCTCGGTCGCCGTGGCGGTAAAGGCCGCCATGACCGGGCGGCTCGGCAACGAGTCCACAAAGTCGGCGATGTGAAGGTAGCTTGGGCGGAAATCCTGCCCCCATTGGGAGATGCAGTGCGCCTCGTCCACCGCGACGAGAGAGACGTTCTGCTCCCGCATGAGGGCGGCGAAACCATCGCCCTCAAGCCGCTCGGGGGCGATGTAGAGGAGCTTGTCCGCTCCCTGCCACGCGCGGGCATAGGCACGGCGGAGCTGGTCGGGCGTCATCGAGCTGTTGAGGAACGAAGCGTCCACCCCGGCCTCGCGCAGGGCGGAGACCTGATCCTTCATCAGGGAGATCAGCGGCGAGATTACCAGCGTCACGCCCGGCAGCAGCAGGGCGGGCACCTGATAGCAGATCGATTTTCCGCCGCCTGTCGGCATGACGCCGAGCACGTCGCGCCCGGCAAGGACGGCGTCGATGAGCTCCTCCTGGCCGGGGCGGAAGGCCGTATGGCCGAAATATCGTTTGAGTACGGATGACTTGTCCATGTTTCCTCCGGCCGTGCGCGGCCCGTGATCGAGTAACGCTATTTTATCATGTTCCGCTCCGCTTCTCAACCGTGAAGGGGGGACGGCCGAAGCCGTCCCCCCTGATGCGCAGATTATTTCGTCATCTTTTCCTGTTTGACCTTGTGGTCGATGACATGGCGCGAGGCAAGCTCGCGCTCGATCTCCTCCACGGAAATGCCCATCTGCACCATGAGCACCATCACATGGTAGCAGAGGTCGGAGATCTCGTAGATCGTCTCCGCCTTATCCTCGGCTTTGCCCGCGATGATGACCTCAGTGGCTTCCTCGCCGACCTTTTTCAGAATTTTGTCGAGACCCTTTTCAAAAAGATAGGTGGTGTAAGACCCCTCGGGCAGGTCACGCCTGCGGCTCTCGAGCAGCCCGTAGAGTCCCTCGAGGGAGAACGCGGATTGTTCCGGGTTGACATAAACAAGACTGTTGAAACAGGAATCCGTGCCCAGGTGACAGGCGGGGCCCTCCTTGTTTACAAGGACGGTGAGCGCGTCTCGGTCACAGTCGGCCGTGATGGAGACGACGTGCTGCACGTTGCCGGACGTCTCGCCCTTGCGCCACAGCTCCTGCCGCGAGCGGCTCCAGAAGCAGGTGCGGCCCTCCTTCATGGAGATCTCCAGGCTCTCCCGGTTCATATACGCGAGCGTGAGCACCTTCCCGGTGACGGCGTCCGTCACGATAGCGGGAATGAGGCCCTTTTCGTCAAATTTCAGGTCGCTTATTGTTAACATAATATTCTCCTTACAGCCGTACGTTGATGCCGTTCCGGCGAAGCTCCGCCTTGAGCGCGGGTATTTTAACCTCGCCGAAGTGGAAGATAGAGGCGGCGAGGCCCGCGTCCACCCTGGGAAGCGTGCGGAAGAGCGCCACAAAGTCCTCCGTACAGCCCGCGCCGCCCGAGGCAATCACGGGCACGCTCACGGCGGAGCAGACCGCGTCGAGCATTTCAAGGTCGAAGCCGCCCTTTACGCCGTCGGTGTCGATCGAGTTGACGACGACCTCGCCCGCGCCGTGATCGACGCCGGATCTGATCCATTCGACGGCGTCCATACCGGTATCCTCCCGGCCGCCCTTGGAAAAGACGGTGAACTTCCCGTTTACGCGTTTGACGTCGGCGGAGAGGACAACGCACTGGTTGCCGTAGCGTTTTGCGGCCGCTTCGATGAGCGAGGGGTTGCGGATGGCACCGGAATTGACGCTGACCTTGTCTGCACCGCACTTGAGCACGCGGTCGAAATCATCCACGGTGTTGATGCCGCCGCCGACGGTCAGCGGGATGAAGATGGTCGAGGCCACCTCGCGCAGAATATCGGTGAAAAGAGCGCGGCCCTCGGCGGAGGCGGTGATGTCGTAGAACACCAGCTCGTCCGCGCCGTGGTCGGAGTAGTATTTGCCCAGTTCCACGGGGGAGGAAACGTCGCGCAGGCCCTGAAAATTGGTGCCCTTCACAACGCGGCCGTCGCGTACGTCGAGACAGGGGATGATGCGTTTTGTGATCATATTCCGGCCTCCTTTGAAAGCGCGGCCGCGGCCTTCAGATCGAGCGCGCCGGTGTAGAGCGCCTTGCCGAGGATCGCGCCGCTGAGGCCCAGGTCCCGAAGCGCGCGCACATCTCCAAGTGAGGAGACGCCGCCGGAGGCCACGATGTCGAGCGACAGCCGTTCCGCGAGAGCGCGGTAGAGCGCGAGATTCGCGCCGCCGAGCACGCCGTCCTTCGAGATGTCGGTGCAGATGACGGTTCGGACGCCGGCGTCCTGCATCTCCCGGCAGAAATCGAAGCAAGTTTTCTCCGAGAGCTCCGTCCAGCCGCGGATGGCTACGCGGCCGTCGCGCACGTCCACGCCCACGGCGATGCGCTCGCCGTATTTTTTCACCATGCCGGCCACAAAGCCGGGCTGCGTGACCGCGGCAGTGCCGAGAATCACGCGGAGCACGCCTGCGTCAAGACAGCGTTCGATCGTCTCCTCCGAACGGATGCCGCCGCCCACCTCGGTCTTCAGACCGGAGCGGGCGATGATTGCGCGGACCGTCTCCAGATTCGGCGTCAGGCCGGTCTTCGCGCCCTCGAGATCGACGACGTGGAGGTATTCCACGCCCGCGGCGCGGAAGGATTCGGCCACGGCGGGCGGGTCTTCGCTGTAAACGGTCATTTTAGCGTAGTCGCCCTGATAGAGACGGACGGCTTTTCCCTCATAGAGGTCGATGGCGGGAAAGAGATTCATCCTCAGCACCTCACAGTCGGCAGAACGTGCCGAGAATCTTCAGCCCGACCGCACCGCTTTTTTCCGGGTGGAACTGGCATCCGAACACGTTGTCCCGCCCGACGGCGGCGGTCAGCTCCGCGCCGTACTCGGTGGTGGCGGTGACGTTCGGGCAGTTCGCCGCGTAATAGGTATGCACAAAGTAGACGAAATCGCCCTCGGCGACATCGCGGAAGATGGGGCTGCGCTCCGCGGGGAAGTGCAGGGCGTTCCAGCCGATGTGGGGAACCTTGCAGCCCGCCGGGACGACGGGCTCCATGGAGACCACGTCGCCGGGGATGAGGCCGAGGCCGCGGTGCTCGCCGTATTCAAAGCCGCGCTCGAGCAGCAGCTGCATTCCCAGACAGATGCCGAGCAGCGGCTTGCCCGCGCGCGCCAGTTCGCACACGGTCTCGCCGAGGCCGGTGGCGGCGAGTTTTTCCGCCGCGTCGCCGAACGCGCCGACGCCGGGCAGGATGATCTTGTCGGCCCGTTTGAGCGCGTCCGCGCAGCCGGTCACGCAGACGTCCGCGCCGAGAGAGGCGAGAGAGCTTTTCAGGGAAAAGAGATTGCCTACTCCGTAGTCCACGATCGCGATCATCACAGCACTCCTTTGGTGGAGGGGATCTCGTTGGCCGCGTTCGGGTCGATGGCGCACGCGGCGGACATCACGCGGCCGAACGCCTTGAAGCAGGCCTCGATGATGTGGTGCGAGTTCGACCCCGCAAGCTGGCGGAGATGGAGCGTGACGGAGGATTCGCGCGCGAAGGCCGTGAAGAATTCCTCCACGAGTTCCGTGTCGAACGTGCCGACCTTTTCCGAGGGGATCTCCAGCGACGCGCAGAACATCCCGCGCCCGGAGACGTCGGCCGCGCAGAGCACCAGCGCCTCGTCCATGGGGAGGGTGAGATCGGCGTAGCGGCGGATGCCCCGGCAGTCGCCGAGCGCCTCGCGGAACGCGCGGCCCAGGCAGATGCCGATGTCCTCCACGGAGTGGTGGTCGTCCACGTTCGTGTCTCCCTCGCAGAGCACGGTCAGGTCAAAGCGGCCGTGGCGGGCAAACAGGGTCAGCATATGGTCGAGAAAGCCGACGCCGGTGCGGATCTCGCACTGTCCGGCGCCCTCGAGCTTCAGCCGGACGGCGACGTTCGTCTCGCCGGTCGTCCGCTGAATTTCACTGATGCGCATGAAGATACCTCCTTATGCACTTAACGTTTCAGAATTTGCCGGATCGCGCCGATCAGCGTTTCCATTTGCCGGGGTGTTCCGATGGTGATGCGGATGCAGTTCTCAATTATCGGATCGGAGAAGTGGCGCACCAGGATGCCTCGCTCCCTGAGCGCCGCATAGAGCACGCCGCCGGAGATCTCGGGGGAAGAGGCCAGCAGGAAATTGGAGCGTGAGTCCGTGCAGGCAAAGCCGAGCGCGAGCAGCGCCTCGCGCGTTTTTTGCCGGGTGGCCATGACTTTCTTGCAGTTTTCATCGTAGTACGCTTGGTCGCGCAGGGCGGCGATGCCCGCGACCTGCGTCAGGCGGTTGAGGTTGTAGGGATTGGTCGAGTACTTGATTTTCTCAAGGTCGGCGATGAGCGCCTTCGGCCCGATCGCGAAGCCAAGCCGCGCGCCCGCAAGGGAGCGGGACTTGGAGTAGGTCATCACGACGAGGAGATTCTCGTACTTCCGCGTCAGCTCCACGGCGGATTCGCCGCCGAAATCGACGTACGCCTCATCGACCACGACCACATTGCCGGGGTTCGTGCGGACAATGCGCTCAATATCCGAGAGCGGCAGGGCGAGACCGGTCTGCGCGTTGGGATTGGCAAGGACGACGGTGCGGCCCGCGCCGCAGTAGTCGTCGGGATTGATGGAAAAGTCGGCCCGGAGCGGGATTTTCCGATAGTCCAGCCCGTAGAGCTCGGCGTAGACCTCGTAAAACCCGTAGGACACCTCGGGGAAGACCACGGGTGTCCGCGCGTCGCAGAATGCCATGAAGCAGAAATTCAGGATGTCGTCCGAGCCGTTGGAGAGGAAGACCTCCTCCGGCGCGGTGACGTAATGCGCCGAGAGCGCGGCGCGCAAATCACGCGCGTCCGGGTCGGAGTAGAGGTTCAGCTTCGCCACTTCGGCGGTGTTCACGGCATCCAGCACGCCCTGAGAGGGCGGGTAGGGCGACTCGTTGGTGTTCAGCTTGATGTACTGCCGTCCGCGCGGCTGCTCGCCGGGGACATATTCGGTCAGCCCCGCGAAGCGGGAGGAGAGAAAACGGCTCATTGGGCAGCCTCCTTGCCGCGGACGGCGACGGAGCGGGCGTGGGCACGCAGCCCCTCGCGTTCGGCAAAGGCTGCAATGTCGTCCGCGACGGCTGCGAGCGCCTGCGGCGTATAATAGGTAAACGAGGATTTTTTTACGAAATCATCCACGGACAGCGGACTCGAGAAGCGGGCCGTGCCCATGGTGGGGAGCGTGTGGTTCGGGCCGGCGAAGTAGTCGCCCAGCGCCTCGGGGCAGCTGCGGCCGAGGAAAATGGAACCCGCGCAGCGCACGCGCGAGAGCCAGTCGAACGGGTCATCCACGCACAGCTCCAGATGCTCCGGCGCGATCTCGTTGGCGATGCCGACCGCCTGCTCAAGGCTCTCCGCGACGATGATCCTGCCGTTCGCCTCGATGGAGGCACGGGCGATCTCCTCGCGCGGCAGCATCGGCAGCTGGCGCTCCAGCTCTGCCGCAACAGCCCGCGCGAGCGCGGCGCTGTTGGTCACCAGGACGGCGGAAGCCATTTTGTCGTGCTCGGCCTGCGAGAGAAGGTCTGCCGCGACGTACTCGGGATTGCTCTTTCCGTCGGCCACGACGAGGATCTCGCTCGGGCCCGCGATCATGTCGATGGCCACCTGCCCGAAGACCTGCTTTTTGGCCTCCGCCACATAGGCGTTGCCCGGGCCCACGATCTTGTCCACGCGGGGGATCGTCTCCGTGCCGAAGGCCAGCGCGGCGACGGCCTGCGCGCCGCCGACCTTGAACACGCGGTCGACGCCCGCGATTCTGGCGGCCGCGAGGATGACGGGATTGAGCGTTCCTCCGGTTGCAGGGGAGACCATGATGAGTTCCGGCACGCCCGCGAGTTTTGCGGGGATGCAGTCCATCAGAACGGTGGAGGGATAGCTGGCCGTGCCGCCCGGGACGTAGACGCCCACGCGGGCGAGCGGCGTGATCTTCTGGCCGAGAACGACGCCCGGCTTCTCGCTGATCTGAAAGCCGGCGCGGATCTGGCAGCGATGGAAGTCCGCGATGTTCTTCGCGGCTTTTTTCAGAATTTCCAGGAATTCCGGCTCGACGGAGGCCACGGCCGCGTCGATCTCCTCCGGCGTCGCCTCGAGGGCGGTCAGGTCGGCGCGGTCAAACTTTTTGCTGTAGGCGAAGAGGGCCCGGTCGCCGTTTTTCCGCACGTCCGCGAGAATGTCCGCGACTACGTCCTCCACGCCGGAGGCTGAGAGCGCGCGGCCAAAAATTTCAGAGTTGGGCACCTGCCCGTAGGGAAGGATGGAAATCATTTCTGGGCCTCCTTTTCCCGGCAGTACGTGCCGAGCCGCTCACACATGGCCTGAATCTCCCGGTGCCTGAACTGAAAGCTGACCTTGTTCGCGATCAGCCGTGCGCTGACGGGCACCACCGTTTCGAGCGGCGCCAGGTCGTTTTCCAGCAGCGTCTTCCCGGTCTCCACGATGTCCACGATCACATCCGAGAGGCCAAGGATCGGGGCCAGTTCGATGGAGCCGTTGAGCTTGATGATGTCGATCTCGCGGCTCTGGCCCGCGTAATAGGTCTTGGCGATGTGCGGAAACTTGGTGGCGACCAGGAGCGTGCGGTCGGGATCGTCGCGGAACGTCTTTTTCCCGGCCACAGCCATGCGGCACTTGCCCACGCCGAGGTCGAGCAGCTCGTAGACGTTCGGCTCATACTCAAGCAGGATGTCCTTGCCTGCAACGCCCACGTCCGCCGCGCCGCGCTCCACGTAGATCGCCACGTCCGAGGGCTTCACCCAGAAGTAGCGCACGCCTGTCTCCGCGTTCTCAAAGATCAGTTTGCGGCCCGGGTCGCGGATGGCGGGGCACTCGTAGCCGGACGCCTCAAAAAAGGAGAGAACGGTCTCGCCCAGGCGGCCCTTGGGCAGCGCCACGTTAATCATCTGTTTCAAGAATTTCAAGCCCCCCGTTGAGCATGCGCAGCTTTTGCCGGCAGCGGATGGCGCCCGTGTCGCAGCGGGCGGCGCGGACGGTTTTGCCGCCCACGGTCAGAAGGCGTACCGCCTGTAGCACCTGCGCCGGATCGTCCTCGGGGCCGTAGAGCAGCAGCACATCCACATCGTATTTCCGCTCGCCGCCGCCGAAGCGCTCAAGCTGGTCGAGGTAGACCGCGAAGCCGATCGCCCCGTCCCGCCGGCCCATTTTCTGCATCAGGTTGTCATAGCGCCCACCCGAGAGAATGCCGGAGGGGATGCCGTCCACAAAGCCCTGGAAGCTGACGCCGTTGTAGTAGTTCATGTCGTTGACGATGGAGAAATCCAGACAGAGGTTCTTCTCCACGCCGTAGGCGCACATCAGGCGGTGGACGTCGCCGAGCTCCGCGAGAGCGGCGTCCGTCTGGGCATTCACGCTGATCGCCCCGAGCTCGCCGAGCGCCTCGCCGAAGGGGCCGTAGAGCTTCGCTGCGGCGCAGATGCGCCCGGTCAGCTCGGAGGCGACGCCCGCCCGGCAGCAGACCTCCGTCAGGCCGTGAATGTTCCGCTCGCCCACGCAGCGGAGCATAGCGGCGCGCGCATCCTCCGCACAGCCCGTCTCCCCGAGCAAGCCGGAGAGAAAGTCAAGGTGCGAGATCGCCAGAACCCAGCGCTCCGAGATGGTCGCAAGACTGCGCGCGGCCAGCATCAGCACCTCGCCCACCGAGTAGAGATCGAGCGGGCCGATGCACTCGAGGCCCGTCTGCATAATCTCCTTGAAGCCGCCGAAGCCGCCGGAGACGCGGTAGACGTTTTCATTGTAATAGAGCTTCTGGAGCCCGCCCGTGTCCTTCACGTTCTTGACGATCGAGAGCGTCACGTCCGGCTTGAGTGCCATCAGGCGGCCGTCGGTGTCGGTGAAGGTCAGAATGGATTCGCTGGTGAGGAAGCTCTTATTGTGGGCGTAGAGGTCATATTCTTCAAATTTGCTGACCTTGTAGCGGCGGTAGCCGTATGTTTCGTACAGCGCGCGGAGGCCGAAGATCGCCTTCTCGTCCCGCTTGAGGTATTGCTGAAGTTCCGGCATGGTCGTCTCTCCCATCGTGTCGGGTTTAATGAAATCAGTGTACCATAATTCAATATATTAGTCAATTAAATCGCTAGCGAAATAACAAATAATTTTTGACGAGCCCGATTTTGAAATCTTGTGCAAAACCGCCAAGACACGCGCCCGGATTCATGGAATCCAGTCCGCGTACGGGCACAAAGGAAAATGTCCGCTTTACAGACCGCAGGGAATCGTATAAAATAAATAAGATTAAGTTAGATTGATAATTCAGGAACCCGCCGTGCGCGGTGTTCGTCAGAGAATTGACGGAAAAATCAGAAAAAGAGAGGATAACCTATGCTTCAAATCGAACACCTTACCAAAAGCTACGGAGAGAAGAAAGCGGTGGACGATCTTTCGCTGCGGATTGCTCCGGGCGAGATCTGCGCGTTTATCGGCCACAACGGCGCCGGCAAGACAACAACGCTCAAGGCCTGCTGCGGCATTCTGCCCTTCGATGCCGGCGAAATCACTGTCGGCGGCCATTCCATCCGCACCGATCCGATCGCCTGCAAGCAGATGCTTGCCTACCTGCCGGACAATCCCGACATATACGAATTTATGTCCGGCATCAAATATCTGAATTTTATCGCCGATGTTTTCCGCGTACCCGGCGATGTCCGCCAGGAGCGCATCCACCGCTACGCCGAGCTCTTTGGCCTGACGGGCGACCTCGCGCAGCCTGTTTCCGCGTACTCCCACGGCATGAAGCAGAAGCTCGCGCTGATTTCGGCGCTGCTCCACGACCCGAAGCTCCTGCTGATGGACGAGCCGTTTGTCGGCCTCGATCCCATCGCTTCGCACCAGCTTAAGAGCGTCATGCGCGAGCTGTGCGACGCGGGCGGCGCGATCTTTTTCTCCACCCATGTGCTGGAGGTCGCCGAAAAGCTCTGCGACCGTGTGGCCATCATCAAAAACGGCCGCCTGATCGTCTCGGGCACGATGGAGGAGGTTCGCGGCGACGATTCGCTTGAGGACGTCTTCCTGGAGCTGGAGGAGAACAAGAATGTTTAGTCTTCTGCTTCGCGTGCGCCTGCGGGCCACGTTCGCGCGGCTCCTTCAGGGCTCCCGGCGGCGAAAGTCGCGCAGCGGCGCGGCGCTCATTGGTTACGGCGTCCTCATGCTCTATGTGGTGGGCTGTTTCCTTTTCCTGTTTTACAATCTGTTCACCACGCTTGCCAAGCCGCTGAACGAGGGGGGCCTTGGCTGGCTCTATTACGCGCTGGGGGGCCTGATGGCCCTGATCCTCTCGCTGCTCGGCAGTGTCTTTGCGGCGCAGAGCCAGCTTTACGAGGCGCGGGACAACTCGCTGCTCCTGTCCATGCCAATCCGCCCCTCGTCCATTCTCGCGAGCCGCATGGCCTCGCTCTATCTGGACTGCCTGCTCTCGTGCCTGCTCGTTCTGCTGCCCGCGGGAGCGGCGTGGTGGCGTGCGGCCTCGGCCTCCGGCGCGCAGATTGCGGCGTTCGTGCTGATTGTGCTGTTCCTCCCGCTGCTCGGTCTGGCGCTTGCATGCCTGCTCGGCTGGCTGTCGGCGCAGATCGCCTCGCGTACACGAAAGAAGAACGTTGTTACAGTCGTGCTCTCATTGGCATTCATGGCGGCCTATTTCCTGGTGTTCAGCCGAATGCAGCAGTACCTCCAGTGGCTCCTGCTCAACAGCGAGGGCGTCGGGCACTCCGTCCGTGCATACCTGTTCCCGTTTTACCAGATGGGCCTTGCCGCACAGGGTGACTGGCGTGCGATGGGGCTGTTCCTTGTGTGCATGATCGTGCCGTTTGCCGCGGCCTGCTGGGTGCTGAGCGTCGGCTTCCTGCATATCGCCTCCGGTTCGAAGGGTGCGGCGAAGATTCGTTACCGGGAAAAAACACTTCGCGTCTCTACGCCCGGACGCGCGCTGCTTCATCGGGAATTCGACCGCTTTCTCGCAAGTCCCGTCTACCTGATGAACGGCGGCATTGGCTCACTCTTTCTGGTAATTGCCGCTGTGCTGATGCAGGTCAAGCGTGCCATGCTTCTGCGATTCACCTCGGCGGCATTCGGTCTGCGCGATTTGCTGCCCGCGCTGATCTGCACCGGCATCTCGATGATCTGCGCAATGAACACGATCACCGCCTCGTCGGTTTCCATGGAGGGGAAGACGCTCTGGCTGATCCAGTCGCTCCCGGTGAGCGGCCGGGAGGCGCTGCGCGCCAAGCTGAAGCTGCATCTTCTGTTTACAATTCCTCCGGCCTGCCTCGCCGGACTGAGCGCAGCCGTGGCGCTGCGGACGGATCTCTGGTCGGCGGCGCTGCTGATCGTGTTCCCCGCGGCCTACACCGCGCTCACCGCGGTGATCGGCCTCTCACTGAATCTCCGCTACCCGCGTCTCGACTGGATCAATGAGACGGCGGCTGTCAAACAGGGGATGAGCCTGATGCTCACGCTGCTGTGCGGCATGGCGCTGCTGCTGGTGCCGGGCGGACTCTACGCGCTCGTGCTCTCGCGGTTCCTGACGATCCGCGTCTATGTCACCGCCGTCCTTGCGCTCACGGCAGGCGGCGCTTGGCTGCTCGCACGCCGTCTGTGGACGCGCGGTGCGCGGCATCTTGCGGAGCTCTGAGAAGCTGAGAGGGATTATTGTCGAAAACGGCCGCGCGGGGTTTGATAACCCCCGCGCGGAACTTATTTAGAATAAAGCCTGAAAGAGACAATTGAATTGTGATAGCTGAAGAACCGCCGGAAGAAACCCAATGCCCGCCCGGCCCGCAGGCCGGGCGGGCATTGGCCCTATTTGGGAGAGAACCGGCATATCAACAAAAAATGCGGCATAATATAAATTTCGTCATGGAACGGGGATACGGACTTGATTATGCTATTTGAGATACTGATTGGAATCGTTATCTTTTTCTTCGGCGCCTCGATTTTCTCCTTCCTCAACGTTGTGATTTTCCGCGTTCCCCGGAAAATTTCCTTTGTGAAGGGAAACAGCATGTGCCCGGTCTGCGGCCACCGCCTTTCTGGGCGGGATATGGTGCCCGTGCTGAGTTGGCTGTTCCTGCGCGGGAAGTGCCGTTACTGCGGCGCGCCTGTCTCAAAGCGGTATGCCGCCGTGGAGCTGCTCGGCGGCGCGTTGGCGCTGCTGTGCGCCGAGCTCTGGCGGAACGATCCCGCACGCGCGCTCACCGTGTTTGCCTTCGCAGGCGTTCTCACGGTCGTGGCTTTTGTCGATCTGGACACGATGGAGATCCCCGACGGCTTTGTGATCTCGGCGGCTGTCATAGGCCTGCTCTCGATTGCCTCCATGCCCGGCGTTACGCTCCTGGAGCGCCTGGTCGGCGTGTTTTCGGTGAGCGTGCCGCTGCTGCTGCTGACGCTTGCCATTCCCGGTGCGTTCGGCGGGGGCGATATCAAGCTGACCGCCGCCTGCGGCATCCTTCTGGGCTGGAAACTCAGCTTGCTCGCCCTGTTTTTCGGCATCGTCATCGGCGGCGCGCAGGGCATCTTTCTGCTGGCGGCGAAGCGCGCCGGACGGAAAGACCATTTCGCCTTCGGTCCGCACCTGTGCATCGGCATGCTGCTCTCGCTGTTCGTGGGGAACGCGCTGCTGAACTGGTATCTGGGACTGTTGTGAAATTTTAGCAGGGGAGAAGTCCGCGCCTGATTATCAGTACCAAGCCCGAACAGAGCAAAACCGCGCCGTCCGCTGCGCTCAGCGCCGACGGACGGTATCTCGTCTGGGCGAAGGAGCGGAAAGAAAAGTCCGGCAGCCGCGCCCCCACTATCTGCTTCTCCACTGCCGCACGGCCTGTTTTCAGGATACGAACGCGGTGCGCCGCGCGGCGGTGAATCGGAAGTTTGACCCGAAAGTATATCTGAGCTTCACCGTCCGAAGCCTGAAGTTCGACCTGCTGGACTCGAAGGACGGCAACGTTGTCATGGTGAGTCTGGCCCTGCGGCGCGGCGATCTGGACTATACCTACCGTACCGTACGATACATGCAGTATTACCGGTTCGACGGCGCGGGGTTCATCTCCTACGGCACTGTTTCGCCCACGGACTGATCGGAACGGCGAAAAAGCGGGGGCTTTCCGGAATTTTTGCAATTTCCATTGACGGAACAGGCGCGCCGCGTTAAAATATTTTAAATATGCTTTACGGAGGAGAGAAAATGGCCTATTTTTTCCCGGAACCGTCCCATACGTTCAGTGAGTACCTGCTGGTGCCAGGTTACTCCGGCGCGGCGTGCATGCCCGTGAACGTTTCGCTGCGCACACCGCTGGTCAAATTTCACAGTGGCGACGAAGCGCCGCTCTCCATCAACATTCCGCTGGTGAGTGCCATCATGCAGTCCGTCTCGGACGACAGGATGGCCGTCGCTCTGGCGAGGGAGGGCGGGCTTTCGTTTATCTACGGCTCGCAGTCCATTGAGAGCCAGGCCGGCATGGTGGCACGTGTCAAGGCCTATAAGGCCGGTTTTGTTGTCAGCGACTCGAACATCTCGCCCGACGGCACGCTTGCGGACATCGTCGCCATGTTTGAGCGCACGGGTCACTCCACCGTCGCCGTCACCGACGACGGCACGGCCTGCGGCCGTCTGGTCGGCATTGTCACGAGCCGTGACTACCGCGTCAGCCGCATGAGCGGCGGGGAGAAGGTCTCCACCTTCATGACGCCGCTGGAGAATCTCGTCACCGCCCCGGCCAGCACAACTCTCAAGGAAGCGAACGACATCATCTGGGATCATAAGCTCAACTCACTGCCCATCGTGGACGACGAGGGAAGCCTCCTCTATTTCGTCTTCCGCAAGGACTATTCCGAGCACAAGGAGAATCCCCTGGAACTGCTCGACAGCCATAAAAAGTATGTCGTCGGCGCGGGCATCAATACCCGCGACTATGCCGAGCGTGTCCCAGCGCTCCTCAATGCGGGCGCGGACGTGCTCTGCATCGACTCCTCCGAGGGTTACTCCGAGTGGCAGAAGCGCACGATCGCCTGGATCCGTGAGAATTACGGGGAGTCGGTCAAGATCGGCGCGGGCAACGTGGTGGACGCGGAGGGCTTTCGGTTCCTCGCAAGCTGCGGCGCGGACTTTGTGAAGGTCGGCATCGGCGGCGGCTCCATCTGCATCACGCGCGAGCAGAAGGGGATCGGCCGCGGCCAGGCCACCGCGCTTATCGACGTCTGCCGCGCGCGTGACGAGTACTGCCGTGAGACGGGCGTGTATGTCCCCGTCTGCTCGGACGGCGGCATTGTGCACGACTACCATGTGACGCTCGCGCTGGCCATGGGCGCGGACTTCCTGATGCTCGGCCGCTACTTTGCCCGCTTCGACGAAAGCCCCACCAACAAAGTCAAGATCGGCGGCAGCTTCATGAAGGAGTACTGGGGAGAAGGCTCGTCCCGCGCGCGCAACTGGCAGCGCTACGATCTCGGCGGCGACAAAAAGCTCAGCTTTGAGGAGGGCGTGGATTCCTATGTCCCGTACGCCGGCAGCCTGAAGGACAACGTCGGCATGACGCTCAGCAAGGTGCGTTCGACGATGTGCAACTGCGGTGCGCTGAGTATCCCGGAGCTGCAAAAGAATGCCAAGATCACCCTCGTCTCCGCAACCTCGATCGTCGAGGGCGGCGCGCATGACGTCGTGCTCAAGGACAGTATGGCGATTTCCAAATAAAAATTGCCCGGGGCCCGCAGAGGCCCCGGGCGTCCGGGGAGCAAGGAAAAGGCCCGGCGCCGCATGTGCGGCGCCGGGCCCTCGGTTATGTGTTTTCCGTGCTTTCGGCAGCTTCGCGGCGCCGGCGGAGCACATGCTCGCTCATCCTGGCGAAGGATTCGTCGCTCAGGTCGTGCTCGAGCTTGCAGGCGTCGCTCAGCGCGGTCTCCCGGCTGACGCCGAGGTTCAGCAAAAAGTCGGTCAGGAGCTGGTGGCGGGAATAGATCCTGTTGGCGATGGCCGCGCCGGCGTCGGTCAGGGTGATGAAACCTCCGGCGTCCATTTCCACGTAGCCGTTTTCCCGCAGGCGCTTCATGGCAACGCTGATGCTGGGCTTCGTATAGCCAAGTTTATTGACCACGTCGATGGAACGAACCTGACCGAGCTGCTCGCGGAGCATCAGGATCGCCTCAAGATAGTCCTCGGCTGATTCGTGGATCTGCATCAATGCTGTCACCCTTTCCCAAATGATACTCTTATCATAGCACGAGTGAGGAAAATTGGCAACAACAGTACGTCAATTTGGGTAAAATGACAGGACGTTACTTCAGCTTTTGCAGACGGCGCAGCGCCTCGGCGAGAGTGTCTTCCTTCTTCGCGAAGTGGAAACGGATATAATTGTGCACGTCCTCGCGGAAGAAGCTGGAGCCGGGCACCGCCGCGACGCCTACCTGACGCGTCAGATCCTCGCAGAACTTCACGTCGTCCTTCACGCCGAACTTCGATACGTCCACCAGGACGTAGTAGGCGCCCTGCGGCGCGTAAAAGTCGAGGCCGACGTCAGTCAGGCCGTTCAGGAAGAACTCGCGCTTGTGCGTGTAGAGTGCGAGTAGCTCATCATAGTAGCTCTGCGGCATCTTCAGACCGGCGATGGCGGCCTCCTGCAGCGGAGCGGCCGCGCCGACGGTCAGAAAATCGTGCACCTTGCGGCAAATCGGCATGATGCTCGCCGGGGCGATGATGTAGCCGATGCGCCAGCCGGTGATGGAGTACGTCTTGGAGAGAGAGGAACAGGAGATCGTCCGCTCAAACATGCCGGGCAGGGAAGCCATGTAGGTATGGACGTGCGGGGCATAGACCATATGCTCGTACACCTCGTCGGTGATGACCCAGGTGTCGAACTCCTTGGCGAGGTCGGCGATCACGGTGAGTTCCCCGCGTGTGAAGACCTTGCCGCAGGGGTTGGACGGGTTGCAGAGCACGAGAGCCTTTGGGTGCTGCTCGAACGCCCTGCGGAGCACGGCCTTATCGAATTCGAAGGTCGGAGGGACCAGCGGGACGTAGATCGGGTCGGCGCCGCAGAGCACGGTGTCGGCGGTGTAATTCTCATAGAACGGAGAGAAGACGATGACCTTGTCGCCCGGCTCACAGACAGACATCATTGCAGCCATCATGGCCTCCGTGCTGCCGCAGGTGGCGACCATCTGCGTCATCGGATCGATGTCGATGCCCATGAAGCGGCGCTGCTTTTCGGCCAGCGCGGCGAGGAAGTTCGGTGCTCCCCAGGTGATGGCGTACTGGTGCGGGCCCTGGTCGGCTACCTCCTTGAGGCGGTCGGTGAGCGCCTTTGGGGGGTCGAAATCGGGGAAGCCCTGAGAGAGGTTGACGGCGCCGCATTCATTTGCAATGCGTGTCATGCGGCGGATAACGGACTCGGTAAAACCATCGAGACGGTGGCTGATTTGTGGCATGGTTGGTTCCTCCTAATTCTGCCGGCCGGGAAAGTCTGCGGCTCTTTTCAACAGACTATACAGCCGGTTTCCGCCGTTTGCAAGAGAAAAAACCATTTTTGTGAATTATTTTGCATTGAGGAGCAGGAGGAAACGAAAAACCGTCTAAATTGCTCAAAGAACCCTGCTTTTTTAAACCTCGCAGGAAGCACGAAAAGAGAACGCAATCGTGAAAAATGAGCAATAGTTCCAAGGCGTAAATTGCAAAACTGTGAATATTGTTCAAATTAACATGATAAAATCTAATAGATCAACACAGACAATGCAACATTTTTCAGAGATTTATGCAATAATTTATGAATATAAATGCGCTCAAAAGACACGCGTAAGTCCGCGTTATCGGACGGAGAATGTGCTAAAATATAAATGACGCTTGACAGGGCAGCTTTGCCCGGCCATGATAGGCGAGAGAAAGGGAGGGCTCGGCATGGATCTGCTGAAGGGATTGAACGGGGCGCAGCGGGAGGCTGTCACGGCGACGGAGGGCTTTATCCGTGTTGTGGCCGGGGCCGGCTCCGGCAAGACGCGCGCGCTGACACACCGCTTTGCCTATCTGGTGAACGAGATCGGCGTGATGCCGTCCAACATCCTCTGCGTGACGTTCACCAACAAGTCGGCCAACGAGATGCGCCAGCGCATCCGCCGACTGACCGGCGACAACGACACCGGCTACATCAGTACGTTTCACGCCTTCTGCGTCTCCGTTTTGCAGGAGGACAGCGCCGCCGTGCAGTATCCCAAGAGCTTTCTCGTGCTCGACAACTCGGACATCGACGAGATGCTCAAGATCATCTACGAGGAGCGCGGCCTCACCCTGCGCGATATGACCTTCGGCAGCGCGCGCGATATGATCGAGATCCGCAAGACGCTGCGTGAGCCTGATTATTACAACGACATGATCGCCATGTCGCCCGAGCAGCTTCAGAATAAATACCTCAGCGCCGTAACGCCCGCCGACATCATCTTTTACGGCTATCTCTGGCAGGAAAAGAAATGCTTCGGCCTGGATTACAACGACCTCATCAAATTCTCGCTCTACATCTTCGATCAGGACGAGACCATCCGCCTCAAGTGGCAGCAGCGCCTCGAGTATATCATGATCGACGAGTTCCAGGACATCGACCCGCTGCAATACCGGCTGATGGAGGTGCTCTGCGGCTATCATCACAATCTCTTCATCGTGGGCGATCCTGACCAGACCATCTACACCTGGCGCGGCGCGGACATTCGCTATCTTCTGAATTTCGACAAAGCGTTTCCGCGTGTGCGCACCATCCTGATGATGCAGAATTACCGCTCCACGCCGCAGATCCTCGCGGCGGCAAACTCGCTCATCTCCGTTAACCGGTTCCGCATGCCCAAGGAGATGGTACCCGTTCTGCCGGACGGACAGAGCGTGGTCTATCACCACGCGCGCACCGCCGAGGCGGAGGCCGCGTGGATTGTTTCCGAGATCCGCGCTCTGACCGACGCGGGGGCGAAGCTCTCGGATGTGACCATTCTCTACCGGGCACACTATGTCACGCGGACGCTTGAGGAAGTTTTTCTGCGTGAAAAGCTGCCCTATACAATTTACAGCGGCGTGCAGTTCTTCGGCCGCATGGAGGTGCGGGACGCGCTCGCCTACCTGCGGCTGGCGGTCTACCGCGACGACCTTTCGTTCCTTCGCGTGGCCAACGTGCCAAAGCGGAACCTCGGCGAAAAGCGGATGCGATTCCTCAAGGAGTACGCCGCCGCGCACGGCTGTTCGCTCTTCGAGGCGCTCACCCAGACGCTTGACGACCAGATTTTCAGTAACACCAAGGCGCGGCGATTTACAGAGATGATTGCATACTTCGGCGTCGCCGCGCACGAGATGACGATCTCCGAACTGCTATCCGCCATTCTCGACCGGAGCGGTTACGAGGAGATGCTTCGCACGGAGGGCAGCCAGGAACGGCTCGACAACCTCGCGGAGCTGCGGCAGTCCGTCTTTGAATACGAGACGACGTGCGGAGAGGAGCGCTCGCTTGAAAACTATCTGAGCCATGTGGCGCTCCTTTCCGCGCTGGACGCGGCAGACACGCACGAGAGTGTGCGGATGATGACCGTCCACACGGCCAAGGGCCTGGAATTCCCCTACGTCTTCCTCTGCTCGCTGGAGGAGGGGGTGTTTCCCTCCAAGAAGACGGCCACCCTCCCGGGCATGGAGGAGGAGCGCCGCCTCGCGTTCGTCGCCATGACGCGTGCGGAGAAGCGGCTGTATCTTTCGGATGCCGAGGGCAAGAATCTGGACGGAACGTACCGTTACCCGTCGCGCTTTCTTTTCAATATCGACAAGAGCCTGCTCGAGTATACCGACGAACTGCCGGACGACCTCACCGAGGAGGCGGGCGCACGCATCGAGAGCAGCGAGCGGCAGCTTGAGGCGCTCGCCGGCGGCGGCGCGCTGGCTGTGGGCGACCGGGTGCGCCACGCCATCATGGGCGACGGCGAGATTCTCGAAGTCGATACCGGCCGGGCCGCCTATTTGATCCGCTTCGACAGCCTTCCCACGCCGCGCCGCATCACCTTCCGGGCCAAGCTGGACAGGATCTGAACGCCGCCGGGCAGGCAAATATTTGCGGAGGACAGGTGCGGGACGGTTTACAAGACTGCGGGACCTATGGTAAAATAAACAAGATTTGCGTACTGCACTGATAAAAGGGGAAGAACATTGCGATTTACGGAATTGGTTTTTCTGGCCATTGGCCTGTCCATGGACGCGTTTGCCGTGTCCGTCTGCAAGGGACTGGCGATGGGGAAGCTGTCCTGGCGGCATATGGCCGTGGCAGGGCTCTGGTTCGGCGGATTTCAGGCGCTGATGCCGCTTCTGGGCTATGTCCTTGGCTCTTCGTTTGAACGCTATATCACCTCGTTCGACCACTGGATCGCCTTTGTGCTGCTGTCCTTCATCGGCATCAACATGATCCGTGAGTCCTGCGGGCCGGAGGAAAAGGCCGACCCCTCACTGGGGATCAAGACGATGTTCGTGCTCGCCGTGGCGACCAGCATCGACGCGCTGGCCGTGGGCGTGACGTTTGCCTTTCTGGACGTGGATCTCCTGCGCGCGGTGACGGTCATCGGCCTGACAACGTTTCTGTTTTCGGCGGCCGGCATGAAGGCAGGCAACATCTTCGGCACCCGCTATAAGACAAAGGCGGAGATGGCCGGGGGCGTGATCCTTATTCTGCTCGGGCTGAAAATTTTGCTGGAGCACCTCGGCTTGCTCTCGTTCTGACGATCTCCCGCGTGGGGGGAATATTGTTGGCGCGTGCGGGAAAAATAGGATGACCGCGCGGGACGCGGCCGTTTTCCGGATGACGGAAAGGAAGTCTGATGAGCGATAAACAACAGAATCCTGCCCGTGTGCCGCCCCTTCGGTGGCTGCTCCGCGTGCTTCAGGGCATCCTGGTCGGCAGCGGAGCCATTTTGCCGGGCATCAGCGGCGGCGTTCTCTGCGTGTCCTTCGGCATCTACCGGCCGCTGATGGCGCTTCTCGCACACCCGCTGCGGGAATTCAAAACCGTTTTTCCGCAGCTCCTGCCGGTCGGGATCGGCTGGGCGGCCGGCTTTTTCGGCTTTGCTCGGCTGCTGCATCTGTTCTTCTCGGCGGATTCCAACCTTGCCGTCTGCCTTTTCATCGGGCTGATCGCGGGCACAGTGCCCGGGCTGGTGCGTCAGGCCGGCCGGCAGGGGAGAAGCGGACGGGATTGGGCCGCGCTCGCGGCGGGCTTCGGTGTGATGACGGCGTTTTTCCTTCTGATCGGCCGCGCGGCCTCCGTGGGTGTGAAGCCGAATGCGTTCTGGTTCGTGTTCTGCGGCGTGCTGTGGGGGCTGAGTCTTGTTATCCCGGGGATGACCTCGTCCTCCACCCTGATCTTTCTCGGACTGTTCGAGCCGATGACGGCGGGAATCTCCGCATTCGACACGGCGGTCATTGTCCCGATGCTGCTGGGCATTACTGCCACCGTGCTTCTGATGGCGCGTCTCATCAACGGCCTCTTCGAGCGCCATTTTTCGCTCGCGTTCCACGCCGTGCTCGGCATCGTCGGCGCCTCGACCGCCGTGATCGTCCCGTTGTCCTACCGGAGCGCGGGCGAGGGCCTCGCCTGCCTGGCGCTTGCCGCCGCCGGCTTTCTTGTCTCGTACGGGATTGACCGGAAGCTCCGGTCGGCCGATTCGGCTGAGACGTAAAATTCCTGCTTGACAGGTAGGATTAAATGCGTATACTGTAATTGTAGAAATTACAAAACGTGGAGGAAACACGGATGTATGATATGATCATCATAGGCGGAGGCCCCGCCGGGATCTCCGCGGCGCTGACCGCCGCGAACCGCCATCGAAGCGTTCTGCTCCTCACCAACGATTACCATGCCAATCCGCTCGCCAAAGCCCACCTCGTCACGAACTATCCGGGCCTTCCCGATGTGACGGGCGCAGAGCTGATGGAGACGATGGATAACCATGTGCGCAAGGCTGAGGTGACGGTAGAAACGAAAAAAGTCGTTCAGGTCATGGATATGGGCGACCGTTTCAGCTGTGCCACATCGTCCGAATTTTACGAGGGGCGGAGCCTGATTCTCGCCATGGGGCAGGCCCCTGCGGCGGCGCTGCCGGGGGAGAAGGAGTATCTGGGCCGCGGCATCAGTTACTGCGCCACGTGCGACGGTATGCTCTACCGGAAAAAGCGCATTGCCGTCCTCGGCACCGGCCCTGACGCGCCGGAGGAGACGAACTTCCTTGCATCCATCGGCTGCGAGGTGACGTATTTCGGGCGCGGCGCGCGTCCTGCGGAGCTTCGTGACGAGATCCCTTTCCATAAAGCGCAGCGATGCGCCGTGAAGGGCGACGGGACGCGCATTACGGCCTTTGAGGCCGACGGCACGGAATATCCGGCCGACGGCGTGTTCCTTCTGCGGGCCGGCGTCGCGGCGGACAGCCTTGTGCCAGGCCTGATAACGAATGACGGCCACATCTCGGTGGACGAAGCCATGCGGACGTCCGTGCCGGGCGTGTTTGCCGCGGGCGACTGCACCGGCAAGCCATATCAGATTGCAAAAGCAGCCGGCCAGGGAAACATTGCCGCTCTCGAGGCGGATCGCTGGCTGGAATCCAAAACAGAAAGGAAAGAATCATAATGGCAGTACAGCATTTGACAACTTCGGAGTTTGACGGCGCGATCGCGTCGGGCCTTTGCCTCGTGGATTTCTGGGCGACCTGGTGCGGCCCCTGCCGCATGCTCGCACCGGTGATCGAGAATCTCGCCGCGAGCTACGATGGGAGCGTGAAGGTCTGTAAGGTGGACATCGATCAGGAAATGGATCTCGCCAGCCGGTTCGGCGTGATGAGCATTCCGACGGTGATTCTCTTTAAGGATGGCGTGAAGGTTGCACAGTCGGTCGGCGTTCAGCCGGAAGATGCTTTTGTCCGCATGATCGAAGCTGCAAAATAAGTAAAATTCTGCCGCGGCATGTCGCCGCGGCAGAATTTTTATGGGCAGAATTTCGATAAAAATAAAACTTATTTTAGCTTTTTTTCGTGACATCGTACGAATCCACGAAGATTAACAAAAATAATGATACAAGTTCGGCATCCTTTACAATTGAAAAAAACCGGAAAAAGGGAATAATGAATATATATCATGGGGTCCGTATCGCACGGACATGAGGAAGAAAGGGGTTCGATCAATCATGCAGCAGCTGAAAGACCGCATTCTCAAGGAGGGCAAGGTTCTGCCCGGCAACATCATCAAGGTGGACGGGTTCCTGAACCACAGAGTCGACACCAAACTGATGCAGGACATCGCGGATGAGTTCGCACATTATTTTGACATGCGTCAGGTGACACTGATTATGACGGCGGAAGCAAGCGGTATCGCTCTTGCTGCAATCTGCGCGCACAGATATGGCCTGCCCATGGTTTTCGCCAAGAAAGCCAAGAGCGACAATATTGAGGGCGGATTGTACCAGAGCGATATTTTTTCTTATACATATAAGAAGAAAATCACCCTTCTGGTCTCACAGGAATGGATCAAATCCTCCGATCGCGTTCTGATCATCGACGATTTCATGGCCAACGGCGAAGCCATCCGCGGTCTGTGCGACATCGTCAGGGCCGCCGGCGCGAAGCTGGTGGGCGTGGGCTGCGCGGTCGAGAAGGGCTTCCAGGGCGGCGGTGACCGCCTGCGCGCCGCGGGCATCAACCTCAAATCCCTTGCGGTTATTGAACGTGCCGACGAAAACGGCATCGTCTTCCGGGAGGACGATTGATGGAGAAGGTCATCGTTCTGGACTTCGGCGGACAGTATAACCAGCTCATTGCCCGCCGTGTCCGGGAATGCAGCGTCTACTGCGAGGTCAAGCCCTATACCATGCCCCTCACTGAGCTGAAAAAAGAGGCGCCCATCGGCGTGATCTTCACCGGCGGCCCGAAAAGTGTCTATGAGCCGGATTCTCCCCAGGTCGATCCCGAAATCTTCCGTCTGGGCATTCCCATCCTCGGCATATGCTACGGCTGTCAGATTATCGCGCACCATCTCGGCGGACGTGTCGTGCCTGCCAGTGAGGCTACGGCCCGCGAGTACGGCAAGACCGAGACGTATTACGACACCGCCTGTACGCTTTTCCGCGGACTGCCGGAACAGGGCGTCTCGTGGATGAGCCACGGCGACTATATGGAAAAGGTGCCGGACGGTTTTGTGCTGATGGCGCATTCTGACAGCTGTCCGAATGTCGCCATCGCCGACGAGGCGCGCGGCTTTTACGGCGTGCAGTTCCATCCGGAGGTCAACCACACCGAAAACGGCGTGAAAATGATCCATAATTTCCTTTACGAGGTTTGCCGAGCGAAGGGCGACTGGACGATGGGGGACTATTGCAAGACGGCCATCGCACAGCTGCGTGACAAGATCGGCGACGGTAAGGTGCTTCTGGCGCTCAGCGGCGGGGTGGATTCGTCGGTTGCCGCGGCATTGCTGGCCGAGGCGGTGGGGAAGCAGCTCACCTGTGTCTTTGTCGACCACGGCCTGATGCGCAAGAACGAGGGCGACGAGGTTGAGGCCGCGTTCGCCAAATGGGACATCAATTTTGTCCGCGTGGACGCGGAAAAGCGGTTCCTCGACAAGCTCGCCGGCGTGACTGAACCCGAGCGCAAGCGCAAGATCATCGGCGAGGAGTTCATCCGCGTCTTTGAGGACGAGGCAAAGAAGATCGGCAAGGTCGATTTCCTCGCGCAGGGAACGATCTATCCCGACGTGATCGAATCCGGCCTCGGCAGCGCTGCGACCATTAAGAGCCACCACAACGTGGGCGGTCTGCCCGATTTCGTGGACTTCAAGGAGATTGTTGAGCCGCTGCGGATGCTCTTCAAGGATGAAGTCCGTCAGCTCGGCCGCGAGCTGGGCCTGCCGGAGTATCTGGTCAGCCGACAGCCCTTCCCGGGCCCGGGCCTTGCCATCCGTGTGATTGGCGAGATCACGCGCGAGAGGCTGGAAATCCTGCGCGAAGCAGATTATGTCTTCCGCGACGAGCTCCATAAGGAGGGCGCCGACGCGGCGCTGAGCCAGTACTTTGCGGTGCTGACTTCCATGCGTTCCGTGGGCGTCATGGGCGACGGCCGCACCTACGACTATACTCTGGCCCTGCGCGCCGTGACAACGAGCGATTTTATGACGGCCGATTGGGCGCGCATCCCCTACGACGTGCTTGACCGCATCTCTACGCGCATTGTCAACGAGGTCGGCTCCATTAACCGCATCGTCTACGACATCACCTCCAAACCCCCTGCGACCATAGAGTGGGAATAATTATTTTTGTATTATTGAGTCCTGAAGAGCCCTGATTTATCAGGGCTTTTCAGGATTCTTTGTTTATTATGGCTACAAATCGGCTACATCGAGCTGCTTTTTTAGCCATCATCCTTTCGGCATGATGCCAGATAAGGTAGAATAAGTTGCGCGGTTCACTTCTACCGCAATGCGTTTTCAGCCATCCCCAAGTCCAAGGTCAAGCTGGTGGCCAAGATGCTCAAAGCGATCCATGCTCAGGAGAGCAAGAAAGCAGCCAGATTTTCAAGTGCTATTGACAGCTTACTATCATTCTGCACTTTGCCATCATTCTCTTGGAGTATCTTTCAACCGACGGTTTTCTTCTTCAAGCTGTTTCAGGTGCTTAGCTTCGATGACATCCATAACGCCGTATTTATTTTTCAACGGTAAAAGGTCTGTTCTGGGATATTGTACTTACGGATAATGTTTGCTGCCTTCTTGCCACCCTCATGCCCCTTGGTGATCGGTTCTTCTGCAAGCCTTGCTTTCAGGTAAATAATTCCATTTTCCAACTGAAGCATATCGTGGCCAGTATTCCTATTGACCGAAGTTTTCGGGTTCATGTCATAAAAACATAGCATTTTTTCATAAAATATGTAATAATAAATATATTAATATTATAACAAATTTTCTTTAGTGCCGGGGTGAATGATGGCGTTTACATATTTGACGAAAATCAAAGATATCCTGCATCCGGACAATGTCGTTCATCCGAATGGCCTTAGACGGAAAAACGCACCGTATCTTGTGATATGGATACTCTTCTATGCCTGGGTGGTCGCATTCACGACCTGGTGGACAGCTTCACCGGTTTTGGATTCCGCCTTTGACACTCAGGTCAGGAGCGTAATGCACATAGTTAATCTTCTCTCCTCGGCAGTGTTCGTTTTTATCCTTCGGAAAGAGTGGTTTGTGAAAGCCGCACGGATTGGCGCAGTACTGGTTATTCTGAGTATGGCATCGTTTTACGCATTTGAATCAGAGAAGTTAAAAATGATTGCTGCCGTAATCGGTTCGGTCGCTATCGGTTGCGTCAACATCAGTATTCTGATCCCATTTGTATTCACGCTTAACAACACCGAGAAACTCTACGCGGTTGTGTCCGGCAACGGGCTGATTCAGCTGATATCTTTGATCAAGGAGCACAGTTTATTCGGCTTCGCGGAGCCAATCCTGTCCATTGCGCTTCTTTTGTGTTCCTTAATCGCCGTGCTGTTTTTCAAAGAAGAAAAAGACCGCGCAGCGGATAATCAGGAACCTCCCGAGAGGCCTGTCATGCACCGGCGCATCTACCTTTCACTGCTATTTAACTGCGCAATCGTGATTTTATGCAAGGGCGCGGGAAAGGGAATTCTCAACATTGCGCAGGCTGCTTCAGGATCATCCGTGCTCACCGGATACTACATCGGCGGCCTTGCGGGTTGTCTCATTTATATACTGGTCTACGCCTTTACTGATAAAGCGTTCATATGGCTCGGAAACATCACTTTTTCCAGCATTACCGTGGGACTTTTGTTCCATGCCTTTTCTCCGCAGTCTCTCGGACTGGCAATCCCTTTTTCCGTTTTTCTGGGGCTTGGAAGCGCCATAGGGATGATCAATATGTATTATATCATCGGTGTGATCGGCAAAAAATATAACAGCATGCGGTATATCCGATTGTCTATTCTCTTTATCGGTTTGCTGGGCGGAGCGTCGGGCATAGCGGTGGGCAGTATGATCAGCCGGGTCGGAACCTTTAAAATCTCAACCTCAGCCTCTATCGTTTCGGCGTTTGTCATGATTGCCTTTATGTTTATATCGCCCATCATGGAGCGTACGGATTACCTCAACTCCTGGGGATTAGAGTCCAACCGTACGGAGGTCGGCGGAGGACGGTTTTCCCTGTTCAAATCGTATGCTCTCAGCAAACGTGAGGCGGAGGTGTGTGATCTGCTCCTGAAGGGCTACACGCTCAGGCAGATATCGGCGATACTTCACATTGCCTACTCCACCGTCAATACTTACTGTACCTCGGCATACCGAAAACTCGGTATCAACAGCCGGACCGAGCTTCTGCTCAAGTTCAGGGACCACATTACGGAATAGAAGTCCAAAATCAGCGCCTCATTAGTACTAATGAGGCGCTGATTTTGCGTTTCAGGTGAACTAATGAATGGACGATTCAGCAAAGACGTTTCAGGATAGAGCCATAGTCAGGCGCAGAGAATCAAATGCCTGCAAACGGGAGGCGCGGAAATGTGAAATTATTCGTGGCTTTCAAGAACAAATGGACGCTCTTCCATGAAAGAGCCGCTCCTAAGGCAGAAAGAATGAGCGACGACATATTGCGGAGAGAAACGTTCACTCAATCCTCTGCCGGCGAGCCGTTAGAGCGGCTTACCTTGCTGACCCCACGCGAGCGCGACCTCTTTTTCCTCCTTTTGGATGGGTATACTCTGAAGGAATCGGCAAAACAGATGTCCGTGAAATATTCCACGGCAAACACGCATATGACGGGAATCTATAAAAAACTCAATGTGAAATCCCGCGCTGAATTGATTATCAAATACCATGACACAGGCAGAAAATAATTCCCAATCTGCGTGGAACGACAAAGTCGAAACAATTATATTATCTTAATAAAGAATTGAGGGAATTTTATAATGAAAAGGAAAATAATTTCTGTTCTGATTACTGCAATCCTTATGATCGCTGTTTTTCCTGCTGGCGCCGTTGCTGCCGAGATTCCTACCGCATGGAGCGCGCCCGGTTCACTGGCGGCGGGTGTTACGGATCAATTTGAGTACAAAACCAGTCTTTATTTTTCCGTTGATTCAAATTTGTTAAAGTTCATTGACCCGGCCATAACGGATCATGAGGCACTTGGCATCGACAGCATCGGGCATACTGCGCAGATTGATTGGAAGCTGAATAACGGCAATTGGCACTATACACCCGACTGGGATACCTTGAGTGAAGATTATTCCTATGATTCCGGTATCTATGCGCAGACAGGGTATCTGGACGGCGAAACGACGCAGGAAGTCAGCATCTTCGACCTCAGAAACGGAGACAGCGGAGAAACGCCGCTGCAAGCAATGCTGGGGAACGCCATGATCCGCGGCTCTGAGGAAAGCGGCGAAGCCAACAGGCTGGACCTGCGAAATAACACGTTTTATTTTCGGGTCAGGCTGATGGTCAGCTATTATGATCAAAATGCCGGAGAGAGCAAGTTTATTGTTTCACCGTGGTCAGCGGTCCTGGCTTACGGCAAAAATGCCGTAACGCTTGCAAAACCGACATATCTTGAAAAAGCGGCGATCTCGAATCCGATTGTGGGAAAGAACGACGACGGTTCACCCAAGATTACCTTTACTGTAGTTACTCCCAGACAGGTACAGGATGCGAATAACTATATTCAGGCCAAGGATGCAGGCTCGATCGAAGTTCAGCACCAAATCAATATTAACAACACCGGTTGGATCGAAGGAGAAGCAGGCGTCTGGTGGCTTTCAGGGGAAACTCGCAGCATCGACGTACCGGCAACATATGACAACGGCAAGACAGTCGAGGTAGACAAAGCATATATTCAGATTCGTATGCGCTATGTATACGCCGGGGGCGCCAATGTCGGAGCTCTGGCATCCGAGTGGTCAAATGTTGTTTCGGTTAACACTCCTGCGTGGAGCAGCGCCAGCACATGGGCGACGGCAGAATTGCAGAAAGCATTCGATCTCGGTCTCATTCCCGGCATTCTGAAGGGCGCGGATATGACAAGACCTATTACCCGCGAGGAGTTCTGCGAGCTTGCCGTACTGCTTTATGAAAAGGCAACGGGAACCACTGCGGTGCCGGTATCCTCCAATCCGTTTACCGATACAAAGAACAGCCGGATTCTGAAGGCGTATGCGCTGGGCATTACGACGGGCACTTCTGCCACCACCTTTTCACCGAAAACGTTAATCAACCGGGAACAGTGCGCCACGATGCTCTTCCGGGCGATCAAGGCCATCGCGCCGAACGCAGATTACCGTGTCGCGGGCGTCAGGGACTTCCCGGACCAGAAGGATATTTCCTCCTGGGCGGTCGACGGAACCAAGTACATGTCAAAGCTCGGCATTATCAAGGGTGACGCATCCGGCAACTTCATGCCAAAGGCGGCCACAACGGCCCAGACCGCCGCCGGTTACGGCATGGCAACCCGCGAGGCTGCTATCCTCATGACGGTCAGAACATACGAAACCATGGGTTGATCCAAGAACCGAAATATATGCGGCGGAGCACGGTAAACGCGCTCCGCCGCTCAAATTACGGATGCTAAAAAATAACTGCACAGGCGCATCTCCGCCGCTACGCAAGGCCTGACGTTTCCAAGGCCCGTGAGAAAAATAAAAATCCGATATGAGAGCAGCCTCGCCGGGATAAGGCATCAACAGATTCAACGAAGCGCCGCAAGAAAAGCAGCAATTAACAGGAAATCAAGACGGCAATTTTTGAAATGCAATCAATATTTCCGCCGCTATACTTAAATAATGGATGCTAGCTATCTTTGCCGTTTTCCTGAATAAGGTTTATTGCTTTTTGTAGTCAACGGGAGAAAGGCCGACTGCCTTTTTAAACGACATAGAAAAATTGGAAATGCTCTCATACCCGCAGAGCATAGCCGTTTCAGCGACGGAATACTGTCCCATACTCAGCAGCTCTTTTGCTTTTTCCATACGGACCATAAGCAAATATTTATGCGGAGTCATTCCTGCTTTCTTCAAAAACGTCCGGATAAAGTGATACTGCGAAACGTGGATTTCATTACAAATATCCTGAAGGGAAATGTTTGAGCTGAAATATGCCCGGATATATTCCTGAGCCAAACGGACATAGGAATCGGCGTCCTGAAGAGGTGGGGAAGACCGCATCACATTTGTTTTGAACTCGCGCAGAAGCAGTACCGCAATCTGCATTTCCAGGCTGTCCAACATCAGATTCAATCGGTCTTGCCGGCTGGATTCTCTTTCCAGACTCTTGCATGTTTGAAACAGTTGGGGAGAGAACGGATTCAGTAAGTTTTCAAATCGAATATCCCCGGAAAAATCCATTTCTGCGGCGACTTTTTGCAGCAGATCCGGCTTGAGCAGAAAAGAGTAGTACGGTTTTGCCGGTGCATCTTTAATACAGGTAACCGTATCTCCTGGATTAACCGCTAGGATTTTTCTTTGTTCTCCGTGGACCAGTTTGTTATTAAAAAATGCTTCCGGAGTATCCTCGGAGGGAATAACAATATGATAGTCGGTAACATGGAATGTGATCCCGCCCATATACAGTGCCGGCTTGAACAGAATGATGCTGCCGCACGGACGCATTTCGGTCTTTTGCAGCACCACATCCGGAATCTGACTGATGAAGTTCTGAGCCATATACTCTTCCCCCCTGAACTGACGCGTACCTGTCAAATCATAATACCACAAATCGATACATCGGTCATTCTTTTTAAGAAATAATGTGGGAGAAAAATACAATTATTAGGAGGAACAATTATGAAGAAAAGAATGCTGGCTGTTCTTATGACATTGGTGCTCGCAGTGGGCCTGATGCCCTGCGCCCACGCCCTGACCGGCGGCGTTCCAGGCTCCGTGGAGGCTGCCGTGCTCAATAAGGTCGAGGTTTTAAATGATGAGGACGGAGTCCCGTACTTTCAACTGGAGGTTCGGTTTCCGCAGAGTTTTATCGACCTGAGCGAGGAGCGCCCGGCCGACGGCAATCCCTGGATAGACTACTATTGGAAAATTGATAACGGATCATGGGAATATCTGGGCGGAGGAGCAACGGATTGCCTGATTGACGAAAGCTACGGCTGCGCGGTACCCGGGAAAACCAATACCTATAAAGTTTCCAATATCTATCCGGAGAACGAGGGAAACGATCAGGCAATCGTCATTAAAAATCACACTTACACAATCCGGGTTCAGCTTGGTTATCAATATCGCGACATAAGCTCGGATGAGGATCTCGCAAACCCGTTTAAGTTCGTCTATTCCCCGTTCTCCAACGAGCTTTCCATAGGCTCTGGCAGCTTTTATAAAAAAGGATCCGACTGGGCGAAGCCCGAGCTGCAGAACGCATACGATTTGGGCCTGATACCGGATATACTTGTCGGCGCCGACATGACGAAGCCCATCACCCGGGAAGAATTCTGCGAGCTTGCCGTACTGCTGTATGAAAAGGTAACCGGCAATTCAAGCGCGCCCGCAGCTCCAAACCCGTTTACAGATACGACGAACGCCCAGATACTTAAGGCAACACCGCGCAATGGCATAAAAACCCACGCCATCCGCCCATATTGGCAAACAGTGTGGAAAATCTTTGCTTTTTCTTCGTGAGTGCAACCTAAATCAGACTGCCAGACTCGGTCTGTCAGCCAGAATCAGATTTGCCAGTGCAAACAGCATATTCAGTTTTGCGGTCTGCTTCTGCAGGCCTCGGTATCGTGTCTTTCGGTATCGAAACAAACCCTTTACAACGCCAAAAACGTGCTCTACTTTTGCTCGGACGGACGACTTCTCATGCTCTCTGCGCTTTAACTGAGCTTGCGATCTGGTGGAACCCTTTTTCATCTGCGAGGGACGACGATTAATTTTATAACGAATGTGCTTGCCTGAAAGGTTTTCAATGATGGCTTCTTCACGCTTTTCAGCTCCAAGATAGCCGCTATCCCCATATACAACCGTCTCTTCTCTGGTCAGTAACTTTGAAGTCATGATGACGTCATTGATGTTCGCGGCTGTAACTTTCACCGTGTGAACCAGGCCACTGTCTTTGTCCACACCTACGTGCGCTTTGTAGCCGAAGTGCCACTCATTGCCCTTTTTCACCTGATGTGCGTCTGGATCCCGCTGCTTTTCCTGATTTTTTGTAGAAGACGGTGCAGCAATAATCGTTGAGTCCACGATGGTGCCCTTTTTTAAAAGCAGGCCCTTTTCTCGCAACAGTTTTACTACCTGTGCAAACAGCTGCTCCTGCAAACCATTGTGTACAAGGATATTCCGAAAGCGGCCGAGCGTATCGCCGTCAGGTACCTGATTGCTGGAATCCACGCCGCAGAAATCCGAAAAGGCGCGGCTGTCGATGGCCTCGGTAACCGTCGCTTCGTCGGACAGGTTATAGAGGTTTTGCAGCAGATACAACCGCAGCATCAGTTCCAGATCATAGGGCTTGTTCCCGCGCTCCCCTTTGTAGTAGCACGGCTTGATCATGGAGACCCATTTGCCCCAGGGAACGATCCGCTCAATCTGCTCAAGGAATTCCTTTTTCTTTGTCCGCACCTGTGCCAGTTCATCGTTCAGCGCCGACAGACTCATTTGTTTATCCATGACTGTATTTTATCACTTGGCAACATTTTCTGCACGCAGTTTTCTGTGCGGTGCTGCCTTAAGGCTTTTAAACTTGGAATTACAACGGGGACGTCGCCTGCCACCTTCTCGCCAAACGTACTCATTAATCGGGAGCAGTGTGCGGCGATGCTGTTCCGCGCAATCAAAGCGATGAAACCGAATGCAGACTTCAGTACCGCGGGCGTAAAGGATTTCCGGGATCAAAGCAATATATCGAGCTGGGCAATAGGGGCAACCAAATACATGTTTAAGATTAACATTATTACAGGCGACAGCAACGGAGACTTTATGCCGAAGGCTACTACGACGGCACAGGAGGCGTCCGGTTATGGCATGGCGACAAGGGAGCAGGCCATCGCGCTGAGCGTCAGAACCTATGAAAAGGTACCGAGCATATCCTAGTAAATTGCCCCCGGAATATCCGGCCCTTCCGGGAAATAGAGACGGTAATTAATCACGAACTTGCCGGAATCCAAACAAAAACCGATTTAAATGCTCTTGCAGCGCCGAGGATGTTCCCATTTTTCAAATGAGGACGAATTTGATTTTTCAGTGACCTGCGATTTGGAGCAGTGCGAGCAGAAGAATATCCTTAACACGGATATGTTCGGCAGCTTGGAAGGAACCCCGGAATGGACAAATGAAGTGCCGGCAAGTTCAGCTCCGGCGGCGGACAAATAATCCGGGACTCAAACTTCGGCCCAGCGGAAGAAAGGGACGAGATCCGATCGAAAGCAAAAAGCGTTTAAGGAGTTAAATCGAGTTTGAAAAAATATGTTTTTTTATTGACAATGCTGCTATGCCTGTCAATGCTTTTTTCAGCCTGCGGGAAAGAGGAATCTACATCTGAATCTGTAGCTGTATCCGCATCTGAATCTGAATCTGGAGCTGCGGATGCGGATGTTTCCCACGCCGCATCACCTGCGGGGTCTTTCACCTCGCCCCCCGAATCCGGCGGGTCTAAAATAGTGTTTCGCGATACCATAGACGACCCGCAGGGTGAGTATCTCAATACACTTGGCGGTGGCTCGGAGACCTCTGGCACGACAAGCTTGAATCTGGTTCTTTCTGAAACGGAGCCAAATGTGTTCGAGGGCTGCGGCATCATGACCCGCACCGTGAAGATCGCACAGGGTGAAGCGGGAGGTTCCGTGCAGAGATACGTTTACCGTACCGGACTGATCCGCGCCGAGGCCGGCAAGGAAGAGAGCGTTACCCTGACAGGATGGCTGACCGATGACAGCAGCATCCCGGCCATGATACCTGAAGCGCCGTTTGATGTGGCGGTCCATAAGGACGCGACTCTGCATCAGGACGGACTGCCGCTGCTCCTGACGCTGAACGGAAACCATGCCTCGCTTTCAATAAAGCTGCACGATCATGCGGAATTTGCTTTTACCGGAGAGATGACCTCGCAGTCCGTGGAATCTCCCGTGGGGAGACCTTCCGATCCGAAAAACCTCATTTACATAAACAGCATGTGGTCCAGCGCTTTTTCGGGTGGAGCCGACGGCGGAGAGTATACAGCCATACTACTTGCCATCCCCGATGCAGGGACCTATTCGGGGCAGCTTTTCATTCAGGGAACCGGAAACGCTTTGGGGGCCGTTGACGAGGCGGTAACATTTTCCTTTGAGCCGTTTGACCCTGCGGCGTATCGGAAGGCAGGCGGAAAGCTGAACGATCAGTTTGCTTCCATGAGTACTCTGAAAGCCGCGGGTGAAACTTATATCCTGTTGCTGGATGGCGAACAGGTTTTTCTGGAACCAGCGGAAAAAGGCATCTGTTTCTTCGGAAGCATGCCCTCCTCGTCACTGTCCGGCTCCCTTCAGAACGAAGCGGCAAAAACAAGAGAAATGCTTTCCAGCCTGTATTGTCAGAAGAGCGGTACGGAAGCCTCCGTGCCCGACTATTCGGGGCTGAAAGACATGGATCCCAACAACCCGGAGGATATGCAAAAGCTGATAAATGCGTCTGAGGAAATGAACGCCATGATCTCGCATCAGAGCGCGCCCGCCTGGTATCCGGAAGACCTGATCCCCATGGTGAATTTCTCCGCAGACGACGGCTTCAACACCGTTCCTCCTGCCGCGGAACTGTTGTTCAAAATATATAACACCGAATATTGCGAGTCGGAGGATTTTGAGGATCTTGTGCAGCCCTACCGCAGCAGGCTGTCCGGTTATGATGGCTATCAGGAATTTTTGAATTATGATGATCTGGAGGGGGTTTTCCTGTTTACCATGGGCAAATATACTGTGCAGGTATTCTTAAGCCAGCCTGTAATGAAAATGACTAACGTCTCTGTACAGATTTATTGATCGTTTTGAAATCTGCTTATACCGCTACGAGTTTTTCCACATTTAAGCAAACCGCCGGGGTAATTGTATTTGTGATTCGTTCGGGCATATTATTCAACAATACAAGCCGGCATATCACCATTTGAGTATAGTACGGCTGCATGAATGTTTTTGTCTGACCGGGAACGGTGGGGGAATAGTCATATTATTATAGTGTATGATAACCATTGTGAAGCACTCTGTCCCATGTAAAATAACTATGCCGGTTCGCATGGCGGAATGTTTGTATCAAACAAGCCTACTGAAAAGCCCATCAAGCGCAACCTGTGATAGCCTGGATCGATAGATTTTTGATAACAGAAAGTCAGGCGCCCCATAGGATTGGGATAACCGGTATCAGACAAAGCCAAATGGGGTCGAATCGCCCAAACTGAAAAGTTTAGAAGCGGGAATTTATTTGGCAAGTGGGAATAATGTTTTTGAGATCAAGAACCCCGGAAAAGCCTTGAAAATAGGGCGTTTCCGGGGTTTTGTATTTTATTGGCGCATTAAAAACGTACTACTTTCTATTTTATCTCATTTGAGGGTGTTTCTCGACTGCACTTTTATCGTAGTACTCCACGATTTATTCCGCCGGAGGGATGACAGGCTTCCGCCTGAGAATGGCTTTGCTGCGGAGAAGCGGTTCCTCCGCTGGGCAGGGGCGGCAGACATCCGTCCCCGCCGGTACGGAGGACCGGATCACGCTTTCGCGGTTTCTGAACGTGCGCGGAAACAAAATGCGGCGGTGTTATTCACGCCGGTCGATTGCGGCAATGGACAAGCCGAAGCACCGTGCGTTATGTACGCCGTCACGCGAAGAGAAATGCACTGCAAAAGCGTTTTTCATGCCTTCTTTTCCACAGAAACGCGTTTTGACATAACGAATCTCAATAATATGAATTGACTATATTTAAACGTACGAATATAATTGGTATAAGATGGACAAAGGGAAATCCTCAAAAGACATGCGAAGTCGGCCGTTTGGGAAAAAACAGCATGATTTTGGATCCTGAATCTGAACAGCTTGACGCGGAAAGCTAACTTGGGATTTCTTATGGTTTTTCAGTTTTACGGATGAACGGTAGAAAAACGTCGATTTGGGAAGAGAACCGCAGGAGAAAGCCGGTTTCCTTGTGGAATGATCCGGAATGGCCGCGCTTTTTTCTGCAGAGGGGGAGAAAATTGAAAATACGAATCAAAGCCGCGATACTCGCGGCGGCACTGTGCGTGTGCCTGTGCACGGTCTCGGTGCATGGTGCGGACGGGACGAGGCTGGTGCTGTCGTATCCCGAAACACTGCCGCCGGCGGGCGGGACTTTTACGGTTACGGTAGCCGTAACCGGCAATCCTGGGCTTTGCGCGGTGCAGTTCACGCTCAAATCCAGAAGCTCGGCTGTGGAGTGCGTCACGGCGAAAATCGGAGGGGTTTTGAACGGAGCGCTTGCAGCGGCGAATCCGTCCGCTCCCGACGGGGCGATCGTGGCCGCTGCGAGCAGCGAGGCGCTGACGGGGGATGGATCCCTTGGAGTATTCACCTACCGGGTCCTCGCGCCGGGGGACGCGGGCTTTCGCCTCGACGATATTGTCCTGACCGGCGCCGACGGAAAAGCTGTCCCATATACAACGGAAACATCGGCTCTGACCGCGTCGACCGACACCTCGACTGGCTCGACCGACACCTCGACCGGCTCGACCGACACCTCGACCGGTTCGATCGGCGCCGGAACGGGGAGCGCGCAGACGTTTGCGGACGTATCGGAGAGCCACTGGGCTTACGGTTACATCCAGAGCGCGGTTAAGGAAGGGCTGTTCACGGGCTTCCCGGACGACACATTCCGGCCGGACGAAAACGTGACCCGCGCCCAGTTCATAACGGTTCTCTGGCGCGCGGCGGGCAAACCGGCGCCGGCTGTGCCGGCGGTGTTTACGGACCTCGGAAGCGAAACGGCCTATTACCGTGACGCGGTGTCCTGGGGATACGAAAAGGGATATTTGAACGGTTCGAAGACTTCGAACGGGACGTATTATTTTGACCCGAACGGAGCGATCACCCGCCAGCAGGCGGCGGCGGTACTGTTCCGGTGCAGCGGATCGGAGAGCGGCGCGGAGCAGCTTCTGACGGGGATTTATCAAAAGCAGTTCACGGACGGCAACGAGATAGCTTCCTACGCGGAGGATGCGGTCTGGTGGGCGGTGTATCACGGGTATCTTGGCGGCACGACGCCGACGGCGCTGACTCCGGGCGGTAATGCAACGCGGGCGCAGGTAGCGAAGATACTTACAAACTATCTTGACGATAGGAAAGAGTGAGGGGAAGGATGTTTATGAGAAAACGTCTCGGACTGATTTTCATGATCGCGGCCCTGGCGTCGCTGCTTATGTGCGTGCCCGTTCTGGCGGACGGCACGATCACGGCTCCGGCCGCGGCGGGAATTTACAACATCACGGCTGCGGACGGTTACAGGTCCTCGATCACGCTTACGCCGCTGACCGCATCGGGGGACGCCGCGATTACGGCGGCGACCGCGACCATCGGCGGGAAAGCCTACGCGGATTTTTACGCGGACGCGGTGAGGGTCAAAGTCGATTATGCGGGCGCGACGAGCGGCAACTATTATCTTATCCTCGCGCTGAACGATACGGCGACGCCGACGGCGAACAACATAGGCTATATTGATCAGACGACGGCGACCGGCGCATCCGTGAGCTTCACCGTGTATCCCGAAAGCCTTGTTTCGGGCAAGACGTATTACATTTATCTTTCGGGTACCGACGGCACGGCGCTGACGCAAATAGCGTCGTTCAGCTACTACGCGCCGTACACACTGGGCGATGTTGACAACGACGGAAAATTCACGGCAACTGATGCTCTCTACTCGCTTCAGATGGCGGTCGGCAAAGGAACGTGGACAGACAACCAGAAGCTTGCTGCGAACGTTGACAACGACACGAAAATAACAGCAACTGACGCGCTTTATATTTTACAGAGGGCAGTCGGCAACCGCTCATCGTTTGGCGATTGATTGGGTGAATGAAAATGGATAAGTTGAGAAAAGCGGTTTCAGTAATACTCAGCATCGCGATGGTATTTATCCTCACGGCTGTTCCGTCGTATGCGATAGTTCCTTTCAATGTATCGGTCGGCAATGCATCCGGTAGCGCGGGCGGGACCGCGAGCGTTGACTTGAGCATAGCGGGCAACACCGACTTGTCGGCGCTGACGGTATATGTTTATTACAAAGCGGACGTCCTTACGTGCACGTCGGTGAGCACATCTAAAACTGCCAATAATAGCGACACTATTTGGAAAATATACGGCAATAATACTGAAAATGAAAGTCAACAGAGTAATACCAATGATACTATGAACATTTCCGCCGGGCGTAAAGACGCGGGCTGGGAAATGGCATCCTTTGCATATGCTACTTCCGATGCCGGCGGCATGACAACGCCAAGCGGCGTTATGGGGAGCCTGACATTTACTGTCGCTTCCGACACCGAATCCTGTGTCACTCCCATCGAAGTGGAAGTTGTCAAGGCGACGAATTCGAGCAATGCAGACATTTCTGCCGCGACCACAAAGGGCAGCATCACGGTTACCGGCGTTAAGCCGACGCTGAGCGGCACGGTTTCTCTTGAAAATTCCAGCGGCGCGGCGTTGACGGACAACACCGTCACTGTCGACGGAACGGCTGCCCAGACCGTTCGCGCGGCGGCGGCCTCCGCAAAGGGCACGGACCTGACGGACAATACCGGCCTGACATGGAGTGTTGCAGGGGGTTCCGGGGTCTCCATTGGGGCGCACACCGGTATTATTACCGTGGGTGCGAAAGCCGCCGCGGGCAGCTATACCGTCACAGCGACGCCCGACGGCACGAACGTTCTCGGTTCGGCGGCGAGCACGACGCTGACCGTCGCGCGCAGCAGCACGCTCACGCTTGCCCGCGTCGGCCTTAACAAAACGAGCGTCGCTGTCGCTGGCGGAAGCGCCGCCGACCAGACCGCGCAGGCGACGGCTTACGACCAGTACGACGATCCGTTCAGCGGCGCGGCATGGAGCATTTCCGACGGAGATACCGCAAACGTCACGATAAATGCAAGTACGGGCGCGGTTACCGTAAAGGCTGCCGCAAAGGCCGTTACATACACCGTTACCGCAGCTTCCGGCTCCGGCGGGAGCGCTGTTTCCAAAACCGCTGAATTTACCGTGACGCGTGCGGCGTCGGCGCCGTCCAACGTGACGGTATCCGGCGGGCAAGGGGACATCCTTGTCCCCGCCGACGGAGCCGGCGACAGCGTCTCGGCCGCTTTCAGCGCGGCGGTAACCGACCAGTACGGAACTGCTTACAGCGGGACGGTCACATGGTCGATAAGCCCGGCTATGACCGGCGTTTCCATCGACCAGGCCGGTAAGGTCACCGTGGCCTCCGCCGCAAAGGCGGGGATTGCCGACACGACAGGCACGGCGTTCACCGTCACAGCGAAGTGCGGCAATGCCGGCGGCACGGCTGCCATCACCGTAAAACGCGCCGCTTCCGCTGCGGCCGGCGTCGGCATATATAAAGACCCGTATTCGAGCACGGCTGCCGTAATAACCGCCGATACCATCGTGATTCCCACGACCGTGACGGCGAACACCGCGGTCTATGCCGCGAAGGTATTCGACCAGTACGGCGCTGTCATGAGCGAAACACCGGATATCTCCTTTGCAACAGCGGATAGTTACGTTACGTACAGCGGCGGAACGGTTTCCGTAAAACAGGGAGCGGTGAAGGACCAGACCTATACGCTGACAGCGGCGTCCACGTCTGTTCCGAGTAAGACGGCTTCCGTCGTCATTACGGTCAAGGACATTGACATCACGTGGCCGACCGTGACGGTAAACAGTTCCGGATTGACATACGGAAACACATGGGGACAGATCATTTCTCTCTCCGGCGGTTCCGCAAATGTCAACGGCACAAATGTTCCCGGAACTTTCACGGTGAAGAACAGCACAGCCATTCCAAACGCGGGAACACAGAGCTACTATATCAGCTTCAAGTCTGCCGACGGAGCATATGACGTCGACAGCGCGGCTGCAACGGTCGCGATAGCGCAGAAATCCGTCACCGTCAGCGGGCTGACCGCAGGTGGCCGCGCATACGACGGAACGAGAGCAGTGACGCTTACAGGCGGGCAGCTCGTCGGCGTACTTGCGAAGGACACTGGCGTTGTCGGCGCATTTCCGACGGGCGGCACGGTCACTGACGCCAACGTCGGGACGGGAAAGGCAGTCACTCCAGATTCCGGCGTCTCTATAAGCGGGACCAATTCCGGAAACTATGCGTTGACGCAGCCGGCCGTGACCGTGAACATCACCGCGGCCGTGATGGCCATTACAACGCCCGCCCCCGGCATGACGCTGCTGGCGAACGACATGACACACAACGCCAGCGCCGCCGCGCTCAAGGCCTATGCGGCGCTGCCCTCAACGGTCGGCATCAGCTACAGCGGAAAGACCGGAACGGTCGATATCGTCTGGGCCGACGCCGCGCAGGCGTGGAACGTCAGGGGCGGAGCATATACCTATGTCGGAACCGTAAGCGCAAATCCCAATTTTTCCAACACCCCGACGCTGACCGCTGCCGTCACCGTTACTCCCGTCAAGGTCACGGCGATAACGCTGACGCCGACGGCTGTCACGAAAGCCATGAGCGAAGTTGACGCAGCCGCAAATTATGCGGCGCTCGGGCTCCCGGCGGTCGCCGGCGCGACATACGATAACAACGTGGCCGCCCCCGCGACACCGGGCATAACCGGCTGGAGCATGACGCTTGCGCAGATGCAGGCCATAAACGCCGCGAACGGCGACGTGACCAGCGCGCTCACGCCGACGATCAACTGGCCCGCGTGGGCGACCGTCAGCGCGGCTGTGCCGACGGTCGCGTACACCATTACATCAAAGTACCCCGTGACAGTTAACGTCACCGCGCCGGCGGGCATCACTTACGGCGGGACGCTGGGAGACCCGGCCGCTTCACAGACCGCCATCGGCAATAACGGCACAGACGCCAACGCGGCCTTTAACTATCTCTACAAAGGCAAGACGGATGCCGGAAAGGATTACCTCAGTACGGAGAAACCCGCCGACGCCGGCACTTATACCGTGACGGCGACGCTTGTCAGCAATACATATTCAGGGAAGGGCACTTCGGCCGCGTTCACTATCGCGAAGAAGGGCGTCACCGTCAGCTTCACGAACCCTGCGAGCCTGACCTATGACAACACGGCCAAGGCCGTTGCCGCGGAGATCATCGGCAAGGTCGGCGCAGACGACGTTTCCGCGGCGATCACCTATACCCGGATCGCTCCGACAGCCGGAACGGCCTCTGCCGCGGCTCCTGTCAGCGCCGGAACCTATACTGTTTCCGCATCCCTTGTCGGCGCGAAGGCGTCCAACTACAATCTGACCGGGATGAATACCGAGACTCTGATAATTGCCAAAGCCGACCGCGGTCTGACGATCGGCCAGACGGCGAAGACGCTCGCGGGCGACACGCTCAGCTTCACCATCAAACCGTCCGTTGGCAGCAACCTTGACAACAGCGCCGCTTATCTGTATTTGAGCGACAACACGGGCACCGTGACCGTCGGCGGCAGCGGCGTTGTCAATGCAATCGCTAACGGAACGGCGGCGATCACCGTGACCGTTCCCGCCACTGCCAACTATAATTCCGCGGTCGCGGTCTGCACGGTCACCGCGTACACGGCGGCTGTCACGTCGGCATCGGCGGCAAGCCCGGACTCCGGCGATAAGCTGACAGCCGCAGTTTCCGGCACGACGATAAAGGTGACCGGCGGCGTGACCGTGGGCGCGGCGATAACCGTTACTCCGGTTTATGCGGACAGCGTGACCGGAAATGCGACGGTCATCGTCACCGCGGCAGACGCCGCGGCGCTCGCTGCGGGCGGAACGCTTACGGTATCGGCGGACGGCACGGCCGTCTCCTACAAGATCGATACCTCCGGTGTAACAATCAGGCCCGCGAATGTCTCGCTGGATGAAAAGCACGTGACCTCCGATACGAGCAAGATAAGCGATACAGACGATCAGGCCGCAGTCGATACGGCGCTGAACAACGCGGGCACGACCTCCAACGGACTCGGCGCCGCAGCCTCCGCAATGCTCCTCGCAGACGCGGTGTCCAAAACCGGCGGGACCGTGACCGAGGTAAAAGCTGAGACAAATCTGAAGATCGAAGTGACGCAATACGACAGCGGCGCCAATAAGTCGCTTTCCATGAAGATAACCCCCCAGGTTACATATAAAGACCAGACGGGAACCCCGATCGGAGAGACCGAGACGATTCCCAACAGCGCAATAAAAGCGCCTGTGAGAATCAGCGTCGTGCTGCCCGCCGGGTTCGTATCGGGCGAGAGCGATAAGCTCGTCGTCAGGCACGTTAGGGAGAGCGGAGACATTGAGTATATCCCTGTGATCGTGACCTCAGTGAAGGGAAGCAACCCGCAGCAGTTCGTTGCAAGCTGGTACCAGAGCGACTTTTCCTACGTCGAGCTGATGGCCGATGCCCGTGCCTGCACCGCGACATACACGTTTGACGACGGGACCGTTAAGACCGTTTCCTACACCGCCGCGAACCTCGGGCAGAAGCTCCCGGCCGATGCAAAGAGCGGCTGCACCTTCAACGGCTGGACGGATGGGACGCATACCTGTACGACCGTCGACCAGCTTCTCGCGGTTTATTCCAGCGGCAGCGCCTCCCTTACTCCTGAATTTACCCAGGACTTCTCAGGCGGAGGCGGCGGCGGCGCGGCCGCCGTCGAAAGCTGCGTCATCACGGCCTCTGTGAACGACGCGGCCTGCGGAACCATCACGCCGAGCGGCTCTGTCTCCGTCGAGAGCGGGGGAAGCCAGACCTTCGCCATCGCGCCCAGGACCGGCTATGTCATTTCCGACGTGCTGGTCGACGGAAAGAGCATCGGCGCGGTCAAGGTTTACACCTTCGACAGCGTCGCCGGGAATCACGCGATAACGGTGACCTTCGCCAGGGCGGCGGACGTTTCCGACGCATTCGGTGATGTCGACGGCTCCACCTGGTGCCATGACGCCGTCCAGTACGTCTGCGACAACGGGCTGATGACCGGCGTGAGTTCCAATGTGTTTGGCGTCGGCGACACGCTTACCCGCGGCATGTGGGTGACGATGCTTTACCGAATGGCGGGTTCCCCGGCGGTTACCGGCGGCGAGAATTACTCCGACGTGGACAGCGGCACGTGGTGCCGTGACGCGATAATCTGGGGCTCTCAGAGCGGCATCGTCCGCGGCTTCGGCGACGGAACGTTCGGAGTCAACGTCCCTGTCACGCGCCAGCAGCTCGTCGCGTTCCTGTACCGCTACGTGCAGTATGAGAAATATGACATTTCAGGAGCCGCAAGCTTTGCCGGTTACAGCGACGCGTCTCGGGTCTGGGCGACGGCCGAGATGCAGTGGGCCATTGCGAACGGGATCATGAAGGGGACTTCGTCCACCGCTCTCAGCCCGAACGGAAATTCCACCCGCGGCCAGGCGGCGGCCTTCCTCATGCGCTTCGGCCAGAAATACAACGGGTAAATAACTGCCCGGCGCGAAAGCAAATATACCATATAAAGGAAGCCCTCTGCCGCGATGTGCAGAGGGCTTCCTTCTGAATAAAGGTCATTAAGAAAGAGCGGAATGAAAAAGCATACGAAGGTACAAGTTTTCGAAGCCGACGGAACTTGCCGGGACAGACGCGGCGGCATCCCCGCAATCGCGACGAAGGCCCCGCCTCCCAACCGGGAGGCGGGGCCTTCCCTGTTTTTTTACCGCCTGCCGAGCGGAACTCCGTTTATGAGATATTTGAGGATGCGCACAGCGTCGTTGGCGGAGATCGAGGAATTGCCGTCGGCGTCGGCTGCGAGCAGCTGTGCGCTGGTGAGCGTGGAGCTTCCGACTATCTGCCGCAGCACCGCCATGGCATCGTCCGAGGACACACGGCCATTTCCGTCGGCGTCTCCGGCCGCATAGGCAATATACGGGGAGAGCAGGAGAGCGGCCTGGGCCGCCGCTGATTCTTCCACGCTGCCGCCGATATTCCAGCGGTCTGAGGATGGGGCGATTATGACGAGCCTGCCGTTCTCGTCCCACTCGACGTCCATGCCGAACACTTCAGCTATGGCGCGCACGGGAATGAAGGTGCGGCCGCTCCGTATCACCGGTTCCGTATCCATCGTGTATGCGCTGCCGTCGACCGAGTAATCCGCAGTGCCTATCGCCATTATTACGGTTTTTCCGCCACAGGTTGTCTGTATCCTTTCACCGTCGGGAATCCATGTAACCTCGGCGTCGAGCGCTTCCGCTATGAAACGAAGCGGAACCATCGTCCGTCCGTCGGAATTTATGAAGGGCGACACGTTTTTGCTTACCGGGTCTATGTACTCCGGCTTCCCGCTGAACAGCGCGGCGCAGTTGCCTATCTGAAGAATTATCGCGTCGGAGAGGCGTTTGTCCGCGTCTGCGGTATCCTCTCCGGTATCGGGAGCCGCGGCGCTTCCGTCGGAAACCGTACCGCCGCTTACGACGGAGCCGTCCTCAAGATTAACCGTGACGGAAGAGGGCGAAGCAAGAGAATATTCCGTTCCCTCTGCGTCGCAGACAAGGACGTTTTCGAGCGCTATCACCGCGCTGCCTTTGGCCCCGTCGGCGACGCGGAAGGTCATGGACGAAACCGCGCCGCCGGGGTTTGAAATGCCGGACAATGCCGTAGCGGCGGCGGCCTTTGCACATCCGGGCACGGGTATGCTGGTCGCGCTGAGCATTCTGCTCCAGGGAGAGGAGAGCCTCGGATCAGCGGCGGCTGCGAGCTTGTCGGAACCGTAGACGATATCGAACTGGAGCGAGGTTATCGGGTCGGACGCGGTCGACGATACTGTGGCCGTGACTGTTTTTTGATCCTCCGACAGTTCGGCGGTTATGCTGAAGCCGGGCTTCGTTTTCCATTCCGCGCCAGCGGTGGGAGCGCAAGCAGCCGCAAGCGTTCCGCACGCGAGGACGCAGGCGAGAAATCTGAACGGCCTTTTTTTCATGACTGTCCCTCTTTCCGGTTGATAAACGCTTTGCAGTAAAACGAATAATTATATAAAAGATGAGAATACATTCATAATTTGCGAATGGGAAAAATGCACGCATCGAACGGAGACAAACACGCGCCGTTTTTTGCAGATACGCATAAAAAGGGAGATTTTCCTAAAACACGGCTTACCGACACATATTTTAACATATATGGTCTGCCGCGTCCATCAATACTTGAACGAAAAACATCATGTCGTGTGCATTGCGCAAAATCAACCCATTATAACTCCGCGCAGAATTGCTTCATCGATGAAAAGTTAAAAGACTGGTAATATTTTCTTGACTGTGTACGCTGCGTGTGATATTATTTTATATGGAAAAGAATATTTTCATAGTGAAATCGTAAGGTAAATCTCCTAAATTATTTACATGAACTTAGAAAGCACTCATATTATTGAGGAGAGAAAAAAGGAAGACCGCGACGAGACATCTTTCAGAGCGCCGTATTTATTGAGAAAACCGGACTGTCTGTAAAAAATGACAGAGAGTTTTTCTGAGGCGAAGCAAGTTTAATATTGATTCCGAAACGCATAAGAATACAGTCAGAACACCATTTTGTCGATTATGAAGGGGAAAATATGATGGTCAGATTGAGATCTATTAAAAACCGAGCGATCGTTCTTCTGGAGGTGTTCGCTGTTTTATGCGTTGTCTGCGCTGCGATGACACTGGGGGCGCGCGCGGCGGCATCGGTGACGACGGAAACTCTGGCGGATTCCATAGCGGTCAACAAGCTGACAATTGACAGTGCGGAAATCACAAGGGTGCTTGGAATCGGATACGCAGCGCCCAACACAAATTACTATGTGCCGGTTGTCAGCGGCGATCCTGTTGCGGCAGGAACCGGCGCGGTCGTTCCGTCTGCGGAATACTGGTATGTGAACGTATCATCGACGAGTACCGTCAAGATAAATGACCTTTACATCAAGCCGACCGATTTGCTTGAGCTTGCCTCGGACGTTACGTTCAATTGCACGAGTGGCCAGATAAGCCGCGCGGGCCAGAGCGACGCCATACTGGTTTGCGTCGGCAACGGCTCGGGAGGGACGCTCGGGGCGGCGGCGACGGATCTTCAGTCCGGCCAGGCCGCTGTCCGCTGTCTCGAGAGCGGAACGACTTACGCGTATTACGTGCGCGGCGCGTCAGACTGGGCCCGCGCGCAGGCGTACTGCGGCGGCTGGTACTTCCAGTATCTCAGCAACGGTGATTCCGGAAGGTCCGCGTTTAATTACGCGAACGGACACGCCGCACCCATCGTGCTTCTCGACGACGTGACGCTCACCGCACCCGATTCGACCTATGGCGCGACAGGGATATACTATGCTTTCGGCCGCTCGCTGACGCTTTCGGCCGGCGCGAATCTGACGCTTCAGACGAGCGTCATGGATGCGTCAGGAAAGTCGGCGGAGGTCAGGATCATGGACGGCGCGATCGTCACCGACAGCGCGAACAACTGCTTCTACGCCGAGTACAGCGACAGCTACGCCATCTCAGGCGGGATGTCGCAGATCATCGCCAACGGCTCGTCCGGCGCGCAGCTCAACGCCGATAACGACCCCTCGGCGCACAACAGCGTCTCAAGGCCCGTCGCGATACGGGGCACGTTCAAAAACGTGAACGGTTTTGTGTATCTCATCGGCGGAGCCTCCAAGACTAATACATATATTAACGGCACAAGCTTTTCGTGCAGCACTTCTCCCATAGTTGCCGACGCGTATGTTTCCGGCAAGGACACGAACGCGCAGCTATATGTCGCGGGCGCGGGCGCGAAGGTTCATGTCCGCTGTGACGTCAAGGAGGGCGATGCCGTCGAGCTCTCGGCGGGAACGATCTATGTCGACGGCAGCTACAGCGACGGAAGCTATACCGTCTATATCAACGGCAGCGCTGGCTCGGGCAACGTGGAGGCCTCCAACGGCACGACGTTTGTTTCGGGAACCATTAACTGCCTTAAGGTTTACGGCAATCAGACCGTCGGTACTGTGACGAACGACTACCATTACAACGCGGCGGTCAATCTGACCGGCACGGTCAGCAACGCCTGTGTTTACGGCGTGTGCACGCTCAATATTTACCAGAACAGCACGGCCGAGGGTATCGTGGGAAACAACGTCGCCGGCAGCGACTATAACGGCAACGGAAAATACGGCAAGGTGAATATTCCGGATAACCTCACTGATGTTTACGTCAAGGGCACTTTCGACCAGGTCAAGGGCTACGCCAATATGGGCGGAGCAAAAGGCGACGGGGACCTCACCATTCTCGACGCCATCAACACCACACAGATAAAGGGCCACGATACGACGCACACGCTGAATATCCTGGGCACCTCCGGCAATCCGACAGACCCGTATCTGCGCGATCTGACAATAACCGGCTCATTCGGCTATATTCATTTTAAGGACGTCGGCGCAAGAGTCGGCAACGGCGCGTATATCGGGACCGGCTTCAAGGCTGAAAATTCGTCCGTCGCGATAAACGGAGCGTCGATAGGAATAAACAACGCCTCCGGCATTGCGAAGTGCGTCATCGATGACAGCATAGTGACGATGTCGGGCGCGACCGTCTACGCCGCCATCCGGGGTGTTGACAACGCGCGGCTGCATGTCGACGGCTCGACAGACAGCAGCAGCTATATCGGCCTTTACGGCAACTTCAATCAGCTCACCGGCCACGCCTATACCTATTATGACGGCAACGGCAGCGACCTGACGATCAATGGCACGACCGATGAGTACATCGCGGAGCTCAAGACCGATATCATCTATCGTACCTACGGCAAAAACGAGGCCGTTATCGGCGGCGGCATCTCGGCTTATGGTGACACCGGAATGAAGCAGGGCCTGACACTGACCGACGCGTGCGCCGATACCACGGTGACGATCGACAACAGCCATGCGTCCGGCGGCTTCAAATTCATCGCCGTAAACGATACAAACAGCGATGAAAACACCGTAAGCGTCAAGACCGCCGGCGGCACGTCCATAAGCGTCGGCTCCACAGCTTCCGGCGAGTTCACCAACAACGGAATAGACATAAATGGCGCTCTGAATGCGACCGTTGTCAACCTTACTACCAACAACATCTACGGCAGCAGCTACGGCGTATCTGCGAAGAATACAACCGGCATGAGCCTCGCCGGCTCCGACGCAACGGACTGCCCGACGAACCATAAGACGATGGTGGGCGGCAGCGGAGACGGACTGCGGCTCATTGGCTGCGCGGACGCGGAGATAAGCCACTACAACATCTCCGGCGCCGCCAATGGAGCGACCGCCGACGGGACCACCGCGGCGCTCACCTGCGTCAATATCACCGATACCGGCGATACGGCAATCGGCTTCGAGCTCAAGAACGGGAGCGTTGTAACGCTTGAAAAGGCCAATGTGACCGGCAAGACCGGCATAGGCGTCGAGGGCGCGAGCACGCTCAACCTCAAAGACGCGATAAACGTCACGGGCGTCGATTATGGTGTCAAGGTCAGCGACGGCACGGTAACAAACAAGGACAGCGGGATCTACAGCGGCGGCGACAAGGGAAACCTTATCAAAGTCACCGGCACCGGATTCTACGCGCTCTACATTGTGAAGGGCGGCGTAGATCTCGACGGCTACCAGTTCGACGCGCATACGGCCGCGGAAGAGGGCATTGCGGTCTACACCGAGGATGACAGCGACATAACGCTGAACCTCAGTTATTCCAACAATACCAACAATCCGACGATGGCCTTTATCTGGGGCAGCGATACCGGTATGCAGATCGGCAAAAACACAGTCGCCACCATCTCCGATTATAAGGTCGGAGGCGGAACGCAGACAGTGTTCGGAACGGAGTCGGGAACGGAGACCGGCGGCGCCGCGGCTTACATTTTCGGCAAGCTCTATGTATCCGGCGCGAACGAATTCTATGGTCACACCTACGGCGTCCATCTTTCGGGTAATGCCGCGGTGTTTTCAAACGGCAGGGCAGCTGACGGAACGTGGACCGATGAAAGCATTAATATTAATAAAGAGATGACCAGTTCCGGCAGCGGTACCATCTACGCGGGTATGGCCTCCACTTCCTGCGCGGTGTTCGCCGAAGTAGGAAGCCACGCTTTGATTTACAATTACGACATAAAGGCCATTGGAACGGGCGCGAGCTACGGCATCAAGGCTGATGCCAGCACCGTCTATGCCGATAAAACTATAACCGACATTACCTGCAACATAACCGGCGGAGGCGCGCTCATCGGCAGCACACTCAGCGGCAGCGGCGTATCTCTGCTGAACGGCGCGGTCGTCACAGTCGACAACATGACAATAAAGAGCAGCGGCTACTCCGGCATAATCGATAACGGATTCCTGACTCTCGGCCTGCACGCTGCACTTGCGGCGGATAGCAGCGGTGTCGCCACAATACTCGGAAAGAGCAGCGCGGACGCAAACCTCTATATAGTTCCCGACAATAAGAGCATATCCGCCGAGGGCAGCTTCAACAGTATCGTCGGCTACGTGACCACCACCAACGACCTCTTAATAACTAAGACCGATAAGGCCGGAGCTTACGCGTTCGGCGACGTGACCTGGGTAGACGCGGTGTCCGTCAAGGGTGCGGTAACGAATAGAGATACCGTTCACCCGATAAGCGGTGCGAATGCGCGCCACGACCTCGTCCTCGGCCCCGGGATGGTAACCGCGACACTCGCAGACGGCAGCGAGTTCGCCTCCGTTTCGACTGTCGGAACGGCCAACACGATACACAGAATCACCGTCGCAGGCGATCTCAACGTATCTAACAGCAACATGGATTACGGCTTCAAGGCCGAATATGCCGACGTGACATTCGCGATGGCACCGAACGGAGAGACCGACTATGTCCGCAATATAACCGCGGCAAAGACTGGCGCGGCGGGCGTCTCCGCGGGAACCGGCGCGGTCATGAAGCTCGGCGATACCGTCATGATCAAGGGCGATGGTATCGGGCTCAACCTCACCGGCAACGCTATAGTCACGGGCGTTCTTACGACCGTTGACGGCATCACCGACTGGGCAGCGGCCTGCGATACGAATTCCGTTTATACCGCAGCCGCCGCGCTCAGCGTCGGCACGGACCTCACGGCGAATACGTACGCTGTCGACAGCAAGGCGATCTCCATGGACGGCACAGCCCTGCTCCTCATCAAGGGCGCGACTGTCAGTGGCAACTTGGGACTTTACATGAAGGGCGATTCTGTCGTCCGCGCGGATAATTCGAATTTTTACAGCTTCGACAGCACAAACGGCGCGAATAACGCGGAGAACGCCGCGTATATCGGCACGACTCAAACTGCGGACTTCACAGGCTCGAACTTCACCGCCGGCGACAAGGCCGCGGCGGTCGCGGCCACGTCCGGAACGGTGACATTCAGCTCCTGTACGATAAAGGGAACAGCGGTTGTCGTCAGCGCCGCGGCGACCGGCCTCGACGTGAGTGGGACCGCGAACGTGACTCTGGCAGGGACCAAAGTCATGGGGACCTCGGAATGCCTGATATGTGTTACCGGGCAAAACGCCGACAACCGAGCGACGCTGATAGTCGAAAAGGGGAGCACGATACAGAACGGAGACACGAATAACGAAGCGGCGGCGCTCAGACTGAACGGTTACGCCTCTGCGACCATGAGCGACAGCACGATCGGCGCGCTTGAGGGAAATAGCGTAACTCCGGCCGTTGGAGTCGACATTACTGCCGATACGGCGGTCTTTACGCTGACGAGCGGCTCGGTTCTCGGCACGACGAACGCTGTAAGGCAGACCGCCGGAATACTCAACATCAACGGCGGCACGCTCGATACAACCGATACGACGAACGCCGATACGGTCATCAACAGCAGCGGCACAATAAACTACAACGCCGGAACGATAGGCGGCATAGTAAACGGTTCTGGCGCAAAGTTCTATTCACACGTTTCCGGCGGAGCGAGCGTCCTCGCGGCGGGAAGCTTTAGCGTCGCGAAGAGCCTTTACAGCAACAACATATTCGTCATGTCGGGCACGCTTGAAATAGATGGCACCGACAGCGGCACGGCTTATGTGCGGGGAATGGATTCCGCGTCCAACACGCTGACCGTGACCGGCGGAACGGTCTATCTGACCGCGCCCGCCAAGGCAGCCGCGACAAGCGGTGCCAGCCTCATAGTGAACGGAGCGACCGCCGCGGTTTACGCGGGGGGCACGTTCAGCAGCATCTCGGTGAAGCAGGGAACGCTTACTTCCACAGCGCCTGTCTGCTTCATCGGGGCCGCCCCGTCTCTCACCGCTGGAAGCGGTATAACCGCGACGTTCAGCCATGACGGCATCAGCTGGTTCAGCGGTACGCTTACGGTTGCGTCGGAAGACAAAATAACCTCTCTTCCGTACTGCTCCATGAGCAATGGCCAGTCGTACCTGGGCTGGTATAAAGACGGCGACGCGGACAAGACGCTCATCTCGGTGCCTTACTCCATAACCGGCGGTGAGACGCTCGTCGTTAAGTACGGCGTCATTAGCGCGGGCGGTGGAAGCGCAGGTTATGCGCTTTCCAGCGCGCTGACCAACTCCGGCTCGAGTGTTTCTTCGGCAGATGCCTGGGGCGGCGTCAAGCTTGCGAGCCCGACCGAGGACTCCGGCGCGAAGGTTACCTTTACGGTTGATTCCAAAACAAGCTTCGGCATCGGGGCCGTGACGGCGAAAGACGTGTCCGGAAAGGCCGTGACCGTCACCGGAAACGGGGACGGGACATACAGCATGACGATGCCGTCCTCCGCAGTGACCATAGGCGTCGACTATGTTCCCCTGTTCGGGACGCCCGCAGCGACGCCCAGCGTGAAGAGCGCTGTCGTCTCCTCGCACAGGATATATCTCAATGGAGCGCTTCAGACGATTCAGGTCTATAACGTCAACGGAAACAACTACTTTAAGCTCCGCGACATGGCTAAGATCATGAATGGAACATCGTGCCAGTTCTCTGTCAGCTTCGTATCCGGCAAGGTCAGCACGACCATCGGAGAGGCGTATGAAGCGGTCGGCGGCGAGTGCGCCGTCGGCGAGGATAAATCCAAGACCTGTACGGGGAGTACATGGCAGTTAGACGTCAACGGAGTCCGCCGTTATCTGACCTGCTACAACATCGGCGGCAACAACTATTTCAAGGTACGTGACCTTGGTCAGCTCTTCAGCTTCGGCGTCGATTACGATGAGGCTGCAAGAAGCGTACAACTTACAACGAAGTAGAAAACCGTGCCTGGCCTGCGTGGGATTCAGCCCCGCGCGGGCCGGGCAGGGGTATATTACGGAAAGTTATTGATTAAGGGTAAACGGTATTATGGCGATGGCAAGGGATGTAAAACAAAATATCGGCGGGAGCTCATCAGGATTCTTCTCAAAGCATCCGGCGGCGAGACGAATCCTCGCGGGAGTTCTTATGCTTGCAATGCTGCTTACGACGGTGGCTGTAGCGGACCAGGTGGCGCTGAGCAAAAAAAATGCCGCTGCGGCCGCCGAGCAGCGCGCTAAAAACGAAAAGCTCGTGAACAGCCTGGACCCGAACGGAAAAGCCGTGGTGTCGAGACCGAAGGAAGCTAATGGTATGGACAGCGAAGCCGCGGCGTCGAATCCGGTGGAAGAAAACGATGCGGACGACGAGTTCAGCCGCGATCTTTCGTATTCAAATACAGCCTCGGCGAACGGGGATTACGAAAAGGCGCTTGAGTACGCACAAAAACTTGAAGGCCTCGCGAAGAACGATGACGAGCTTGCCGCGGCGTATGTTCAGATGGGGAATATTTACAGTCGCCTTAAGAAATACGGCGATGCGCTCGGCTACTACAATAAAACCGAGGGTCTCAGCCAGAGCAAGTTCGCGCCATCGGAGCTGAGCAGCCTCAGGGCCAGGTGTTATCTCCTGAAGGAGGATGCGCAGGGCGCCATAGATGAGTGCGCGGACGGCCTATCCGACCCGCGTGCCGACAGCGCCACAAAAGCCGAACTCTATGTATTTCGCGGCGCGGCATATATGAATATTGAGAATTACGCGGCAGCTGCGGCCGATTTCAGATCCGCGATCGATGCGGGTTCCGATGACGCGGAGACACTGAAGCGGCAGATAGCGCTCTGCGATTCGCTGACCGGTGACAAGGGCGGTGCGTCGGCTTCGTCGGCGGGAGCGGCGCCCGGTGGCACGGAGAGACAGAGAGCGGTTGTTCAGGCGCTTGGGAAGGCCGGGGTTGCGGCACTTTCCTATTACGCGATGGGAGCGTATGACAAGGCTGCAGACGCGTATACGGAGATGCTGTCCAGCGGCCAGACTTATTACACGAAAGCGCAGATATATTCTTGCATCGCGAAATGCCGTATCTTCACAGGGCAGTACGACGCTGCGATTAAAGCCTGCGGAAGCGGGATCAAAATGAAAGATAAGTCCGAGTCGCCGACGCTATACTCGCTTCGCGGGACCGCAAATATGGCGAAAGGCGATAACCTTGCGGCGGCTCAGGATTACGATACGGCGGTCAAAGCAGGATATTCGCAGCCGAAGGCCGTGTACAAACAGGCTGCCGCGTGTTACTACTTCGCCGGAAAATACAGTGACTCCGTTCGCTGCGGAGAAGCCGCGCAGAGCGGAGAAGCGGCAGACACGGAGGCAACGCTCTGGGTTGGACTTTCGTATTACATGCTCCAGGATTACAAGGCCGGAGCCGGGTGGCTCGAGCGCGCTCTGAAGGTTAACCAGAGCTACTGTGAGAAGAGTGAGATAGGGCGGATTCTTACGCGGTGCTATCTGCTCCTCGGCGATTATGACAGCGCGTCGGTCGCGGCGACGAGCGGACTTGAGGAAACCGGCGACAAGACGGGCACGGGCAGCGCGATGACCGGCGAGATGTACGCCCTCCGCGGCGCATCGTACCTGTCGCTCGGCAAATATGACAGCGCGCTGAGCGATTTTTATTCCGCGATAGCGATGGGCTACTCGAACACCTATGAAATTTACAAGCAGTGCACCCTGTGCAACTTCCTTCTCGGGGATTACAAGCAGGCGGTTTCCTGTGGGGAGCGCGCTCTCGACAACGGCAAAGGCACGGCCGAGCTCTACTACTGGATGGGCATATCATATTTCTCACTTGAGGATTATCAGAAAGGCGACGCGTCGCTGCAGGCTGCGGCGCAGATGGATGACACGCTTGAAAACCTTTATTTCTATCTCGGCGTTTGCAGCTTTGCGCTTGGGGAATATCAGCGGGCTGCCGATTATTTCACGACATCGATAGACAGGGGACAGACTGCAGAGCGCAGCACGTATAACAGGGGACTGTGTGAGCTTCAGCTTGAAGAGTACGACAAGGCCAAGGCCGATATAAAATCGGCCGCAGAGCAGACTACCGACGCTTCCGTCGCATCGGACGCGAAGGAGCTGCAGGAAAATTTGGCGGCGGTGCTGAAATGATTAAAATATTAAAATCAAATCTTTATAAAGAGGCCGATATGGCGGAAAAAGTGTGCCGTAATAAGAATGGGAACAGAAAGCGTAAAGCGCCCGCATGTCTGTGGACGCTGCTCTTGCTTGCCCTTTTCGTGTCGTTCACGCTGTCCACAGTCGTCTTTGCCGAGGGGGCGGAGGCAGGTACGGAGGGCGCCGCGACGAGTGCATCCGAGTCGGCAAGCGGAACGGAGACCTCGTCCGGAGATACGATGGCGAGTGAAAAAGCCGCCGAGGCCCCCGCGGGAAGCACCAAGATAAGCAGCATTATCACGGAAGATCCGACCAATCCGGATACCGACGGAGAGCAGGTGCTCGACGGCAAGGGGCAGACGTTTGAAAACGATGCTCCCAAGACCAACACGCCCTCGTCCGAAGCAGGTGCGTCAGATACCGGGACGTCCGGCTCCGAAACGACCGCGTTTGATCCGACTACGCCTGAGAACACGGAAAAGATTGCCAACGGTACCATCACGGCCGTACCCGAGACGAAGGATACGGAGGTCGTGCAGAATGCCATACAGAAGGCCATCGACGCGGCCATGGCCCAAGTTGACGCAACGACAAAGTCCATCACGGTGACCGTCGAGGACGGAACGTATAACGACGATATCATCATCAATACCACGCGCACGGTCCAAACGACCACGACCACGACCTACAAAGAGGGCGATACCACTCTCGGTACCGTAACAACGGAAGGAACGCGCGACGTGGTCTATGGCGACAGCAACAGCGACAGTGCTGCCATCGACTGGAGTAATTTCACGCTCATCATCAAGGCCAGCGACGCCGGCGACGACGGCCTGTCCTCTTCAGGCGGGGCGACGATAACCGGTAAGATAACCGTCAGCGGTGTGAACACGATACTGGATGGCCTTGCCTACGCGCTGGGGAGCACGCTGTCCGTTGACAAATCAACGACGAAGATCTACGGCACGGCGAAGAGCGATACCATAGACGTGACGACAGGAAAGGACGCAGACGTCACGATAGACGGCGGAGACGGAAACGACGCGATCAGCGTGACGGCCAGCGGTCCGGGAATCATAACGGCCAGCGGCGGCGGCGGGGACGACAAGCTATCTGTCAGCGGCGGGGATAAGTTCGACGATCTGGATGACAAGTATGTCGCCAAGCTGATAGGCGGCGAGGGCAACGATGCGCTGACCGTCGACGTCTCGGCGGGTAACGCCGTCAAGAACATCCTCGTTTACGGAGACGGCGAAGCCGATGTGAGCGCGACAGGAAAGAACAGCCTGACGCTTACTGGCACGCTGCTCGAGGGCTCGCAGAAGAATAGTGCCTCGATAGACTCTGTTACCAACGACGCGGAAATCACGCTTGAGAATAAAGACGGGGCTATGGTCAACGTTACGTCAAAGACGACGACCTCCTATCTCGATTCTCTTGAGAACAAACCGGAAAAGACCGTTTCGCAGAGCGACATCGTAAGAACGGCGTACGATAAGTACGGTAACGGGATAGATCCGAACAGCGGCGTCGTAAGCTATTACAAGTACGCCTACACCGCATCCGACAGCTTTACGAACTACGTCTACGATGTGTCGGACACCGGCAGCTTCTATCTGACGGATACCATTGACAGGCTCACCGTCACAGGGGCACCTGAAAACGCCATGCTGTTCGTGAACTTCATCCTGACTGCCGACAACAGCCTCAAGGTTGGCGAATTTACGGCAAACGGTGCGAACCTCACGCTCAAGAGCGGCAATATCCAAGTCACGGGCGCCGTGACGGCCGACACCGTGACGCTCACGGGCGAGAACGTGGCGATAAGCGGCTCGATAACGGCGCGCGGAGACGTGAACATCTCCGCCGCGGACGACGATACGCTCTATGACGCGAACATACCCATGAGTCTGGACGATCCGACCGGAGGCACGACCAATATCTCCGGCAGCCTGTTCGACGTTGTCGGCAAGGCGACGGTCACGCTGAAGAGTACCGGTTCCATAACGTCGACCGCGGGAAATGTGAAAATAAGCGCGGTCGTGACGCAGGAAAAGCCGCTCGTGGATTTGTCGATAGACGGCAAAAATGCCGCCGGGGGCCTGAACTTTATAAACGTCAAGGTCAACGAGGCAAGCGTGGATCTCGCGGGCGTCATATACGCCGCGGGCTCCGTCACGAGCTCGGTTAAGGCCAGCACCACCATTAATATCTCCAACAGCGGTTTGGCCGATCTTTTCGTTCCTTTGACGGTCAGCGTCGCGGTGCTTGGGGCCAATACCAACGTCAGCGGTAAGGTTACAGCCGGCGGCAGCGTGAGTTTCGACACGAAATCGGCCGTCTCCGTCACCAGCGAAGCCCAGGCGGGCGCGCTTCCGCTCAGTATCGCGATAAGCGTCGTCGTGGTCGATACCAATACCAAGATAGAGGACAGCGCGAACATAACCGCCGGCGCGGATATAAACGCTACGAGCGGTAGCGCCACCACCGTCACGACGACGGCCAACAAGGGAAAATCCACGAGCGCGAGTGGCGGCTACTTTGCCATTGCCGCCGTCATAACCGACACCAACGCCATAGTCGGCGGCAGCGCGATCCTTGCCGCCGGCGGCAAGGTCAACGTCAAGTCCGCCGCGAACGACGTCATAAACACGACGGCGACCTCCTCCGCGAGCGGTGAGGACACATCCGGTGGAGAAAGCGGCACGCTCGACAACATCCTGTCCTTCGCACAGAAGGTTCTTCAGAAGCTGACCGACAAGAGCATCATATCCCTTCCAGACTTTGCCAACAACAAGCTCGGCATAGCGTCAAAGCAGATAGTCGGCAAGGCTCATACCGTCACCATAGCCGCCACAACGCACGGAACGGTCTCCGCCGTCTCCAAGGCCGACGCCGGCGAGACGATAGAGGTGACCGTCGCGCCGAACCCCGGCTACAAGCTAAAGACCCTGGTTTACAGATACCTCCAGCAGGGCAAGACGACCTACGATTCTCCGGCAATCACTGCGGGCGCTTCGGGGGGATATTCATTCGCGATGCCGGACAGAGACGTAACCATAGTCGCAGTTTTTGAAAAGATGACCGCGTCCGAGATACAGAGCGCCTACAGCGACGAGAACCTTGATATTTCGAACCTGTTCAACGAGAGCGGAGACCTTGTCGACAAGAACGGGACCAAGATAACGAACAAGACCACCGAGTCCTCGGGCTTCGGAACCAATACCTCCGCCGACGACGGAACAGGCGTGGGCGACAAGTTCAATCAGGGAACATCCGGCACAGAGCAGGCCGATCCCAGCATAGTGACTGAGAACAGCGCCGCGGCCGACGCCGTCACAGTGGCGATTGACAACGCGATTCAGAACGGGGCGCTCATACTCGACGTGACGAAGGCCGATGCGGGCAAGAAGATAGTGGTAGCGGTCAACCCCGGTGTCGGCTACAAGCTGACCGAGGGTTCGCTCAAGGCTTCCTATACCGATAAGTCGGGCGGCACACAGGAGATAACCATATCCAGAGCGGACAGCGGCGAATACCTGCTGACGATTCCCTCGGACGTCAGTACCGCGAACCGCCTTGTGACGCTGACCGCCGCGTTTGAGAAGAGTGACGGGACCGGGACGGGCGACGATACCACCGGGTCAACCAAAAGCCAGAGCCAGGTAACCGGCGCACTCGCGGTTTCCGTTGTGAAGAATACCAACCTCGCGTCCATCTCGACAGACAAGACCGTTACCGCGAAAGAGGTCAACGTCGAGGCAGGCGCCAACACCCAGTCGGTAACTCTCGCCGACTCCACCGGCGTCACGAAGGATCAGGTCGATACCCAGACCAAACCTGCCCCGGACCCGGCGTCCGACGCCAAGACGACAGGCGAGCAGTGGATAGTCGCGAATACTGTCAAGATAGCGGCCTCCTCCGGCGGCTCGCTGACATATGATGCTGCAAAGTTCACAGGTAACAGGCTCGTGTTCACAGATGCGGCCGGCTCCGGAACGAATACCGGCGTGACCGCCGCCTATACCAACAGCGAGGGCGCGGCGGCGACGCTGACGCTTACCAAAAACGCGGAAGGGCAGTATGTCCTGGACCTTGATAACATGGCCGGCGGCCTCAAGGCCGGAACCGGCGTTGTCCTGACGGCTACCTATACCGGGAACACGACACCGATAGCCGAGACCTATGTCAATGGCTACGAATACCTTATTAAAGTAGCGGCCCTGACGGGCGCGCAGAGCGTCACGCAGGAATCGAACAATACGGTCACGCATTCCGATACATACGCGTTCAAGGTGACTCCGCAGACCGGCTATAAGCTGACCGAGGACGGCGTATCCTATGCCGCGACGGGCCTTACCGCAGGGGGAAAGCTCACGTTCGACAACGCGACCGGAAACTATCTTCTCAAGCTCGGCGAGATTACCGGCATGACCAAGGGCGGAACCGTTACGATCAGCGCGGCGTTCGCCGCCGATACGAGGGAGCTCAAGACGACGGCCGGCGAAAACGGAACGATAACCGCGTCCTCGACCACCGTCAAGGAAGGCGACAAGGTAACGCTTACCATCGCTCCGAACGCGGGCTTCAAGGTCGGCACGCTCAGCTATACAATGAAGGTCGGAGAGGCCGAGGCGAGCGCCGCCGTCAATATAACTGATAAGGACGAGAACGGCAACTATATTCTGACCGTTCCTGCCGTTGAGGCGGACGGCGTGATAACCGTGGCCGTGACCTTCGTTGGCAAGGCATACACGGTTGAGGCCGCGGCGAACGCGACCATGGATGGCGCGACCGTCAGCGGCACGGACTACAATACCTACTTCACCGTAAGCGCGGCCAAGGCGGATCTCGGCGACGCGGTGAGCATAGTTCTGACCGACGCGGGAAGAACCGCGGGCGTCAAGGTCAAGAGCATATCGGTCAGCTTCAGGGATGAAAACGGTGCGGCTCACAGCGATGTTAACGCGACTGTCGACGGCGACACCGTGACCCTTCCCGGAACCTGCGCCTATACCGCCGGAACCTTCACGCTGAAGGTCGACCTGACCGAAAAGGCTGTGGCCGTTACGGTCGACTCCGGTGCGAGGGGAACGGCTGAGCTGTCCTCAGGCAAGGTCGACGCGGGCGAAAAGCTGATCATAACGCTGAAGCCCAACGCAGGCTACCGCGCGACGGCGAACTCCGTCAAAGTAATTCTGACCGACGGGACAAAGACCACCACCGTCAACGCAACGAAGCAGGCCGACGGAACATATCTCTACACCGTTCCCACCACGCTCGGCGCTGCGGCTTCCATCAAGGTAATCCCCAGTTTCTCACTCGGCGAGGACGCAACCACCTCCGGCGGCAAGAATGTCAGCCTCGGCGTTGCGATCGCCGTGGCGGTGACGCTGCACTCGAACCGCGCCGTGATTGAAAACGCAACGATAAAGGCAGATTCCGTGAGCGTCAAAGCCACAACAGGCAGCAGCGACGAACCGCTTACCTCCTCCGCCACGTCCAAGGCCGGGTATTCGACCGGCAACATCGGCGTCGGCGGCGCGGTCACCGTGCACGTCGTATCCGCTGAGACGAAAGCCCTCGTGTACAACACTGCGAAGCTCGTGTTCACAGGCGCGGAGACTGATACCGACACCGCTTTGACGGTCAAGTCGGAGTCCCATGAAAAGATAACCACCATTGCAGATGCCTCCGGCTCAAACAAGGCCAGCGGCACCGGCGTCGGCGCGGGAATCGCTATGGCTGTCACGGGAATCGACACCGTTTCCGGAATCGAAGACGGAACACTGATAGTAAGCGGAACCGCAAATGACTATATTGAGAGTGGAAGCGGGATTTACAAGGCCTCGGATTACAAGATTTACCTCGGGGCGATAGACATCGGCGCGCTCGAGACGCTCATTGAAGAGACCACGGCCAAGGCCGGCTCTGCGGGCGGCGTATCTGTAACGCCGGTTCTGGCGCTGAATATCTCCGGCGTCAACACCGAGGCCTATCTCGGCAAGGCTGATTCCGACAGCAACTCCTATCAGGTGGCTAAGAATGTCGACGTCGCGGCTGATGCCGACCAGAACCGCACCACGTCTTCGGACGCTTCCGCCGCGGGCGGCAGCGTCGGCGTTGGCGCGTCCTTCGCGATAAGCGTGATAAACGATTCCACCAAGTCGAAGCTCTGCCAGAGCGCAAAGGCGAGGAATGTCAACGTCAAGGCCAAACAGCGCAGCAGAGAGACAGTAACAAGCAAGGCCGGGGCCGGCGGAGGCGAGTCGGGGGACGGCAGCTCGTCGGACGGCGACGGCTCAGGCTCAGGGGAAGGGGACTCACAGGCTGACAAGGCTGCTGCCGGCGGTGCGGATCTTTCGAAGAGCGTCGGCAGCGATAACGTCAACAGCAGTGCGGTCTCCGGCTTGACCAACAACCGCCAGAAGGCGCAGACCAGCGAGGGCAGCGTCTCCGTGGCCGCGGGCTTCGCGCTCAATATTGAAAGCAGTAAGGTCCAGTCTGAGATAGGCGGCGGGGCCAGCGTCAGCGCGTCCTACAAGGGAGACGCGGAGTATGACAGCGATCACAAGCTCATCGAAAACGGTTCCGTCACGGTTGAGAGCGCCGCTCTCAACACGGCGACAGTCCAGGCCAACGCCAGCGCGGTGAAGTCCGCGACGGGCATCGGCGTCAGCGTCGCGCTCAACGTCGTGAATTTCACCAACAAGGCGTTCATCGGCGACGCGGCTGTCACCGCCGACAAGCTGACCGTTCAGGCCGTGCTCATCGAGGACGAAAAGGAAAATAAAAAGGGCGAGGACGTTCCGGCCGAGCCTACCGACTGGGTTTCGAAGATACTCACCGACCTCGTCACCGAGATGGTGTCCTCGATGGGCCTGTCGGACGTGTTCACCTCCCAAAACATAAGTGACCTTGTCTCTGGCATGCAGAGCTCGCTGAGCGACCTCCTGGCTGGCACGGGCTTTGAGAATCTTGTCACGGGCAAGGACCCTGTGACGCAGATAAAGGAAAACCTTGAAACGCTGTTCAGTGATGTTCAGAAGATACCCGACCAGATAGTAGATTATGTAAATCAACAGCTCGAGAAATACGGCATCAACAAAGCCGAATCGCTCGTCACCGGCGAAACGGATTTCGTGTCGCTGATCAAGACCACGGCGCTTGACGCGGTGCAGAATATCGGCACCACGCTGAAGAGTCAGCTTATCGAGGACGCAAAGACCGCGATGCTGTCGGTAGTCCAAAATAACCTCAAGGACCTGCTCAGCGGTGTCTCCTCCGCCGCGAAGGTGCAGACATCTATTCAGGATGCGTTCAAGGCCACACTCACAACGATGCAGAACACCGTTACGACAGCGGTTACGGACGAGATAACAAGCCAGATAAACACGTACTTCGGCGACCAGATAACCGCATATCAGGAGGCGTGGGCCGCAGCTCACAGCGACGCCGCAATAAGCGTTGCGGATAACATTGCAAACAACATCAAGACCAAGATTCAGGAGCAGCTGAAGTCCTACGCGGACAGCATGACAGCGACGCTTACCAACGGCCTTGTGGATGTCGACCAGGTAAGCGCGTTCCTCAAGACCAACATGGCACAGACCATGTCCGCGAACCTCAAGTCCGCGCTCAAGACCATGGGCGTCGCGCTGACCAACAGCGCGCTCGACGCCATGACCAACTGGCTCGGCGTAAAGCTTACGGTCGAGGAAAAGCCGACGGCGCATGAGTTCACGACCACGTCCGTGGCGGGCGCGGGAGCAACGAACGTCGGCATAGCGGGAACGGTTGCGATCGCTGTCATAAACGGCACGACCGAGGCGTATATCGCTGCGCTTGAGAAGGACAACGGCTATCCCGTCGTCTCCAGAGGCGACTTGGTGATAAACGCGCTCGCGACACAGAGAGAAGAGACGACCGCCACCGCTTCGACAGATGTCAACGGAAATCCGGACGCGAACCTCTCCGCCGGCGCGGCCGACGATACAGCGAGCGGCGCGGCGCTCAGCAGCAGCGTCAGCGGCACCGTCACAGGCGCCGATGGCAGCATCCCGATCACCGTCACGCTCAGCAGCGCGCATGCTTCGGCGAAGATGGTTGGCAGCAAGGTTACCATCACCGTCGAGGACGGCTACACCATCGACACTGCGGCACATCCCACCTATTCCTATACCTATCTCGACAGCGCCGGAGCCGAGCATACCTACGACGAGGGCGTTATAGCCAGCGTGACGAAGAATGCCGACGGCACGTTCAGCTTCAATACTCCGACAAAGCTCGCCACCGAAGGAACGCTCAAGGACGGCACGGCGCTTAAGATAAGCGTTACCGTAAACGAGGTGCGGCATAACATCGCGACCGGCGCGTACACAAGGGATACCGCCGCAAACCCGGCCGCGGACTATGCCGCAGTTACCGGCGCGGCCGAAACGGCTAAGTATCTGACCGCCGACACAACCGCGATCGTCGGCTCCAACGCGGTCGTCAAGGTATTCAAGCCGACCGGCTACAAGCTCGACAAGATTGAGTACAGTTACGAAGACCCGACTACACATCAGTCCGTAACAAAGACCATAACCACGAAGGAGGCCACGGTCACCGTGACCAACGGAGACGCGTACATCTTCGTCATGCCTGACGACGACGTCTCCGTAGTTGCGTACTTTTCAAAGAGCACTTCCACAACAACGACGAATACGACGGGCGGTTCCGGGGCGACAAACACCTCCGGCAAGACGGTCGGTGTCGGCGCGGCCTTCGCGATGACCTATACGGACATCACGGCGATAGCGGGAATAGGAGCCAACCGTTCCGTTACCGCCGGAACCCTTGCGATCACAGCGGGGGCCGACCACGATGTGCAGACCGCGTCCGTTTCCGGCTCCGACCCGCTTACGGCGGGCAGCTCGTCGGTGAATTCCAGCTCCACGGAGGGCGGCGGCTCGGGCGAAGGAACTGGCACGACCACCACAACGACGGCAAAGGCCAAGGATACGTCGCTTGACGCGTCTGCGGCGCTCAGCATCATCAGCAACAATATTTCGGCTTACGTCGACGGCAGTGCGGCGATCAAGACGACCGGAACCGACGGCATCGCGGTCTATGACAAAGCCTCCGACGACAGCGGGACGGTCGCGGGTTACGCGAACCTGCTGATACAGGCTTGGCAGAAGGGCAAAACGCTCACTCAGGCCAGTGGCTTCTCCTGCGGCGCTTCCACCGCTGTCGGCGCGGCGGTCTCCGTCAATATCGCGAACTCCGCCGTCGAGGCCAGGTTCAGCGGAACAGGCACCATAAGCGGCAGGGCGGTCATAGACGCGCACACCTTCGACAAGGACGACAGTAAGGCAATCGCCACCGCCATGGGCGCGGATATGCAGCGCTACCTCGACAAGTTCACGAACGGTGTCACGGCCACGCAGGACAGCGCTAACAAGCTGCTCTCCGGCGAGTACTTCGGCGGTAAGGATACGGACAGCAAAGATACCTCCGGCAACAACAAGAACAATGGCACGGCGGACGCGGTCAATGACAGCCTCAACAAGGAGAGCAATAACGAGCAGACATCGACAGGCTCCTCCGGGGCTACCAACGACAAATCGCTCTCGAGCAACGTGCTCGGAAGCCAGAACGTCACGGCCGAAGGCACCGATAAAACGACCTCCACGACCGAGACAGGGACAACGACCGCCAACACCCAGACCGGCGGAGTGAACAACAATAGCACGGGAAGCAAGACGGGAGTTTCATCGCCCAGCAGCTCGTCCAGCCAGAGCTATCAGGTTGCGGCGGCCGTCGGCCTCAACATCACGGGTCACAAGGCAGTCGTCACCATGGGCGGAAGCCTGACCGCGGCTGAGATAATCGTGGCGGCAGACAACCAGGGCAACTTCCAGACGCTCGGCACCGGCGCGGCGATGAGCCTCGCCTCCAACTCCAACGCGATAGCCGCGGGCGTCGCGGTCAGCGTCAACAACAACGCCGCGACGGTAGACGTGGCGAAAGGCTCAACGCTTACCTCCACCGGCAGCGACCTTACGGCAAAGCAGACCGGCACGGACGGCTACACAGTCTCCATGTCCCCCGCCGCAACGGAAGGCGAGAAGGACTATGAGACAACCACCCACATCGGCGGAAAGGAATACACCGTCTACACCGATGCAGGCGGCAACGAATATTATTACGACGGCACGACGCTCTATGCCATCGTCCGCGACAGCGCAAACAGCGGCAACCTCTCCGTCACCGCCAGGCTCACGCAGAACATGGACGGCGACTATAAGGGCCTTCTCGGCGCACAGGCCATCGCGGGCGCGGTCGCGGGCAGCGGCGGCAGCTTCTCCATCGGCGGAGCCGTAGCGGTCATCGTCAGCAAGGCAGTAACCGCGGTCGTGTTTGAAAACGGCACGAGCCGCGAGACCGGAGTCAAGCTGAACGGCGGCGACGTTAAGGTCGCTGCGACGGATAAATCCAAGCTGGCTCTCCGCGCGGGCGGACTCAGCGTCAGTAAGGGCTCATCCGTCGGCATCGGTGCGGCTTTCGCGCTGATTTACAGCCATAACAATGTTAAGGCGGCGCTCGGCGATTACATCACAATCAACGCCTCTTCGCTGACAGTCACGGCCGACAAGCAGCGCGTCGATATGTCGGATTATGACAGCGCGTTCGACATGAGCGACCTCATCAGCGATTCCTCCAACCTCACCGACGAGCAGAGAGAGAACGCCGATACAGGCATTATCGACATCCACAAGGGTGCGGACGACAAGAGCTACACGGTTAAGATAAACGTCTCTACCGACACGATACTCGGCGCCGTGAACCTTCTCAATTTCCTGTCCTCCACCAACTACTACGCGGAATCCATCGCGGGCTCTATCATGGGATCGGGCAAGTCGTCAACGGCCTCCGTCGCAGGCGCGTTCTCCATGGTGTTCTTCTATAACAACGTCGGAGCGAACGTGGGAAGCAACGCGGACATCAACATCTCCGGCACGAGCTACGACGTCTATTACGACGGCGCAAACGATGCATATTATTACGTAAAGGACGACGAGGTCTATACCTTCGGCGTCGACGGTTTGCGCTCCGAGAGTGCGGCCGCTCTTACGGATGTGCTCAAGCTCACCGCGAAGGGCGCGGTCACGAAGGGCATGACGCTCTATGCTCTTGACGGAACAAACGCGCGCATCATCGGCGGCGGACTCTCGGCGGGAAGCGCGAAGGCCGGCGTCGGTCTGGCGCTCGGTTTCCTGCTGAACGAGGACACCGTCACAGCGCAGGTGGGAGAAAACGGCGATATAACCATAACGAACGGGACCTACGACCAGAAGGCCGCCGGTGATGCGGACGTAATGGTTATCACCGCGGCGATGGCGCTGAATGCCAGCGCCCAGGCTTCCGCCACGATCGGCGGCGGACTCAACGCCATAGCGACCAACAACAAGACCATCTCCAACGTCCTTGCCGGAACGACGATAACGGCCGGCGGCGACGTGAACGTCGGAACGGACAGCGACATGCGCCTGATCCTCGTCTCGCTCAGCGTAAGCGGCGCGGCGAGCGGAGCTGCGGTCGGCGGAACCTTCGGCGTCATAGTCCATCGGGGACAGGCGATAACCACAATCGGCGACGGCGTGAAGATCACAAGCACCGGCGGCGCAGTAAGTATCGTCTCTTCCAATAAAGAACAGCTCATCGACGTTCTCGCCTCCGCCTCCGGCGCGAGCCAGTCCACGGCGGCAGCGGGCGTGATAAGCGTCATGGTAACCCAGTCCAAGAGCAATATAAACATCGGAAACAACGTAAGCATCGTGGCCGATAAGGACGTGACGATCTCCGCTTCGTCCGACAGCTGGATACTTCTCATATCTCTCGCGGCCTCCGGCTCCGGCAGCGGAGCGGCGGTAGGCGCGACCATAAGCGTCAACGTGTTCCAGCGCGAGGCGAAGATAACCGCGGGCGATCATTTCACCGTCCGGTCGGGGAACGGCAACGCCGTTATCCAGTCCCTCGGCAGGGACATGACGATCCTCGTGGCTTTGGCTGCGGCCGGTTCCGGCGGCGGAACGGCGATAGCGGGAACCATACCCGTCATAGTCGGCTCAAGCTCCATTGAAACGAATATCGGCACATACGCGACGATCCTCGCAAGCGGGAGCGCAGGCGTGGTTGCCAACCTCGATTCCTCGCTCTACGACGTGGCCGGCGGGCTTACGGTCTCCGGCGGCGGAGTCGGCGTTGGTGCGACCATCAGCACCGTAGTGCTCCGCAACAACGTTCTCGCCTCTCTGGGCGACTACGCTACTGTTGCCGCGGCCGGAAACGGAAGCGGAATAATGACCGGCAACAGAAAGACCAGACGTAAAGGAATCATCATCAGCGCTACCTCCAGCGAGACCGCGATCCAGCTCGCGATAGCAGCCAGCGCCGCCGCGGGCAGTGCGGCTGTCTCCGGCGCTGTGACGACTCTTGTCGCGAAGAACACGGTCAAGGCCGAAGCGGGCGAGTATTCGAAGCTCTACGCCGGCTACACGATCACCGGCGAGACACCTGTGATAAACGCCTCCAGAGAGCCTGAAACGGACGTAGACGTAATAGTCGAATCGGACGACGACACATTGGACGTCGAGGTTGCGGGTGCGTTATCTGCCTCAGGCGGTGCCGGTGTCGGTGCGTCGGTGGTAGTTCTCGTATTCAGCAAGACCGTAACGGCGGGTATCGGAAAATATTCCACCGTCATGGCGGCAGACAGCGTCTCGGTCAAGGCGACCAACAGGGATAACCTCTGGCTGCTCGGCCTGGCTCTCGGTGTCGGCAGCAGCGCCGGCGTCGCGGGTGGTGTCAACGCGCTCGTGTTCCAGAGCAAGACGAACGCATATTTGGGTGGAACCGTCACCGCCGCGAACGGCGGCGTTGACGTGATCGCAGACAGCAACTCGACTCTCGTCAACATAGCGGCGTCCATCGGCATCGGCGGAAGCGCGGGCGTCACGGCGATAGCGATAGTGACTTACTTCTATAATGAAACGGTCGCGCAGGTCTACGACGGCGCAGCGATTACCGCGCAAGACGACATAAACGTCAGGGCAAAGTCCAGAGAGCTTATCTCCGCGGACGGCGCGGGCATCGCGGGCGGCGGCACGGCGGGAGTCGGCGGCACGCTCGACGTGGTCGTCATGCTCCTCAAGACCATGGCATATACCGGAGCCGGCGTCGATATGACCTCGACGGGCGGCAGCGTTACCGTCAACGCGGATGACGCCTACGACCTCATCGCTGTGGTCATCACCGCGGCGGTCGGCGGCACGGCGGGCGTGGGGATCTCGGTCCTCGCCTCCGTCAGCTTCAACACGGTCGCGGCCAAGATCGGCGCAGGCAACATCATCGACGCGCACGGCAGCGTTACGGTTCAGGCCAAGAGCAACAGAAACATCGTCTCGGTAGTCGCCACCGTAGCGGCTTCCGGCACGGCGGGCGTCGGACTGTCCGTCTCGGCTGTCGTCGCGGGAGCGGCGATGAGCCAGGACGCCAGCGACGGAATCTACGCCGAGGAAGCGCAGATGACCTATACCGATAAGAGCGGCAACTCCTACTACGTTTACAAGGACGACAGCGGGAACCTGCTGTTCAAGAACAGCAGCGACAATAAACTTTACACGATCAGCGGGCTTGCGCTCTCCAACGGCAAGCTGACCGAGACCAGCACGACTCATACCGTGACAGCGAGCAGCTACACTGGCGACAAGACTGCGGTTCTTGGCAGCAGCGGTGCGATGGACCCGCAAAAGCAGGTCGATTCCGCGTTTGCCAGCGGCAACCAGAACGCGCTCGACGGCCAGAAGCCGAACGATTCGCTGACGACGCTCCTCAGCGGCGACGGGCAGAATATGAGCGGCATCGGCTCTGGCTACGGGGATTACGGCCAGGACCTCTATAAGCACCCCCAGCTCACTACCACGATAAACAACAGCGTCTACACGGTCTATAAGGATACCAACGGCGACCAGGTCTACGAGAAGGATGGCAGCTGGTATTACGCCGACGATCTTGCCACGCCTGTGGCGGTCAGCAAGACCGACGGCGGCTATATCGTGTACCTCAACTCCGACGGCTACGTCTATGAAAAGGACGGCAAGTACTACACCAAGAGCGGAACGACGTATACCGAGTTCGCGCCGGAGTCCGGGACTCTAGGCCCCGTGTTCGCCGACAGCAGCGCGGACGCCGACAGGAAGCTCAGCGCGGACGACGTATCCGCAGTTTACGACAACTCCGAGTACATCTATACGACGCTCGCCGACGGCGGCTACACCGTATACAAATCCGGCAACGGCACGCTCTATTACGTGAAGGACGGCGAGTACTTCACCAAGTCCGGCAGCGTCTTTTCAAAGCAGTACCTCAGCAGCAGCGAGAAGGACGCTCTCACGGCGCAGTACAATCAGGAGACGCAGGACGGCTACGATGTCTATACCCTCTCCGACGGAAGCCGCGTATACAAGAAGAACGGAAGGTTCTACTCGCTGAGCGGTGAGACCTATACGGCCATTGAGAATCTCGGCGGAGAGACGCCGCAGGCGCTCTACCGCATCTACCGCTCCGGGCAGGGCTCTAGTACAAATTCCGACAGCCTGGATGACGGCAGCACGAGCAGCGCCGACAGGCAGAGCAACTACACCGGCAGGAAGATAGGCAGTTATAACGACGCGACAAGCGCCGTCGTGGATGCGGGCGCGAGAGTGATTGCCCGTACCGGCAACGTCTCCGTCCTATCCAGCGACGTTATCGACGCGACGATGGTCTCGGGCACCGTGTCTATCGGCGGCGCCGGAGCCGGTGTCGGCGTTGGCATCGCGGTCTCCGTCATAAATTCCAACGTGGTTTCTGAGGTCGCCGAGGGCGCGCAGCTCTCTGCGGCAGCCGGAACAGTCGAGGTCAAGGCTTCCACGGGAGCGGACGCCTACGCAGCGCCGGTCCAGGCGACAGTGACCGAGAACGGGAAGACTTACAGCGTTTATAGAGGCGGCAGCGGAAGCCTCTACTATAAGAACGGCGAAACCTATTACACCCGCAGCGTGAGCGACGGAACGGCGGCGTATACGGCTGTCACTCCGGCGGAAACGCTTTCCGCGGTCTATGAGACTGCCGGAAACAGCCGTATCTACGGAAAGGCCGTCTCCGATATGTCCGGGGCGCAGTCCAAGGCCGACAGCGACGTGGGAAATACCGAATACGGCAAGGATGCCGATTCCAAATCCACCGACAAGTCCGCCATCAACCTCATCTCCGTGACGGCGGGCGGCGGCTTCGTTGGCGTGAACGTCTCCATGGCAGTCCTCGTCACCATGGCCAACGTCTCCGCGACGATGAACGGCAGCGTCGGCGGAACGGTTTACGACCGCACCGGCAATGTGCTGCTCGCAGACGGCGGAGCGAACACGCTCACCGTTGAAGCCAATATGGACTACCGCGACGTGTTCACCGCGACAATAGCGGCGACCGGCGGCGCGGTGGCTGTCGGCGTTTCCGCGGGCGCGACCTTCTTTGAGGGTAAGTCCACAGCGGGCATCGGCGGGACCGGCACGATACGGAACGTAACCAATATCAATGTCAGGAACAGCGGAAAGACCACGGCTATCTGCGCGGCGGCCACCATCGGCGGCGGCGCGGTCGCGGTCAACGCGGGCATGGCCATCGCCATCAACCGCACGGCTGTCAGCACCTACATCGGCGACGGCGTGACGATCCTCAACAGTTCGACGGCCGTCAGCGTCACGAACAGTTTTGATGCGGATTCCATCGCGGTCATTATCGGTGTCACCGGCGGCGGCGTCGCGGTCGGCGTGTCGGTAGCGATAGCGATAAACAACCCCACGGCTTGCACCTACATCGGCACGAGCCCGGTTGACAACAGGGAAAGCGCGGTTAAGGGCACGATAAACGCGAACCGCGTAACGATGAACAGCGACTTCTCGGGCGACACGCTGGTGTTCGGCGTCAGCGTCGCGGCCGGCGGCGTGGCGGTCAACGGCCTCGTTGCCCTCGGCTTCAACTTCATCGTCAACGAGACTGGCATCAACCGCGCGAACGTCAACGCGGGCACGATAGACATCGACGGCGCGATAACGGGCCGCACCGAGGTCTATGCGGTGTCGATAGTCGGCGGAGCGGTTGCAGTCGGCGCGACGGTTGCCGTCTCGCAGATAAAGAGCGATAACAGCACATTCATCGATACCACCAATTCCGCCATCACCACGGGAACGCTGAACGTCAACGCGGGGACCTCGGAGAATCCCTATAACTCCGAGGCGCTGTGCGTCGTCGTCACCGGCGCGGCCGGCGGCGTGGCAGTCGCGCTCAACTTCGCGGTCGCCGTGAACGGCGCGGCCAACAGGGCCGAGGTCACCGGTGCGAGCGGAGCGATCACCGTCGGCACGCTCAAGGACGACGGGACCGTCAATACCGTCGGCAACGCCACGGTAGAGGCCTACGGCGTCAACCGCGCATACTCCGTGGTTGCGAACGCGGCCGTCGGAGCGATCACGGCCAGCGTCTCCGTCTCCGTGGCGACCATTAGCAGCAGGCAGTATGCGACATTCAATACGAGCGGCGCGGCGATCATTACCGGAAAGCTTACCGTCAACTCCTATCAGAACACGGTCAGCCTTCCCTCGAACGGCTTCGGCGATATAGTGACCGACGTTATCAGACTTGCGGCGGGAAATAAAACTCCCAGCAGCATCACGAGGACCGCGATGGCCGAGGCGTACATCCTCTCGGCTTCCGCCGGCATGGTCTGCATCAGTGCCAACCTCACCGCAGCCACCGCGGACGCGACGAGCAAGGCCACGGCGGGCGGCGCGAACCTGAAGGTCTGCGGCGACATCGAGGTCTACAACAAGGCCAACTCCGCGGCTGAGATTTCCGTGATGAGCCTGTCTGCCGCGCTTGTTGCGATCGGCATCAACTCCGGCGTGACGGTAGCGAAGGGCGACTTCGAGGCAGGGCTTGAAACAAGCGGAAATGTGAACGTCACGGGCGGGATAACCGTTACCAACGTCTGGACCAGCAATGCGAACACCGATTTGACCCCTGCGGCTGGAGGCGTATCGATCACTCTCGCCACCGTAGACGCGAACTCCGCCCTGGCCTTCGACAAGACCTACGCGGCGGCGTATATCAAGGGCCTCGGCGCGTCGAGCACCGTGACCGCCAGCGGCAACATCGCTGTCAAGTCTTCCGGCACAGGCTTTGCCCACGCGACCGTCGAAACGCCCGTCCTCGCGATGAGCGTCGTGGCGGTGACCGTCAACGTGGCTGTGGCCGCGCTCGTCGCAAAGCAGAACGCCTATATTAGCGACGCGACCGTAGCGACGACCGGTACCGGAAGCGGCACCAGCGTCACGGCTGAGTTCAATGTCGGCCAGACCACCGGCGCCGACGCGATCCTCGGCGGCACCGGCGCTCCAGGCGACAACAGCGGCTGCCTCAACCTCTATTCGATCAAGGCCAACGCCGCGACGGCGATATCCGGCGTGGTGAGCTCTGCGTTCACGAAGAACGCGGGCTTCGGCTCCAGCGAGACCCACAGCGGAACAATAACCATAAACAGCACCGGGACGTCTTTCGCCAACGCGACCGTGGTCGAACCCACGGTGGACGCGGGGATAGCTGGTGTGGGCATCAACGTAATGACCGCCGTTGCCAACGGCACCTTCGGAAGTTACATGGATACCGGCAGCGCGAACGTCTATTCCGGAACGATAACCATAACCAACAACTATACGACAAACGCCAACGCGATAACGAGCCAGCCGGGCTACGGCGTTTCCGCGAAGGTCATCTCGATAAAGACCAACGTCGCGACGGCGCTCGTCAAGACGAAAGCCATGACCGGCATCAACGGCAGCGGAACAGTCGATACCGGGACCGCGGTGATCTCCATAACCGCGACCGGCAGCTCCACGGCGTATGCGTCCGTCGCCCAGAAGAAGCTTGAGCTTGCCGTGATAAGCATTGCGGCGAACGTCATCACAGCCGCACAGAAGGCCGATCAGGACACATATCTCAGCGGCGTGAGCGTCACCGCGGGTGACGTTACCGTGACCTCCGACCTGAACAAGGGCAAAGCTTTCGACGATACGTTTACGGAGGATACGAATTCAACCTCCAGAAGCACCTCCGATTCTGTTAAGAACGCTTCCAGCGGCGCGGCGGCGATACTCGCCGGCAGCGCGAACAATGTCAAGATTAGCCTTGTGGGTGTCGAGATCAACATAGCAAACGCCGTTTCCGACGCGACCAACAGGGCGCACACCGACGGCGTGACCTTCACCAAGGCCGGGGCGATAAAGCTCATAGCCGAAAGCACCTCCTACGCGACGGCGGACGTCCAGCGCAGCAGCAGCGTCGGCTACTACACGGCGGGCCTGAATGAGCTTTACGCCTACGCAAAAGGCAGCTTCGACACCACCCTGGATGCGGGCGGAGCGGTCAACGCGGCCAGCGTTACCACCGACAACGAATACGATGCGCAGGCTCTGGCCCTCACCTCCGCGGGCGAGGCCAACGTGGGCGTGGTCAACGGCAGCGCGAACGTCGCGATAGCCGAGGTTAAGCCCACCGTCACCGGCGGGATCTCCAGCGACGGCAACAACGGGACGGTTACCGCGGCGACCGTGACCGTGACGGCAAATGGAACCGGCAAAGCTTTCGCCTCCAGCAAGAACCCGAAGATCTCGGTGTCCGTCGCAAGCCTCGTCGTCAACTATGTCGAGGCGCTGCTCGATGGGTCGCAGGAAGCGTACATCAAGAGCGCGAATGTGACTGCTGACAGCGTATACGTCTACTCTTACTTCAATAAAAACACTACAGATATCGCGGCCCAGGCCGTTATGGGCGCTGGCGGCCAGTCGGACGTGGCAATCTCCGCCCTGGGCATCTCTGCCAACACCGCCGTCGCCGAAATGAACATGGCGGCGCGAGCCTACACCAGCGGAGCGGGCTTTACCAACAAAAACGGCAGCATAACGCTCCTCGCTCAGGGCAACTCGATCGCAAACGCCCGTTACAACGCGCCGGCCGCGAGCCTCAGCATTGCGAGCGTCGGCCTCGTGATAACCTATTCCTATGCGGCGGGCGAGTTCTCGGCCTACATGAACGGCGGCACAAAGGATATTAACGCCGGCGCGATCACGATCAAGAGCGTTTATAACGCCGGCTCCGACGCGACGACCGCGCAGCCGTCCGGCGGCTTCTCCGTGAGCCTGCTTGACAGCTCCGTGAACTACGCCTACGCAGCGGTTACAACGATCGCGAAGACCGGCATCGGCAAGGTCGTCGGCACCAACGGCGCCGTCATAAACGCGGGTACCGTGTTCGTCAAGGCCTACGGCACCGCCACAGCCAATTCCGAGATACAGGGCGTGGACTTCGGCGCCAGCGCGATCAAGACCGCAGTCAATAAGGCAGAAGCAAAGCTGGCCGCAGATCAGGAGGCCTATGTCGGCGGAAGCTACGTTAAAGCTGACAGCATAACCATTCTGTCCCTTTTCAACGTCCCGGACAGCGACGCGTTCGTAACGACGCCCACCACACCGGCGCTTGACACAAGATACGGCGCTTTTGCGACGGTCGGCAGCAACAGCGGGACGAATATCGCACTGGCTTCCGCGACCTATAACGATGCGGTTGCCAACTCGGACGCGACCGTCAAGGCAGTGCTCTACGGAGGCGGAACGGACGTCAGCGGCAGCATCTGCGTCAACACCTTCGCCGCCAGCTACGCCAATGCCGATGTTTGGGCGCCGAAGGTCGACGTGTCGCTGAAGAATATGGCGCTCAACAGGACTACGGCAAAGGCCGCCGGAACCTACGCGTCGTACATGGACACCACGGGCTCGGCGACCTCGAACGGCATCAAGGCGGACAAAATCTACGTCATAACCAGCTATAATACAAAAGCCCTGGCAAAGACGGGCGGCAACGGCCAGGTAGCCGCGAGTCTCGTCTCGCTCAAGGCAAACCTCGCTTACTCCTACGCCGAGACAAAGGCTCTCGCGGGCGTCGTGGGCAGCGGCGTCGCAAACATAACCAACGACATAACCGTCAAGGTCTCCGGAGACGCGAACTCCGAGGCTCAGATCAACCAGCCCAAGCTGACGGTAAGCTTGGTCGACTTAGCGGTTAACCAGATCTACGCTTACCAGCAGGTGGACCAGGAAGCCTACTTCAACATGAACGGCGGCAGCGTCACCGCGAAGAACATCTATGTGAACTCGTACTACTGCGCAGGCGAAGGCAAGGGCGCTTACGCGACAGTCGGATCTCTCGATGGCGCGAACTTCTCCCTGATAAGCGGAGCCACCACCTCCGCCATAGCCCAGGCGCACATGACCAGCAAGGCCTGGATGGGCGGCGAGAACGGCGGGAGCATCTACGCCTCCGGCGATATCCAGATAATCACCAACACCACCACCCGCGCGACGGCTGAGACCAAGACCCCCGCGACCGTGGCTCTGTTCAAGGCGACGGCGCTCTACGCCAACGCCAGCACCAACGATCAGGTCGAGGCTTATCTCGGAGTTGCCGGCGCGGATATCCCGTCAGGAAGCACAGGCAAGTGCACAGTCGGAGCGGGTGGAACGATAACCGTCACAGCGACCGGCACGACCTACTCGACTACCACCTGCGCGGCATCCTTCACTCTCTCCCTGTTCTCCGCGAGCAATAAGGGCGTCATGTCCAATGTCGGCGTGCGCGGCGATAAATTTACGAACTCTTCCCAGTGCGTCTGGGCGGACGTCAGGGGCGGAGCGGACATCACTGCCGCGAACGTCACGATAGCTTCGAATAACTTCGCGAACGTTGCTGCGGTAATGACGAGCGGCTGGGACGTCGGAGCTATCACCTCCTCCAAGGCCACGGCCGAAACAAGAGCCGATACCGACACCCGCGCGTTCGTCGAGGACGGCGCATCCATAACCACAACCTCGGGCGACGTCAGCGTGACCGCCTATGACAAGGTCACGGAATACACAAAGATCGACGGCGACAGCTTCGGAATCCTCTACAGCGCGAGTGACAAGTACGCCCAGAATACCGCGTACCAGACCGTTCTCGTTACGATAGGGAAAGCGGCGATAAGCGCTGCGAGGAACCTGACGGTGACGGCCAAAGCGGACGCCGACATGCGCGCCAAGACCAGCATCACGAGCCTCGGCATAATCAGCAAGGGTAACCTTAAGTGCTATAACACACTCAACCGCGACGTGGACGTGATAATCGGCGACGGAGCAGTGCTCACTGCGGGCACCGGCTTCGGCGGAACGCTCACGATAAAGGCCGAGACCGGAACAGACGACTATATCAAGTCCGAGGTCTACGGAACGAGCATAGGCCTCGCGGGCATCGGCCACGCGGAAGCGTTTGTTGCCGTCGCCTCGAACACAGACGTGACCGTCGTCAAGGGCGCGAAGATAACCAATGCCTACGGTAGTGTGGTTATCGAGGCTCTCACGGGAACGGGTGCCTATTCCTCCGGTAAGTTCAACGGCGGCGGTGTGGTCGCAAAGCCCGAGTCAGACGCAAACGACGACAACAACGTGACCTATACCCTCAATGCCAACGTCAATCTCGGCTATGTCAAGTCCGGCGGCGGCTATGTCTCCTCGGGAGACACCACAGGCAGGGCCGAGATAACCGGCAGGAGCGTCAGAATATACGCTGGCGTTTACAGGCTGAACATCGAGTCCTACGCCTACGCTCTGACTGTCGGCGCTTACGCCAAGGCATGGGCCGAAAGCTATGTCCGCCTCACCGTCAATACCAGGGTAAACGGCGGCGCGGTCATAATCACCGCGACGGACGGCGTGGACGTCAGCGCCAACACAACGCCGCAGCGGGGCGGAAGCAAGATCAGCGTATACGCCGGCACCAAGCTCATAGCCCTGTTCGGTAAGATATATTCCGATGCGTACCTGTACGGTTCGTCGTCCGCCGACGTGTATTTCGGCTCCGGTACGCTTGTGGCGGGCAGGAACGTCGGGATAAGCTCCACAAAGTACAACGGCAGCATAGACATTACCGCCACCGGCAAGCGCTACGGCTTCGCCGGAAAGGACACAAATCACGGAAATACGTTCAGCCCCAATTCAGGCGCGTCCACGAACGTCGCTTCCGCGACCTACATCATCGGCGGCGGTTCGTCCGGTATCTTCGTCGGCGTTGACAAGAATGGCAACGTGACCTCATCCGGCGTAAGCAACATCAGCAGGGACAACATGGTTATCACAAGCACGAGCGGCGGAACGCTTAACGTCAGTTCCACCGGCAGCGTGACTTCGTTCGTCAATACCGTGGTCTACAGCTCGTCTTATGTCCCGTCCGTGACCATAGTGAACGACAGCGCAGATGATATAACCATCGCTCTCATCGACGCGTTCAACGCGTCCGCCACAAGACCTACCGTCAGAGTCGGCGGATATGCCTACAACAATATCACGCAGCAGGCGGCAGCATACCAGACTCCCACCGTTACCATCACTTCGACGAACGGCGGAAATGTCATCCTCAGGGAAAACGCGATACGCAACCCGAAGGGCACCGTCACGATCGTCTGGACCGGCACTCCCGGAAGCCTGATATACAGCGGTACAGCGGGCAGCAGCTCCGTCTGGGCTCACGACCTGACGGTTGTCGGGGCTGAAAACATCGGCTCGTCAACGAGCAGTGTGGTAGCCTACATGACCAACCTCTCCGGCGACGTCCCGACAGTGTCGCTCGCCGCCTCCGGCGATATCTACGCGACGCTTACGCCCGCGCAGATGACCGGAAGCATCGAGACAAGCGAGTGCACGAGTCTTGATATCCTGTCCGTCGAGGGCGGCGGAACGGTCAGCGTCGAGCTGGGCAAGCCGGTCTCGATCGCGGTAGTTACCTCCGGCACACCGTCCACGATCGTAACGCCCGGCTCGCTCCAGTACACCTCGGGTATCGTCGGCATCGGTGGCGTGACAAAGACCGCCTCGGAGCTCGCGCGTTATATCACCTCCGCCTCCGGCGGAGTCAGCGTCTATACGTTGCCTAACGGCACTCGCATCACCGTCAGCGACGGTAAGATTGTCTCTGTCAGCGCAAAAAGCATCGGTGCAGATGGCACGGTAACGTCCTATGGCACTCTCGACCTCAACGGCCGCGAAGTGCGGACCGATACTGTGACCGGGCATCAGGTTCTCCTGCTGGCCGGGAGCTACGACGATCCCAATATCGGCTGCATAGTCCTCGATCTCGCGACCGGCAAGATAACCGTCACCTCCAATTACGGCGGCGGCTACGAGCTTCGCATACCGTACGTGAACGGCGCCTGGGATGTCAACACAACCTACGGCAGCGTCTGGACAGGATATGGCTACGAGGGCAGCTATGAGACAGACTCGAACGGCACTTCCGTAATCCGCACGCGCGATGAGGAGCACCTGCTTGAGTGGCGCCACAGCGGCAATTCGTACACCTATTTCATGTACGCTTACGGCAATGCGAGCCTGTACGACTGCAGCCAGCATGACAGTACGGACGCGTCCAAACTCATTTACGCATATACCACCAACAGATATGCGAGCATCGAATTCATCACCGGCGCCGCAAGCTACAACTACCGGCAGAGCGCGGAATGGAATCTCGACAGCGCCTGGGCAGTCACCACGCATCCGACCGGCAGCGACGCCAACGGCACCTACGAATTGTGGGAATACCATGCATCCCTTTATGGGGGTCATACAGTAGAAGCGAGAATCGACGTAAACCGCTACTATACCACCGACGGCAGCGGAAATAAGACCTACACCGGATATTACAGCGTCTCCCAGTACGGTTTTATCTATAACGGCAGCTTCTACAGCGGCCAGTGGAGCGGCAGCTATATCATCATCAACCCGAACAATTCCAACAACTCTGCGCTGTACAGCTATCTTGCGGGTCAAGCGACCGGTGTGGCTTACAGGCCGTCGTTCAGCGTGGACAGCAGCAGCAAAGATCTCAAAATTAATATCTTGGTTTACACGCTTCAGAAGAACGCAGACATTGGGCTTGCGTCGCACACCGTTTCAAGCGACGGCGAGGATTATACCTACAACAGCTACGACGCAGTGACGCCCAGCAATTACCGCCTGTACTACACAGCATACGAGGAGTACGCATTCATTCCGAACGACAATGGGTATGCGGCGGGCGTCGAGGCCTCCGATATCACGGTGACCAAGGATGAAGGCGGCAGCATACTCTATGGTACGCTTGAGCTCAACCGCAAGATGACCGAGACAAAGTACAAGTACAGGTACACCGATAATGACGGTAACCCGACGGACGGAAGCGGCAACATCATTACGAGGGAAACGGCCCTCTCCAATATCGGCGCGTATCTCACGGTAATCACAGGCGACAGCGACAAGGTCGTCTACTCGACCGTCACCTACGGCGACAACTCGTTCTTCCTCGGCGCAGCAACCGGTTCGTACGTCCTGACCGATGAACTTAACGCAAACAGCAGCGGAGTTGTCGAAGAGAGTGTTGACGGCAGCATCTACAAGTATAACCTCATAGACGGCACTGCAGATCTGCCGAACGGGGATCATATTCTCGGGTCTTCCGGCAGCTTCGCCGGAGTCACGTTTGGTGCGCAGTCCGTCAACCTCGAACTCATAAGCGAGCTTGACGACGTGCAGCTTGCGCAGGATATGTCCGGTAACGTCTACTACAAGCTCGGCACCGTCAGCGGAACGTCCACTACATGGGATTCGTCCTGGACAAAGGCGTCTTCCGCGGCTGGGGCCACCGGCACGGACTACAGGACCTCCGGCGGAACGCTTCTGCTGAACATCACGACAGCGGACGGAGTTACGACCAACACGCTCTATAATAAGAGCGGAAATGCGCAGTATAGGATTAATTCCTACGGCGTGCTGACGAACCTTACCGGGACCTCCGACGACGGCAACAACGTCACTGTCATAGCTGCGGCGACTCCGGGCTATAATCTCGGTACCCTGAGCGGAACCTACGTGACGCTCCGCATGGACAGCGCGGCGGGCAGCATACTCGACGCCAACGGAAGCAGCGCAAACATCACGGCGGATACCCTGACCGTCTCCGCGTCCTCCTCCGGCTCCTTCGGGACCGCGGCCGACCCGATTGAGATCAGCGTCTCCGGCAATATCGCCTTCAACGACGGAGGCACAGGAAACAACAACGTCGCGGTCAGCTCCTGCCTGACCACCGGAAGCGATGAAGCGTTCACCTTTGGCGCGCTCAACAGCGTCGTCTCCGGCGCAAAGCTGGTCCTCACCGGCGGAGCGCTCAATGGTGCGGGCGGACTCAACGCGAACGGCGGGACCGTCACGGCGAACGTCGCGAAGCTTAACCTCGGCACGCTGATGGCGTTGAACAGCGGTACTGCTACGGTGACCGTTTCCGGCGCAGACGCGGCGAAGATCAACAACCTGACCGCGGCTACCGGCGGAACGCTGAACCTCACCGCAACGGCGGGCGACGTCAGCGTCGGGACAAAGGCCGACATCAGCGGCGGGTCGACCGTAAACGTCACCTCCGACTGCGGACGCGTCCTCAACACCGACGGCGCAGCCGAGACGGGCTGGACGATCGACGCTTCCACCGCGAACATCAAGGCCGCAGGCGACGTCGACATCAGCCACATGCTGATCAAGAACGGCAGCGATGTGACGATTACATCGCTCAGGAACGCGAGCGGCAAGTCCGTCGGCGCGACCGATGCTTATACCTCCGGCGGCTGCTACAACGGCAAGACGTTCGTCATTGACGACAGCGCAACAAATAGCGGAACCGCAAAGGACAGCAACGTTATCATCACGGTTTACGGAAATGTTACGCTCCAGAGCGACGAGGATTCGGCGGGGGACGGCGACGTCTTGTCCGTTACCGGCAGCGGCGCGGCAGGCACGCGCGGCCTCTATCTCACGAGCCTGACCGGTGGGCTGATAAGCAATACCGTCAACGACTGCTGGCGCTTTGATCACGCCAACGCAATGATCAGCCTCTACGGCAGCCCCGTCGTAAAGGATAAGGTCAATATCCTGAACGGCAGTGTCGTGTCCATCGTCAGCGACTACGGCGACCTGTCACTCGTCGATTACGAGACCGGCGACAAGACGAAGTGGTATGTCGATGCCTCCACAATGCTGCTCCAGCTTGCGGGCGACATAACCATCGACCATCTGGCTGCAAAGAGCGGCAGTACCATCACGATAAGCTCGCTGCGCGACGCGGCCGGCAAGTCCGTCGCCTACGGCGGGACTGCCGCAACGACAGGCGGTAAAACAACCTTCGTTGACTGGGACTTCGATAACAGCACAATCAATATCAGGTCCTACGACTCCGTGCTCCTCCGCGACGGCGCGTCTATAGCGAACGGCAGCATCGTGACGCTGAGAAGCATCATGGGCGGCTTCACCAACAGCGATAAGTACAAGAAGATGGTAAGCGGACATACGAGCTTCCTGCTCGACTGTTCTACCTTCGACGCGGCTGTCGCGCAGAACGTCGCGATAGATTACCTGACCGCACGGAACGGCTCGAACGTGACCGTCAGATCGCTTCGCGGCAACGACAAACTCGCGGTCGGAACGCTTGATAGCGCCACTTTCGGCGGAGACTTCGAGTCGGTCGTGTGGGACATTGACGCAAGCAGACTGACACTCATCGTCTGGGACAGCGTTTATGTGAGCGACAGCGTTTCCGTGACGAACGGCAGCACCCTGAACCTCCATACCGAGACCGGCGGCGTTTCCAACACCGATGCCGGCAAGGCTGACAGGAGCGTGACGTCGCACGTCTCATGGATCATCGATGCGGCAACGGCGGTATTGGAAGCTGCCAAGAACTTTGCGATAGACCACATGAGCATTCTCAACGGCAGCGGCGTGACAATGTCCTCGCTCAAGAATTCCGAGGACAGAACCGTTACCGATAAGAACAACGCGGTCGGCGGCGGCGGCTATGTCGGCAAGACCTTCCTCGTGGACGACAGCGCCACAAACAGCGGAACTCCGAAGGACAGCAGCGTCGTAATCCTGCTCTACGGCGGAATGACGCTCAGAAACGACGAGGACGCATCGGCGGACGCAGACGCGCTCTCCGTGACCGGCAGTAATGAGGCGAGTGAGAACGGCTTCTGTCTCACGAGCCTGACCGGCGGACTTACGAGCGACACGGCCAACGACTGCTGGCTGTTCGACAACGCGAAGGCGGTAATCGTCATAAAGGCGAGCCCGGTCGTCAAAGATAAGCTGCTCGTAAGAAACGGCGCGGACGTGTCTCTCACCAGCGGCGGCTCGCTGACAAACGCGGATTACGACGGAGCAAACGGAACGGGCTTCACCATCCTTCATGCGAAGCTCGAGCTGACGGTGCTCGGCGACATAATCCTTGACCACCTGATGGCAAACGACAGCGATATGACGCTGATTTCCACCACCGGCGCGATTACCTCCAAGGACTGGACGTCGACCGATACGACCGCGGATATAACCGCGGCAAAAACCGTGACCGTATCGACGGTCGGAGTTACCAATGCCGATTCCGATACCGATACCTTCGGCGTGAAGAGTACCGGCGGCGACGTTAACGTCACAACGGCGACCGTTACCGGCGACAAACTGACGCTTTCGTCGGGTGGGAACCTCACAATCATAAACCTTACAACGAGCGGGAGCGCGAAGCTCGATTTCAACGCCGGCGGAACGCTGAGCAACAGCAGCTGGAGCAGTACCGACACCGACGGCGCCGTTACTGCGGCGGGCGACATTATTCTCCCGACCGTGACCGTGAACAATACCGATTCGACGGTCAACACCATCGCGGTACGCAGCACGGCTGGGAAGATAACTGCCGCCGGTGTGAATGTTACCGGAGACAGGATAACGCTTGAGGGCTGGGGAGACGTCTCCGTGGGCGCGGTGAGCGCGACGGACGGAGAAGTGGATGTGACTTCCGACAACGGCGGAGTGACGTCGAAGACCTGGAGCCTCGACAATTCGACCGGGAACATCACGGCGAAGGCCAACGTCAACGTTATCGACAGCGTGCTTGCAAAGAACAACAGCGTTCTCTGCGCAACGAGCAGAACGCGGCAGGTCATAACCTCCTCCACGGATTCCAAGATCGCGTCCTGGACGGCCGAGAGCGGAGCGGATATCACGATTCTCTCCGCGGGCAACGTCGTTATCGGGACGATGAACGCAGGCGATGCCGGAAGCAGCATCACAGTATCAGCCCTGACCGGCGCGAACGGAGAGGCCATCTCGGGCGCGAACGGCAACTATGCCAACGCGGCGGGCGGCGGAATCCTCGTTCTCGATAACCTTACGGTAGGGGAGGGCGCGACGCTCGACGTCTACACGAGAGGCGACATGTCTGTGCGCAACACGCAGAGCATCGCGGGCACGGTGACGACACACAATCAGACCTACGAGATAAGCGATCCCAACCCGGGCGAAGCGTATAACGGACCTTCCGGTACGGCGATAAGCGTCGGCAACGGATACAGCGAGATCGGGCCCGGAGCTTCCGGCGACACGATAAGGTCCGCCGAAGGGCTGTACCTGTTCATCAGGCTTGAGAAGAGCTATACGACCGCGCAGAATGTTGTTCTCAAGGTCTATTCCGACTCCGCGAGAACAAAGAACGTGTACACCGAGACGTCGATCACAAGCGGACGCGTCACGGCCGGAACGGTCGCCTACGTCACGAGCGGGATCTACTCGAGCAATCTTGCGCGCGACAGGGTCTATTACTACACGGTAACCTTCGGAAGCGAGACGTACAGCGGTTCGTTCTATCTCCCGAGTTCGACCGGTGTGTTTGCGGAGCTGAACAGCCGCGAGGCAATGCTAAATTCCATACTTTACGGCACTCTTGCGGGAGCCATAAGAGTGGCGGCCGACGGCGACGTGATCGCGATGCAGTCCGACAGCAGCGGCAACGCGGCGGTTGCCAGGGCGATCACTGTGGTGCGCAACGGCTATACGGCGTCCGGCCTGACGGCGGCGGACAATACCGTCATGGTCACGACCGGCGAGAAGTACACGTTCTACTACGAGGGCTTCACGATAACCTGCGCGTACAGCGCGGCGTCAGTGAGCTACGCGGTGAATGTCGAGTACCACTTCAAGAGCGCTATGACCGGCACGATGATGGTCGCAGCCTACGACGCGTCCGGAAAGATGCTTGGGTTCCACAGCGCCGTCTTCACGGCCGGCAAGAACGGTACTCTCGGCATGAACCTCAGGGCCAGCGGAACGATAGCGTACTTCAAGGTGTTCCTGGTGAACGCGAATACGGTTCCCGTGCATTCGGCGGGCTACGGCAAGGCCTGATGACACACAAGGCATGATCGAATATCGGCTCCGCGGGGCAAATCCCCGCGGAGCCGATATTTTTTCCATCGCGGCTGCCGGGGCCTTTCCGGCTCCGCGCATGCGGAAATTCTCCCAGGCTATGGGCTCTGGTTTTCGGATTCCGTGTTCATGCTGCGTACGCCGGCGGGCGAGAGCGGGTTGACCGCACGGCATGGCGCACAGGGGTGGGACAAGATCCCGGACAATAACGAAGTCAAGGAAGTGTCCAAATGTATTCCTACGAAGAGCGCATGAGAGTGGTCCAACTCTATATCCAGTATGCTTATCAAGCGGAACTTCTCTCATATGCGGGGCAGCTTTCTCATAAGCTGGTAATATCATAGATCGAACGGGCAGACGCCGGCGTTCAGCCAAGCACGGCCGGACCTCAGCCCCAAATATTGGAGGGTGCGGTATGCGGAAAATGCCAACAATGAGACCTCCCAACACGGTCCCTAAATACTGTCGGTCCATGAAGGGAACCGGCCCTAACTTTATTCGGCAGTACATCGGCTTTCTCGTCTATATATGGACCGTTCGCGGCAGCAGCTTCTGGATGTATCCCACGGGCATCAGCAACGGGATTCTATACGGATACGTATGGAAAGCTCCTCATTATCAGTACGCACAGCTTCGCGTGTCCATGATCGACTGCCTCTATTGATCCGGGTGACGCGCTTTCGCTTTGTAAAAAAGCAGCACGCGGCAGCCGGGCAGTCTTCCGTTGAAATCGTCCATACGAGGAGGGATCTTATGCCCCAACAACCGGTTCTTGTAGAAAAACTGACCCGGTTTGAATCCGACCAACTCACGGAAAAGGGCCTGCTGGAAGTCATCGTGAAATATAACGGGGACCTTCGAAATATCGGTACACAGTTGGACGCCGATATTGAACTGTTAAGTCCCGATTACGCCATCGTTACGATAAGCGTTGACCGGCTGCCGGAGCTTTACACATTTCCCCAGATTGAGTACATTGAGCTGCCAAAAACGCTCACATTTATGCTGCGTAACAGCCTTAGACTTTGTTTAGGATTGAATTTTATAATGGCAGCAGCCAAGGGGGGAAAATGCGATGAAAGTTTTGATACTGACGGGGAAATTCGGGATGGGCCATGTCGCGGCGGCCGAGGCGGTTGCCGATCGGCTGCGCGCGCGCGATCCCGGCATGCAGGTTGAGATCATCGACCTGATGGAGTGTCTCTATCCCAGAATCTATAAGGATATTTATCTCAGCTACAATACCATGGTGAACAGAATGCCTAGAATCTATAACTCGATGATCTGTCTGGATACTCAGCTGTCCCGCCTCTCCTGGAGGGATAAAATGACGAGTGCGGAGATCGTTGGCCGGCTTGTGAACCGGTATGAGCCGGACGTGATTGTGTCCACATGGCTGTTCGGTTCCAAATACGTCGGCGCCTACAAGAAAAAGTCGGGCAGCAGCATCCCGTTTGTAACCTGCGTTACGGATATCGTGGCATTTGACGAGTGGATCGACGAAACGACGGATGCGTATCTCGTCGGCAGTGAGAACACACGGAACGAGCTCGTCGCGAAGGGCGTCGATCCGGACATCATCCATGTCGGCGGTATTCCGGTGCGCAGCGGCTTCGGCGAGCACTGCCGCGCCGCCGTGACAACCGGAAAAGAAGTTTTAATTATGGGAGGCGGCCTCGGCTTTATTCCGTGCGCAGACGATATCCTCGATGCGGTCAGCGTCATGCCGGGCGTTCACGCCACCGTTATCACGGGCCGCAACAAAAAGCTTTACGGCGAGCTGAAAAACAGGTATGCTGGAATAGATGTGCTGGGGTATACCACAGATGTGCCGAAATACATGGGGACGGCGGACGTGATTATTACAAAGCCCGGCGGAATCACGACGTTCGAGGCCATCCAGTCGGAGCTTCCTCTGTTTATAGTGAACCCCTATTTCGAACAGGAGAAGGCCAACGCCGCGTTCATCGAGGCGGAGGGGCTCGGCAAGGTCATCTGGGGCCGCGGGCAGGGCTGCGGCGGCGAGCTGGAGAGCTTCCTCTCCGACGCGGGCGGCCGTCGGAGGATTCAGCAGAATATGCGGGGACTCAAAGAAAAAATGCACGCCGAAGAGATCGGCCGCATCATGGATACCCTGATTGCGGAGCGCGGGCTTCAGAGCGCGCGCTCGGAGGCATGAGGAATGAACGAAGTGGTACAGCCTGCGCTGCTGACAGCGATGGCGGTTTACGCGGCCTATGCGCCGCTGCCGGCTGCGGCGGCGAGACTGATTAATTATGCGGAGAAGCCGCGCGAAGCGGCCCGACCGGACGAGGTAAAGAAACTGTACCTCACATTTGACGATGGGCCTGACAGGGAACATACGCCGGAGCTCCTCGACCTTTTGGCCGAGAACAAGGTGCGCGCGTCCTTCTTTATGGTGGCGGATTTTGCGCGGGAAAATCGCGGCATCGTCGAGCGCGCGGCGAGGGAAGGGCACCTGATCGGGCTCCACTCCTACCGTCACAGCTGTGCGCTGCTGATGAGCCCGCAGCGCACGAAGGAGGACATCGAGGAGTCTTTCGACGTTATGCGGGAACTGGGCGTGGAGGTTCGGTATTTCCGGGCCCCGTGGGGGCTCGTCAACCTGGCGATGGAGCGCAGGCTTGCCCGTCTGGGCGCGCAGACTGTGTTCTGGGACGTGATGGCGGAGGACTGGCGCGGAGACACAACGGCGGAGATCATCGGGGAGAAGCTCCGCCGCCGCGTGAGAAACGGCAGCATTGTCTGCCTGCATGATGGACGCGGCGAAAACGACGCCCCGTCGCGCACGATCGAAGCGCTGAGAGCGGTGCTTCCCGAATGGAAAAGAGAAGGTTACCGCTTCATGCGGATTGATGAACGCTGATGGAAGAGAAAAAAAGCCGGAAAAAAATGATTGTCAGCGCGGTGCTGTTCCCTCTGATCGCGGGAGCGATGCTCTATCTCATTTTTCGAAGCTGCGACATCGGCGAGGTCTGGCACGTCGCGGCGTCGGCAAACGGCTGGGATCTTCTCCCGGCGGTCGCCGCCATGTGCGGCTTTATCTTATGTGAGTCGACGAACATTGCCCGTGTGCTCAGAGCGTCCGGCTACCGTGTCAGTCCGGGGCAGATGCTGACCTATGGCGCGGCCGGTTTTTTCTTCAGCGGCATCACGCCGTCATCATCCGGCGGACAGCCGATGCAGCTCCTCTATATGTCGCGCGACCGCGTCAGACTCTCATACGGCTCGCTGGCGCTGCTGGTTGAGCTGCTGGGATTTCAGACGGCGAACGTCTCTCTGGCGCTCTTCGGGGTCGCGTTCAACCTGAGTGAGATCAGGGCGCTGAGCGGGACCGTGCGGGCGGTGATCGCCGTGGGTCTGAGCGCGAACGCGGTGATCTTCCTGCTTCTTCTGCTGCTGATCTTCCGCGCCTGCGTGTCGGCGGCGATCGGCAGAGGACTGACGCGCCTGTGCCGCGCGCTGAAAAAAAAGAACGCGGCGGAGCGGATCGGCGAGCAGCTCCGTGAATACAGGGCCGGGGCCGTATATCTCCGGGAGCATCCGGGCCTTCTTTGGAAAAATGTCGCCACCTCTCTCGTGCAGATGACCGCGATCGACAGCGTGCCGTTTTTCGTCTATCGCGCATTGGGCGGGACGTCCGTCGGCTGGACAAAAATTTTCTCACTGCAGGCCGTGGTTACGGCGGCGACTGCCGTTATCCCCCTGCCCGGCGCCGTCGGCGCCGGAGAAAGCGGCTTTCGGCTGATGTTCGCGCCGGTCTTCCCGCGGGAGCTTCTGATGCCGGGAATGCTGCTCAGCCGCGGGATCAGTTTTTATCTCGGGCTGCTGATTACGGGCATCTTCCTGCTGGTGGTTTATCTGCGCAGAAAGGCGGGCGAACACAGAACGTGAGCATCCGGAAAAAACTGATTTTATCCAATTTTTTCATGATCATCATTCCCGTGGTGATCGCCGCCATTACGCTCTCCATCTTTATCATGGGTTCGGGCGCCCAGTCATGGGAGACGATGGAAAACCTGTTCCGTGACCACAACGGTGTGTATACGGCGCAGAGCCTCATGCAGACGCTCGAGTGGAGCGGTGACATCGAGGCAACGGAGACGGAAATGACCTCGGCGGGATACCATTTCAGCATCTATGTCGACGGAGTGGCGCAGTATTCCGATATCACGCAGAGCGACGTGGACGCCGCGCGTCGGGCGATCGGAAATCTGTATGATGAAGACGGCGATTATGCGATCACGAAAGACGGAGTTTCGATCGTCAAGTACCACAATAACGAGGACGGCTATACAGCCGTTGCAATCCACATGGAGGATATCCCCGCCGTCATCGGCCTGGCGTCGTACATGGAGCGGTATATCACGCTGTACGTGGCGTTCCTCGTGCTCATCATCGTCGCGTCCGTGACGCTGATGAACATTTTCATGTCGTGGTGGATTGCGAAGAGTGTTCTCAAGCCCCTTAAGAAGCTCAGCGCATGCAGCAAGCTGATCAGGGAGGGCTGCCTGGACTTTGAACTCTCCTCGTCGAGAAAAGACGAAATGGGAGAGATGATACGCGCGTTCGACGAAATGCGCCGGCATCTTCAAACCTCTGTGGAAGAGCGGATGGAATATGAGCAGTACCGTAAAGAGCTCATCAACGGAATCTCCCACGACCTGCGGACACCGCTCACCTCCATCCGGGGCTATGTGGAGGGCCTGCGCGACGGGATCGCCGACACGGCGGAGAAAAAGATTCGGTATTACGAAGCCATTGAGACGAGCGTGATGGGCCTTGAGGCCCTTGTCGAGAATCTGACGAATTTCTCCAGAGTGGAGATGGGGCAGTCGCACCTGGACATGAGGCGGACGGACATCGCGGAGTATCTGCGCCAGAGCGCCGACATGCTGCGCGGCGAATACCTGAAAGACGACGTCACAATCCTTACCGAGCTCCCGGATGCGCCGGTTCCGGTGAAGATAGACAGGTCAGAGATGGACCGCGTCTTTCGCAACCTGATCGACAATACGGTCAAATACCGGCAGAAGGGCAGCTCACTGGTGAAAATTTCCGCCGCTCTCCGGGGAGAAGACCGCGTTGTGATCCGCGTCGGTGACGACGGACCCGGCGTGCGGAAGGAGAATCTTGAGAAGATCTTCACATGTTTTTACCGCGGAGACGCCGCGCGGACCTTCCCGTCCGGCGGCAGCGGCATCGGACTTGCTGTCGTCAGGCAGCTGATTGACCAGCAGGGCGGGGAAGTGCACGCGGAAAACGACGGTGGCCTGGTTATCGTCATCGAGCTGCCGGTCTGCCGGGGAGGAAATGATGAAGAAAAACAAAATCCTGATTGTTGAGGACGAGAAGCTCATCGCCGATCTGGAACGTGATTATCTCTGTGCCGGCGGGTTTGAGGCGGATATCGCTCCGGATGGCGATACGGGGCTGAAGCGCGCGCTGACGGGAGAATACGACCTCATCATTCTTGACGTCATGCTGCCCGGACGGAACGGGTTTGAAATCTGCCGCATTCTCCGGGACAGGATGAACGTACCGATCATGATGATCACCGCGCGGCGGGACGACGTTGACAAGATCCGGGGCCTTGGTCTCGGCGCGGACGATTACATGGTCAAGCCTTTCAGCCCGGCGGAGATGGTCGCCCGCGTGAAGGCGCACATCTCCATGCGGGACAGGCTGAGAAACGACGTTCCCGTGACAGACGACGCGAAGCAGCGCCGCGAGATCACGGTCGGCGATCTGCGCATCGAGCCGACGACGCACCGCGCCTTTGTCGGAGACCGGGAGATTGTGCTGGTCAACAAGGAATTCGAGCTGCTTGCGTTCCTTGCCGAGAATCCGGGCATCGTCTTTTCCAGGGACACGCTCCTCGACCGGGTTTGGGGACTGGAGGCGCTGGGCGATACGGCTACGGTGACGGTGCATATCAACCGCATCCGGGAAAAAATGGGCGACAACACCGCCTCGCCGCGATATATCGAAACGGTGTGGGGCGCGGGTTACCGCATGAAAACGGAGCCGTGAGGCCAGAGGGACGGGAGCCAGAAAAACTATTTAAAATGTATTATTTAAGATTTTTTTGGTGAGAAAACGCGGGGAGAGCATTGAAATAATGTGATAATACCGATTGTTTTCCGGGATATTCGCACTTGACAGACGGCGCAGGAACAATATAGTGAGTATATGTGTCAAACCGGAAGACATGAAATTGTGCAGATTAACGGCTGCCGGGCAGCCGGCGGAGGAACAGGCATGAAGAATATGCTCATGGCGATCGAGCGGGCGGCGGACGGCTATCCGAACCGGGCGGCCGTCTCGGACGGAACGGAGACGCTGACCTACCGGGAACTCCTTGACCGCGCAAAACGCATCGGCAGCGCGCTGGCGGAAACGGGCTGCCGCAGAACCCCGGTCGCGATCCTGATGGACAAAACACCCGGCTGTGTCGCCGCCATGCTGGGCGTGCTGTACAGCGGTAATTTCTATACGGTGCTGGATGCGCAGATGCCGCCGGAGCGGGTGCGCCGGATATTTGAGACGCTGCGTCCCTCAATCCTCCTGTCGGACGAAGCGCACGGCGGAGCGGCCGCGGACATCGGCAGCGCGGTGCAGGCTAATTTTGAGGCCGCCTGCGCCCACGCGGCGCTGGAGCCGCTTCTGAGCGGGATACGGGGAGAGATGACCGCTTCCGACCCCATGTATGTGCTCTACACCTCCGGGTCCACCGGGCGCCCCAAGGGCGCGGTGGTCAGCCACGCGGCCGCGCTGGCCTATACTGAGTGGGCCGCGGATACGTTCGGCTTTACCGGAGAGACCGTTCTCGGCAGCCAGACGCCGTTTTATTTCAGCATGTCGGTGACCGATCTGTTCGGCGCGCTCCGCACGGGCGCGCGGCTTCAGATCATTCCGAAGCCCCTTTTTTCCTTCCCGCTTCAGCTGATGGAATACCTGAATCGGTATGCCGTCAGCACGATCTACTGGGTGCCGTCCGCCATGGGCATCGTGGCCGCATGGGACACCTTTGCCTACGCGAAGCCGGAGCACCTGACGCAGGTGCTCTTTGCCGGTGAGGTCATGCCGCCGAAGGTGCTCTCCTACTGGCGGAGGCACCTGCCGGATGCGCGGTACGCCAATCTGTTCGGCCCGACGGAGACGACGGACATCTGTACTTACTTTGAAGTGCCCGCGGAGTTTCCCGATGGGGAGGCACTGCCCATCGGGAAGCCCTGCGGCAACTGCCGTATCTTTGTGCTGGATGAAAACGGCGCGCCCGCAAAACGGGGCGAGCTGTATGCCGGCGGGCCGTTCCTCGCCGATGGCTACTATAACGACCCGGAAAAGACGGCCGCGGTGTTTGTCCGCAATCCGCGCAACACCGCATACCCCGAGATGGTTTACCGCACCGGAGACCTCGTCGAGTGGGGAGAGGACGGCGCGCTGCGCTATCTGGGGCGCCTGGACAGCCAGATCAAGCGCATGGGCTACCGCATCGAGCCCGGCGAGATCGAGGCCGCCGCGCTGGCGGCGGAGGGGGTGGACGCCTGCGCGGCGGTATTCGATCCCGCCTCGGAGACGCTGATCCTGTGTTATCAGGGCGGCGCAAAGCCGGACGACCTGCGCGGGAGCATACGCGGCCGTGTTCCGGCCTACATGGCGCCGGACAAGCTTCTGCGGCTTTCCCGGATGCCGCACAATGCCAACGGCAAGATCGACCGGGGGTACCTCAAGGCCCACTGGAAAGAACTTGGATAAGGAGAATCCGAATATGGAACACGAGAACAATTTAAACGACGTCATCCGCGCGCTGCAGTCGATCAAACCCGGCGTGGAGTTTCGCGGGGAAGACGACCTGCTGGGCCGTCACATTCTGGAGTCCCTTGAGATCATGATGCTGGTAGCTGAGCTGAATGATACGTTTGGCATCACCATCACGCTGCCGTACATCAAGCCGGATAACTTCCGCTCGGCGGAGACGATCTGCGCCATGGTGGAGGACGTGCTGGACGAGGGATAGGTATGGAGTATAATTCCTGGCTGTACCTCATCGGTTTCCTGGGCTGCCTGGTTCCCATTTACTATCTGATGCCCGTGAAGCGGCGCTGGTGGGTGTTGCTCGCGGGGAGCGCGGTTTTTTACTGGGTCACCTGCACGTGGCTGATCGCGGTCCCTGCCGTGACCACCGCCGTGATCTGGCTGACCGCGCGAAAGATCGACGCTAACCTGCACCCGCCCGGCGGGCGGAACACGGAGCTCTCCCGAGAGGAGAAAAAGCGGCAGCGTGCGCTGACGGAGCGGCGGAATCACCGCGTGCTGGCGCTCTCGTGCGTGGCCGCGTTCGGTGTGCTGTGGTGCGTGAAGTACTTCAACTTCGCGGGCGTCAACCTGAACCGTCTGCTCGGCGCGCTGCGCCTGACTGTGCGGATCCCACACCTGAATCTGCTGATGCCGCTGGGCGTTTCGTTCTATACGCTTTCCGCCGTCAGCTATGTGGCGGACGTTGCCCGCGGTACCTGCCGCGCGCAGCGGAACTACGCAAAGCTGCTGCTGTTCCTGCTCTTTTTCCCGGTCATTACCGAGGGGCCCATCTCCCGCTACGACCAGCTGGGCGGCCAGCTGACCGAGGGACACGCCTTTGACTACCGCCGCTTCTGCTCGGGCTGCCAGCTTATTCTGTGGGGCCTCTTTCAGAAGGTGGTGCTGGCCGACCGGCTCGACCGCGTCGTCGGAAATCTCTTTCAACATTCCCAATTGTACAGCGGCGGCATGATCGTTCTGGCCATCCTCCTCTATACGTTCCAGCTCTACATGGACTTTGCCGGCTGCGTGGACATTGCCAGGGGCAGCGCGGAGCTGTTCGGCGTAAGCCTGGCGGAGAATTTTCGCCGTCCATTCTTTGCCGTCTCCGTCAACGACTTCTGGAGACGGTGGCATATCACGCTCGGTTCATGGCTGCGGGATTACATATTTTACCCCCTGTCCATGAGCAAGCCGCTCCAGACGCTCAGCCGCCGGAGCCGCGAGAAGATCGGTATCTACTACGCCGCCGTGCTGCCGGCCCTGCCGGCGCTGCTTGGCGTATGGGCGGCCAACGGCATCTGGCACGGCGCTGCGTGGAAATATGTGGTCTACGGCCTCTATTACTTTGCCCTGACCGCCGCGGGAATGCTGCTTGAGCCGGGCTTTGCCCGCCTCTGCGGTGTGCTGCACATCAACCGTAAGGGCGTGGGATTTCATGTGTTCCGTGTGGTGCGCACCTTTGTGCTGGTCAATATCGGTATGCTGATTTTCCGCGCGGAGACACTCGGCAGGGCCTGGGCCATGCTGGTTTCGGCGTTTCACCCGTACCGGGGAGACAGCCTGGCCGTGCTGACAGCGCAGGGACTGCCCTTGGAACAGGGTGCGATCGTTGCCGCCGGCGCTGCTATTGTTCTTGCGGTGAGTATCTGCCGGGAAAAGAACATCAGCCTGGGGGCGCGGATCGCACGGAGGCCCCTGGCCGTCCGGTGGAGCTTCTACATCGCCGCCATTCTGCTGGTGCTCGTTGCGGGCGCTTACGGCCCCGGTTTCGGTACGGTGGACTTTATCTATGCCCAGTTCTGACAAGGAGGAGCGGCATATGAAGCTATTTTTCAAGCGCCACGCGTGGGTCGGCCGCATGCTTGGCTTTCTGCTGGCTCTCTCTCTGGTGCTGGGTGGGCTGTCGCGGCTGTCTGCGGATCTGGGAAGGGACAAAAACCCCGTGTTTAACTGTTCCACCACCAGCTTTTTTGATGAGCCGCGCAATTCCATCGATGTGCTGACCATCGGCACCAGCAACGTCTATTCCTCCGTTGCGCCGCTGGAGTGGTGGCATACCTATGGGATTACCGGCTTCACCTGGGGCGAGCCTTCCCAGCGAATCTTTGAGACGCACGAGTACCTGAAGAAAATCTATGCCGTCCAGTCGCCGAAAGTCGTGTTTCTGGAGATCGGCGACCTATACCGGGACAAGACCCGCGCGCAGGTGCTCGACAGCCTGCTCAAATCGCGCCTGTCGAACGTGTTTCCCATCGTCACCTATCACCGCAACCTCGGCAAACTCTGGAATCTGGGCGCACCGCTGCACTCGGTTACGAAGGGTTATCTTCTGCGTGCCGAGACGGTAGAGTCCGATTCTGTCTCAGACTACATGGCTGGGCACGGCGCGGCGGCGCCCGCCGATTCGCTCTGTGTCCGGGAGCTCGAGAGCTGCGTGGCGCTGTGCCGCGCGCACGGCTCCGACGTCGTGCTGCTCTCCGTTCCCGACCGCTCCAGCTGGAATTATGCCCGGCACGAAGAGGTAGCCGAACTGGCCAAGCAGCTCGACGCGCCCTATCTTGACCTGAACCTTGAGCTGGAAGGCGAGATCGACTGGCGGCGGGATTCCGCCGACGGCGGCGTGCACCTGAACTATTACGGCGCCATGAAGGTCACGGACTACCTCGGTAAGTATCTTGCGGAGCAGTATACGCTTCCCGATCACCGGAACGACACCGAGTACAGTCAATGGAACAGCGACTGGAGCCTGTTCTCTCAAAAGATGAAATCCATATAATTCCATAAAAGCCCCCGAACGTCCTCCTCTGGACGTTCGGGGGCTTTGCGTGCGGGAGACGGTCTGGTGCAGCAGGGAAATTCTGGCCTGCGCCCTGGGGGACGAGAACTCTGCCGCACGATTTGCCTTGTCGGCCGAAACAGCCGCGTCCGCCCGGAGAGCGTCGGGAGCTTTCTCCGCTTCGCCGCCTCGCATTTCGGCGTTCATCCGCCCGTAGGCCCAGGCTGATCCCTTCCGCTGTTCCGTAAAACAGGATGGAGGCGCCGAGCCTCTGTGCAGTGCACGCTCGGAGCGTCTCCGCGCCGTCGATCTTCGCGATCACGCTGACGTCCCTGTGGCGCGGCGGATCAGCCTGGCGCCAAGTTCCTGCTCCGGCGCGAGGCAATTTGCGTGCTTGCCGTGGACTGCGACAGGCGCAGCCGCTCCGAGGCGCAGGAAAGCCCCAATGTTCGGACGCGGCGGCAAAATATCAAGCTGGCGATTTCCGTTCTGCGTTCCTCCGGTCTTCATTGTTTCCCGTATCATAGCTTGAATATATCTGAATTACCGATAAATATATTGAAATTATCAAAAAATTACTGTTTCATTTTTGAGCATTTTGCTTTATTCTATTGATAGAATAACGATTTGCGGAGGGGAGACAGATGGACGACAAAAAACTGTTCTGCAAAGGCGGCGGGTGCACCGCAAAGCTCGGTGCGGGCGTCCTCAGCCGCGTGCTGGAACGCCTGCCGCGCGGGGCGACGGATGAAAACCTGCTCGTCGGCTACGACAGCCGCGACGACGCTGCGGTCTACCGCCTGACGCCTGAGCTGGCCTTTGTGCAGACGCTGGACTTTTTCCCGCCGATGGTGGATGATCCCTACACGTTCGGCCGCATCGCCGCGGCGAACGCCCTCAGCGACATCTTCGCGATGGGAGGCGAGGTCAAAACGGCGCTCAACATCGTCTGTTTTCCGGAGACGATGGATCTGAACATCCTGGGGGAGATCATGCGCGGCGGGGCGGAAAAGGTGGCCGAGGCGGGCGGCGTGCTGGCGGGCGGCCATTCCATCATGGACGCGGACGTAAAATACGGCCTGTCCGTGACGGGAATTGTGCACCCCGATCATATTTACATGAACAACACCGCCTGCGCGGGCGACAGCCTGATCCTGACCAAGCGGCTCGGCGTCGGCCTGATCTGCACGGCGAACCGCGTGGGTGCGGCCTCACCGGAGGCTATGGCGAAAGCTGTCGAATCCATGACGACGCTCAACCGCTTTGCGGCGGAGCGGAGCCGGGCGTATCCCGTCCATGCCTGCACGGATGTGACGGGCTTTGGCTTTCTCGGACATCTGCACGAGATGATGGACGGCAGATTATCCTGCCGCATCCGCGCGCAGAGCGTGCCTGTTTTTGACGAGGCGCTTGCGGCGGCGGACGAATTCCTGCTTACCGCGGCGGGGCAGCGCAACCGGAACCATGTCGGCGGCTCCGTGCGGTTCGAGGGCGTTCCGTTCGCCATGGAGGAAGTTTTGTTCGATCCGCAGACTTCGGGCGGCCTTCTTCTGGCGCTGCCTGAAGAGGCCGCGCGGGAGCTGCGCGGCGAGCTCCGGGCGGCGGGGCTGCCCGCGGAGATTGTCGGCGGGGTCACGGAGCCGGACGATGTCGAGATCAGAGTAACCAATGATTAAGGAGGAAATACAATGATTCAGGTCAATGCCATGGGGGATGCGTGCCCCATTCCGATCGTGAAAACCAAGAACGCAATCCGCGAGCTGCACGGCGCCGGTGTTGTGGAGACGTTGGTGGACAACGAGATCTCCGTGCAGAATTTAACCAAGATGGCCCGGCAGAAGGGCTACGGCGTGAAGTCCGAGAAGCTCGATGAAGGCCGCTTCCGGGTGACTATGACGATCGGCGCGGACGCGCCTCAGGAGAAAGAAGCAGAGGAGGAAGCGTGCCCCGTCCGTACGGGCGCGCGGAAGAACACGGTTGTCGTGATTGGCTCCGACCACATGGGCGAGGGAGCGGACGAGCTGGGCCGGACGCTCCTCAAAGGCTTTCTTTACGCGCTCGGCCAGCAGGACGAGCTGCCTGCGGCCATCCTCTTTTACAACGGCGGCGCGGCCATGACGTGCGAAAAGTCGCCCGCGCTGGAGGATCTCAAATCCCTTCAGGCGCAGGGCGTTGAAATTCTCACCTGCGGTACCTGCCTGAATTATTACGGTCTGACCGACGAGCTCCGGGTAGGCGAGGCCACCAACATGTATGCAATCGTCGAGAAAATGTCCGGTGCCGATCTGATCGTGAGGCCCTGAGAGCATGAGGGAGAAAAAACCGTGGCTGATCGTCGCGTTTGACGCCACGGTGCAGGCGATGGCTGCGGAAAAAATCTGCGCGGGACTTGAACTTCCCGGCCGTCTGATCCCGATTCCCCGGGAAATCACGGCGGGCTGCGGCCTTGCCTGGAAGGCTCCGCCTGAGGCACAAGAGCAGCTCACGGCAGCGCTGGACGGAGCGGGAATCCGCTGGTCTACCATGCGGGTGCTCATGCTGTAAGAGGGAAGAGCTTGATCAATCTTTTTGACATGCGGCGACCACGCTGCGCAAGCCTCCGCAGGCCGTCGAGGCGGTCATACGCGCCGCGATGACGGCCCGCGCGCATGGCGGCATCCTGAATGGTGTATGAGGCTCGCGTCAAGAAGTGCTGTTCGGCTGCGCCGGTCCGACCACCATGGTCGCATTGACACGGATGCACAGGGCGCTCGGGACAAGGGAACAGGGCACGGTGCGCGTCAGCTCTTCCTGGTTCAACACAAAGGAGGAGATTGACGCCGCCGCGGCAGCGGTCAGGGAACCGGCGGCGCCGTAACGGAAATAATCCGACATCGAACCAGCCGCCGAAATCCGTGCAAATGCGGATTCCGGCGGCTGGTTTCTCATATTGTAATCATAATCGTTTCGTTAAAGAAATTCAAATTTAAAATGATAATGAATATTGATATATAAATTGGATATGCTATAATGAATTTAAAAAAAATAAGCCCCAAAATTAATTATAGGAGGTTTGATCATTTATGAAAGGTTTTGCTATGCTAAAAATCGGCCAGACAGGCTGGATCACCAAGGACGCGCCCGCCTGCGGCCCCATGGACGCGATTTGCAGACCGCTTGCCCTCGCCCCCTGCACATCCGATGTGCATACCGTCTGGGCGGGCGCGATCGGCGACCGCCACAATATGATCCTTGGCCATGAGGCCGTCGGTGAGGTAGTGGAGGTCGGCAGCCTGGTCAAGGACTTTAAAGCGGGAGACAGAGTGCTGGTCTCTGCCATCACGCCCGACTGGAACTCGCTCGAGGCGCAGGAAGGTTACGCCATGCACTCCGGTGGGATGCTGGCCGGCTGGAAGTTCTCGAATTTCAAGGACGGCGTTTTCGCGGAGTATTTCCATGTGAACGACGCCGACGGCAACCTTGCGCATCTGCCCGAGGGAATGGATCTTGGCGCGGCCTGCATGATCAGCGACATGGTCCCCACCGGGTTCCACGGCGCGGAACTGGCCGACATCCAGTTTGGCGACAATGTCGCTGTTATTGGCATCGGCCCCGTCGGCCTGATGGCGGTCGCGGCCTCGGCCATCCGCGGTGCGGCAAACATCTATGCGGTCGGTTCCCGCAAAAACTGCGCCGATCTCGCGCTGGAGTTCGGCGCGACCGAGATCATCAACTACCGCAGCGGCGACATCGTTGAGCAGATCATGGACAAGACCCATGGCGCGGGCGTCGACCGCATTGTGATCGCGGGCGGAGACAACAACACCTTCGGTCAGGCCATCCGCATACTCAAGCCGGGTGGGAAGATCGGAAACGTCAACTACCTCGGCGAGGGCGACACCATTGCCATCCCCCGCGTGGAGTGGGGCTGCGGCATGGGCCACAAGCAGATCATGGGCGGCCTGATGCCCGGAGGACGTCTCCGCTCCGAGAAGCTCGCGCGCCTGATGCAGGTGAACCGCATCCACCCCGAGAAACTCATCACGCATAGGTTCCATGGGCTGGAGAGCGTCGAGCCCGCGCTCATGCTGATGAAGGACAAGCCCAGGGACCTGATCAAACCGCTGGTTATCATCGACTGAACAAGAGGCCGGGCCGGAGAATTCCGGCCCGGTTCTTTTCTGCCCGGACAGCCGGGCGGGTAAGAGAATGCCGAAAAGGACGCTTTATCGACCCGATCTCCGTGACCGCTCCTGCGCACTGCGCCCATGGAAGCGCAAAAACTTTCGACGGTATGTTCTTCCTGGGAAGAACATACAATGCAAGCTATTCGTTTTCACATTCGTCCGCGGTGATTCTCAGCATACGGTAACCAATGCCCGCGTGCGTCTGAATTAGCTTCTGCCCGAGAGGAGTTTCTATCTTCTTCCGCAAGGTCGCAATATAGACGCGAAGCGAAGGAGTGTCGTTTGGCAAAGTATTTTGCCATATTTCCTTGAGAAAACTGTTGTGCGTAAGCACTTTTCCGACATTTTTCGACATTAGGCACAAGAGTTTATACTCGATCGGTGAAAGGTGGATTTCCTCGCCGTTTACGTATGCACAGCCGGCGGCGTAGTCGATCCTGAGCCCGCCGTTCATGAATACCGTACTGTCTGTATCCGCGTTTCTCATAAACTGAAGCCTTCGGAACGCTACCCGAAGGCGTGCGAGAAGTTCGTCAACACTGAAAGGCTTTGTCAGATAATCGTCGGCCCCCGCGTCAAGCGCCGTGATTTTATCCGAATCTTCGCTTCTGGCGCTGACGACGATGATCGGCATATTGGACCAGGTGCGCGTTTTTTTTATGAGATCCACCCCGTCCATATCCGGAAGACCGAGATCCAGAATAACGAGATCCGGCTGATAGGACAGCGAGGCCATAATTGCTTCGCCGCCCTTTTCGGCGGTCTTATAGCGATAGCCCTGCGTTTCCAGCGTAAGCGTGATGAGGTTGCGGACCGGCTTGTCGTCCTCAACCACAAGGACCAAAGGATTAGGCATCGGGAATTTCCTCCTCTTTCAAAAGCGAAAAGGTAAAAACCGAACCGTGCGGAATATGGTCCGAGACCCAGATTTCTCCGCCATGAGCCGCGACGATGGCACGGCAGAGCGCAAGGCCCAGCCCAAGCCCGCGCCGGGCGTCGCTTCTTATTTCGCCTGAGGTAAAAAACATTTCAAAGAGCTTTGGCTTAACGTCATCGGATATGCCCGGACCGTCGTCGGCGACCGAAACGAGGATCTGATTGTCTTTCGGCACAGCCGATATGATAATATTGGAACCTTCCGGCGTGTATTTTACCGCGTTGTCGATCAGATTTACAAGCACCTGTACGATGAGCGGCGTGTCCACTTTTGCCATCAGGAATTCGTCGCTTATCGATATGCTGAGATTGTGATGCTGCACGCGATGCTTCGAGTGCGCCACAGCCTCGTCGATCACATCCGAAATGAGCTCGGGCTTCAGGTTGAGCGCCAGCGTTTCGTTGTCAATGCGGGTTATGGACAACAGGTTTTCCACAAGGCTGATAAGCCATGTGGAATCTTCATAAATGTTGTTGTACAGCTCATATTTTTGCTCGTCAATCAGCATGGAGCCGTTTTTTATCAGCAATTCCGCGTTTCCGGAAATGCTGGTCAGCGGCGTTCTGAGGTCGTGCGATATTGCCCGGAGAAGGTTGGACCTCATCTTTTCACGCTGCGCCTCCACGGCGAAACTGATCTGGTCTTCACGAAGCTTCTGTTTCTCCATGGCGACGCCGCATTCCCCCAAAAGAGCAAGTAAAAAATCCCGTTCAAACTCGCCGATGTGATCCCCGCGATTTGCGGCAATCCCCGCTACGGCGTGGACGCTGTCGTTGCCGCGGACTGCAAGGTACCAAAACCGCGCAGTGGGGTCGGTTTTCGTGGTCGCTCCGGCCTGCTCGTTGTTAGCATATACTCGTTCCGCGATGTGACGTTCGGCTTTGCAAAGATCGTCGCCGATTTCGCTGGCATTAAAATCCCGCGGATAAAGCATAAGGGGTTTTTCAAGCTTTCCTTCTCGGACCGGATACAGGATGACGGGCCGTCCCATCAATTTCAGGAGTTGGGTTGCCGTCTCATTCAGAATTTCATCTCTGCCCTCCGCATGCTGCAGATTTCGGCTTGCCGAGAGCAGCACCCCAGTCCTGTACGCTTTTTGTGCGCTGGATTTTGCATCGCCAGTTGCCTGGGCCGTCAGGTAACTGGTCAGCAGAGCTGCTGTGAGCATTACGAAAAAAGTCAGCGGATAACCCGTTCCATACGCTCTGAAAGAGAAACGCGGCTCTGTAAACAGAAAATTAAATGCAAGAACGCTGAGTATCGAAGAAATGATACCAAATGCATAACCATCAGTCAGAAAGGAGATAAGCAGAACGAACAGAATATATACCGTAATGATATTTGTTTCGGTGAACCCGACTTTTTTCAGGAACAGTCCCGTCAGAGTCGCCGCCAGCAGCAGTCCGAGCGAAATAAATGCCGAACGCCACGAAAAAACGGTCGTCCGGGTTTTTCCTTCAGAAAAAAAGGTTGGCGTATAACAGGGGATAATATAAATTTCGAGTTCCGGAACGAGCTGCGACAAACGCTGAGGGATGTCGTTCCTTGAAAATGCCCATTTCCTCTTCTGCTCGGAGCGTCCGATCACGATTTTTGTCGCACCGCAGGCCTTTGCATATTCAGCAATCTGCATGGCAACATCGCTGCCGTATGAGGAAGCAAACCTGGCGCCGCTTTTTTCGGCGAGCTTTTTATTGGTATCCAACTGTATTTTGTCCTGCTCGCTCATTCTGTCATATGCGGGCGTTTCAACGTAGAAAGCCTTCAGCTCGGCGCTGAACGCGCCCGACATTTTTACTGCCGCGTGAATGACGCTGCTGTTAGTCGGAGAAGGCGAAAGGCAGATAAGAATACACTCCGTCTTTATCACCGGGATTCCCTCCTTCTTTTATGATCGATTGCATGCTTCCGTATTTCCCCGGAAGAAGATGAACAAGTCGCTGAATTTTGCTTTTTGATGCCGTTAAATACTGATATTATCTTATTATATCACGATTTTTTCTTCAATACGAGTATTGTTCCTGTGAGAGCAAGTAAAAATAGCACTCCCGCTGAAACCAGCAGCCCTGTTGAGGGGTTATCTTCCACCGAGTGCCCTTTTTCAGTGACATTGATTGTATCCGCGTGGATATCCATATCACCGCCGTGCTCCGCGCAAGCCCGGTGAAAGGTACCGGAAAGAAAAACCGTATCACCGACGATGCGGTATCCACCCACATTTTTAATTTTTTTCGCTTCGGCGGCCGGAATGTATATGCCAATCGCATTTGCCCCGTCCGAAACGTTGATCCATGCGTAATTGCCGCGATACAGAACATCACCGACAACCTCTCCGCCGTAAGATACGGTAGTGCCGTCCCATTCGGAAGCGTCTTCAATCAGTTCTGTGCTTGTTATGCTCTGATTCTCGGCTTTCGCCGATATTGGAAGCACGAAAAAAGAAATGATGAGAACGGAGAGCACCAAGACGGGCTTAATCAACTTCAATCGCATTTTCTTCCGACCTTCCTGACAATGTACGCGCCCAACGTCAGCACCGACATGAACTCAAGCCTTCCCAGCCACATAATGATGAGATACGTAAGCTTCAGATACGCGGGCATTGCCGCCGATGTAACGCCAATGGAGAGCCCGACGTTTCCGGTCACCGACGCGCATTCAAAAGCGGCCATGCCGAACGGAAAACCCGCAAACATCCCGACGAGGGTTCCGAAGGCGAACGTGACGATGTAGGCCGTTACGATCAGAAATGCGCTTTTTACCATGGAATCGGACAGCACAACATCTTTGATATGGTGGATCTTCTGCTCTCTGACTCTCGATTCCGGGAGCAGCATTCGCTTCACTTCGACTTTGAAGGCAGTAAAAATGATGCCTGTGCGCAATGCCTTGAACCCGCCCGCCGTGGAACAGGCGCTTCCGCCCAGCAGCATTGCGACAATCATGGCGAACAGGGCGATGTCTCCCCATTCGTGATAGAACTGTTTGGCGTATATGGTCATGAAGCCCGTGGTGGTATGACCAGAAATCAGCTGGTAAAAACCTTTGCGGAAGAGCGCCACGGCGTTTGGATAGACATTGTTTCTCATCAGGCCGGCAGTGGTTATCAGAGTCAGCAGCGTAAGAGTGATGGTAAACGTCACGGTCTCAATGTTATGACGCAGCTCTTTGCGCTTTCCCGACAGTACGGCATAGTGCAGGGCAAAATTGAACGAGCCGATCACGAAAAACACGATGGTGGCAAGCTCCATGAATAAGCTGTGATAGTATAGAATATTTTGACTCATCGGGGCAAAACCGCCGGTGCTCCAGGCGGACATATAGATCCACATGCCGTGCAGGAATGCCCTGTCGGGCGCAAGGCCCGCCGAAAGCGCGGCTATCGTCATAACCACGGTTCCAACGGCAAGGTAGATCAGGCTGATGAGCCAAATTTGTCTGGATGTGCTGACCGCATTGGGAAAAAGTTTCTCATCCTTACCTTCGCCGACGTACATTTTATAGGCGCTGCTCTGATCCCTGGTAAGGAAAGTTAAAGCCAGCACCACCATGCCCTGCCCTCCGACAAAGGTAAGCAGGTGTCTCCACATATTAATGCCGTTGGACAGATGATCCATGTCCTGAATGAGACAAAGGCCGGTCGTGGTCAGACCGCTCATTACGTCAAAGCAGCAGTCCAAATAGGACAAATAGTTGCCGGACAGGTAATATGGCAGCGCGCACAGCAGCGTGCCCAGCAGCCATGCGCCGGATGCCACTACCGTACCTTCTCCAAAACTCAGTTTGGCGCTTTTATATCGGAATCCGCAAAATGTCATGCCGGAGCCGATAAGTACGGTTATGGAGGCTGTTAACACAAAAACCAGCGCTATTTTCCATTCCGAATAAAACGCGGATACTATAGCGGGTATGATTTGCAGCGCGCCCAGAGTTATGACGATTAATCCGATATAATAACAGATCAGATACAGCTTGTTAATTGGCTTTTCTGGTATCATGGCGCGTTTACGCCCCCTATATTAAAATTGCCGCGAGCAAACCAATGAGCATGATACTCGCCGCGAACAATACTTCCGAAATAATCCCGGTAATGATTGATATGATCTGTTTCATTTCAGGCATCCTCTTTGCTGTTTTCGTGCTGGCCGAATGTGTCGGTGATATCCGCTTCGTTGCCCCATATCACAACCATGTCGCCCGCTTCCAGGCAGGTTTCACCGTCCGGTATGATTGCCTGTTCTCCGCGCAGAACAGCAATGAGAATAAGCCCTTTTGGAAGCCCCAGATCCTTCAGACATTTGCGCTCAAAGGACGAGCCCGGCTCGACGGTGATTTCACGCAGCCGCACATTGTATGACCTGTCCTTAAGCAGCTTGTTGACATCTGTCCAGTCGAGTTCCTGATTAATGATTCCGGCGATACGCTCGGTGCTGCTGATCACCGAATCAACGCCGAGTTTTTCAAATGCCCTGATATTTTTGGGATTCTTGACTCTGGAGATCGTTTGTTTCACGCCAAAATAATTTTTGGCCAACTGACACGCGACCAGGTTGTTCTGATCATGCCCGGTCACGGCGACAAGAACGTCGGTATGGAAGATTCCTGCTTCCCGCAGACATTCGATATCCGTGCCGTCGCCGCACGTTACCTCGACGTGCTTTAAACCCAGATCGGAAGCCACCTGCTCGCAGCGGGAACTGTTTTGTTCGACGATCATGATATGATGCTTTTTCGCAGACAACGACTTCGTCAGATAATACCCGACGTTTCCGCCGCCTATGATCATAATTCTCATTTTTCTGGTTCTCCCTTCCTCAGCGCGGCGAAGAAAGCTTCCACCGTAAGCGTAGTCGAGCAAACCGTCAGAAGTCTCATAGCGGTCAGCGCGCGCTGCTTTTCCGGATCGTCCGTCTGCGCGATCACAAACGGAACGTGATAAAGATGCTGCGCGATCTGCGCAATCATAATATTCGTATTGTCGTCGGTTGTAACTGCGGCCAGAGCGTCCGCTTTCTCGATGCCGGCCTCTTTCAGGACATCTTCGTCAATCGGCATCCCTGTTATCGTCATACAGTTTGTACCGCTGCCAAGCTGAGAAAAGTTTTCCTCGTTCCGATCAATTACAACGACATCGTTTCCTTCTTCAGAGAGCTTGCCAACAAGACTGGCACCGACCTTGCCGCAACCGGCTATGATGATATACATCAGCGTTTGCCCTCCTTATGATCTTCCCCCGAATGAGACTCACAGTTGCTTGCGAAATAAGCGCACGGACGAGACATTGTAAAGCTTCCGAAACACTCCAGATTCCATGATGCCGGGCCGTATGTTGGATCAAGCGCATATGCCGCGCGGAAGTGCTTCATTGCGTCTAAATGGTGATTTTGGCTTTCGAGCAAAAGCCCCATCAGGTTATGCGGGACTGCATCATTTGGGTGTTCAAACATCGCAGTGCAAATTAAGGCTTCGCACTCTTTGAATTTTTTCCCCGCTATGAATTCCTTCACCTGCTCTATCGTCGATATGAATTCGTCTTCCATCGGAAAACCTCCCTCGCTTTTTATAAGCCAATCTTAATGCCCGCCATGTCAGAGTGCCGTTTGAAAACTTGCGGAAATGTTAAAATATTGTTAAGGGGGGACGTGGATGGAAGCATCGCCATGCACCGGGATTATTGCAATTCCATTATCACGGCTTGGAAATCATGGCAAGATTTGCGCATGGAAAAACCCGCCATGCCTGAGCCGCGATGACCATGCCGTTCGGCGAGAGCTGAAAGATTAATATTAGGCGGTGCGGAGAGACCACAGACAGGGGTGTGCGAAAAGCGGCGCAAAGAAAAGGAATCCGCCGGGAAAACCGGCGGATTCCTTTTTTGCATCTCTGAGATAAATTTCTTTTCCTCCAGAACGGCAAACGTGATGCGCAGCCCACAGCGGCTGTTGGAGAAAACGCCGCCGCAGAATCCATGCACTCCTCAGGAATCTGTTTTGCGTTACATTGAGGAGACAGACGGGGAAGGGAAGCGGCAGCGTTACGCCCGTTCCCTGCGCAAAGACCTGTCAAGCCGGGGCAGGACGGACAAATTCACGGCAGAGCGTTTTCGTGCACGCACGGCGGATTTTTTTCGTCCGCAGTCGTGCGATTCGATTCATTCCCGAGTTCCTTTTTCATGTGTTCGAGTTCGGCGGCCATTTTCTTCTGATTTGCCAGCACCTCGTCGAGCTTGAGGTGCAGGTCGTCAATGATGAGCTCGCTTTTGAGGTTTATGCGGTAGTCGTTCTCGGCGCGCTCGCGGTCTTTGGCCTCCTGACGGTTCTGGCTCATCATGATGAGCGGCGCCTGAATGGCCGCCACACAGGAGAGCATGAGGTTAAGAAGGATGAAAGGATAGGAATCGAACGCTTTGACGGACAGTAGCACGTTAAGGACCATCCAGACCGCCATTACACCGAGGAAGGAGAAGATGAACGCCCAGCTTCCGGCAAATTTTGCCACGCCGTCTGCGGCGCGCTGCCCGAGCGTATCATTTTTGGCTTCATTGACGTTGGAAGATACCTTGCGCGCGATGAGCATGTGCATGAGCTCCTCGTCGCACATCTCCTCGTCAGCCGTTTCCAGAAGTCCGCGGATCAGCGCGGCGCGATTGGAAGTTTTTTTCGCCATGAGGACTGCCTCCTAAACCATGATAAAAGCATTGTAGCAGATTCCGGGGAAAACGGCAAGCGAAACCACGAAGATCACAGCCGATCAAATTCAGAGCGGATGGCGTCGGAAACCATCTCCATGTTTTCCGGGGTGTAGGGCACCTCGCCGTTGTCGAACACCAGCGCCGCACCGTAGATCAGGGAGCGGAGGACATAGCGCTTCTGCCGCTTGACGGGCTCCGACATACCGACCTCTTCGCAGTATTTGTCCGCAACCAGATAGGTAGGGAGCGTGAGCCGGCCGCGCAGGCTGCTGTATTTCTGCCCGAAATCCTCATACTTCAGGAGAATCACCGAGCGAAAATAGGGTTTTTCCACCATGAAACGGATATACTCGAGACAGGATTCGATCAGCTGCGTCTTGTAGGAGCCGGGGAAACGCGCCACGACGGCCTCCTGCCGTTCGGCCCACTCCTCGTTGATGTGCTCAAGGATGGCGACAATATAGCTCTGCTTATCGGCAAAGTGCTTATAGGGTGCCGCACAGGAGACCCCGCAGCGGCACGCGATGCGCCGAACGGAAAAATCATGGTATCCGTTGGTATTCAGTTCTTCGATCCCCGCTTCGATCAGCCGCTCTCGCAGCGACTTTTCCTCTCCCGCGTCCTTCATAGGCCCTCATTTCAGGCGGCCGACGACGGCCGCGTTTGACATACTTTTATATATTATAGGCAAAACAGGCCGAAACGTCAATGAGCCTCTGAACAATCGATGACAGCGTTGACAAGGGGGAAAACGCATGATAAAATTGTGGCCTGGTTATCGATGATAACTTGGAAAAAACCGGAGGGATTGACATGATTTTTGACGCTGTTGCCGATCAGATTTCGCTAAAATGCGGCTGGGACCGCAAGGAGATCACCATGGACACAAGGCTCCTCGATCTGGGCCTTGATTCTCTCGATCTTGTCGAGATGATGATGGAGCTGGAGGATACGCTCGGCCGTGAGGTGGAGCTGGAGCAGCACGTCGAGACGGTTGGCGAGCTTGTGGATTATTTAGAGAAAAAATGCGCGGAATGACCGCGGCGGGAGGCTGAGCCATGGCGTTTTCGGCGGCGCCGTATTTAAGGCGCGTTTATTATTACGAGACCGACAAAATGGGCATTGTGCATCACTCCAACTACATTCGCTGGATGGAGGAGGCCCGGATCGACTACATGCGTCAGGCGGAGCTATCCTACGAGGATGTAGAAAAGCTCGGCATCCTCATGCCCGTGGTGGACGTGAGCTGCCGGTTCCGCGTTTCGGCCCGCTTCGGCGACGAGGTGGCCGTCCTTGCGCGGATGACGGAGTTTAACGGTGTGCGGGCCAGATTCACCTACGAGCTCCGCTTGTCGGGGCCGGAGGGCAGGTTGCTCGCCGAGGGCGAGAGCGGGCACTGCTTTGTAGATGCGAAGACCATGCAGCCGCTGAGCATGAAGCGGCGCGACCCTGCATTTTACGGGAAGGCCCTCAGCCTTCTCGGCGACTGAAACTTCAAACACAACAAGGAGCGTGAACCTATGAATCGAGTTGTCGTGACCGGCCTCGGCACCGTCACCCCCCTGGGCAACGATGTAGCCTCTTTCTGGGAAAATCTGAAAAAAGGCGTCTGCGGCATCGGCCCGATCACCAAATTCGACACCGCCGACTTTAAAGTAAAACTGGCCGCCGAGGTGCGCGATTTTGATCCGCACCGGTACATGGACAAGATGGAAGTCCAGCACAGCGACCTCTATGCACAGTTCGCCATGGCGGCAGCCTGTCAGGCGATGGAGGACAGCGGCGTGGAGGGTACCGTCGCCCCTGAACGTATGGGCGTCTACATGGGGACCGGCATCGGCGGCATCGGCACCTTTATGGAGGAACACACGAAGCTCCTGGAGAAGGGGCCGCGGCGGGTCTCTCCCTTCTTCATCCCCATGATGATCGCGAATATGGCGCCCGGCATGATCGCCATTCGCTACGGCTGCAAGAATGCGGCGCTCCCTGCCGTGACGGCCTGTGCCTCCGGCACGAACGCCCTCGGCGAGGCCCTGCGCGCCATCCGACACGGCTACGCGGACGTGATGATCGCGGGCGGCGCTGAGGCGACGGTCAACGAGATCGCCCTCGCGGGCTTTACCAACATGCGCGCGCTGACCCTGTCCGAAGACCCGCTGGCGGCCTCGCTGCCGTTTGACGCGCGGCGCGGCGGATTCGTCATGGGCGAGGGCGCGGCCGTGCTGATCCTCGAGGAGTATGAGCACGCCAGACAGCGCGGCGCGAAGATCTACGCCGAGCTATGCGGCTACGGTTCCACCTGCGACGCCTATCACATCACCGCGCCCGAGCCCAGCGCGGAGGGCGGAGCCCGTGCCATCGCCGACGCGTGGCGCGAGTGCGGGCTGGATACCGACAAGGTCTATATCAACGCCCACGGCACCGGCACCTCTCTCAACGATAAGGCTGAGACGCTTGCCATCAAGAAAGCGCTCGGCGAGAAGCGTGCGAGGAAAGTACTCGTCAGCTCCACCAAGTCCATGACGGGCCATATGTTCGGCGCGGCCGGCGCCGCGGAGGCTGTCGTCTCTGTTCTCGCCCTGCGGGAGGGCATCGTACCGCCGACCATCGGCCTCACGGAGCCGGACCCCGAGTGCGACCTCGATTATGTGCCGCTCACGGCGCGGAAGGCGGAGCTGGAGGTGGCCCTGTCCACGTCTCTCGGCTTCGGCGGACACAACGCTTGCGTCGCGTTCCGCAAGATCGTCGGTGCCGATGAATGAATCCGGGAATTGTCGTCACCGGCATGGGCGCCGTAACACCGGTGGGCATCGGGACGGACAATTACTGGAACGGCCTGATTTCGGGCCAATGCGGGATCGGAGACATCACCCGCATCGACACGACGGCGCTTCCGGTGACCCGGGCTGCCGAGGTGTTCCCCTTTGAGGCGCGCGACTACCTGCCGGCCAAGCTGACGGTCGATCTTGACCTGTTTATGCAGTTTGCCTATATCGCGGCGGAGGAGGCGATGCGCCAGAGCGGCGCAGAGCCGTTCGAAGCGGAGCGTACCGGCGTCGTGATGGGCACGGCCCTGAGCGGACTGACGCTCACGGGTGAGACGCAGGAGGATCTGACTGCGCACGGCAAACACGTCAGCCCCAAATTCCTTTCCAAGGTCATGGGCAACATCGCCGCCGCACAGCTAGCCATTCACCACAGCATCAGGGGCCCGAGTCTGACCGTCAGCACCGCCTGTTCGTCCGGCGGGGATGCGATCACAATTGCCGCCATGCTGCTCGAGGGCGGGCTGGCCGACACCATGGTCGTCATGGCGGGAGAATCGGCGATCAGCCCGCTGCTCGTGCACAGTCTGGCGCTCGGCGGCGCGCTCTCGCGCGAGGGCATGAGCCGTCCTTTCGACGCGAAGCGGGACGGATTTGTGATCGGTGAGGGCGGCGGCGCGCTCGTTCTGGAGACGGAGGAGCACGCAAAGAAGCGGGGAGCACAGGTTTTTGCCCGCCTGCTTGGTTGGGCCAACAACACGGACGCTTTCAATCCCGTCGCTCCCGCGCCGGACGGCTCGGGAGCTTCGGCGTGCATGCGCCTCGCGCTGAACAAGGCGGGGCTTACGGCGGGGGACATCGGCTACATCAACGCCCACGGCACCGCCACAGCGAAGGGCGACCTCGCCGAGGCACAGGCCATCCATGCCGTGTTTGGCAGCCGCGCCGTACCGGTCAGCTCCACAAAGGGCGCGACCGGCCACATGATGGGCGCGGGCGGCATTACGGAGTGCATCGCCTGCATCAAGGCGCTCGGAACAGGGCTTTTGCCGCCGACACTCGGCTGCGACGAGCCCGACCCCGCCTGCGGCCTGACGCTTGTCACGGGCCGGGCTGCCGAGGTGCACCCGGACGCCGCCATGTCCAATGCGCTGGGATTCGGAGGACAGAATTCCAGCATCGTTGTCGGAAAGTATCAGGGATGAAATATGGACTATACTTATGACGCGGAAAATTTCAAGTCCGTCTTTGAGAGCAGCTTTACCTGGCTGAACGGTTTCCTGCGGAATGTCCGCCGCTTTGCGGACAGGCCTGCGCTGATGGATCCGGCGAACTGCCGGAGCTGGACGTACCCCTCACTCAACGCGGACTGCAACCGCCTGGCCAACGCCATGAAGGCTGACGGCGTGCGGAAGAACGACGTGGTGCTCTACCAGCTGCTCAACTCGGCGGAGTTCGTATTCTGCTATATTGCCCCGCAGAAGCTCGGAGCGATCAATTCGCCGGCGAACTTCAACCTCGCCCCCGGCGAGACGGCCCGGCTGATCGACCACAACCGCCCGAAGGTCTACGTCTACGACTGCGAACTGAAGGAGATGGTATGGAAAGCGCTTGCACTCTGCGAGAACAGGCCGGGCATCATCCTGGCCGTCGATTCGCGCGGCGACCGGCCCGCATTGCCGGAGGGCCACCGTTTCCTTGACGAATATATGGCCGGACGGAGCGAGGCTGACCCCGAGCCGGACGGCACGCCGAATATTTACGACGAGGTGACGCGCTTTTACACCTCCGGCACGACAGGCCTTCCCAAGGAGATCCCTGTCAACAACATCAACGAGGTGCTCTCCGCGCACGACGTCATCATGCATTTCCCGCTCAGCCCAAACGACGTGACAATGAACATGACTCCCTGGTTCCACCGCGGAGGCCTGCATTCGGGCGGCCTCTCGCCGACGCTCTATGCGGGCGGCGCGTGCGCGATCCTGCGCGTGTTCAGCGCGAAGACGTGCCTGGAATACGCAGAACAATGCGGCGTGACCTTCCTGACGGGCGTGCCGTCCATCCTCGGCAGCCTTGCTTCGCGGCAGGAGAAGCACCCTTCCGACCTCTCGCACCTGCGCGGCATCGTCACAATGGGAAGCCCATTGGAAAAAGAGGCCTGCATCCGCTACCAGAAGCTCCTCACGCCGAATATCTTCAACGGCTACGGCACGACCGAGACGTTCTGGAACAGCTTCCTGCGCCCCTGCGACCTGCCCGAGATGGCAGGAACCGCCGGCCGCTCCTGCACGGACGACGAGATCCGGCTTGTCCGTACTTACGACGACCGCCGCGCGGAGCCGGACGATCTGGTGCCGCAGGACGGAAGAACGCCGGGTGAGATCATCATTTTTGCCTGCAACAAGTCTGTGCTCTGCTACCCGGGCAGCCCGGAGCTCACGGAGGAGAAGTATTACAAGGGCTGGTTCTATACCCACGACCTCGGCACCTGGGACAAAAAGCAGTATATCACCGTAGTTGGGCGGAAGGACGACATGATCATCAGCCGCGGCGAAAATATCTATCCCGCGCAGATCGAGGAGGTCATCAACCGCCATCCCGGCGTGACCGACTGCATCGTCACAGGCGTGCCGGACAAGGCGAGAGGCGAGGCCGTCGCGGCGTACGTCGTACGCAGCGACCCGAATCTCACTGTGCGGGAGCTGAACGCCTACTGCGCCAATCATCCCGACCTCTCGCAGTACAAGTGTCCGCGCTATTACGGCTTCGTCGATCGGATCCCTTACAACGCGACCGGGAAGAAGCAGCACTACATTTCCCGGGAAAACGCCCCGCGCGATCTGGAGAGCGGACTGCTGCAAAAGCCGTAAGAAAATATCCCGCCTTGTTCGGGGACGCCGCTCAGCGCGGCGTCCCCATTTTTACGGATGGGAACCGAAAAAGAACGGACCGCGCATAGCCTCGCCGTCCGCGCGCATACTAGAGCCGAGGTGATCGTTATGCAGTTATCGCAAAAAGAATCCAGCCTTCTCAAGGATCTGAAGGGTCAGGAGAAGCTCTGCGCAGACAAGTATGAAAAGCACGCGTCCTGCGCAGCCGATCCGCAGCTCGCGGAGTTGTTCCGCCGCATCGCCGGGATCGAGCGGCAGCATCTGGAGACCGTCACAACGATGGAAAGCGGCACCGTGCCCCCGATGAGCGGCGGCTCGCCGCAGAATGCGCCATCCTTCACGGCGGTCTACGGCGTGGCGGACACGCCGGAGAAGCAGGCGGACTGCTATCTCTGCTCAGACGTACTCGCGACAGAGAAGCACGCTTCCAGCCTTTATGACACCTGTATTTTTGAGTTCAAGGATGCGCAGGCGCGCAGCGCGCTCAATCACATTCAGAAAGAGGAGCAGGAGCACGGAAAGATGATCTACGACTATATGGCGGCAAACGCCATGTACTCGTAAGAGGTTCCGGGTACGGGCGAAGCGCCGGGAGGCGCTCCGCCCTGTCTTTTTGCCGCCGCAGCGGGAAGGAAGATGGAGCAGCAGACGCAGAACCTTTCTTCTCACAGTTGCCGCGGGGCTTTGCTGCAAAAGCCTCTGCGAAATCTCGCAGCGCAGCATTGCCTTTTGCGGCAGGATGGTAAGGGAGCTGCTGGTCAGAATGCCTTTGCTGTTTTTAAAGCATAAGCGAATATTCTTTCCCGCAACAAGAGATATAGATCGTTTTAGCAACCTGAATAAGACGGCTGTAAAAAGGTTCCGGGGAAGGTTAACACCAATTCCCCAGAACTCTTTCTATATCAGTCGATATGTGAGATATATTCACGGCAGGTGTTTTCTGATCCCAATTCAGGCGGCCTGCACGGGCCTTCTGATTTACATGGTTCACATATTTCCTGGATTAACTCTAGTTTATGATAAAGGATCTGTTCCAGAAATGTTGCGTTGACTACAGAGCGGTTGACCGCCTGATTGACCTCAAGGAGAGTATCGGCGTCATCGGTGGCTGCGATCGCCTTCTGTAACTTTTCTCCCTCGGCGTTCAGAATATTCGAGAGCGCCATCTGCATCAAAGCGACAGATTCCAGCAAATCCTCGCATGGTTTCGGCTCCGGGCAAGGCGGCTTCGGCTTACATTTGCAGCACAACTCGGGACAAAATGTTCCGCTGACCGGAACACACTCCAGAAGATAAGGGTAGCAATAGTGCTTTGAGGCCAAAACATACAGGCAGCACTGCCCACACTCCTCCGGACGATATGCAAAAACCGCCGCGTTTACATATAAGCCTTTCGGAACACGGCTTTCCCATAGGACTTCTCCGCTTCTCGTACAATAACGGATCATCTGCCCGCCCTCAGCAAGATAACAGAAAAGGCAGCAGCACCCCGCAGCGGCCACACCGGTAACCCATTGATGGGTCTTCTGAATGCAGGTCACGAAGCCTTCCTTATCCCTGATCGATACCCAGGCCAGCCCGTCCGCTGTGGCCAGGAGCAAGCACTTTTCTTCACAGTCATAACTGATACTGGTAATTACGCCTACCCCGGCGCCGGTTTTTGCATCCCGGAGTCGGAGCAAGTCTACCTCATGAAAGTACTCATCCAGTTGATACAGCACGGAAGGGCACCGGTCATCGGCGGCCCAAAAGCAGCATATACAGGGGTCATAACACAGAGACGTATAACATCGGCAAGTCGGAAAACACTCCGCTGTACGGAAACAATGATCCAGTCGGATGATCTCCCGAACTCCCTGCCTGGTCAAAAAAAACCAACAGCCGTTCGAGGCAATTCCCTGGTACCGTACAGGACAGGTACTGGCAAGTGAGATTTCAGATTGTATTTGTAAGATATTGATCACTCCTCGCTGGACCGGCCTCTTCATGCCGGCGTTTTGCCTGCAGGGAGGTACGCGTGATCCTCACCTCTCTGCAGGCACAGTTTATTCTGTCTCAGCGTCCGCCGGGTAGGGAGAGCCGTCGCAGAGGCAGTCTTCAAACAACTCCAGTTTGGACTGGAGAATCATTTCCAGTCGGGATACAGAGTTAATTGCCTGGTATACGCTCCGATTGGCTTTCAGAAGCTCATGGGGACGAGTGCAGGGCAGGGAAACGAGCCTACACAGTTTGTCGCTCTCAGCGTCCAGAATGTGCCCCAGTGCAGCTTGCTCCTGAGCTACGGACTCAATAATATCGGTAATCGCCTGACAACGGGTGATCGGTCTAGGCGGCATATTAGACATATATAAACCTCTCCATTTATTTTGTAAGATAAGCACAAGGCGGTTTGCAGCCCGGCTTTCATTCCCAGTATATTCTAAGCTCTGCACATTCGACACCGGAAGTAAAGCACCGCCATGTTTGACGAAGCTGATGGACAACCGCCGATATGTTACAGGCATCAGTTTGCCAAACAGCGCGTGGCGTTTTATTCTATCTCGACCTTTTTCAATCTGTTGCGGAGGTCATGGTTGCGCTTCTCAACTCACTCCGGATTTTTCGCCTGAATTGTCGGGATCGTGAGCATACCTACATGCATACCGGTGAAGTTACGCCATATACGGCGCTGAGGCGGGAAAGCGCCGGGCACGTCCGTTTCCCACACGGAAAGGGCAGAGAGGGGTGGCGGCTCACTGCGCGGGGAGACGAAATTGTCCCGCAGGGCGGCGTGTTCTTTTCACCCACGGGGAAATTACCGGAAAAGGTCAAAAGAAGGTCATATCCTAATGGATATGACCTTCTGGAGCTGGCAATGTGACTCGAACACACGACCTCTGGTTGTAGATAAGGTAATATAAATACAAAGAATGCTCATTCATATTTTAAACAACACTTCTTATATTTTTTGCCACTCCCGCAAGGGCAAGGCTCATTTCTGCCAACCTTTCTATGATTTAGACGTTGAAAACTTTCTATCCTGCTTTTTGCGGTTTCAATGCTCAGTTCTTTTAGTCGGTCAATATCATCAGCTGGAATGTCGCTATAATTACATTGATTTCCCTTTATTCCAAGCAACTTGCCATCTTTATTATAATCAAGATCAATCCACATTATTGGCATTGATTCGTTGCTGAGAATGGTAGAGTAAATGTAATCTTGGCGTTCTGGTACACTCATGATTTTAATTCCTGGAACTGCGACAAATAGGCAATACCTGATTTCACCGAAAGCAGTCGTTACGAGCATTCTGCCTATTTCACGTTGTCTCTGCAGCGCATGATGAATGGCTTTGCAAAAATCGTCCTTGGCTTCTGAAGACATGTCCAAGAAGAAGTGTGCTAAATCTATCTTATTCTTTTCTGCTCCCTGTTCTAATAATTGAATTATTTCTGTTATTTCAAGAGGTATCTGCTGCACAGGCTTTGTGGTATTAAGTTCTGGTAGATATAATTTGCAGAAATAATCATCTAAATCTTTTCTGAAGCCACTCCAATTTACCATGTGTTCTGCCGGGAATTCGGAGGCTGTAATCGAGTACATATTGTGACTAATATACATGCCTAAGTGATCAAGCTCATCGTTCATTGCAATTTGAGGAATGTCTATCGCAGTCTTCCGTTGTTTTAAAAAATGTAGAAAGTATATAGGCGAGTCAAAATACTTTTCATATGCCAATAGGTCATCATAAGAAATAACTATTGTTTTACTCGAAAGCGTAATAAAATTCAGTTTCTCAGCCTTTGCTGCAAAGTCATTAAAGTTATCAACAGTTACAGAGAATGAATAGACTTCCTTGTATTTAGAGATGCTGTTTATTTCAAATTTTTTTTGCTTATCTGTGTCAAAGAATGGAGCAGGCTGGTGTTTATTTATGTACCTTATAGTTCGGCTACATTGAGAATCTGCTTCTTGGGCGAGTTTCGTATATGCTTTTATATGGGCGTTGAAATCATTTATTGGTGGCGTCTGAGGGAAAGAGCCTGCTTTCACTTCAATGATAAACAGGTAGTTTTCATATGTGATAAGCAAATCGTTTTCGTTCATCTGCTTTAAGGAAGTACCTACAGGGTAGTAATTCCCTGTATAAGCAGTTGCTCCAGGAAGTAAGTTTAGAAACAACATCTTTACCATATCTTCGCTTGCTAAGTTCTGACGTTTACTCCATATATCCACATACTCCGGCTTTAGTCGGAAAATCTCCTTCTGTAAGGCTCGATAGATATTATCAAATAATGAATAGTAGTCAAATCCGTATGAAATTCCATCTATTTTTATAAATGGTTTCTTCTTGGTTGGCAGTTCCATAATCGGCCAGCCTGAAAACTCTGAGCCGTCGAAGAATGAATTGCATTCGCCAATGCTTAAAGACAAAGCATCTATTAATCTCTTATCCCATCTGGTAATATGGGAAATATTATTAAGGGCAACACCTAACACATTATCAAGTACGGCACCGACTTCATCTTGTGTTTCTTTAATTACAACTTCAGGATCTTTTCCCAAATCAACCGATTTGCAGAACTCATCGTATTTCTTCCCCATGTCCATCCAAGCATCCGCTAATCCCTGTGACATAGAATATTCAAGTTTTTTGAGTCCCTCGATTATTTGCTCAGCCGTAACTCCAAACAATTCTATAAGTACATCATTATGCGGGGGCAAAAGATGCTTGAGTGGTTCAAGTTCGAATATCTGATAGCGGTTGCCTCTAACGAGATAGAGCATTTGGGATTCGACAATATAGTGAATCATTTCATCAGAGATCTCGCCGGTATCTTTTTCATATGCCGACCAATAATGATAAAAATAAACAAACTCCTTATATAGATCTTCTATGTCTGCGAGAACTAAATGCCACCGTTTTTCTTGATCTTCGCTGGACTCTGAATTGTCAAAATGATTTTCCACCGAAACCAAAATGCTTTGAATATATTCCTGAGCCCTAATTACTGCATTTTCTTCACTCGTATAGTCGTTCTCTGAAAACTTATTCATATGAGACATCATGGCCATGTCTTTAGTAAATTTGAGAAGCATCAACGGATCGCATATAGATATTTCATCTTTTATTTTTTTGATTTTTTCATCTATGCGTTTCTTTACTTTTGGGTATTCCTCTTTATAAAATGCTTGCATTTGGGCGTGCTGTTCGGGCGTACTAAGGTTACGCATAGACACAACTTTTCCATATCGCGCAAGTTCAAACAGGCCGTCATTATAATAGTCATCAGCTTTAACTGACTTTTGTTTTTTCTTTTTAGTCATACCGCAAATCCCTCCTCGTTGCAAAGAGATTATTTCCAAACTCTATGTAAATTCAAAAAATTGTTTGAAGGTTCTGCCAACCAGATTTATTATAACAAGAGTTACCAGTATTTTCAATTTTATTTCCACCTTGCAAGCTATTCCTTCAGTCTGTAGTACATTATTTCGCGCAGTCGTCGTCCGTATCTACGGCGGTCAATAAGTAATGGGCAAATAAGTAATGCAATTAATAGGTTGAATTTCTCCTAATTTTAGCGTATACTATTGATAGAAGGAGGTGTCGGTCATGCAGATCAACACAGATAACCTGGTGTCCATCACAGAGGCCAACCAGAATTTTTCCCGTGTTGCAAGACTCGTAGATGAAAATGGCGCCGCCGTTATCCTGAAAAACAACGTGCCACGCTATGTTCTTATGGAATTCAGCCAGTTCCAGAAAGAGGAGATTGCCGGCGAGGAGGAAGTCGACAGAGTCGCAAAGCGCATCCTCGCTAAAAATAGGCATGCCTTTGAGGAGCTTGCCAAATGAAGAGGCTGTCCGTAGAACGTATCAAGCAGATTCACCATCTGATGATAGAAGAAACCGGCGGCATGGACGGCGTTCGCGACGAGGGCCTTTTGGAGTCCGCTGTCAATGCGCCTTTTCAGACCTTTGACGATGTACCGCTGTATAAGACCATTGAGGCAAAAGCCGCAAGGCTCGGATATTCACTGATCAACAACCATGCCTTCATCGATGGTAACAAGCGCACCGGCATGATGGCAATGCTCCTGTTCTTGGAACTCAATGGAGCCGGGAAGAATTGTACAGACGAGGAGATCATCCGTGTCGGCTTAGCGCTGGCTGATGGCAGCATGGACGACAAAGCGCTGCTCGACTGGATTCTGGATTGAGATTAAAAATACGGCCGCTGAAATTTTCTTTCCGGTGGCCGTATTTTATTTACGCTGTCTGTTTATCCTGCGTATTTTGCTCTGTATCGGATGGTACCGGTGGCTGTGGCAGTATGCCAAACCATTCCTCCTGATTTACATAGCCGATAAATTTATAATGGATGTCCACCCGCTGGCTTTTGCTGCCGTCTGGATTGATGGTTTTTTCATACACTACGATTTTTTCGATTAATTCGTTGAGGATATGGGCATCCAGTTCTGTGATATCGGTGTATTTCCAGATAATCGGCAGGAATTTTTCAATGTCGTCGTAAATCTTTTCGCAGCGCGTAATCTCGGCTACCAGCTTTTCCCGCTGGCCCTTCAGTAGCTCCTGCTCCCGTTCGTAACCTGGGGCCATCGCCTGATACCGTTCCTCGCTGATGCGCTCCAGCGCCGCATCCTCATAAAGCTTCGTAAGTATTTTGGACAGTTCACCGATCCGCTTGTCCACAGCCTTGAGCTCGCGTTTGCAGCGTTCGGTTTCCTGCTTTTTCTTGTCCATTCTTGCGGCGATGAGCATATCCATATATTTCTGCGTGGCGAGCTTTGCGGCGGAAGCGTTGCGCCGGATGTCCTCCAGCACCAGCCGGTTGAGGGTCACCCAGCCGATGGCATGGGAGGTACAGCGCTGTTTCCCGTAGTTCTTGTAAACCCAGCAGGAGAAGCCGGTATATCGTCCCTTTTTCGCGTCGTAGCTCACATTCAGGGAGGAGCCGCAGTCGGCACACTTAACCAGCCCCGCGAAGGGCTGCACTTCGCCGCTCAAATTTTCCCGCCGCTTTGCGCGCATCATCTGATGTACTGTGTCCCATAGTTCCCGCGTGATGATCGACTCATGGGTGTCCTCGGTAATCACCCATTCCTCCTCCGGGGCCGCAATTCGCGTCTTATCAAAAAAACCTTTGGTTTTTGTCCGCCCAAATACCGTTTGACCCAGATAAACGCGATTGTTGAGGATCGCGCGGATGGAGGTGGCATGCCAGTCGAAAGGCTTTCGCCAGTAATCACTATTCTTGTAGTAATCCGGATTGTTCTGATTGAAATATGCCTGAGGGTTCAGAATACTGCGTTCCCGCAGGATTTTTGTCATCCGCACATAGCCGATGCCATCGGCGAACATCTGGAAGATCTCCCGCACAACGTCTGCGGCATGCGGATCAATGATCAGTTTGTGCCGGTCGCCGGGATCTTTCTGATAGCCGAACGGCGCCCGGCTGCCGATAAACATTCCGGCTTTCGCCCGCGCCCGGTGTGCCGCCTTCGTTTTACTGGATGCCTGCCGCGCGTAGAAGGAATTGATGACGTTGGTGAATGGCAGGACGAGATTATCGATGCCGTTTTTTGAGTCGATGTTCTCCGCCACCGAAATAAAACGCACGCCTTTTTCTTCAAAATAGTGTTCAATGTACATTCCCATTTGTGCGTACTCGCGGCCAAAGCGGGAAAGGTCTTTTACGATCACCATATTGATGTTTCCTGACTCAATATCGTCCAGCATCCGCTTGAAGTCCGGGCGGTCGAAGTTTGTGCCTGACCAACCATCGTCGCAATAATATCCGCCGATGGTAATGTGGTGGTCGCTGCAATATTGCGTAAGCAGTGTTTTCTGCGTCTGAATACTGCCCGATTCACCTACGCTGCCGTCATCCTGGCTGAGCCGGCAATAAATCGCAGCTGTTTCTGTTGCCATATTGTTGCCCCCTTTCGCAACACACAATACCGTTATTCCTTTTCCGAAGCTATACCAGAATCCAACAAAATTTCATTCGGAATCTCGTCAGGTTCAGATGCCTGAAAGGAATCGGAAATTAAATCCCCGACCTTTTGGAACAGGTCTTTGTCTCCATCGTAAAAGCTGAAGGTCACATACTGCACGCCGTGAATCATCGTGCTGTTGACTCGGAAATCACCTTTGAATAAAAACATAATTGCCTCCTGTCTCATAATCGTACTGCTACTGCAAGGTCTGCTGCCAGGTTTGCTCATCCTCATGGTCATCCGCCTTATGACCAAGGGCAATTTTCTTTTCACGCTCTTTGGTGAACACTTTTCGGTCTGTGTACGGATTCAGAGTTGTGGCATCCTTTACGGGAACATCGTCCTGAGTCCGTTCCAGAGCGTGTCCCAGCTGTGCCACATTGCCCAGAGCACCAGCAAGATTACCGGGATCAGTAGCCATGCCGGGCTGAGGCATGGCAGGTGCAGATGCGGAAGAGAGATACGCCGCGCGTTCTTTTTCCCAGCCTGCTGCATCGTCTCCCGCACTGCCGCCACATCCCGTGCCAGCACCGCGATCTGCTCCTGGGTCGGGTACGTTCTCGGCCTTTGGGAAAACTCCCGCACAAGGGCCGCCTGCACGGCCACACGGTGCTCCAGCGAGGCCAGCATACTCATCAGTTCCGCCCACTCCGCCTGCGTCGGATGTGACTCCGGCTGTGCCGGTATGGCCGGCTCTTGCCGCATCATCGAACCCTGTGGATGATTCAGCCGTTTCAATTCCTCCATGGACAATTCCCGCTCGGATTCGGAACTCACGTTCCATCGCCTCCTTCAAATATCGTTCGTCGTGCAGCCGGTCATCCCGGCACTTCATTCCACTTAGGGTTGTGTAAGTGATATTTTTTCTGGAATCCTGCCAGCGGATGTCGTAACCCTCGGTGCGCATCAGGGTGATGAACTCCTCACGGGTTCCGGCGTAGCGCATGCACTCGTCGATGGTGTCCATGAGCCGGAACTTCCAGCTCTCGCCCCGGGCGGCGGTGTGGTATTCCGCCGTGGACATGGACTTCACTTTTTTCTTTTTCTGGTCTTTCTGAAATACTGGCAGGTTAAACATCTCGCACACCTGATCGTTTCGCTGCCTGAGCTCGACCAGCTCCGGTTCGCTGATGTGGAGCTTTCGTCCGTCCTCCAGTGAGACGCTGTTGATGATGAAGTGCGAGTGGACGTGGCCGCGGTCGGTATGGGTGCAGACCAGCACCTCGCGGCCCTCGAAATACTTACCAAGCTCCATTGCAGCCTCGTGCGCCGTGACCGGATCGACGTCGGCACCCTTGGGGAAGGACTGTACCATGTGGAAAAACAGGGTTTTGTCATCCTTATGGTAGAGCAGCTTCGTACAGAGAAAATCGTCATAGACGCTTTCGGGTCGGCAATTGATGCCGCTGATCAGAGCCTGTCCCTGCCACAGCGTTTTCTCCTCCCGCTTCGTGTACGCCATGACCGCCGCCATGCAGGGACGGTTCTGCCCCCTGGGGTAATTCGTAAAGCTGATGATGGCTATTTCGTCCACCTCCCTCGCTCGGCGATCTCCCGCAGCGTCTCGCTGATCGCTTTCAGCGCCTGCGCCGTTTCACCGAGATTGGCAACCGACACTCTGCCCATGTTGGCCAGCATCGTGAGCTGGTTAAGGTTGTTGCCAATGGCGCGCTGCTGTTTCAGAACTTCCTTTAGATCTTCCACGACCACCACCTGCCTGCCGAGGCAGCATCGGGTAACGTAGTCGCTCTGGGAGAGCCGGGCCTGTTTTGCTTTTTGCTTGATGGTGTCCAGATCGCCGGATGCGATCCGAATGCTGAATGTCGTATTCTTCATTCGTTCCTCCGTCCTACCGGGTGTGGGGCAGGGCCCCGCAAACTGGGCGTTTGGCAGGGCGGCGGCTGTGTGGCCGACGTCCAGACAAACGCGATGCTGGCTCTCCCCGAAAGGGGAGAAATTCCCCCGCCGGGCATCTACGCATCCTCCCGTGACAGGTGTGACGGCTGTGACAGCAGATTCGGTACTGGGCCTGTATCGGTTTTCCCGTCATTCCCGTCACTGCCGTCACCAACAAGAGCCAGACGCAGCTCCCGACGGTCGCGGGTGCGGTGGGTTTCAAACGTAATTTCGCACGCCGCCAACTCGTCCCGGCAGCGGATCAGCCGCTTGGTCAGCGCGGCCGGGACGAGCGGTTCACCGCTCAGCTCCGCCAACGCTTCCGCCAGCTCCGTGGCTGTGCCGGTGAACGATTTGCGCTGGCTGAGAAATTCAGAGAGAAAAATAGTGAGCTTATCTTGCGGCCGTGGCTCCGTGGTAACGCTGTCCGAGAGTAGCTTCCAGATATGCGTTTCGGTATCAAACTCCAGCGTCAGCTCCCGGTACTCAATGTCTCGCCCGGTACAGTAAAGTGTCGCGGTGCTGCCGCCGCGCTTGTCCTTGCGAAGGACGAAGTTAGAGTCCGTCGCGCCGCTGATGCCTGTGGTGCCGGAAATCATGTTCATGGGATCATCGTCGTTCATTTTCCGCAGGTGGTGGATGAGCAGAATTGCGATGCGGTGTTTGTCCGCCAGCTCCTTGAGGATGCCGAGGTCGCGGTAATCGCTGGCGTAGGGATTGACATCATTCGCTATACCGCGGATGCGCTGGAGCGTGTCGATGACAATGAGCGCGGTGCCGGGATGCTCTTTGAGGAAGCGCTCGATCTGCTGCTCCAGACCGCCGCGGAGCTTTTCCGACATGGTGGCAAAGAACAGATTCGGTGGCGCGTCGTCCGTGATGTCCAGCAGCCGGTTCTGGATGCGGGAATAGCTGTCCTCCAGACAGAGGTACAGCACATCGCCTTGCACAGAGGGGAACTTCCACACGTTATCTCCCTTGGCAACACACAGGCACAGCCACAGTGCCAGCCACGATTTTCCCACCTTTGGCGCGCCAGCGAGGATGTGCAGCCCCTGGGGCAGAAGTCCGCCGATGGTGAAGCGGATCGGCGGCAGCGGCGTAGTCATCAGGGTTTCGCCGTCTATGGCGTCCAGCCTGTGTTGGTTCACCGTAGCCGCTGGTTCTTTGGTAATTGACATTTTGATCCTTCCTTTCTTTTGAGAATTGAGAGACTCTTGGTTCTATCGTCAGTGTAGCAACTTTCCCTCTTGCGGTCTCCGTTTGAGCGTGATAACATATAACAGGCAAAAACAATTTATCGTATATAGCTTGGAGGGACACATGGATAGAGCGAAATCGACCGCCGATGAATTCGCAGCGCCGCTCACGCTCTCGCTGGAGGAGAACAGCTGCATCTTCACAATCAAGTGGCGAGACGCACCGGGAATGCTGGTGGAGAAATTTGAGTCCCCGCAGGAGCTCCTGACGGTATTTCTCAACGGGGATTATCTTCGGTTGATTACCACAAGGGATCTGCTCAATATGGAGTTGACGGACGCTCCGCAGTTTTACGAGTGGCTGACCACTTATGACCGGGAGCGGATCACGAATCTGATTGGACAGCTCTATTTTTCCGAGTCCGCCAACGTGAACGCGCTGCCTCCAAGCCAACGGCTGCGGGTATATCTCACCTTCGACCGAACGCTTTTCTCCGTAGAAGTGAGGGAGCAGGAGTATTCCTGCTTTTGGAAGGTACTGCACAATCATGCTCCCGCAGACGAAGCCTTCGGAAAATATGCCGGGCAAAATAAGCGCCGGAATACGGGTACACGGCGTGAGGCTGATTTTGAAGCAGGCTGTCAAGCGATAAGGGAATATAATCTTCGAATTCCCCGCGGAACCATAGCAAGGTTTGAGGAGCCGCAGGAGCTTGTGATGTATCTGCTGCGGGAGACAATCCTATTGGATAAGCACATTAAAAAATGCGAATTCTGCGGTCGGTTTTTTATCCCACGGCGCAGCACCAGACAATACTGCTCACCGGCGTGTGCCAGCAAGCAGCGGAATCTGGACGGCTTCTGCGGTGAGACGGAAGTCAGCGCGGCGTACAAACGCATCGTCGCCAATCTCTCCGCCAAGGATAAAAAGCAAAAAGAACTCCGCCGCCAGTATTGTCTGGACGGCGGAGACGTGGTGAAGCCGCGCGAGGTGCTGCGGCAGTTTTATGATGAAAACTACACCCAGCAGGAACACTTTCGCTCCGCGTGGGAGACGCTGAATAAGGCAGAGGAAAAAAGCTGGGCGAATCGCCAGGCATACGAGCAGGCCAAAGCGGATTATCTTTCCTGGCTGGACAGTCGGCTCAGTTACGCCAAGCAAATTCATATTGATCAGGATAGCTACCTGGAAGAACCTTGAAGCTCAAGAGAGGGATCGGCAATGACCGCTCCCTCAACCTCTGCCATCAGATTGACCTTTTGCGTCTTACCGTCTCTGAAATATATAGAATCAGTTCTTCAGGCGTAGGGATGTCTTTTTCGCGTGGGACAGCGTCCCAAAACGCTTTGACCTTCGGATCGGTGCTGCACAGGCCGTTCAGCATGGCAATCTGCATCTGCTTTCTTACATATTCCGTTGAAACACCGTCACGATCGGCGATTTTTCTGATGGCGTTTTCCGCCACAATCCGCTTTGCTGTTTTGCTTCCGCTCTTTTTCTTACCCACTCTTACACCCTCACAACTATAATTTTTGGTACGACCGGCTTATCAAACAATTTTGCGCGTAATGAAGGCCGCCTCTCCAGCGGCCTATCAGTTTGCATTATCTCTGCATGCAGTTCTCGTCGATAATACACCTACGGGAAATGATGCCTCCACAGGCGTCCCGATTTGTATCAGTTTATCGTGAAAAGAGATGCAGTTTCTGCCGACTCTTTTGGCACGGTATAGTGCTTCATCCGCAGTTTTATAAAGATCTATTAGCAAATCGTCCTGCTGCGGTGTACTCGTCGCAACGCCTATACTGATGGATAAAAAATCGCCGGAATTGTTTTCTAAGGCGGTTTTGACTTTCAAATTGATAATTGATGTCGAAAGGGATTGCGCCATTTCCAAAACACAATCATCGTTCGCGTCCGGAAGGAAAATCAAGAACTCATCTCCGCCGATTCTGCTTATAATGTCTGTTTCCCGCCTGAAGCAGTTCTTTATGCTGTCCGCCACCTGCCTTAAGATGTTGTCGCCCTCCGGGTGTCCCAAAGTATCGTTATAGCTTTTGAAATAATCAATATCCGCCAGGATGACACCAGCTTTCCTCATATCCCGCTTGCAAAAGGCCCAGGCGGTTCCTGCCGCCCGCTCCAAACCGTTGCGGTTTAGCAGGTGTGTTAAGGCGTCCGTTGTTGCTTCCGTTTTCAGGTGGTTTATTTCCTCAGTCTCGTTTGTAAAGGAACGGGTGATGGCCTTGCCTGTTATGCTGGTGGTGAAAACTGTCCCGGCATTGGTCAGCAGAAGAATCAAAAACAGTTTAAATCGTATTTGGCTCAGGCCAAGTAAAACCGCTGGGATGCCTGTTGTCACGATAAGCAGTAATAACAAGTCCCGGAATGAGATCACGAAAGCCGCGCCGCATAGCATAAGAATTGCGGAGCAGTATACGGACAGGCGGCCGGGCAGCGCTTCCGCCTCAGCCGTCGGGGAAAAAACCAATAGGCCAATCAATACGATAAAAGCAATGAGCAATCCAGCCCGCTGCTTATTGAAAGCCTTTATCTTGTCTTTCACTTGCTGCTCTGTCCGGATTTCACGATCTGCCATGATGTGCTCCTGTTTTCATTATTTTTTGGTGCAACTTGCAGTATTACTACAATATTATACCCTAATACTGCGTATGATTGCAACTCTCTATTGGATAAAATATAAGAGAAGATTTTATCTGATTGGAGGGATTGCTGTGCCCCCAATTAACAGCAAATCATACACAGAGGAAGAAAAGCAATTTCTTAAAAATATTGGTTTCAAAATTCAATTTTTCAGAAAGCAGCGGGGCCTCAGCCAGAATGAGCTTGCGGAAAAAGCTGATTTAAGCTATACCACGATCAGTCACATTGAAAGTACATCTCCCTATGGCATGTCTATCATAGCTATCTACAAAATTGCGAAGGCTCTGGATGTTGATCCGAGCCAATTACTCCTGTTCAAGTAAAAGCAAAACATATGCTACTATTCCGAATCTGGAGTAATCAGAGGAAGCCGGACAAAGTTGTACGCAAGTCATCAAGTCGGCTGTAAGCAGCGTTTTTTATATTCCGCCGACTTTCTCCCGCAATACAGAAAAGGCGCTCAACCCGGCTTGATTTGCCGGCGTTGAGCGCCTGTTGTCGTAGTTGTTCAATTTGTCTACCATCTGCCGTGCCAGTTTGAAGCCGCTGAGAAGATGGGCGGGTCCATGGAACAAGTAATGTGAGTTAACAACTCCGGCTTCTCAAGCTGAAAACGCCAGGCGCGGTGCGTCACGGTTTGTTACGCGCCGCCCGGTGTTTACAATGGTTTAAAATGCTCTTTTTGAGTAAATCCCAGCTTGATTTAATTGTATGCGGGTTACACATCTGTGCCTTTTTCGGCAGATTCTGGAGCATGCGGCTTCTCTCGAGGCTTTTTCAGTGCTTTTTTGGCGGAAGCCCGCTTTTTGGCGGCATTGCGTTTCTGCTCGAGCAGAGTACGCTGTTCTTCCTCATTGCGTTTTTTATCATTTTCAGTGCTCTGCTGCCGCTCTTCATCCGCTTGCTTACGAGTCTGCCGAAATTCATCCTCCATTTTCTTCTTCATGACTGGGTTGTATAGTTCCAGAAATGATTCAAACGCGGATGGATAGATGAACTTTTTAATACCATACTCCTTACAGAATTTCACCGTGACAGTCGTCACGGTCTGGCTGGTGATCGTTCCGATTCCAAACTGACGGTGGCATACTTGCTCATGCATTAAATCCATTTTCGTTATCACTCCGTTTCTCGCTTACTCTGTCAGCGATATATTCAGGCACTCTGTCTTTTGGGATATCAAGGGCGGCGGCCAGTTCGCCAAATAGCAATTCTTCCGCGCGCTTCATGAATCTCTCGTCCACGGCTCCAAATTTCCGCTTTTGCTGCTCCAAGCCCTGTTTTTTAGCACGGAGGGACATGGAAAGCTTAACCAAATCCGAACAGTCGTGCGTTTTCAATAACGCATTGTAGTGTTGTGTGAGCTGGCTCAAAACGCGGTTGTGATATGCTCTTGCCTGAATTGTTGGCATCATATCGACGAGCCGTTCCGCCTCGTTTTTCGATATGATTGGGCGCATAAACACTTTTGTCGTATTGACCAAGGTAAAAATGATATAATTCTGATACAAAGGTTCCAAGACATAATAAAGCTGTTCTTTGTTCTGACCCGTCAGATCACGCATCGTAACACCCATGACCTTGCATACGCCTGAACTTTCATAAAAAATCAAGTTTCCAATCTGGTACATTTCATGCTACCTCCGAGATTTTGCGCTGGGACCTATTCAGAAACGAAACCACCTGCATCTCTAACGCTACTGTTCCTGTTCACCCAAAACTTTTGAAAACTTCCCTGTTAAATTTGGTGTCAGATTATTTTCATCTGTGATAAAAAGACAAAGCGCGAAACAGCATTTCTGTTTCGCGCCAATCTGTTTTACGACAAATGAAATTATTCTGGTCCCGTTATGATATACGAACATTGACCGCTCTTAGTTTACGGCTGTCCTTCGGGTCTTTTTCAACATCATAAGTTACCTTTTGTCCTTCTGTAAGGGATTTGTATCCATTTGATGCAATGGAAGAAAAATGTACAAACACATCATCGCCGCCATTGTCATTCGAAATAAATCCGAATCCTTTTTCAGAATTAAACCACTTTACTGTACCGCTATTCATTATAGGTACCTCCAAAAAATATTACTACTGAATATAAAAACAAGACCCGCAAGTTTTGTATACATCAATAATCACTGATTTACAAAACGTGTGGGATCAAAGCAATCATATTAAGCATTATTATATTTATATCACATTATTAGTGAAAAGTCAACTTATTTATTTAATGCATGGCGCATATGTTTTTGCATAGCCGCTTAAAGGGCCATGCTTTTCTAATATTCCTGTTGTCGGTTGAGGACTTTCCGTCAGTTTTTGTGGTTCTTTCGGCTTCCCGCCACACGGCTATGCCGTCTTGCGGATACACCGTGAGGTCTTGCATATGAAAAGGGATCAGTCGCCGGGGCATGCGGTCTCCCGGGCTTAGCTGCTGCGGTTGTACGAGAATTACCAGAGCCATACCGTTTCTGTGGCGCTTTTTCGAACTTTTGCAGGATCATCATTGGCCATTCCGATTTTTCCTCAGGGATGGTGCACCCCATCAGCTTTTCAATCTCCCTTAGATAGGGCATTTCATCATAGTCGCAGAAGCTGATGGCGATGCCTCCCAAACCGGCACGGCCAGTCCTGCCGATGCGGTGAATATAGGTTTCCGGTTCATTTGGCAGTTCATAATTAAACACGTGGGACAGCTCAGGAATATCAATTCCCCTGGCCGCAATATCCGTTGCCACAAGGATCTTAATCTCTCCGTTTTTGAAGTCCTTCAGCGCGGTCTGCCTGGCATTCTGACTTTTGTTCCCATGAATGGCCATCGCCACCATACCAGCCTCGGCCAATTCCTTGACCACCTTGTCGGCGCCATGCTTTGTGCGTGTGAATACCAGAGCGCTGCCAACCCCGTTATCCCGGAGCAATTTTGCCAGCAGACGGCGCTTGTTGCCCTTGTCAATCAAGTACACATACTGGTGAATGGAGGAAACTGTACTGGTCACAGGATCCACCTTCACCGTAACGGGATCGTGAAGGATGGTGTTTGCAAGGGCCTCAATTTCCTTTGGCATTGTTGCGCTGAAAAGAAGCGTCTGTCGTTTTTGGGGGAGCGCGTTCAGGACTTTTTTTACATCATGGATAAAGCCCATATCCAGCATCCGGTCGGCCTCATCCAAGACGAAAATTTCAATCCGCGAGATGTCAACATAGCCTTGATTCATCAGATCGCACAGTCGGCCGGGAGTCGCTATTAGAATATCAACGCCGCGCTGCAGGCTTTCTACTTGCGGCACCTGGCTGACGCCGCCAAAGATAACGGAGCAGCGAAGGGGCAGATTGGCTCCATAATTCTCAAAGTTCTCCTGAATTTGAATAGCCAGTTCCCTTGTGGGCGTCAGGATCAGCGCTCTGATTCCCTTTCTCCGTTCTAATGCAAGGTTCTGCAGAATTGGAAGGGCAAAGGCAGCTGTCTTACCCGTGCCGGTTTGGGCGCAGCCGATCAGGTCTCTCTTCTGCAATAGAAGAGGAATTGCTTTTTGCTGAATGGGAGTCGGTGTAGTATACCCCTGATGGTCAACCGCCTTTAAGATAGGTGCTGTGAGGTTCAGTTCTTTAAATGTCATTTTATTCTCTTTTTCTTAAATATTAGAGCAGGTGGTATTCATGCTGACGGAATAGATCGGTTCTGCTCTGTATGGCCCAAGAAAGCGAAGCGGTTTCCGTCAATTAAAATCAACGGAAACCGCAGAAATCACTTTACCTTTTCTATTATACCACAAATAGTAAAAAGTAAAAGATAATTTTCCAATCAACGTAGTGTCAGCAACCCGCGAGGAAGGCAACGGGCCAGTCAAACAGGGGCTTCAGACTGAGAACAGTTCTGCTTTTGCAGCCATCGCCTGTGGAACACCTGACGTAGAATTAAGAACTATGCCAGTACTTTTTCTCCTTGAGTAAGGCCATCCACGCCGTCTGGATCTGTAAAAACTGTTGGTAGTGTTTTGGAACGGATTTGCTGTACTTGGAGAGTTCCGTGGAAAGGTTCATGAATTCCGGACGATCAAAAAAGGCGCACAGCTTAGGCAAAATCTCCTCCAGTGTCCGTTTCATTGCCGCGATGGTAGATTCATAGGCATCTGGATCGGTGACGTAGAGAAGCAGCGGCTTGTAGCGAATCCATCCGACGCAAGCGTTATAGAAGCGGGTGACCACCGCACTGCTGTCCGGCAGGACCGGTTCCAGATGCAGTGGGAGAACTCCGTCCAGCAAATGGTGATAGGCAGAAAATCCGTCGTGGAAGGTATAGCAAGGGACGCGCGTCACAACGCGATCGCTAAGCATGGTGCTGAGGAAGGTGTCCTCACCTCTGGCACCGGGTGGATTGAAGAACGCGAACGTTCTATCAGGGGCCGTCAGATTGATGCAGAGGTTGGAGCCGGAGATAAACTTGCAGTGGTTGACCTCTGTGACCGGAACGGCCTCTCTGGAGAGCAGTACCGGAATATCCGCATAGGTGATGCCACCGTTTTGCTGGATTCGTTTGACAGATGTCCAGTTGACAATGTCATTGCTGATTGCCTCAATAAAGCGGCTGAAATCCAGCTCTGTCATTAACTCGTTAAAGCGCATCTGCGGGATGGGGGAAATATAGCCGCAGTGGTATCCGTTGGTGATGTCTGCGTTTTTGATGTTCTGCAAATGGACAGGCAACACATACTGCCCGCCCCACAGGCAGTTATCGCGGGTCTTAGTCACGGCCACAGGATATTCATCGTCGTCCAGAAACAGAAGATAGTCCATTCCGTGCTCCAGGGCAGCATAAACTATGGCGTTGCGCTTCCCTGCATAGCCGGCTCCAAACAGCAGCTTGGCGTCAGCGGCAGTCAGACCGCCGTCGTCGATGAGCTGCTGAACGCTGCGTTGTGCGTTTTTGGAACCGAGAAACACGATTTCCTTAAACGCATCTACCATTTCCTGATTCAGATTTGTGTAATCCGTGGACTGCGTGTTAGAGTACCCGACATCATAGGCGACAAACAGGCTGAGGCTGATATTTGCCTGTAGCTTGTCCCGAATCCCCGACTCATTCCAGCTGTAAATGTATGAGCTGAGTACCTTCTTAAAGCTTTTGCGTCCGGTGGCGAATCCGATCCCCAGTTTGATTGTGTTGTTGTTCATGTTACCCCCTATCGTACCACTGTTTTTATTTTGTCAACAAAAATATATTTAAATTATAGCATATCAGGAAAATTATTTCAAATTGCAATTTGTGAGTCTAACATTTCAATGAAGTATGACAACTGCAGCGTGTATTTCTGAAATCACAATTCATGGGTTTCCTCACACAGGTAACTGCACCTTTGCCGCTTTTGCGGCAGTAAACTGCTTCAAGCATTCGGCTGTGGTGGTTTTGCCGCTGAGTACCTGCTTGCATTGATTGCGCATTTTGGGGGTTACTGTATATCCTTCCATACGGACGGATGCTTCCGCGTTTTTCATGGAATCATTATAATATTTTTTGGCCATGACGGCACCTGCAGACATAGAAAAATCTCCGTCAAGATACCTTGACGGAGACGTGGAGCTGGTGGGGTGACTCGAACACCTGACCTCCGCGTTGCGAACGCGGCGCTCTCCCAGCTGAGCTACAAGCCCATATGAAATTTTAATAATAAGACAGGTTGCTGTTTGGATGGTGCTGAGCCCGATGTGGTTTTACGAACAACTCTCGACCTCTCGGATGCGAACCCACTTCACTAAGGGGTTATTAGCATTAGAAACAAGTATGGACAGCCGCACAAGAATCTTTCTTGTCGACTGTCCATATTCCCCCGTACACGGCATTAAGCCCCATAGGTCACAAAGTGTACCTATGGGGCTTAACCCTTCGCCCCGCCTCTTTTTTATCCCTCGAGTCCGATGACCGCCGGAAAGTCCAGCAGACGCTCGATCGCGTAGTCGCACCGGCCGTCCGCCATCTCCCTCAGGCCGTAAAAGCAGGTCGGCAGCCCCGCGTTGCGGCCGCCCTGCATGTCCGAGGTCAGGCTGTCGCCCAGCACGATCGCCCGGCCGCGCGCGTCCTCGCCCAGCCGCTCGAAAATGCGGTCGAAAAAGATCTTTTCCGGCTTGCGGCAGCCCATTTCCTCGGAAATAAACACGCCGTCGAATTTACCCTCCATGCCGGAGGCGGCGAGGCGGCGCTTCTGGCTGTCCGTCGTGCCGTTGGTGATGACGTAGACGCGGCAGGCCGGCCGCAGCCGGTCGAGCAGCGCCGCGCAGCCCGGCATGAAGTTCACATGGCGCCAGAGCCGGTCGCGGTAGATCTCGTTCGCCTCGAAAGGGTCGCCGCGCTCGCCCGTGCGCTCGAAAAACGCCTGAAAGCGCGCCGTGCAGAGAAATTCCTTCGTAATTTCCCCGCGCTCGAACCGCTCCCAGAAGGACTGGTTGAGCGGCAGGAACTCGTCCGCCCGCGCGAGCGTTTTCGGCAGCCCCATTTCGCGGAACGTGTCGCGCAGCGCCTGGCGCGAGCTGGTGGAAAAATCGAACAGCGTATCGTCCAGATCGGCGAGAATCACATCAAATTTCATACGTTCTCCTCAGAGCTTCGCGCCGCAGCGCGGGCAGTAGGCAAAATCCCCCTCGACCGGCGCGCCGCAGCCCGGACAGACGCGCGCGCCGCCGGTAAATCGCAGCGCCGACGGGTCGATCGACCGGACCTCTCCGCGCGCGACGCGGCGCCCCAGCGCCGGGTCCAGCTCGCAGGCGGCGCCGCAGCAGCCCATGCGGGCGTAATACCGCTTTCCCCATTTGAACAGCGGGATGAAAAAGAGGCTGAAGCAGGTATAGACCATGACGATCCGGAGGTGCCCGAACCGCCCGCAGCGCGGACAGATCAGCGTCTGGTCGAAATCCAGCTCCCGCTCCTTCCGGTCGATTCCCATGATGAAAAACAAGCGCATCCCTCCCGGAAATACGGTAGCAGACCGCAGGCGGTTTGGCAAGACAAATTTTTGTGGTACAACCGGCCGCGGCGTGGTAAAATAGAGGCACGCTTTTTTTCAAGGAGAGTTGAAATGCAGTCGATCGTACAGTTGCTGGCCGCCGAGCTCGGCCAGAAGGAAACTTATGTCGCGAACGTCGTCGCCCTGCTCGACGAGGGCAACACCATACCCTTCATCGCCCGCTACCGCAAGGAATCCCACGGCGCGATGGACGATCAGACGCTCCGTCAGCTCGCCGAGCGGCTGACCTACCTGCGCAGTCTGGCCGCCCGCAGGGACGAGATCCGCGCCTCCGTCGAGGCGCAGGGGAAGCTGACGCCGGAGCTGTCGGCCGCGCTGGACGCCGCCGCGACGCTCGCCGAGGCGGAGGACCTTTACCGCCCCTACCGGCCCAAGCGCCGCACCCGCGCCACCATGGCGCGCGAAAAGGGTCTGGGTCCCCTGGCCGAAGCCCTGTTCTCGCAGACGCGCGAGCTCCCGCCGCCGGAGGTGCTCGCGAAGGATTATGTAAACTCAGATCTGGGCGTGGAGACCGTGGAGGACGCGCTCGCGGGCGCGTCCGACATCGTCGCCGAGCAGATCTCGGACGACGCCGCGCTCCGCAGGGACCTGCGCGCGCTGATGGAGCGCCGCTCGGTGCTCGTCTCCAAAAGCGTGAAGGACGCGGCGGATTCGGTCTACCGGCTCTACTACGACTTTTCCCTTCCGGCCGCGAAGCTCCAGAGCCATCAGATTCTCGCGCTCAACCGCGGCGAAAAGGAAGGCTTTCTCAAGGTCTCCGTCGAGACCGACCGGGACGAGGCGGTGCAGCGCGTCCGCCGCGCCGCGATCGTGCCGGGCAGCCCCGCGATGGCCTTCGTCCGCGTGGCGGCCGACGACGCGTGGGACCGCCTGCTCGCGCCCGCGATGGAGCGCGAGCTGCGCGCCGCCCTGACCGAGCGCGCCGACGAGGCCGCCATCCGCAACTTCGCGCTGAATCTCCGCCCGCTGCTGATGCAGCCGCCCGTGCGCGGCCGCGTCACGATGGGCCTCGACCCCGGCTACCGCAACGGCTGCAAGGTCGCCGTCGTGGACGCGACGGGCAAGGTGCTCGACACGACCGTGGTCTATCCGACGTTCTCCGCCGCGAAGAAGGAGGAAGCCGTCGAAAAGCTCGCCTCGCTCGTCCGGAAGCACGGCGTCGCGCACATCGCCATCGGCAACGGCACGGCCTCCCGCGAGACGGAGCAGACGGCCGTCGAGCTCATCCGCCGCGTCGGCGGCGGCGTGAGCTACATGATCGTGAACGAGGCCGGCGCGTCGGTGTATTCCGCCTCGCCGCTCGCGGCTGAGGAATTTCCCCAGTACGACGTCAATCTCCGCTCCGCCGTGTCCATCGCGCGCCGGCTTCAGGATCCGCTCGCCGAACTGGTGAAGATCGACCCGAAGGCCATCGGCGTCGGGCAGTACCAGCACGACATGCCCGAAAAGCAGCTCGACGACACGCTCTCCGGCGTCGTGGAGGACTGCGTCAACGCGGTCGGCGTCGACCTCAACACGGCTTCGCCCTCCCTGCTGCGGCAGGTCTCCGGCCTGACGGCCTCCACGGCGAAGAACATCGTGGCCTACCGCGAGGAAAACGGCGCGTTCGCCTCGCGCAGGCAGCTTCTGAAGGTGCCAAAGCTCGGGCCGAAGGCGTTCGAGCAATGCGCGGGCTTTCTGCGCGTGCCCGAGAGCAGCCAGCCGCTCGACCGCACGGGCGTCCACCCCGAGAGCTACGCCGCGGCGGAAAAGCTGCTTTCCCTCTGCTCGCTCGGCCTCGCGGACGTCGGCACGCCCGCCGCATCCGTTCTGCCGGAGCGGCTGAAGCCGCTCGGCGAAGAAAAGGCGGCCGCCGCGTGCGGCGTGGGCCTTCCCACGCTGCGCGACATCGTCAAGGATCTCCTGCGGCCCGGCCGCGACCCGCGCGACGAGCTGCCCGCGCCGATCCTCCGCACCGACGTAATGGACCTGAAGGATCTGAAGCCCGGCATGGTGCTCACCGGCACGGTGCGCAACGTCATCGATTTCGGCGTCTTTGTGGACATCGGCGTGCATCAGGACGGACTCGTGCACATCTCGCAGGTCAGCAATCGCTTCCTGCGCCACCCGTCCGAGGTGGTCTCGGTGGGCGACGTGGTGCGCGTGGCCGTCCTCGAGGTGGACGAAAAGCGCGGCCGCATCAGCCTGACGATGAAGAATCTCCCCGAATAAGCGAATCGCCCCGGCCGACCGGCCGGGGCGGTTTTTGTTCAGAGCGGCAGGAGCACGGAGGCGCGGAACACGCCGTTCCCGCACTCCAGCTTCGCCACGCCGCCGTACTTCTCGGCGATCGCGCGGACCGAGACGGTTCCGAAGCCGGCGTTTTTCCGCTTGGAGGACAGGAATACCCCGTCCTTTTCCTGCACCTCGCCGCCGAAGCTGTTGTCCAGCGTGAGCACGAGCGAGCCCCGCGCGCTGGTCGTCATGCGGAGGAAGCGCTCGCCGTCCTGCTGGCGCTCGATCGCCTCCGCGGCGTTCTCCAGCAGGTTCCCGAACAGGACGGCCAGGTCGGCGTCCGGCACCGGCAGCGCGTTCGGAAGCTCCAGCCGCGTCGTCACCGACGCGCCGGCCTGCTGCGCGCGCTGCAGATAAAACGCCGCGACGGCGTTCACCGCGTTGTTCTCGCAGTAGCGCGGCGTACTCTCCGCCATCCGTCCGGCGCGGAACTGCTCGAGATACTCCCGCAGGCCCTCGTAGTCTCCGGCGTCGGCATAGCCGAGCAGCGCGCCGAAATGCTGCCGGAGATCGTGGCGGGCGCGCCTCGTCTCGTCCATCTGCTCCTCCATGCGCGCGAGCTGCAGATTGCACAGCGCGAGCGCGTGGTTGTCCGCCTCCAGGCGCTGGCGGTGCGCGCTCTCCTGCACCATGGCGGCCACGGCCCGATAGACGATCAGCGCGCCGATATTGACGAGCAGGAGGAACGCTGCCGTCGCGGGCCGGGAAGCCGTCTCGGCGGCGGACCGGCCCGACGCGAAATAGATGACGTAGAACCAGGTCAGGTAGAAAATCAGCGGGATGATCCACAGATACCGCCAAAGGCTCCTCGTCTCCGGGATCGTCAGCGCCGGGCGGATCTCCCGGTAGCAGAAGATTCCGACGACCGGCAGCGTAGCGGCCTGCACCATAAGCATCGAGAGGGCCAGGCTCCACCGATAGCTCTCCCCCGCGAGCGAGGGAAAGAGCAGGCCCTCCAGAAATTTGGCCGCCGTGAGGACGAAGCTGGCGTAGTTTGTCTCCAGGAACAGCAGGAAAACCATCTGTCCGGCCGAAGCGCGGATCGCGGCGAAGAAAAACGCGATATAGACGAGATCGCCCAGGAGGCTGACCGCCACGACCTGCCGCCGAAACAGCACCGCCGCGCAGAAGCCGAGAAAAACCTGAACGGCGCACAGCGCCGCGACGAGCGCCGTGGTGCCGTGCGGGCCGAAGCGCAGCAGATCCCGGAACACGAGCACCGCGAGCGCCGCGTAGGGCAGCAGATTGAACAGCGCGCACAGAAAGATCTCCAGCGCGTGAAACGGCGTGGTCAATTCAGCTCCCCCCTCGCCTTTCGGAATCGATAATCGGCGAAGTCGCGCTTGACGGCGCTCAGCTCGCGCTGGCGCACGGGGACGCGCGTCCCGTCGTGCAGGATGAAGTCCAGCCCCGACAGCGACTTCACCTGGTCGAGATTGACCAGGCAGCCGCGGTAGCAGACGAGGAACTGCGGATACCCCAGCAGCAGCGCCGAAACCTCCGCGAACGGCAGACGGACGGGAAGCGTCCCGTCTCCGGCCGTGTGGACCAGCACGAGGTGTCCCCTGCTCTCGCACCAGAGAATGTGGGAGAGCAGCAGCTTGACCGGCGCTCCCCCGACCGGCAGCTCGATGAAGGGCATCTCCTTCGGCTCTCCCGCGCGCAGGAGGGCGGCCAGCTCCTCGTAGCCGAACGGCTTGACCAGATACCCGACCGCGCCGACCTTGTAGCCTTCCACGGCGAAATCCGGGCTGGAGGTGAAGAACGCGACGGCGCAGGCATCCCCCGCCGCGCGCACGGCGCGCGCGGCGTCCATGCCGGAGATCTCGTTCATATAGCAGTCCAGAAACAGCCAGTCCAGCCAGCCGGGGCGGTAGTCCGCGAGGAAAGCCTCTCCGCTCGCGTACTCGGTTACCGTAAACAGGCGATCCTGATAAAATCGTTCGATATATCCGCGCAGAAGCGCGCAGTCCTTTTCGTTGTCGTCGACAATTGCGATGCGCACGGTTCCACCCTCCTGTGATTTTCCTTATTATAACATAAAGCGCGCGCCTTCCGCCGCCTCTTGTGTCGATTTTTTGCGTCTTGTGCACCCTGCGTTGCTTTCCTCCTTTTCATTTGCTACTTTTGTATATAATGAGCAAAAATTTATTTCAGCAAGCGGGCCGGTCCGGCCGCGTCTGTTCCGGCCCGCGGGAAAGAGGAGGAGCACATCCATGAGGAAGAAGATCATCAGTTTACTGCTCGCGCTCTGCATGCTGCTCGGCATGATGCCGGCGGTCACGCTTCCGGCCCGCGCGGCCGGCTCGGGCAGCTCGACGGACGCCTTCGGCATCACGACCCAGGGCGATCTGACCGCCGCCGAAAAGACGGCCGAGGCGAAGAACAACCCCTACGGCACGGAGAACTGGTTCAACCTGTTCCCTGTGTCGGAGCTCTACGTCGCCCAGGGCGACAGCGGCGGCCGTTCTTACCGCAGCTATAATTACAGCGGCAGCATGGACGTCGCGACCAGCGGCCAGAACATCGGCTCGAAGTACGAGTCCAACAGCGACGAGGGCTTCCGCATGATGGACACCGCCGCGTGCGACGCGCTCGGCGAGGGCCAGGGCCGCTACGTGGCCACCGTCGCCTACTGGGAGAACGACGACAACGACACCATACAGCTCTTCCTGTCCGACCAGAACGGCAACCGCGTGAGCAACACGGTGGACGTCCGCGACGACAACTCCTTCGAGTTCCTCGACGAAGTCGGCGCCTATCAGTACAACGGCTTCCTGTCGGTCGCCTGCGGCGACTTCGACGGCGACGGCAAGGACAGCGTCGTCGTGTACCTTCCCTTCATGGAACGCGACAACGTAAAGCCCCTGATCCGCGAATATACGATCTCCGGCGGCGGCGGGAGCTTCCATCTCACCGAGTCCGGAAACGTGATCGATAATCTGTGGAGCATTCTCGGCACCGGCGATCTCAGTACCCGCAACAGCCGGGACTACAAGGTCCGCAACAACACGCCGCTCGTCCAGCTTCTGGCCGAGGACACCGACAAGGACGGCGTGGACGAGCTGGTCATGACCACCAGCATCAGCAGCTGCAGCGCCGACGACGTGTCGCAGCGCGGCTCCCGTCTGTTCGTCTACGACAAGCTGAAAAACAGCAGCTGGAGCCAGAGCGCCGCGCTCGCGCTCCAGGTGGCCGGCGACGCCTCCAAGAAGGGCCGCCTGCGCTGGGCCTCCTCCACCGTCGGCAATCTGGCGCAGAATTCGGGCGGAACCGTGGATTTCCCCGAAATCCTCTCCGCCGGCTACTACGACTACAACGAGGGCGCGAGCACCGCCGTCAGCGACGACGAGAAGACGAACATCGCCGCCTACGTCGCCACCTGCACCGCCGTCAGCGTGGACGCCGACGGCAACCAGATCGGCGCCTATGCCTTCGGCTCCAAGGACATGCAGATCGAGGGCTCGAAGTACTTCCAGGGCGGCCTGTACACCGGCGACGACGTGCAGAGCCTCCTGCCGACGCAGGCCTTCGCCGCCCGCGGCGCGAACTACGCCGATTACGTCCTGATCGGGGATACCGTATATTCCTATGAGGGCGGCAAGCTGAACTACATCTACCGCGACAGCTACTTCAACGACGACGACAACGGCATCAACTCCTACCTCATCACAAACGGGCTTGTGCAGGACGCCGCCGCCGGCAACTTCGACGGCAACTCCGCCGGCGTCGAGCAGGTGGTGTTCACCACCATGCAGAAGCGCAGCAGCCATAACGACTACTTCGACAAGATCTACACCTATCAGCTCTCGGGCAGCAGCTTCAGCAGCGAGGGCAAGCCGATAAAAAACAACTGGAGCTGCTCGTCCACCGGCTACCAGACCTACTGCAAGGGCTACGCCTGGCTCAGCCTCACGACGTTCGACTGCGACTCGGACAGCACCATCGTGAAGTACAAGGACGTCAGCCGCACCTACACCGACCCCGAGGTGCTCGCGCTTCTCGAGGCGACGCCGTACTACTCCGAGGTGGACGGCGGCGACGTCGGCAACAGCGCCACCTCCTACGGCACCTCCAGGTCCACCGGCACCAGCTCCACCTACAGCAACAGCCTGTCCACCAACATCGTGGCCGGCTTTGAATGGAGCGTCGACGACATCGCCGCCGGCTTCGTCTGCGGCGTGGGCTTCGAGGCTACGATCGAGCAGAACTACACCTGGTCCACGACCGAGGAGCAATACGAGACCTATTCCCTCACCTATTCCAACGACACCGGCGACAACATGGTCATCGTCTACCGACGGCCGGTCATCACCTACTGTTACGAGGAAAAGGGCTCGGGCAAGCTCCACACGATCTCCAAGGAGGGCACGCTCTCCACGAGCATGATCTCCGTGGATCAGTACAACGAGCTCGCCGCGCAGAACGGCATGGACCCGATCTCCGACAGCGTTCTGTCCACGCCGGGCGATCCGTTCTCCTACCGCTCCACCAAGCCCAAGGACGCCGTCACCAAGGACGAGAACACGCAGCAGTACCACGGCAGCGGCACCATCGAGCAGTCCTTCACCACCGGCACCTCCACGGAGAAGGCGTTCGAGTACGAGCTGAACACCTCCTTCACGGCCTACGGCCTCGTCTTCGGCGTGAAGGCGGGCGGCGGCGCGGGCTACGCCCACACCGAGGGCAGCTCCACCATGAACACCGCCGAGGTCACCAAGGCCGGCGCGGTCACCGGCAACACGGCCGACGGCTACGATTTCAAGTGGCAGTTCGCCTATTGGAACACCACCGTGAACGGCAACACGGTGCCGGTCATGGGCTACATTATCACCGACCCCGTCGCGCCTCCCTCTCCCCCGCAGAATCTGTCCGCGAGCGACATGCAAACCAATTCCTTCACGCTCAACTGGAACGCCGGCGCGCGTCCCGCGGACGAGTACCGCGTCTACCGCGTGCTTAAGGACACCGGCGCCGAGCCGGTGCAGGTGGCCGTGGTGGACGGGACGGCGACCTCGTGCGAGATCGCCAATCTGCGGGCTGACACCACCTATACTTACGTCGTCAAAGCATATTCCGCGCCCGGCGACGGCGTCAACGTCTACGGCCTGTCCGTGCCCAGCGGGGAGCTGACCGTCACCACGCCGCCCGACGGCGCGGAAGCCCCCACCATCACCGGCCCCGGCGACCAGCAGGCCAAGGCGGGCGGCACGGCCGCCTTCCGCGTGTCCGTCGAGCTGCCCGCGGGCTACGGCAGCGTCTCCTACCGCTGGCAGCAGCGGCAGGGCGCCTCCAACTGGAGCGACGCGAGCGGCGCGAAAACCTCCGTCCTGACGCTTACCGGCGTGACCGAGGCAATGGACGGCACCGAATACCGCTGCGTCCTCACCGCCGCCGCCGGAGACGGCAGCCCCACCTATTATTACAGCGGCGTCGGCCGTCTCTCCGTGGGCCGCACCTCCGTTACGGCCGGGCTGCGCGTCGCGAACGCCGGCAGCGGCAGCGGCACGCTGGCCGAGCCCTATACCGGCGCGGCCGATTACCAGAAATTCGACCACAACGAAACCAAGGCGGTCACATCCGACGTTCCCGCCGTGATCGCGGCGGAGGGCGAGCGCCCGGCGCTCACCGTGCATCGCGACGGAACTGGCGAAGTCTATGTCGGCGTCGGCGCGGCGAGCGACGGCAGCCCCGTTTACTACAACGTGACCAAAAACAGCGACGGCACATACGCCGCCGGAGACAAACTGACGCTGACGCAGTATCAGTATACGAAGCTGGACGGCACCGTCTACGGCGGCATGCCCGTCTTCCCCGGACCGGCGCCCATTACGTCGACCATCGGCGGGAAAACCTACACCCTCGCGGCGGTCGCCGCGGGCGCGACCGCAAATGCGCCGATCGCCGTTCCCGAGGGTTCGACTGTCACGCCGAGGGACACCCGCCTGACCGGCCTGACCGGCCTGACGCTCTACTGGTTCGACGGCGCCGGCTATTACGCCCATACCGACGATACCTCCGTGGGCGAAAAGGTCGAGAACGTCGTCAACGCGTTCGACGTCTACCTCTCCGCGGACGCGGGCTATGTCCTCGGACGCAGCGAAACCTATACGACCTCCGTCACGGAGACTGTCAGGGACGCTGCCGGAACAGAGACTTCCGTCACCTCCTACGAGGATACGACGAAATACTGGTTCACGCACGCCGCGAACAGCAACGGCGTCTGGACCGCCGTCTGCGTCTCGCAGGCCGCGCTGGGACAGCTCGGCAACGCCGCGGGGTCGCTGGTCAAGAACCTTGCGGCCGTGACCGCCAAGCAGACCGCCGACGTCGTCAGCCCCGTCTTTGTCACCGCTCCCGGCACGGTTCTGGCGCTCACCGCGGCCGTGACGGCAAACGAGGCCGCCGCCCCCGGCGCGAAGGTCAGCTTCCGCATCCTCAACACCTCCACCGGCTCGACTGAAAACGTCCCGGCGGCGGAGTCAAACGGGACCTATACCGCCTCCTGGCACGCGCCCGCTCCGGGTCTTTACAGCATCCAGACCGTCGTCCTGCCGGAGAACGGTTACGCCGCGGCGGAATCCGCCGCGCAGTACTACTACGCGAAGGACGCCGCCGTCAGCACGGAGTACCGGCTTCTCCTCAGCGGCGGCAGCGTCGCCGGCGAAATGGACTACGGCTCCGGCGTGACGCTCTCCACCCAGTCCCGCGAACAGGACGCGTCGGAGTGGACAAACGCGACAAACATCGTATACACCGTCACCGACCCCGTCGGCGTTACGACGACGCTCACCGGCGCCGCCTTCACGCCGAAAATGGCGGGCACCTTCTCCTTCAAGGCCTACGACGGCGCCGTGAGCACGGACAAGCTGCTCGCGGCCTCGGCGCTGCAGGTACGGCGTCTGGCCGTCACCGTGAAGCCCACCTGGACGGACGGGCAGGTCCCCGCCGCGCTCAGCGACATTGGGAAAACCGTGACGGCAGGCGCGCTGGCCTCCGGCGACAGTCTGGACAGCGTGCTGGACGTGGTCTGCGAGCTCTACGGCGAGGACGGGAAGCTCATCGCCGGCAAGTCCGGCCGCTACCCCGTCAGCCTCGTCTACAAGACGGACGCGAACTCCGCCGAAGCGGTCGCCGCCTTCCGGAACTGCTATACGCTCAACCTACAGAGCGGCGTTCTCATCGTCAAGCCCGACAGCGCCGGCGTCTACTTTGAAGCCGGCGAGAACGGCACCGTGGTCGGCCGCTACGGCGACAACCAGTACACGATGGCCTCCGGCCGCTCCTGCGCCCAGGGCACGCCGCTGAAATTCACGGCCTCCCCGGCTGCCGGTTACCAGGTAAAGAGCTGGACGGTCAACGGGACCGCCCTGAACGCCAACAGTCTGCCCGCCGGCTATACGCTGAGCGGCAACTCGCTGAGCATCGCTTCCTTCAATGTGACGAGCGACACCGGGAACAACGGCGATTACGGCACGAGCCTGCTCGTCCGGGTCGATTTCGCCAGCAGCAGCAATCAGATCACCTTCGGCGCGGACAACGCGGGCGGCGCGCTGACCGCCGTCAACAACAACGGCGCGACTCCCGAGCCCGCCCTGCTCTCCGGCCAGTCCGTCGCCCTCGGCGCCACGGTCACGTTTACGGCCGCGCCCGAGACCGGCAAGAGCGTCGATCACTGGACGCTGGACGGCAAAACCTACACCTGGCCCGGCACCGGCGAGACATATCGCGGCACGACGCTGAAGCTCGAGAACATCAGCGCGTCGCACCGCGTTCTGGTCTCCTTCGCCGACGGAACGAGCTATACCGTCTCCGCCGCGGTCTGCGGCGAGGACGGCCTCGCGCAGCCCACGCTCGCGACGATCACCGCCCGGAACACCGAGACCGGCGCGGCCGTCAGCCTGGGCGGCGGGATCGCGGGCGGCACCTCCCTCACCTTCACGGCCACCCTGAACAGCCCGTCCACCAACACCGTCAAGGAGTGGCAGTACCTCGCCGCCAGCGGCGCCTGGGTCGCGGCGGCCGGCTCCGGCGGCCAGACCAGCTTTACCTTCTATAACCTCGGCTCCGATCTCAGCGTCCGGGCCGTCATCACTAACGCGCAGTCGTTCGGCCTTACCTATAAGATCCTGCTGAACGGCGCGGTGTGCACCGACGCCTCCATCGCCTCCCTCGCGGCGGCGAGCAACGGCGCCGCCGTCGCCGCGGGCCGCCAGCCCGCCTACATCCCCGTCGATTTCACGCTGACGCTCAGCGACGACTACCGCGTCGTGGAGTGGAGCAACAACGTCACCGCCAACGCGGAGAACAACCGCACCGCCTCCATCGCCTCCCTGACGGCGGACACCGCCGTCGCCGTGACCATCGCGGAAAAGCCGAAGGTCACCGTACAGGCAAGCGATCACGGCGCGGTCTCCGCCTCCGGCACGCGGATGGGCAAGGCCGTCTCGGTCGCCGGGGGCGGCGCCGGCCACGTTGAAAAGGACAGCTCCGTCACCGTCACCGCAGTTCCCGATACCGGCTGGTATGTGGAGAGCGTCGCGGTCAACGGCGCCGCCGTATTCACCGCGGACGCCGGAACCTACGACCCCGACGCCGTGACCTGCACGGCCGCGGCCGCCGCGGATCTCGCCGTCTCCGTGACCTGCGCGCGGAAGCCCGTCGTCACCTTCTCGGGCGACGCCGACGTGACCGTCTCCGCCTCGCAGGGCGGGAAAGCCCTGACCTCCGGCGGGTTCGTGGAAAAATACAGCGACCCGATCGTGTTCACCGCCGAGCCGAATACCGGCTACGCGTGCGGCAGCTGGTCGGTGAACGGCGGCAGCGCCTTCGTTCTGACCGCCGGCGCGGACGACGACGTCACCGCGTACACCTTCCCCGCGGCCGGTTCGACCGTCACGGGAGACATCGCGGTCTCCGTCGCCTCCTCGGAAATCCCGACATACGCGGTCTCCTACCGTGTCGTCGACACCGGAAACGTCTCCGACGGCGGCGACGGCTACAACGGCACCCTGACGCTCGCCTCCGCGCGCAAGACGCTCGACGCTTACGACGTCGCCGGCGAGACGGCCGACAGCGACACGGCGCCGACCGAAACCCTCTACCGCGGCAGCACCGTCACCCTCACCGCGGCGGCCAACGAGGGCTACCGCGTCAAGGGCTGGCTCCTGGACGACGAAGAGTACGTCAAGGACGGCGCTCCGTTCAAGGATTCCGTCCTGACGCTCAGCGCCCTGTCCGAGCCGCACAGCGTTCAGGTCGAATTTGAAAAGCGCACCGACCGCACCACCGTCGCGGCGGGCACGGGCGGACGCATCGTCTCCGCCGTCGTCGCGGGCACGCCCGTGGACCCGGCCGGCTTCAAGCTGAGCAACGGCGCGGCCGTGGCCGTCACCGCCGAGGCCTCCACCGGCTACGAGCCGGCGGGCTGGACGGTCAACGGCGCGGTTCAGCCGGGCGAGACCGGCGCGGTCTTCACCTACACCTCGGGCAGCGACTCCGTGGGAGCGGACATCGTCGCGCTGTTCCGCCAGGCGGAATACGGGCTCTCCTACGCCGACGGCACCGGCACGATCTCCGTGACCGGCTACGCGGAAAAGCCCGCCACGGCGCGCGGCGGCACGGCGCTGACCCTCGCCGCCGCCCCCGATCCCGGTTATGAGTTCGCCGGCTGGACGATCCGCGACGAGCACGGCACCGTGGTCGCCTCCTCCGACGAAAATTCCTACGTCTGGACGGTGCCCAACGGTCTTGCCGCCGAGCCCGTCTCCAAGCGCTACACGATCGCCGCCTCCTACAGCCGCGGCGGTTACGCGGTCTCCTACGCCGTCGCGGGCGGCAGCGGCGCCGTCTCCTCGACGAGCGGCGAAACCGGCGCGTCCGTCATCGGCGGCACGCTCGTCACCTTCACCGCGGCGCCCGACGTCAACTGGCGCGTGAAATCCTGGACCGTGGACGGCGTCGCGCAGCCCGGCAGGGAAACGCAGCTCACGCTGTCGATCACAAAGGCCACGAACGTCCGGGTGGAATTCGAGCGCGGCAGATACCTCGTCACGTTCGACGAAAAGGCCGTCCGCGCGGTCTCCGGCGGAACGCAGCTCAGCTCCGGCGCGGCGGTCGCCGCAGGCGCCGACGTGACCTTCACGGCCGTGCTCTCCGGCACCGACATCGTGAAGAGCTGGACGGCAAACGGCGTCTCCGACGGCGGCACGGACGCGAATCCCTCGGAAGCCGGGGTTTATACGCTCTCCGGCCTCTCGGCCGACACGGCCGTCTCCGTCGAAACGATGGCGCTTCCCTCCTACGCGGTGAGCTTCTCCGCCGGGACGCACGGCGCCGTCGCCTACGCCGCCGACAAGGCGGCCAAGAGTCCCCTGACGCTCAAGCGCCACGCCGCGCCCGCCTTCGTCGCCTCGCCCGAGGCCTACTATCAGGTGGACCAGTGGACGGTGAACGGCACGGCGGTCACCGCCGCCAACGCCGAGAGCCTCGGCGTGAGCCTGGCCGCCGCGAGCGACGGCTCCAGCACCCTGACTGTTCTCAACCTGACCGCCGCCGCGAACATCGCGGTCCGCTTCAAGGAAGCCGTGCGCTACAACGTAAAGTTCTCCGCCGACACGACGAACGGCAGCGGCACGATCGCCGCGAAGGCCAACGGCGAGGCGATCAGCTACACCGGCGCCGGCGGCATTGACGTCATCGGCGGCAGCGCCCTGACCTTCACCGCCTCGCCCGCCATGAACAGCGCGGTCAACGCGGCCATGGTCTACCACTGGTACGTGAACGGCGCGGAGGTCGCGGACAATCTCTCCAACACCCTGACGATGACCCTCGACAGGGACACCGTCGTCAAGGTCGCGTTTGAAGCCTATGTGGGCTATCAAATCCCGGTCAGCAAGGACGGCTACGTCGTCTCGAACGTCGTCCGTACGCCGGACGACACCCTGCCGTCCACCGAAATCCGCAGGGGCGGCACGCTGACGTTCACCGTCTCCCCCGACGGCACGTTCGACTACGCCGTCCTCACGAAACTCACAATCTGCGGCGTCGATCTCCTGACCGGCGCGGGCGCCGTCAGCGGCGCGGACAGCGTCGCGGCGGTCAAAAACGCGAACGGCAGCTACACCGTGACCGTCAAGGGCGTGCGCGCCGACATCGCCGCCTCCATCGAAGCGCAGAAGATCGTCGTGGACAGCCTGAAGGTTCCCGACGCGCTGAAGGCAGACGAGTCGCTCAACAGATCG